>Ga0299906_10003797_pt1 | contig 12428 bp, 13 predicted proteins | sample RVTome_14_FD_200259 | JGI IMG/M metagenome (GOLD analysis project Ga0299906, IMG submission 200259) | Soil microbial communities from uranium-contaminated site in the Upper Colorado River Basin, Wyoming, United States - RVT145D125 (version 2) ...
CCGTCGCCGGCTGCACCTGGACGAGCCGCTGTCGAGTGCGCCGGCGTCGTGAGCGCGACCCGTCCGATGGTCGAGATCGAGGACCTGCACAAGCGCTTCGGCGCGGTGCGGGCCCTCGACGGGGTCACCCTGTCGGTGGCGGCCGGCGAGGTCGTGTGCCTGATCGGGCCGAGCGGCTCCGGCAAGAGCACGCTGCTCCGCTGCATCAACTTTCTCGAGGAGCCGACCGTCGGCGTCGTCCGGGTGAACGGCCGGCGGATGGGCTGGGAGGAGCGGGCCGGGGGGGCGCGCCGGGCGAGCGCCCGCGAGCTGGCCCGCACGCGGGCCGAGATCGGCATGGTGTTCCAGCACTTCTACCTCTGGCCCCACATGATCGCGCTGGAGAACGTCATCGAGGGGCTCGTCACCGTCAAGGGCCTGGCCGTGGGTGCGGCGGCGGCCCGGGGCCGCGCGCTGCTGGAGAAGGTGGGCCTCACGGACAAGATGGAGGCGTACCCCGAGCACCTCTCCGGTGGCCAGCGCCAGCGCGTGGCCATCGCGCGCGCCCTGGCCATGGACCCCCGCGTCATGCTGTTCGACGAGCCGACCTCGTCGCTGGACCCCGAGCTGGTGGGCGAGGTGCTGCGCGTGATGGAGCAGGTGGCGGGCGAGGGGATGACGATGCTGGTGGCCACCCACGAGATGGGCTTCGCCCGCAAGGTCGCCGACCGGGTGGTGTTCCTCGACCAGGGGCGGATCCTCGAGGTCGGCACGCCGGAGGAGATCTTCGGCCGTCCCCGGCACGAGCGCACGCGCCGCTTCCTGGAGCAAGTCCTCGTCTAGCCAGTGTCCCGAGTTTCAGAGGTCCGCGTGGATCTCCAGCAGTGCGATGATGTCCCTCGTCATGGCGGACGGCGAGCCCCAGAACATCTACGACGACCCGGCGTTCTTCGCCGGCTATTCGACCCTCGAGCGATTCGGCGCCGGCTGGGAGCGGGCGGCCGAGCATGACGATCTGCTCGCGCTCCTGCCCGAGGTCGGCGGCCGCCGGGCGCTGGACCTCGGCTGCGGGGCGGGGCAGCTCGCCCGCCATCTCGCCACCATGGGCGCCGCCGAGGTGGTGGGCATCGACGTCTCGGAGCGGATGCTGGCGCTGGCCCGGGCCGAGTGGGCCCATCCGCGGGTGACGTACCGTCGTGAATCGGTCGAGGAGGTCGCGTTTCCCGCCGCGCGGTTCGACCTGGTCGTGAGCTCGCTGGTCCTGCACTACGTGGACGACTACCGCGGGCTGGCCGCGCGCATCGGCGGGTGGCTGGCGCCGGGCGGCGTGCTCGTCTACTCGACCGAGCACCCCATCTACACCGCCCGCCTGCCGGGCGACGGCTGGGTGCTCGACGACGCCGGCCGGCGCACCCGGTGGGCGCTGGACCGCTATGCCGACGAGGGCGCGCGCGAGGAGACCTGGTTCGTCCCGGGGGTCCGGAAGGTGCACCGCACGCTGGCCACGCTGATCAACGGCCTCGTGGAGGCCGGGCTGGTGGTCGAGCGCGTCGTCGAGCCCGTTCCCGGCGAGCAGTGGCTCGACCGCCATCCGCTCGCGCGCGACGAGCGCCGCCGGCCCATGTTCCTGCTCGTCCGCGCGGGCAAGCCCTGAGAACCCGTGAGCGATCTCGCTACGAGAGCCGGAACCCCCGGAAGCCCACCCGGCCCGGCCGGCGGCCGACGGTGACCTCGAAGAGCGGTGACGGCACCGTGCCGTTCGCCAGCACCTGCAGCAGGTAGCTCGCCGGCGGCGCGTCGATGGGCAAGCCGGCGACGATCTGCACGTCGCTGAAGCTCAGAACTTCCAGCGGGGTGTTGGCCAGCAGTACCGTCGGGGCCGACTCGACGCCGAAATGCCGCCCGCGGATGACCAGGCGGTCCGGCTCCAGCTGATCGACGTGGGCGCGAACCACGACCGGCGGGGTGACGGGTGGCCGCGCCTGTGACGGAGCCGCCGCGGCCCAGCCGGGCAGCAGGGACGCGACGAGCGTGACCACGATCCGGGCGATCCATCGCGTGCTGTCGTGCATCGCCTTCTCTCCTCATATTCCAGCGTACGAGAGCGTGCCTCTTCCGACCTCTTTTCGCAGGACCGACACGCGCCGGCAGAACGGCAAGGGGCGGGCCAGGCCGGGGCAGGTCGAAGCCCGCGTCGCGCAACACGGAGCACGTTCTTCAATTGGCCGCGATGTCGAGCCCATGACGGTGTGTGACGACGCCGTCGCGCCAGGCGGGTCAGCCGGCGGCGACCAGCTCGTCGAGGTTGGCCCAGGCCATCTGGCGGCGCCCGGTCTCCAGCTCCTCGATCATCGCGATGAGCCGCTGGGTCAGCGGCATCGGGATCCCCAGCGCGCGCGCCTTGGTCACCGTCGCCCCCAGCATGGCGCCGACCTCGGTCTTGCGCCTGCGGACGGCCAGGTCGCGCCAGATGCCGGTCTTGGTCTTGGTGGCCGCGCGGTAGTGAGTGGCGATGCCGGCCATGGCCCGCGCGCGGGCGGCGACGTCGCCCCGGGCGGCGGCGTGGTAGTCGGCCGGATCGTACTCGTCGAAGGGCTCCAGGCGGATGCCGGCCCGCAAGGCCACGTCCATGCCCTCGAGCACCAGCGCCACGAGCATCCGCTGGACCTCGGGCGAGCGCTCGACGACCTCGTAGACGTGCGCGTCCACCAGGGCGGTGGCCACCAGCAGGGCGCCGTAGACGTGCTTGGCCCAGGTGTAGCCGAGGATGTTGTCGCTCACGCGCGTGGGCGCGACCACGTCGAGGAGCTTGGCCAGGCGCTGCACGCGCTCGCTGGGCCGGCCGTCCAGCTCGCCCAGCACCAGGGCGCCCTCGCCGCCGTGCAGGATGCGCCCCGGCGCCTGCCAGTCCGCCGCCCAGTTGACCAGGCAGCCGACCGTGCGCTCGGCGCCCACCGCGGCGGCGATCAGCTCCTCGTTGAGGCCGTTCTGCAGGGAGACGATGGCGCCGTCGGGCGCCAGGCGGGGGGCGAGGACCTCCAGCGCCGCCGGCGTGTCCTGCGACTTGACGGCCAGGAGGACCAGCTCCAGGCCCGAGCCCAGCGCGTCGGGCGTGATCGCGCGGACCGCGATGTTGACGACGCCCGCGCGCGACTCGATCGTGAGGCCGCCGGCGTTCATGGCGGCGACGTGGTCCTGGGCCTTGTCGACGAGGAGGACGTCGTGGCCGCCGAAGGCGAGGCGGGCCCCGGTGATGCCGCCGATGGCGCCGGCGCCGTAGATGGTGACCGTCATGGGGATCTGTTCCCCCTCCTGGTCGAGATGCCGAATCATGGGCCGCGGCGGCGGCCGTGTCAACGTTGCCGCGTCAGGAAGCGGTCGAGGTGATTGGCGAAGCGCTGCCGGTCGCTCTGGCCGAACGGCGCCGGGCCGCCGAGGATCGCCCCGGTCGAGCGCAGCTCTTGCATGAGATTGCGGATGGCGAGGCGGTCGCGGACGTTGTCCTCGGTGTACAGCTCGCCCCGCGGGTCGAGCGCGTGCGCCCCGCGCGCGATCACCTCGGCGGCAAGGGGAATGTCGGCGGTGATCACCAGATCGCCGGGCTGCGCCTGCTGCACGATCCAGTGGTCGGCGACGTCGAAGCCGTGGCCGACCCGGACGCTCCTGACGAAGGCGGAGGCCGGGGTGCGCAGGGGCGTGTTGGCGACCAGCGTGGTCACGACCTGCGCGCGCTCGGCCGCCCGGAAGAGAATCTCCTTGATGACCTGGGGGCACGCGTCGGCATCGACCCAGATCTGCATTCAGCGCTCGCCGCCGGTGCGCGGATCGAGCTGGTCGCGCAGGCCGTCGCCGACGAGATTCACGCCGAGGACCGCGAGGAGGAGCGCCAGGCCCGGGAAGACCGCCGCCCATGGCGCCGTCATGAGGTCCGACTGCCCGTCGGCGAGCATCGCGCCCCACGAGATCGTCGGGGGTTGCGAGCCGAGGCCGAGGAACGACAGCCCCGCCTCCGCGACCATGTTGCCGCCCACGCCGAGCGTCGCGGCCACCAGCAGCGGCCCCAGCGCGTTCGGCAGGACGTGACGGAGGAGGATCGTGCGGTCCCGGGCGCCGATCGCGCGGGCCGCCTGGACGTAGTCCAGGCTCTTCAGGGTCAGCACGGTCCCGCGCACCACCCGGGCGATCGTCGTCCAGCCGAGCAGGATGAGGACGACGAAGACGTTGGCCAGGCCCGGCGCCTCGAAGACGGCGATGAGCCCGATCGCGAGCACGAGCGAGGGGAAGGCCATCACCACGTCGGTCACGCGCATCAGCGTGGCGTCGAGGCCGCCGCCGTAGTACCCGGCCAGCAGCCCGATGACGCTGCCGAGCGCGACGACGACCAGCTCGACGCCCACCCCGACCGCCAGCGAGACGCGGCCTCCGAACAGCACGCGCGCCAGGATGTCGCGGCCGAGCGCATCGGTGCCGAGCGGGTGGCGCGCCGAGGGCGGCTGCAGCGCCACCGGCGTCGAGGCGTCGGCCACGGCGAGAGGGTCGTGGGGCGCGAGCCAGGGTGCCAGCACCGCGGCGAGCGTGAAGACGGCCAGGAGCGCCGCCCCGGCGACGAGCCCGCGGTGCACCCGGCTACCGGGCGGCGGCATGCCGGGTCCGCGGGTCGACCGCGAGGTAGACCAGGTCCACGAGGAGGCTGCCGAGGACGTAGACGAGCGCGAAGACGAGCACCACGCCCATGGCGACGGGGACGTCGCGCTGATCGACCGACACGACCAGCAGCCGGCCCAGCCCCGGCCACGCGAAGACCGTCTCGGTGAGGGGAGCGCCGACGAGGAGATTGGCCAGGCCCAGCCCGATGACGGTCACCACCGGGATCGCCGCGTTCCGGAACGCGTGCTTCATGACCACGGTGAGCTCGGAGAGGCCCTTGGCGCGTGCCGTCTGCAGGAACTCCTGGCGCGCGACCTCGAGGAGGCTCGCCCGCGTCATCCGCGCCACCACGCCCGTGTGGAGGGCGCCCAGGGTGAGCGCGGGGAGGACCAGGTGCCGCCAGCCGCCGCCGCCGTAGCCGGACACCGGCAACCACCCGAGCCAGACCGCGAAGACGAGCGAGAGCATCATCCCGAGCCAGAAGACCGGCGTGGAGATGCCGAGGACGGCGCCCGCCATGAGCGCATGATCGAGCAGCGAGCGCCGCCGCGCGGCGGCCACCACGCCCACCGGCACGCCGACGGCGATCGACACCAGCGTGGCCGCCAGGGCCAACCGCACGGTCGCCGGCAGCCGCTCGGCGATCACCGCGGTCACGGGCCGCCGGTCGCGCAGCGAGCGCCCGAGGTCGCCGCGCACCAGGCGCCCGACCCAGCGCACGTACCGGACGGGCGCCGGCCGGTCCAGCTCGAGCTCCCGGCGGATCCGCTCCACCGCGGCGGGGTCGGCGCGCTGCCCCATCGACGCGCGGGCCGGATCGCCCAGCGCCAGCGCGCTCATCGCCCACACGAGGACGGTGACGCCGAGCAGCACGGGCACGAGCGCGCCGACCCGGCCGGCGAGGATGCGCCCCAGCTCGCCGGTCACCGGGCGAGCCAGACCTTCCGCAGCGGCGACAGGAACTCGGGCGCCGACGACAGCGGCGAGCGCTCGAGCTCCCGGACGTCCTCGCGGACGAGCGCGCGGCTGGTCAGGTGATAGAGCGGGATGTAGACCGCGTCGTCGACGATCCGCCGCTCGGCCTCGGCGTAGCGCCGGTCGCGCTCGGGGCCCGGGGCCATGGCGTCGGCCTCGTCGAGCCAGCGGTCGACGACCGGGCTGCGATAGCGCGACGTGTTGCCGGCCGCCCCGGCGTTGCGGGAGTGGAAGAGCACGGTCAGGAAGTTCTCGGGATCCGGGTAGTCCGCGATCCACGCCTGCCGGTAGAAGCCGGTCTGGCCCTCGTCCACGAGCGTGAGGTAGGCGGCCCAGTCGAGCCGCCGCAGCTCCAGGTCGATGCCGACGTCGCGCAGCTGGGCCTGCAGCAGCTCGGCCAGGCGCTGGTTCGGCGTGCCGGTGTTGTAGTGGTAGGTCAGGCGCGGACGGTGCGGGCCGCCCGTCACCCCGGCCTCGGCGAGCAGACGGCGGGCCCGGGGCGGGTCGTGCGGCAGGCGCGCCTCGGCGGCCGGCGCCCCCGGAATCGCCGGAGGCAGGATGCCGCGCGCCGGCACGCCGCAGCCGTACTGCACGGTCTTCACGACCAGCGACGCGTCGACGGCGTGCGCCACCGCCCGGCGCGCGCGCACGTCCGTCCACGGGGCGCGCTCGACGTTGAACCGGAGGCCCTGGGTGCCGAGCGTCGCCCAGGTGACGAGGTCGCCGCGCAGGCGCGCATCCGCCTCCACGACCCGGCAGTAGGACGCCGGCACGCCGGTGACGTCGAGCTGGCCCGCGCGGTACTCGTTGAGCCGGGTCAGGTCCTCGGGCAGGATGCGAAAGGCGACGGCCTCGAGCCGCGCCGGCCCGCGGAAGTGGCCGGGGAAGCGCTCGAGCACCAGCTCGTCATCGCGCCGCCACCGGGCGAGCCGGAAGGCGCCGGTGCCCACCGGGTTCGAGGCGAAGTCGGCGCCGAGCCGCTCGACCTCCTCACGGGGCACGACGGCCGCCGCGTCGTAGGCCACGAGGTAGAGGAACGGCGCGAAGGGGGCGGCGAGCCGCACCTCCAGCGTCGCGGCATCCATCACGCGCAGGCCGGCGATCTCCCGGGCCCCACCCTCGATGAACTCCCGCGCGCCGGCGATCTTCTCGAAGACCCACGGCCGCTTGCCCCGGGCCGCGCGCTCCCACGCGTACTTCACGTCGGCGGCCTCCAGCAGCCGGCCGTTGTGGAACCGCACGTCGCGACGCAGGAGGAAGGTGTACACGCGGCGATCGGGAGAGACCGTCCAGCGCCGGGCGAGGGCGGGGACCGGCGTGAGCCCCTCGTCCAGCTCGACGAGCGTGTCGAAGAGCTGGCGCACGACCGCCGCCGAGGTGAGGTCGGTGGCGAGGGCGGGATCGAGCGTGGGCGGATCGGCCGAGAGCGCCATGCGGAGCGTGCCCCCGGGCCGCGGGGTGCCGGCGGGCGCCACGGCGGCGGCGAGGAGGACGGCGCCCAGGGCGAGAGCGCGAGCGAGGCCGGCGCGCGACTCCATCTCTAGCGAGCGGCCTCCGGCGTCACGACCTGGATGACCCGGGCGGCCTGCTCCCGCTGTTCTACGTCCCACGTGACGAGTGGCAGCCGGAGGGTCGCGGCAGCCGCAATGTAGACTGCGTCGGCGCCTCGAAGGCGGAGACGACCGGCAAGTTCGGCAGCGGTTCCAGCAAGGACCGCGTCCATCGGGACGAGGCGAAACGCGTGCAACCCCAGCACCGCCTCGACGGCCCGGCGGGCCAGCCGCGGCATTCCCGTGCGCCGTACGATCGCGCCGGCGATCTCGGGAAGAAGCAGGGCGGGCGCGACCACGAGCCCCCCGTCGCTGACGTGGCGGGTGAGCCAGGCGCGGCTGGCCGAGTGATGCACATCGTGCGGCACGAGATTGCTGACGACGACGCTGGCGTCGACGACCATCAGAGGTCTCGGCGGCCCTCTCGGACGGCGGCGGTTGCCGACTGGCCTTTCGGCCAGCGCGCACCGATCTCCCGGGCCACCTCGTCGAGCGTCGACCATACCGCCGCGGTACGGCGGCGGGCCGGCGCGCGCCCGACGGGGACGAGCCGCGCAACCACCCGCCCGTGGTGCGTGACCTCGATCTCCTTGCCGCTATCCTGAAGTTGCCGGAGTACCTGGCTCGTTCGCTGCTTCAGCTCCCGCACGCCGATGGACCGCATCCAGGACCTCCATGTGTCCACAAATGTGGACACAATTATCGCACTGGCGATCCGAGCCGGTCAACGATGCAGGAAGTCGATGACGGCCTCGCCTGGACCGTCCGCTCGGCTGAGATTCAGCCTCCCGGCCGGGGAACGCCACCCGCCCACGCCAACCCCGTAGAATGACCCCGCATGGGCCCGCCCGCCGTGGAGCTCCGGCAGCTCAGCAAGACGTATCGCGAAGGCGAGGCCGAGCGCGTCGTGCTGCGCGACGTGTCGCTGACGATCGCGAGCGGCGAGATCGTCGTGCTCGTCGGGCGCAGCGGCTCCGGGAAGTCCACGCTGCTGAACCTCATCGCGGGCATCGACCGGCCCACGGCCGGGACCGTGGCCGTCGACGGCACCGACCTCACGGCGCTCGACGAGCAGGCGCGCACGCGCTTCCGCCGCCGGCACATCGGCTTCGTCTTCCAGTTCTTCAACCTCATCCCGCTCCTGACCGTGGAGGAGAACCTCCTGCTGCCGCTCGACCTCAACGGCCGCGCCGACGAGAAGGGCGTGGCCCGGGCGCGGGCCCTGCTGGACCGCGTGGGCCTGGCCGGCCGCGGTGACAGCTTTCCCGAGCGGCTCTCGGGCGGCGAGCAGCAGCGCGTCGCCATCGCGCGCGCGCTGATCCACGAGCCGGCCCTCATCCTCGCCGACGAGCCCACCGGCAACCTGGACGCGGACACTGCCGCCGGCGTCCTCGACCTCCTCGACGCGCTCGCGCGCGAGGCCGGCCGGACCGTGCTCATGGCCACCCACAGCCGCGAGGTGATCGGCGTGGCCGACCGCATCTTCACCGTGCAGCGCGGCGCGCTGGTCGAGCGCCAGCCGTGCTGACCGGCCAGCTCGCCCGGCTGGCGGTGCGGCAGCTCTCCTCGCACCCCTGGCAGCTCGGCCTGGCGATCGTTGGCATCGCGCTCGGGGTGGCGGTGGCCGTGTCCATCGACCTCGCCAACGGCAGCGCGCTCCGCGCGTTCCGCCTGTCCACCGAGGCGGTCGGCGGCCGGGCAACGCACCAGGTCGTGGGTGGGCCGTCCGGACTGCCCGAGGACGTCTATCGCCGCCTGCGGCTCGAGCTGGGCGTGCGCCGGGCCGCGCCGGTCGTCGAGGGCGACGTGGCCGTGGCGGGCCACGCCGGGCGGACGCTGCACGTCCTCGGGATCGATCCGTTCGCCGACGCCGACTTCCGGCCCTACCTCGAGGGCCAGGGCGGCGGCGAGGCGCGCGGCCGCGACCTGCTCGCCCGGGCAGGGGACCTCGTCGGCCGCGGCGGCACGGCGCTGATCGCCGCCTCCACCGCGCGCGACCTGGGGCTGGCGATCGGGCGGGAGCTGGCGGTCGACGCCGGTGGCGCCCGCCGCACGCTGGCGATCGTCGGCCTGCTCCAGCCGGCCGATGCCGGCAGCGCCCGCGCGCTGGAGGACCTGCTCGTGACCGACATCGCCACCGCCCAGGAGCTGTTCGCCGCCGCCGGCCGCCTCACGCGCATCGACCTCATGGTCGATGACGCCCGCCTGCTGGCGCGCATCCGCGAGGCGCTGCCCGCCGGCGCCGACCTCGTCGACGCGGGCGCCCAGGCCGGCGCCACCGCGCGCATGATCCTGGCCTTCCAGTGGAACCTCACCGCGCTCTCGCTGCTGGCCCTGGTCGTCGGCATGTTCCTCATCTACCAGACGATGACCTTCTCGGTGGTGCAGCGGCGGCCGCTGATCGGCGCCCTGCGCGCCCTCGGCGTCACGCGCGGCGAGGTGTTCGTGCTCGTGATGAGCGAGGCGCTGGTCATCGGCGTCGTGGGCACCCTTGCCGGCATCGCCCTGGGGTTCGGCATGGCGCAGGGGCTGCTGCGGCTCGTCACGCGCACGATCAACGACCTCTACTTCGTCCTCTCCGTGCGCGACGTGGCGCTGGACCCGGCCACGCTCGTCAAGAGCGTGCTGCTCGGCCTCGGCGTCACCGCGCTGGCGGCGCTGGCGCCCGCGCTCGAGGCCACCGCCGCGCCGCCGCGCATCGTGATGAGCCGCGCCTCGCTCGAGACCGGCGCCCGGCGCGGCACCCGGCGGGCCGGCTGGCTCGGCCTCGCCGCCCTCGCCGCCGGCGGCGTCGTCCTCGCCGTGCCCGCCGGCATCGTCGTGGGCTTCGCCGGGCTCTTCGTCGTGATGGTGGGCTGCGCGCTCGTGACGCCGGCAGCGGCGGTGATGCTTCTGCGTCCGGTCCATGGCGTGGCCGGCGCCGCGTTCGGATTGCTCGGGCGCCTGGCCACCCGCGGCATCGTGGCCGCGCTCTCGCGCACGTCCGTCGCGATGGCGGCGCTGACGATCGCCGTGGCCGCCGCCATCGGCGTCGGCGTGATGATCGCCAGCTTCCGCGAGGCGGTGACGAGCTGGCTGGAGGGCACGCTCCGCGCGGACGTGTACGTGTCCGCCCCGAGCCTGGTGGGCAGCCGCCCGGACGCCACGCTCGATCCCGCGCTGGTGGCCCATCTCGCCGCCACGCCCGGCGTCGCGCGCGCCAGCACGTCGCGCGGCGTGGTGGCGCAGAGCGCCCGGGGGCCGGTGCAGGTGGTCGCCCTCGACGTCGATCCCGCCCGCCCGCCGCGCTGGCGGTTCCGCGAGGGCAGCGCCGCCGGCGTCTGGGACGGCGACGCCGTCCTCGTCTCCGAGCCGTACGCCAACCGCCACGACACGGACGCCGGCGCCGCCGTGCGGCTGCGCACCGACCGCGGCGAGCAGGACTTCCGCGTGGCCGGCGTCTTCTACGACTACGGCTCGAGCGCCGGCGTCGTCGTGATGAGCCGCCGCACCTACGACGGCGCCTGGAACGACCGGCGGATCTCGGGCCTGGCGCTGGAGGCCGCGCCGGGCGTCGACGTCGACGCGCTGGTGGCCGCCGTGCGCGAGCGCGGCGGCGACGGCCGGCGGCTGGTCGTCCGCTCCAACCGGGCCCTGCGCGAGGCCTCGCTCGAGATCTTCGACCGCACCTTCGCCATCACCGGCGTGCTCCGCACGCTGAGCGTGGCGGTCGCCTTCGTCGGCATGCTGGCCGCGCTGATGGCGCTCCAGCTGGAACGCACGCGGGAGATCGGCGTCCTGCGCACACTGGGCCTGACGCCCCGCCAGGTCTGGGGACTCGTCACGGCGCAGACCGGCATCATCGGCCTGCTCTCCGGCGTGCTCGCGGTGCCGAGCGGCCTGCTGCTGGCCGCCGTCCTGGTCTTCGTCATCAACCGCCGCTCGTTCGGCTGGACGATGGGGCTGGACCCCTCGCCGGCGATCCTGCTCCAGGGCGTGGCGCTCGCGGTGCTGGCCGCGCTGCTGGCCGGGCTCTACCCCGCCTGGCGCATGGCCAGTGCGGAGCCGGCGGACACGCTGCGCGATGAATAGGGTGGCGCTGGCCGTCGTCCTTGCCGTCGCGGCGGCCGCCGTCGCGGCGTTCGCGCTGTGGCCGTCCTCGCCGCGCCATCCCATCCAGGCGACCGTCGCCGTCCGCGAGGCGCTCGCCGAGGACCGCGCGGGCTTCGCGCGCGCTCTTGCCCCGCGCCCGGTGTCGTTTCCCGAGGACCACGGCCCGCACCCCGACTTCCGCACCGAGTGGTGGTACTACACGGGCAATCTGACGACGGCGGCCGGGCGCCACGTCGGCTTCCAGCTGACGTTCTTCCGGGTCGCGCTGTCGCCCGAGGAGGCGCCGCGCGCGTCGGCCTGGGCGACGCGCCAGCTGTACGTCGCCCACTTCGCCGTCACCGACACCGCCGGCGGCCGCTTCCACGCCGCCAGCCGCGCCAGCCGCGCCGCCCTGGGCCTGGCGGGGGCCCAGGCCGCGCCGTTCCGCGTCTGGGTCGAGCGCTGGTCCGCAGAAGGAGAGGACGGAGCCACGCGGCTGCGCGCGCAGGAAGGCGACGTGGCCATCGATCTCGCCGTGTCCCCGGCCAAGGCGGTGGTGCTGCAGGGCGACCGCGGCCTCAGCCAGAAGGGCCCCGAGCCCGGCAACGCCTCGCTCTACTACTCCTTCACCCGGATGCCCGCGCGCGGCACCGTCCGCCTGGGCGCCGAGACGCTCGAGGTCGCCGGCGAGGCCTGGATGGACCGGGAATGGAGCACGAGCGCGCTGGGCGCCGCCGTCGAGGGCTGGGACTGGTTCGCCGTGCAGCTCGACGACGGCCGCGAGCTGATGGTCTACCAGCTCCGCCGCCGCGACGGCACGATGGATCCGTTCAGCGCTGGCACGCTCGTCGCGGCCGACGGCACGGCGCGGCGCCTGGAGGCGGCGGACGTCCGCATCGAGCCGCTCGCGCACTGGACCAGCCCGCACAGCGGGGTGCGATACCCGGCGCGGTGGCGAGTGAGCGTGCCCTCGGCCGAGCTGCAGCTGGAGATCGAGCCCCGGCTGGCGGACCAGGAGCTCAGGGTGGGGACGCGGTACTGGGAGGGTGCGGTGGCGGTGGCGGGCTCGAGCGCCGGGCGGCCGGCCGCGGGCCACGGGTACGTCGAGCTCGTGGGGTACGGCGAGTGAGTTGCTTCCGCCCGGGCTAGTCCAGTGTCCTGAGTCAGAAATCCGCGCGCAGTCCCGACGTGGGGGTGGGGGCCCAT
>Ga0299906_10003798_pt1 | contig 12426 bp, 14 predicted proteins | sample RVTome_14_FD_200259 | JGI IMG/M metagenome (GOLD analysis project Ga0299906, IMG submission 200259) | Soil microbial communities from uranium-contaminated site in the Upper Colorado River Basin, Wyoming, United States - RVT145D125 (version 2) ...
TAGTGAATCCTTGGCAGAAGAGGGAGGCTCGCCGCGATGTCTGCCTCGGCGCGCGCCAGGATCGTGAGTCGAACGTCTGCTTATCTCCTCTTGGTATTCGTTCTGCCTCGCGACAAATCGAGCTGGAGCGGATTCAGCCACGATTCTCGATCGACGAGGCGTCGCCCGGCGGCGAGGTGGCCGGTCTTCACGTAGATCAGCGCGCCGGAGGGCCCGGTGAACGGGTTGTGCGCCGACAGGTGCGGGCTGCGCAGCCAGCTGCCCTTGGGGTACGTGCCGTGCTCGTCCTCGAACACACCATCGAGCACGAGGATCTCCTCGCCGCCCCAGTGGTGATGCGGCATGAACCTGGTCGACGGCGCCCACCGCACCAGCGCGACGTGCTCGGGGCCGTGCTCGTGGAGCGCCAGCACGGTCAGGCCGGGCACCAGGCCCTGGTGCCAGCGCGCCGCGCGGGTGTCGATCACCACGCGCCGGGTATCGGCGGCGGTGAACTGGTTCAGCTTGACGAACAGCACCGCGCCGTCGGGACCGGCCCACGGCGCGTGCGCCGTTCCGGTCAGGTTGCGCACGTAGGTGCCGTCCGCATAGTCGCCGGCGTCGTCGTGAAAGCTGCCGGCGAGCACGAGGAACTCCTCGCCGCCGCCGTGGGTATGCACGCTGAACCGCGCCCCGGCCGCACAGCGGATGATCAATGTCTCGCGCACGACCTTCTCGCCGATGCGATCCAGGATGTAGCGCTCGGCGGCGGCCATCGACGAGGGCTGCCAGACCTCGGCACCCGGACGCACCACCTCGCGGCGGGCGAAGTCTGCTCGAAGCTCCATGGCAACATCCTTGGTCAAGACGAGCCTCCCGTTATTGGAACATCGCCGCATCAGGTCGCGAGTCGCCCTCGAAACCCTCGCGTTTGGAGGCAACCGAGGGGCGACACGCGCGAGCTGCTGCGCGTCGACGGTGTCGAACCCCCGAATGTCCAGGAGACGACACGTTCGTGGTGTCAAGAACTGTCTCATATCAACACTCCTTTCGTGGGCGAAAGGTCGAGCCGCCGACGCCGACGGCTCGACATGTGCAGCATCAGGCCGGTTGGTAGATCCGGACGTCCGGGGCGGCGTCGAGCAGCGGCTTGAGCGCGCCGACGACGTCGGAGGTGAATAACTCGGTCTTCAGGTAGGCATTCGCTTGCTCGGCCGTGTCGAAGCCGTGAAGCACCTGTACGTCGTCGTCGCGGACGAGCAACTCCTTGGAATTCGCACCGGCGATCGTCTTGAGAAACGGTGCCTTGTAGCGCTGATACACACCAGCGGCCGCAGGCCGGTTGGCGGGGGCGATCTTCAGGGTGATCTGCAGATAAACCATCGGCGTTCTCCTTTTCATTTGGGTTTCTCCAACCCGGCATTGTTTCGAACAACTGACAATCGCAACTGTATCGCTTCGCGTTCATCCGCAGAAGGTGACTCGCGTGAATGGGTCTCATTCGCGCCGGCCGCCGGACTTGCGCGTACACTACGGCGTGAGCCGCGGATGACACTGACCCAGCTCGAACACGTCCTCGTCACGCACGAGACCGGATCCTTCAGCCGCGCCGCACGCGCGTGCGGAATCACCCAGGCTGCCCTGTCGAACTCGGTCGCGAAGCTCGAGGAGGAGCTCGGAGACCGCATCTTCGCGCGCACCACGCGTCGCGTCGCGCTGACGCCGTTCGGGGAGAAGCTCCTCCCGAACATCGCGCGAGTTCTCGGCGGGCGGGACGCAATCGTCGAGGCAGCGAAGGCCCAGCAGGCGCCGACCACTGCCGTGCTCGGGCACTCTCCGCTGGTCCCGTCGCAGATCCTGACGCGGATCGTCGGCGCCATTCGTGATGCGGGTTTCGGCACGGAGATCCGCCTCGTCGAGGAGAACCTGTCGGATCTGTTGCAGCGACTCGGCGAGCACACCATCGACATCGCGGTGCTACCCGGGGCTGACTACGCGAGCGCGTTTCGCTCGGCGCCTGTGTTCGAGGAACCGCTCTTCTACGTGCCCCGTCGCAGCATCAAGGCGAGGACCGCGCCCGCGGAGCTGAAGGAGCTGGGCAGCGACACGTTCGTGATGGTCCCCGATCGGTGTGGGCTCGCACGGCTCACTCGCGGCCTCTTCGCAGCCGCGAACCTCCCGCTGAACACGTACGCCGGCGAGGCGATGAGCTATCACGTGCTTCAGGAGTGGGCCGCGCTGGACCTCGGCTCCGCGATCCTGCCCGCCTCGCGGCTGACGAGCGACGTCGGAGCCGTCCCGCTCATGCGTGCGCCCCTCATGCCGGCGACGGTGACCTACCGGGTCGTCTGGCACAGGGAGTACAGGCGCGGCAAGGAGCTCGCTGCGCTCCTTCGGCCCTACCGGCCGCAGCGGCCCGCAGCGACGCCGCCCACCTAGTCTCCTGGATCGGCGGTTCGCGACGTAAGTCCGTCATCCATGGACCTGTTGGGTGGTGGAAAGGCCGAACAAGCCCCGGTCCGCCGAAAATTGTCCCTCCCGCTCCCAGCGGCGGAGGGTTTGGGGAGTGACGCCGAGGATTTCCGACGCCTGGCCGATCTTGATGAATCTACTCAATTCGAGCAGAAACAATAGTAAACAATTAGATCACTGTCCACTGTATTTAACCCCTCGATACCCTGGGTGCAGGGACCGTCGAGAACCGCCAGATGCGTGCGGCGACTCCTACGCCTTTCAGGGCGGCGATGAGTGAGAAGCGCGGATGTTTCCCGCGACTCCGGATCATCCATTGCCGGAATCCGGGCTCAATAGCGCCAGGTGCAACGACTCGATCGACTGTACGGAGTAGGCTAACATGTGAAAGGAGCCCAAGATGAGTGAAATCACCCTTTCCGTGCCTGATGAAGCGTTGTTGGCCTTGAAGCTAACGCCGGATCAACTGGGCGCGGAGCTCCGACTCGCCGCGGCCGTGAAGCTGTACGAGCTCGGCCGGCTTTCTTCGGGAGCCGCCGCCAACCTTGCCGGGATCCCGCGGACCGTGTTTCTGACGAAGCTGGCGGAATACGGGGTCCGTACGTTCCAACTGACCGAAGAGGAGCTCCGCCGGGAAAGCTCCCTTGGCTGAGGCCATCTGCGACGTCCCCGCTCCAATACCTGCACCAGATTAAGCATCTCGACGTCCTGCCGTCACTCGCGACACGTGTGCTGGTCCCACCCGCTGTGGTGGCCGAACTGCGGGAAGGCATGAGGCTGGGCCTCGATCTTCCAGATGTGGATACCCTGGATTGGGTCGAGGTCCTGCGCCCCGCGGGCGCGTCCGCTTTGCCGTTGGTCACAGATCTCGGGCCAGGAGAAAGCGAAGCTGGCTCTGGCATTGGAATTTCGCGAGGCCGTGGTCGTCCTGGACGATCGGGTGGCGCGGAGCGTCGCCCGAACGCTCGGCCTCAAGATGACAGGTACCCTGGGCTTGCTCCTGGACGCGAAACGGGCCGGTCGAATTGAGAGAGTCACCCCTCTGCTGAACGAACTGGAGTCGCTCGGTTTTCGGCTGGCTGACCACACCCGCGCCGCCGTGATGAGGCTGGCCGGGGAAGTCGAACCGGCCCGAAAGGAGCATAGCCCTCACACGACCGAGTAGTGACGATTTCCGACAGTCGGCTCTCACACGCGAACAGAACAGCCGGGGAGAGCGGCTCGGTCAGCGTCGTTGGGTAACGCGTGTGTCGCGCAAAGTCGACAACCGAGCTCCTCAAGCCCCCAGGGTTCTCTCCCGAAGCCAATCGAGCGCTCCCGGCGTCTCCGACCAGGCTTCCATGAGCTCGTGCACGCAATGCACGGCATCGTCATCGATGTCGTCGGGCTCCGGCTCCTCTTCGTCCAGAAACCGATCCGCGGCGCCGGGGTTTCGTTCGATCGCCTTTTCGAGGGACTTCCGCGACGCCTTGCTGTCGCCGTAACGGCCGAAAGCGGCAAGGGCCCGCGCGTAGAACCAGAGGCACTCGTCGGGCGATTCGTGTCTCTTGACGTGCTTTTCCGCCTCACGGAACTGACCGGCGAGAAGGAGACAGCTCAGAAGGCAATACCGAACGCCCTGATGGTCCTCCTCGTCGAGCTGCAAGAGGCTGCGGTAGCGAGCGATGGCATCGGCGGAGTTCTCCTGGTTCTCGAGCTCGTGCGCGAGAGCGTGCAGGGCTCTCAAGTAAGGACGGGTGGGGTAGTGGGTCCAGAGCCCCCCCGGGATAGCTGTGGGATCGCTCTCGGCGGCTTGCCGCTCGCCGCTCGCGACCGCCGTCCCGTACAGCCTGCGCCTCTCGTCGGCGTCCGGGGTACGTTCCGCCTTGAGTACGAGGGCGTCGACGCACCCCGGGTCGAGCGAGAGCGCTTGCTCGACGAGCTGACCCTGAAGGCGCCCCCAGGCGTCGAAAGCCTGGAAGCAAATCTCCTGCGCGCGGTCGCCGTCGTTCTTGGGCTCGTACGGGATTTCGTCGATCGGCCGGTCGCCGATCTCCCGCGCCATTAGATCTTCGAGCTCCTTGGCGGTTTGAACCGGATGCTCCAGAAATTTCCTGTGAAACAGGAAGTGAAGCCGCTCGAACACCCGGGGGTCTGGAAGCACGAGACGGCGGGCGAGCTCTTCACGCGTCGGAGGCTCGAGAAGAAAGGGGAGGACGAGCTCGTAGTCCCTCGGGCCCGCGATCGAAACGACGGTGCGTTTCCAGCGTCCCCGGTCGATCTCGGCCGGGCCGCTCGCAGCGAGCGCCCTCAGAAGCCCGGTGAGAAAATCGAGAATGCGCGGGCTCGGCCGCTTGACGCGGTTCGCCGACTGAACGCAGAACGCCAGGGGATAAGCGTTCGGTCCGGCGACGTCGAGCCCGTGATCGACCCAGAGGTTGGCATCGGCGAGCGGGAGATCCGCGATCGTACCGAAAGTGACGCTCCACGGCTTCGCGTTCCCGACATTTCCCGTGAGGACGTCCCAGAACGCTTGCTTGTCGTCGAAGAAACCAAGGCCTCGCTCGATGCCGCCCATACCGAGGACCACGGCGTAAGGAAACCCCGGAGGAGCGCCACCGCGGATCTCGATGACATCGCGATCCGAGAGCAGGCGCCAGGGGGCGGCCTCATAGAAGGCGCGGGCCGCCTCGGCGAACGAACGCATCGACAAAACGGTGACTCCCGGCACCTCGAGGGCACCCGACATATCGGGCCCACCAAACCGCTCGGCCATCTTGGAAAGGAATTCTTCCGCAGCCGGAAGCTTCTCCTGCAACAGAACGTCGATGTCGCTCTCGCCAAGATGCTCCAGAACCAGCGTCCTTACGCAGGGTTCGGAGACCTCGATGCGCCCCGGCCGCCTCCTTTGCTCTTCGAAGGCCTCGTCGAGGATAGCCAGGATCTCTTCGTCGGGACCCCGTTCCAGGTGAAGCTCCCCCGCGGTGACGAAGCGATCGGCAAGAGAAATCCAAAGCGGCATCCACGGCTTGTAGGGGGCACCTTTCCCCCGGCTCACCCAGAAAGGCGCCCGAAACCAACCGCCCTGCCACGTTTCCTCCTGTCGCTGGGGTAGAAGGGCTGGGATCGATCTCGATTGCGCCACCGGCGCATATTAGCAGCGCATGAGGATGGGTTCACTTGTCTTCCCGAGCGTGTTCGCGAGGCGTCGCGCCGTTGGTCCGCCCGGGTGATTGCCGCAAGGCCGATGGACAGGCAGGCGAGCGTCGTCGGCTTCTCCCGTCCCAGGCTTGCCACCGTGCCCAACGTCAGAGGAAACCCAGGGCAGCAGGACGATGTTCGGGATGGCGAAGCCCGTCAGCAGTCGGCGACGAGGAGAATCCAAAGGGGATGGGAGAACCCCTCGACTCGTTCCTATCGTTGAATGCGAGTCCTTTACCCTCCAGAAGGCGGCCCGATGTGGCGAGAGGAGATGCAGGCGTCGTCGCTGAGGTGGGACCGGAGGAAGCATTGGAGCGCGAGAGTGAGCCCGCAGGCGGCGAGAGCGACGGGCCAAACAGGCCGATTCACTTCTTCCATCATGCCGTCCGCGACCAGCACGAGGGAGGTTTCCCGCCTCGGATCTCGTCTATACGAAGGAAAGGGAGGTACAATGACGACATGCCGAGGCCAATGGAGACTCTCGAGCAGCGCCGGTTCACGGTCGAGGAGTATCACCTTATGGGCGAGGCCGGCATCCTGGCACCGGGTGAGCGGGTCGAGCTCATCCGGGGAGTCATCCGCCAGATGAGCCCCAAGCGCCGGAAACACGTTGTCGCGGCCACGAAGGTCTTCACGGTTTTCTTCAAGGCGCTCGAGGGCCGCGCGACCGTGTATCTGGAGGCGCCGCTCGGTCTAGAGGATCTGGATTCCGAGCCCGAGCCCGACATCGTCGTGTGCTCAAACCCCGATGTCGAGTCATATGGAACACCGGAAACCAAAGCACTTCTGGTCATCGAGCTCGCGGATTCGTCGCTGCGATACGACATGACCGAGAAGGCGGCGTTGTACGCGGACGCCCAGATTCCGGAATACTGGGTGGTGAATCTCGTGGACCGCGTGCTGGAGGTTCATCGACGGCCGCAGAACGGGGCCTACGAGACGTGCATGCGCGTTTTGTGCGGCTCGCGGATTTCCCCCGAAGCGTGGCCCGACGTAGCCTTCGACGTATCCTCGTTCTTCCCGAACGAGCGCTGAACCTGCCTGCCGCGCGTCGCACGCTTTGCCGGCACGGACAAGATTGAGTTTCTCGACAACCGGCAGTTTCCGCGGGATCTCACGGACCGTCAGCGAGCGATCCTGGCCATGATTCACACATCGAGAGGCGGCCTTGCGCTGCGCGAGGTCTATGCGCGCCTGGAGAGAGGAGCCACGGAGCGCCAGGTGCGGGAAGACCTCGCGACGTTGAGAACGCTTGGGCTGGCCATTCCGATCGGGCATGGTCGGGGGGCGCGATGGAATCGCAGTTAAGGCAGCGAGCTGGCCATTTCCGGCTTATTCCGGCCTATTCCTGGCCTATTCCGGGCGCATTCCGAATGTTGCCAGCGAGCGTCGGCATTACCGCCTTCACCGAATCGGTCGTCGAGGAGGCAGCTCGGGCCTGGTTGGAGAGCACCGGGGCGGCAGGTCGGACACAGCCCGTACATCGCCTCGGACATGCCTGTGCTGCCGCATTCCAGCGCGCAGTTGGTCAGTTCTGGTATCATGCCTCCATGAGCGCCGCCCACACGGACCTGGATGATCTCCTCGAGCCGCTAGGTGCTTGCCTCACGGCGGAGGTCGCAGAGCGAGTTGCAAACGTTCGCGCACCCGAATCCGCTCAGGCACGTATCGAGGATCTCGCCCGGAAATCCGACGAAGGCAGTCTGTCCGACTCCGAACGCGAGGAATACGAGGCGTTGGTGTCCGCGGGTACTTTCATCGCGATTCTGCAGTCCAAAGCACGCAGGCTTCTCAAGAACAGCCCGGCGTGATGGATGCCGCTCTGCGGAGCCTCGTCCGAGAGCGGGCGGGTAATCGTTGCGAGTATTGCCGCGTTCACCAGGACCAAGACGCTTTCTTCACCTTCCCCGTCGACCACATCATCGCGCTCCAGCACGGCGGGAAGACGGAATCCGACAATCTCTGCCTGAGCTGCTATCGATGCAACTCTCACAAGGGCCCGAATATCGCGAGTATCGATCCCGAGACCGGAGATCTCGTTCGGTTGTTTCATCCCGGCGGGATGAGTGGTTCGAGCACTTCGACTGGCAAGGTGCGCTCGTCGTGGGTCGCACACCAGTCGGTCGTGCCACGGTGATGCTTCTCGCCGTCAATCATCCCGATTACGTTCTGTTGCGCGAGTCGCTGATGGCCGAAGGCACGTTCCCGCCTTCGTGATCTCAGCCTCGGCTCACGCGACGGCGTTCGCAAGCGCCGCCTTCACCTGCCGAAGAGTTTTCTTCGTTCCGTAACGGGCTGCCATGTCCTGGAGCCGGCCTCGGTCCAATTCCCCACGGCGCAGGACACGTGCGAGCGCCGCTATCAGGTTCCCGCGCGATGCCCCCGCCTGTTCGGCGTGCTCGAAGAGATCGACGACGAACCACTCGGGGGTCGGCGTCTTCGGAAACGCGACACGCCGAAGGCGGAACCGGCGCCCCCCGAGAGTGAACGTTCCCGTACGCTTCGAGTTGTAGACGAGACGCTCGGTCGAGAGCGCGGTGGTTCCGAGCCCAAGGGCGTTCCAACGCTCCGGCCCGGTGAACACGAAAGGAGAGTCGTCCAGGAACGCCCGAACGAGCTCCTCATCGGTTGGAGGAACGAGTCCGAACCGGCCGCGCTTGGGCTGCACGTACAGGCCGCGGGCGAGACGGATGAGTTGCCCCCGGCGCGCGAGACGCTTGGCCAACCTCGGTGCGTTGGCCCCCCAGCGGGAGAGCTCACGCGTGCGGTAAACGCGTCCTGGCTTCAAGGCCGGATGAGAGAGTTCTGGCATATGTATGTTATTTCCCGAAAATCAAATACCATAAGACGACGGTTCGGATCAAATGAGTACACGTTTACCCTGTCTCTCCCATTGAACACAGGCGAGTTGCATGGGCAAAGGGCGGGCTCACCGCGAAGCTATTGTCGCCCGGCGGCCCCGAGAGTTGTCGCAAGGCGCACGAGGGCTATTGTCTTGGGAGATAACCGCCGCCCGCACGAGCAATAGCCAACGATTCCAATCGCTCGCCTCGCCCGCGAATCCCAATGCATGATGTGCCGTGGCCCGTTGTCATTCCGGGAACTCTTGAACTATGGAGCCCGAGCGCACCCGCTGCCCCCGGTTCTTTTTGTTGCTCACGAAGACGAGGGCCCTCTTCGAGCGCGACCGAGCTCAGCGCAAGCGGTGGAAGTCGGATCTGGAGTGGCTCGAGAAGCGACACGCCGCCACCCGGAGCCGGTAGCGTTTCCCGAAAGGACCTCCGACAGCCAGGGTCCATCGGTTCGCGTGTGGCGTCTGAGAACTTCCACTGGACTCTTCGTTGAGCTCCGCTGCGTTGGAGGACAAGAATCCTTTTGGAAACGCTGGACGTGGGAGCGAGACTCGACCTCGTGCTCGAGATCCTGGCGAGCTCGGGAAATGGTGGAGCCTGTCCCCGGCGGTTTCGAGTGACGAAGCTGGGCGAGGTACCATCGACCTCCGGGCTCGATCTACTTTCGTCCGGCAGGCGGCTCGGCGAGTCGAAGGTGCGGACTCCGCCGGCTTCGGGCAAGTCACCCGATGGGCCGTCGAGGGCTGGCTCGATGAGGTGGATTTGAGAAAGATCCAGGACAAGGGTCCGATCGAGCTTTTTGCTGCCGACGTGCGGACTTGCCGTCGCGGGCTCTACAGGGGCAGGTACTCCACTCGATTTCGCATCTCCTCGGGCTCCAGAACCTGGACAGCGAGCTCGAGATCTCGAACAGCTTGCCCGATGGTCAGCTGGAGTTGGTGACCGTAAAAGAGACCTGAGAAGTCCCGTCCGCCTTCTTGCCACTCCTTGGCCACGCGCAGCAGATCGGCGTCCTGACTGAAGAGCGCACGACCTTGCGCGTTAGCCCGTTGAAGCAGGATGGCATCGTCCGATTGCGAGGTTCCATCTTCGAGGCAAGTCAGGACATCCACTCCGCGGAGGCGCAAGCCGTCCGCAATGGCCGAGGGTACGTGGTGGTCCATGTAGAGACGAAGGGGCAATGGAACTAGCTCTTCGTCTTCAGTTTTTCGCGGACCACCGACTCACCGGCCGAGGCCCTGGAATCCTCCACAAAACGAAGCTGTTCCTGGATCTGGGCGTCGAGCTCCGCCTTATGGTCGAAGTAGTAGGCAAGGGCAGCGTAGATTTGCCCCAGGCTCAAATGAGGATGCTGTCGGTGGATCTCATCCGCGTCCCAGTGGTGCGCAATCCGATCCAGGGCAATCTCGAGGACCTTGGTGCGGGTGCCGGCAACATACACCGTCCCATCGGATCCGACTTCGATGTGGGCGTAGGCGCTGCTCGGCATAGAGTCCTCGACCGGCTAACGTCAGTCTAGAGCCGACCATAGACTGGTGCAAACAGGGCGGTCTATCGCGAGTGTTTCAGTGGGGCGACGAGGAGAGTCGTCTATCACGGGAGTGAGCTGCGAGGCCGGCCATCGCGGACAACGGACCTCGTCAGCTCCAATCCCTTGTTATCCCGCCTGTCGCGGCTGGTGGACCTTCAGCAATCGATGGCTGCCGCTCCTCGAACCCCTTGAACATGAGCCACGCCGCGACCGCCACGTAGATCGGAGCCAGCGGCATGGCCATCAGCGTCACGACTTCCAGGCCGAGGACTGCCCGCAACGGGACCCCTGTCACCTGGAGGACGGTCGCCAGCATCCCGAGACCGGCGAGCGGACGCGGAACCAGCGTGGAGCGCCACAGCACGGTGAAAAGCGTGAAGATCCAGCCGCCCACCACGAGCAGGTGCATCAAGTGCGCCCACCTTCGCGCGGAGCCCACCACCGCACCGAGCCCATGGAAGAGCGAGGCATCCGCCCCGCCGCGCTCGGCGTACTCCTGGCTCAAGGACAGCATGGACAGCAGGGTGCCGTTCTCGACGGCGTGCAGCGCGAGGTTGACCGCGCTCAACACGACGAGCAGGACCGCCAGCCGATCGCCGTACCGGCGGAAGACGGGTAGTGCCGTGAGGGCGACGGCGACCGTGATCGCTCCGCTCATGAAGAGGAGGAGCACGGCCGCGCGGATCCGAACCGCGTTGGCGGCCGCGTTCTCGAGAAAGCCCGGGGCCGCGATCACCGGCTGCATCAGGATGTACGGCAGCATCAGTCCGCCCGCCAGGTGAACCAGCAGCAGGATGCCGGTGATCCGGCCGACGCCTTCGTAACGTTCGTAGTCCGGCTTAAGAATGGCTTTGATACTGAACATATTTTTAGTGACCTTTGTGGCGTTCCTCTCTAGAGCAGCTCCGGAGTAAATGCTCCTTACGATTGTTCCTGGTCAAAACTTCGTTCCATCGTTTTCTAACGGCGAGCGCCTGCTCGCCTTTCAGCGGAACCTTTGGATCTGGGTCAGCCGACGCAGGATGAGGTCGACGTCCTCGCGAGTGGTTCGGAAATTGGTGACACAGGCGCGCATCCCGAATCGTCCATTGATGGAGACTGGACCCAATAGCGCTGTGCCTTCTTCCACCAGATCGGCCAGAATTCTGCGATTGCCAGCGTCGTCAGCACCTCTCAATCGAAAGCACACTGCACTGAGAGCGACTGGCGCCAGCAGCTCGAGCGACGGATCGGCTTCAATCTTCTCCCCCAGGTATCGAGCGATGTCCAATACACGCTCCGCGGCGGCCTCAAACGCGCTGGTCCCGAACGCTCGAAGAGCGCACCACACTTTGAACGCTTTGAAACCGCGAGACAGCTGTGGGCCATAGTCCATGAAGTCGGTCATAAGGGTGTCTTGCCCCTCGGGTATGTACGAGGCGCTGAAGCCGAAGGTGCTTTTGAGCTTATCGCGTTCACGGACGATCAGACAGCCGGCTTCGATGGGCGCGAAGAGGAGTTTATGCGGATCGAGCGTGACGGAATCCGCTCGGCCGCAAGCAAAGAGCGCGTCCCTCATCCTCTCGCTCAGGATGAAGAAGGCGCCGTACGCGCCGTCGACGTGGAGCCAGAGCTCTTCGTTGGAGCAGAAACTGGCCAACTCCTCGATGGGATCGATAGCGCCGGTATTGACGGTGCCCGCGGTGGCAACGACACAGAAAGGCACGCGGCCGGCTCTTCGATCCGCTCGAAGCGCGTCTTCCAGCAAATCCACTCGCATTCGAAAGGCACCATCTACCGGGATCTTGCGTACGTTGTCGAGACCGAGCCCCAGGATCACTGCGTCTTTTTCGACGCTCCGGTGGGATTCCGCGGAGGTATAGAGGATCCGCGGCGCCGTGGATGATTGAAGGCCCGTCTTTCGAAAATCGAGCTTTCCTCTGTCGTGCAGGGCCGTCACCAGCGCGACCAACGTCGCTATCGATCCGCCGCTGGTCATGATGCCGCCGGCGCTCGCGGGGTATCCAAAGAGCTCGGCCATCCACGAGATCACCCGCTGTTCGATGATGCTCGCGGCAGGGGATAGCTGCCAGATATTGCAGTTCTGGTTCAACGCCGAGGCAATCGCTTCGGCGAATGGTGCGATCCCATTCGGCGGTCCCTGGACGTACGCGAGAAAACGCGGATGAGCGATCATCGTCGAGTTCGGGACCACCTTTTCGACGATTTCGTCGAAGAGCCCATCGACTCCAATGCCAGTCTCGGGAAAACCCTCGCCGAGGATTTGCGACAAGACCGCGCGATCGAGAGGCGGCAGAACCGGCCGCGTTGGCAGCGACTTCTCGAGGCCCCGAAGAAACTCGGTGAGAAGGCGGCCGGCGCGCTCGATTTCGCCGTCACTGAGGTTGAGGGCCCGTGTGCTCGACCGTCGCG
>Ga0299906_10003799_pt1 | contig 12424 bp, 13 predicted proteins | sample RVTome_14_FD_200259 | JGI IMG/M metagenome (GOLD analysis project Ga0299906, IMG submission 200259) | Soil microbial communities from uranium-contaminated site in the Upper Colorado River Basin, Wyoming, United States - RVT145D125 (version 2) ...
CGCCGGCCCGGCGAGGTCGAGGCCGACGAGGTGCCGGCGGATCTTGCCCAGGTTGTGCACGCGCGCAACCGACTCTTGCCCCGGGTAGCAGCCCTTCGTCATCGCGACCGCGCGAGCGAGAAGCGGTGTCTCGTTCACCAGCGTCTCCTCGGTGATGTCGATGCCGAAGCGCGGGCGGCCGGCGGCGATGCGCGCGGCCTCGAACGTCTCGTCGTCGACCCGGATCGCGTCGTCGAGCACGAGCTGCTCGGGTGATGGCGAGAAGACATCGAACCCGGGCAATCCCCATTCAACCCGCACGAGCAGTTGCGAGTCGCGCTGTACGAACGCGTGCTCGGGGAGGTCGGCAGCGAGGCCCATCGCGACGCCGGCCTTCGGGCCGCGCACGGCCGCGACCTGCCATGCGGCCGTTTCGTCGGTGACCTCGCATCCCGACAGCGGCGCGATGCGCGCGAGCCATCCGGTGAGATATCCCGCTGCCGCTGGTTCCGCGTCGAGCAGCGCGCTGCCATCGTCGAGCGCGAGCACGCGCGCTTCTGCCTGCACGCGACCTTTCTCGTCGAGGAAGCAGGTCGCCGCTCCCTCGCCCGGCCGCAACGCAGCAAGATCAGAAGTCGCCACGTCGTGGAGGAACGCGAGCGCCTTCTCGCCGCGCACGCGGACGATCGTCCGCGGGGGGGTTGCGACCGCGAACTGCTCGAAGAGTGCCTGGAAACCGGTGGAGTCCATCGGACGCCAGACTAGCGCGCCGGCATCGTGTCGGCCCGATATCCTTGGCGGTCCGGCGAACAGGTCCGGCGAACAGGTCCGGCGCGCGCGGTTCGACCCGCACGGGCCCGAACGCGGTCCGGCGAAGGGGAGCATCGAAGTGGACGATCTGCACGCTCGTGACATGCCGTGGCCGGTGCGGCGCGCGATGCGCTGGCACGAGCAGCGCACCATCACGCCCGCCGACGTGCCGGCCGTCGATGATCTGGTCGCGCGCAAACGCGCCGATGGGTTGAGCATCAGCGTCGGCGTGCCGGCCCTCGACGAGGCCGAGACGATAGGAGCCATCTGCCGCGCGATCATCGACGGGCTCGGCGGGTCGCTGGTGGATGAGGTGGTCGTGCTCGACGGGGACTCGGCCGACGATACGGTCGCGCAGGCCCGCGCCGTCGGCGCCGACACCGTGGACGTGCGCGCGCTTGTTCCCGACATCCCGTACGCAGGCGGCAAGGGCGATTCGCTGTGGCGTAGCCTCGCGCGGTTGCGCTCCGACATCGTCGTGTGGATCGACGCCGACATCCGAGACTTCGATCCGAGCATGGTCGTGCGGCTGGTCGCGCCGTTGCTGCTCGACGAGGATCTCGTCTACGTCAAAGGCTTCTACGATCGCCCGATCGAGATCGACGGCTCCTTGCAGCCCGGCGGTGGTCGGGTGACCGAGCTGACCGCGCGGCCGTTGCTGTCGGTCTTCTTCCCCGAGCTGACCGGGTTCCGGCAGCCGCTGGCCGGCGAGTACGCCGGCCGGCGTGACGCGTTGATGCGTGTCCCGTTCATGACCGGATACAGCGTCGAGGTCGGACTGCTGATCGATCTGCTCGGCCTGGCGGACCTGGACGCGATGGCCCAGGTCGACCTGACGCGCCGCGTGCATCGCAATCGACCGCTCGGGGACCTGGCGCTGATGTCGCATGCGATCGCGCGCACGATCATGCGCAGGGCCGCACGTTGGGGTCGTCTCCAGTTCGAGCAGGACCTCGACGACGCGCACGAGGAGATCGAACGCCCGCCGATGGCCGACCTCGAACGGCCGCCTATGGCCGACCCCGAACGGCGAAGCGCTGCAGGGGGCGAAGGGTAGGTGGCCTCCGAGCGGATCACGCGCACCTGCTCGCGATGCGGGACGATCGAGCGTTGCGCCGCCGAGGGTCTGCCCGAGGGCTGGTCGTTCCAGATCGGTGACCGCGGGGTCGAGTACCTGTGCGTGGATTGCGCGCGCGCCAACCTGCGTGCGATCGAGGGGGGTCTCCCGCAGGAATACTGGGAGTTCTGAGCCCAGAACTAGGACAAAGGGGACGCGCTCGCATCGTTCCTCTTTCAGTTGTGCCCGGGATGGGGCGATGATTCCGATGACGAGCGTGGGAGGCGAGGGCAATGAAAGGGATCGTCTTCAGCCTATTCGAGCAGGTCGTCACCGCGGACCGTGGCGAAGAAGCCTGGGACTCCGTGCTAGACGAAGCGGGATCGACCGGCGCGTACACCGCCGTTGGGAACTATCCCGATGAGGACTTCATGCGCCTGGTCGAGGCGGCAGCAGGTGTCCTGGCGCAGCCACCCGATGAAACGGTTCGCTGGTTCGGTCGCGGCGCGTTGCCGCTGCTCGCCGAGCGGTACCCATCCTTCTTCGAGGGGCACGAGTCGACGCGCGCGTTCCTGCTGACGCTCAACAACGTGATCCATCCCGAGGTGCGGAAATTGTTCCCCGGCTCATACGCGCCTGAGTTCGACTTCGACGACACCGATCCGGACCAGTTGGTCCTCGGCTACGTGTCGCACCGAAACCTGTGCTCGTTCGGGGAAGGGTTGATCCTCGGCGCAGCCGATCACTTCGGCGAGCGGGTTGAGTTGAGCCAGCAGCTCTGCTCGAAGCGCGGCGACCCGAAGTGCACGTTCGTGTGCCGGTTCCTTGGTGCGGCTTGACGGAAGCGGAGCAGGATCCGCATATCAAACGGTTGCGTCGTCGGTTCGATCGTGAGCGCGCCGCGCGGGATGAAGCCGAGGCGATAGCGGAGCGAGTCACCGGCCAGCTCTACTCGAGCTTGCAGGAACTCGAGCGCGTGAATGCGGCGCTGGGGACCGTGAACCAAGAGCTGGAGTCGGCCAACCAGGCGATCCGCGATTTCGTGTCCGTCGCGTCGCACGACCTTCGCGGTCCACTCACCTCGATCCTCGGGTTCGTGAGCACGTTGCGACGCCGGTGGGATCAGGTCGAGGATGCGCGGAAGCTCGAGTTCCTCGGGACCGTCGAGACGCAGGCCGTTCGCTTGGATCGTTTGGTGGGCGAGCTGCTGACCGTGTCGAGCATCGACGCCGGGGCGGTCGAGGCCCATATCGAGGAGATCTATCTGTCCCGCACGCTCGACGAGATCGTCCGGGAGCTCGGCGATCAGGCCACCGGGATCACGGTGGGGAACGTTCCGCACGAGTGGCGCGTCCGCGCCGACCCCGATCATTTCCACCGCATCGTGCTGAACTATCTGACCAATGCCTTGAAGTACGGCGCTCCTCCGATCGAGACCGTGTGCGAGGACGATGGCGAGTACGTCGATGTCATCGTGACCGACCGTGGTTCGGGGGTGCCGGTCGAGTTCGTGCCGCGGCTGTTCGAGAAGTTCGCGCGCGCGGAGCTCGCCTCGGTCAAAGCTAAGGACGGCACGGGGCTCGGCCTCTCGATCGTCCTCGGCCTCGCGCGCGCCAACGGTGGCGATGCCTGGTACGAGCCGAACCTCCCAAGCGGCTCCCGTTTCGGCGTGCGGCTCCTGAAGGCCGGCTGACCGCTCGATCCCGAGCAAGGTCGCGCGCGCTAGCTGTGCGCGCGCTAGGTTCGCGCGCGCCAGGCGTCCAGAACCGCGCGCTCCTTCTCCGGCGCGAGCGTGTGGCCGCCGCGCTGCTCGTCCGGACGGGTCTGATCCCACTGCAGGGTGTCGCGCGCGATCTCGCCGACCGGCCGGAACGTCAGGCCGGCCCCGACGGCTTTCGAGACGTCGGCGTGATGGATCGTGCCCTCGCTCGCCGGCAGCCAGACCGGCAGCTCCATCCACGGGCCGACCTCGTGCTCGAGCAGGAAGTCGTCGGGCACCCAGACCGGCTCTGCGTCCGCGTTCAGCGCGGCGATGGTTCCGGCGATCATCTCGCCCATGGTCAGCGTCGTCGCGGGCCCGGTCGCGTTGTAGACGCCGGTGGCGCGCTGCTCGATCATGCGCAGCATCCACGCGGCGAGGTCGCGCGCGTCGATGAACTGCACCGGCGCGTCGGGGTCACCTGGCGCGAGCAGCGCGCCGCCGCGCGCGATCCGGCCCGGCCAGTAGGTGAAGCGTTCGCTCGGGTCGTGCGGGCCGACGATCAGCCCCGGCCGGATCGTCAGGGTTCGGCCGGGCAGCGTCTCCTCGACCGCCTGTTCGCACAGGGCCTTGAGCGGCCCGTATGTCTCGCCGGTGACCTCCTCGACGGCCGGATCCTCCAGGGTTTCCACCGGAGTCATCTCGTCGTAGCCCACCGGCGCGTGGAGGTCGTACACCGACATCGACGACACGAACGTGTAGTGATCGCAGGCGTCACGCAGCGCCTCAGCGGAGGCGCGCACGATCCGCGGGACGTAGCCGCAGGTATCGACGACCGCGTCCCATCGCCTCCCCGCGAGCAGCTCGAGGTCATGCTCGCGGTCGCCGGTGACGCGCTCGACGCCGGGGAACAGGTCCGGACCGTGCTTTCCGCGGTTGAACATCGTGACGGTGTGGCCGGCCGCGCGCGCGATCTCGACCAGGTGGCGGCCGAGGAAGATCGTCCCACCGATGATGAGCAGTTCCATGCGCGCCTCCTGCTACATGACTCACGATATCCAGGGATCGACCTCGGCGCCGGCGCACAGCAGCAGGATCGCTGTTTCGGCGAGCTGCTCGGACGCGCCGAGGACGTCACCGGTGACGCCGCCGATCTTCCCGACCGCCATCGCGCCCATCAGCGCTGCTGCCGCGGCCGCGAGCAGCGCGGCCGGCACGGTCCAGGCCCCGATCGTGAGGGAGCCGATGGCGAGCGCCGACATCGTTGCGAGCAGCGCGCGCCTCGGCGTGCTCGCGTAGCGCGCGCCCAGCCCCTCGTCGGTCGCGGGCGGGAGCAGCCCGAGTTGCGCGGCCGCCGCTCCACGCGCGAGCGCGTGTGCCGCCGGCAGGGCGACCAGCGCGCTGCTCGCGGACATCGCAGCGAGGGCTGCCGCGCGCGCGCCGACGCTGAGGATCAATGCGAGCACCCCGTAGGTGCCGTGCCGCGGGTCCTTCAGGATCTCCAGGGTGCGCGCGCGATCCGCTCGCGCGCCGAACGCGTCGGCGACGTCGGCGAGACCATCCTCGTGCAGCGCGCCGGTGAGCACCACCCCGGCGGCGATCGCGACGATGGCCGCAGCGGCGGGCGGGACCGCGTGCAGCAGCCCGGCGTACACACCTGCGACGGCGAAACCGATCAAGGCGCCGACCGTCGGCAGCCATCCGGCCGCGCGCGCGAGATCGCCGCCGGAGCGTACCGGCACCCTCGTCAGCAGCGAAACGGCGCCGAGGAATCCGCCCATCGTCAGAGCCCGAACTCGTCGAAGGTCGCGACCTCGGTGACCGCGGCGGCCGCGAGTCGCACGAGCGGGACGGCCGCGAGTGCGCCCGACCCTTCGCCGAGGCGAAGCCCAAGGTCGAGCAGCGGTCGCATCCCGAGCTTCTCGAGCAGCAAGCCGTGTCCGGGTTCCGGCGATCGGTGACCGGCGATGCAATGGTCGAGCGCGCCGGGTGTGGCCGCCTCCAAGGCGGCGGCGGCGGCGGTGACGACGAACCCGTCGAGCACGACCGGGATCGAACGCGCGCGCGCCTCGCTGATCGCACCGGCGATCGCGACCAGCTCACAGCCGCCGACCTCGCGCAGGGCTTCCATCGGCCCGCGCGAGCCGGCGCGTGCCCGAGCGGTCTCGACCACCGCGACCTTCCGCGCGAGCCCCGCCTCGTCCACGCCCGTGCCGCGGCCCGTCCACATCTCCGCCGTGCCGCCGTAGATGACCGCCGCAACTGCCGCCGCTGCAGTGGTGTTGCCTATCCCCATCTCGCCGAGCACCAGCAGATCCGCGTCCGGCACCGCGGCCCGGCCGGTCTCGAAACTGGTCGCGTACCGCTTTTCGTCCATGGCGGGTCCGATCGCGATGTTTCCGGTGGGTGCGCCGACTCCGACGTCGACCACGTCCAACGACGCGCCGATCGCGCGCGCCATCACGCTCGCCGTCGCGACGCCCTCGCGCATCGCGCGCACGAGCGCCGTGGTCACCTCGCTCGGAACGGTGCTGACGCCTTCGGCGACGACGCCGTGGTCGGCGGCGAAGATCACGATCGCCGGACGGTCGACCCGCGGTGTGGCCGAGCGTTGCCAGCCGGCGAGCCAGACTGCTATCTCGTCGAGTCGTTCGAACGCGCCCGCCGGCCGCAAGATCCGGCTTGCGCGCGCAGCGACCGCCGCGCGCGCGGCCTGATCCGGCTGTCTCACCGCAGCGCCTCCAGCCGCAGCGCGCGTCCGGCGACCAGCAGCAGCGCGCTTTCGGCGTGCTCGCACCAGATCGTGTTCACGCGTCCGAGCAGGTCACGGTAGCGCCTGGTCATCGGATCGGCCGGAACGATGCCGAAGCCAACCTCGTTCGAAACCACGATCGTGTCGCCGTCCCGCGCCGCGGCCTGCGACGCGGCGGCGCGCGCGCGCTGCTCGACCGCTTGATCGTCCGCGCCGGCCTCCATCAGGTTCGAGACCCAGAGCGTCAGGCAGTCCACGATCACCGTCGCGCCGTCCGCGGGCTTGGCGAGCGCGCCGGTGAGGTCGAGAGGCTCCTCGATGGTCTCCCACTCCTTGGGCCGGCCGGATCGGTGCGAGGCGATACGCGCGCGCATCTCGTCGTCGCGCGCCTCGGCGGTCGCGATCACCGTGACGGGCGCCCCGGTCGCGGTGGCGAGGCGCACCGCGTGGCTGCTCTTGCCACCGCGCGCGCCCCCGAGCAGCACGGTCAGCACTAGAAGTCGATCCCTTTCATCGCCATGATCCCGCGGTCGTACGCGTGCTTGATCTTGCGCATCTCGGTGGCGGTGTCGGCCAGCTCGACCAACGCCGGGTCGGCGTCGCGGCCGGTGATGATGATGTTGACGTGCTCGGGGCGCGCGCGGATCGTGCCGACGACCTCCGCGGCGTCCAGCCAGCCCCACGTGATCGGATAGGTCAGCTCATCGAGCACCACGAGCTGGTACGCGCCGCTCGTGATCTTCTCGCTCGCGATACGCCACGCTTCGCGCGCGACCGCCTCGGTGCGGTCCATGTCCTCGGAGTCCCAGGTGAAACCGTCGCCGAGCGTCCACCAGTCCACACCGGCCTCGCGCGCGGCCTTCTCCTCGCCGGTCTTCCACGACTCGGACTTCAGGAACTGGATCACGCAGACCTTCCAGCCGCGCCCGATCGCGCGCAGAACCGTGCCGAACGCGGCGGTGGACTTGCCCTTGCCCTCACCGGTGTTGAGCACGACCAGCGACGGCACGCGCTCGGTCGCGCGCGGCGGCGGTTGCGTGGGCGGCTGCGCATCGGTGGGCGGCTGTTGCTGCTCGCTCATACGGCCTCCGATCGGATCGGGAGCACCGACACGCTGCCGTCCGGCGCCTCGATCACCCGCACGTTCGCGCCGTAATAGGCGCGGATCGTCTCCTCGGTCAACACCGCGCGCGGCTCGCCGTCGGCGACGATGCGCCCGTCAGCCATCAGCAGCAGCCGGTCGCAGAACTGTCCGGCCAGCGTTAGGTCGTGCATCGCCGAGATCACGGTCAGCTCGTGTGACGCGCGCAGCGACGCGACCAGCTCGAGCACTTCCTGCTGCCCGCCGATGTCCAGCGCGCTCGTGCCCTCGTCGAGCAGCAGCGTCGGTGCCTGCTGCGCGAGCGCGCGCGCCAGGATGACGCGTTGCTGCTCGCCCCCCGACAGCGATCCGAGCGTGCGGTCGGCGAACCCGTCGATATCCAGGCGCTGCAACACGCCGGTGACGATCCTGACGTCGCCCCGGCTCTCGACGTCGAGGTAGCGGATGTACGGCGTCCGGCCCATCAGCACGTACTCCGAGACGGTCATCGCCGGCGGGATCAGCGGGCGCTGCGGCACGAGCGCGATGCGTTGCGCGCGCTGGCGTCGTCGCATGCGCGCGGCCGGCTCGCCGTCTAGCAGCACCTCGCCGTCGTGGTCGAGCAGCCCTGCGAGCACGCGCAGCAGCGTGGTCTTGCCGGCGCCGTTCGGGCCGATGAGGCCGATCCATTCACCAGCGGCCGCGCGCGCGCTCACCCCATCGACCGCGAGGCGTGAGCCGTAGCGCACGCGCACGTCTCGTAGCTCGATCACGCTCACGGCATGAACCTCTTGCTGCTGCGCAGTGCGAGCGCGAAGAAGGGCGCCCCGAAGAACGCGGTGACCACGCCGATCGGCAGCTCGGCCGGCGCGGCGACGGTGCGGCCCAGCAGGTCGGCCAGGATCATGAACGCCGCTCCGAAAGCCAGCGACAGCGGCAGGATCACGCGGTAGCTCGCGCCGGCCACGAGACGGACCGTGTGCGGGACGATGATGCCGACGAACCCGATCAGACCGCTGACCGCGACCGCGGCCGCGGTTCCGAGCGACGCCGCGACGATCACGATCGCGCGCACGCGGCGCGCGTCCAGGCCGAGGCTGTCGGCCTCCTCGTCGCCGACGCTGAGCACGTCGAGGTGGCGCCGGTGCAGCAGGATCACCGCAGAGGTGCCGACGATGTAGGGCAGCGCGAGCAGCACTTCGCTCCATCCCGCCGTGCCGAGGCGCCCCAGGATCCACGAGTACACCTGGCGCAGCGTCTCGCTCTCGCGTTGCTGCACGTAGGTCTGCACCGCGGTCAGGAACGAGGCGATCGCGATGCCGGCGAGGATCAGCGTGGTGGCCGTGCGGCCGGTGCTCGAACGGCCGACCGAGTACGCGAGCGCGACGGCCGCGAGCGCGCCGCCGAACGCCGCAAGCGGGATCAAGCCCTGGCCCGCGTTGCCGTAGGCGATCGCCAGCGTTGCCCCGAGACCCGCGCCGGCTGCGGCGCCGAGCAGGTACGGATCCGCGAGCGCGTTGCGGAACGCGCCCTGGTACGCGGCGCCGGCTATCGACAGCATCGCGCCGACGAGCGCGCCGAGCACCACGCGCGGCAACCGGATCTGCATCAGGATCGCGGCCTGCTGCTCGGACAGGCCGGAGTCCACCGACAGGAACGGCAACCGGTCGAGCAGCTCTCCCGCGATCGCCCCGGGCGACAGCGCGACCGGCCCCGTCATCACGCCGAGCAGCATCGCGCCCGCGAGCGCGCCGAGCCCGACCGCCCACCACCGCAGCCGGAGGCGCGCCGGCCGCACCGCGACCGGGCGCACCTCGCGCGCTGCGTCGATGCTGGTCATGCCGCCGCTTCGAGTTCCTTCAGCGCGTCCGCGACCGTCGAGAGGAACTCCACGACGCGAGGCCCCCAGCGCGATGCGATGTCGTCGTCCAGCAGGACCACGCCGCCGTTGCGCACCGCCGTGATCTTGTCCCACCCCGGCCGCGCCGCGACCGTGGACGCGGACTGGCCGCAGCACTTGGTGTCGGCGAGGAAGATCAGGTCCGGGTCGGCGTCGATGATCGCCTCGGCAGACAGCTGCGGGTAACCGGAGCCTTGCGTGTCGGCCGGATCCGCGATGTTCTCCAGCCCGAGCAGCGCGTACACACCGCCGATGAACGTGCTCGACGTGACCGAGAAATAGGTCTGATCGAGCTCGTGGTAGTACGTCGGCGCGACGTCGAACGAAGGCAGGCTCGCCGTGATCTCGTCGATCCCAGCCTTCATATCGTCGATCAGCTCTGCCGCTTCGGCGGGATGGCCGGTGACCAGGCCGAGCTGCTCGATCTGCGTGTAAGTGTCGTCGAGCGTTGCGGCCGCGGCGTGCAGCAGCCCGGGGATACCGACCTTGTCGAGCCCGGCCGCCAGATCGTTGAGGTCGTTGGCGAACACGACCAGGTCCGGCTGGTGACCGGCGATCGCCTCGACGTTGGGCTCGAAGCCGGACAGGTCCGTCTTCGGCGCGTCGGCCGGGTAGTTGGATTGGTCGTCTACGGCGATCACCTGAACGCCGGCGTCGATCGCGAACAGCATCTCGGTCGCCGTCGGCGACAACGAGACGATGCGCTGCGGCTGTTCGTTGATCGTGACCCCGTTGATGGTCACCGGGAACGACGCCACCGGCGCCGGCTGCTCGTTCGCAGCCTTGGTCGCGCTGTTACATGCTGCCGCGAGCAGCGCGACGACGATGAAGCAAGCGGGTTTCCTCACCGATCATCCCCCTTTCCTTCGGAGGATGCGATGAGGTCAGTGGAAACGACCTACCGTCGCACAAACCGCCCTTCCTCCGAGGACAGACATTCGTGGCCACGGACCAGGCGTCCTGGCTCGTCTCCCTCCGTCACGGAGAGAGCTTCACAGTTGCGGGACAGCGCCGGGATCCAACCGGACTTCGCTGAACTTCCGTAGCACCCGGGGCCCATGCCCGAGCAGCGCGAGTATACGCGCGCCTGAGGATGCGGACCAAACGGTCAGAAACCGCACCCTCGTGATCCCTCACGACTTCCACCCCTGGTTTGCTCACTTCCCCTGCGCGCCGAGATCGCGTTGCAGAAGATCCAGAACCTCTGGGCAACGAACCGCTTCGTTCTCCCCACGCGACCCAGTTGGCGAAGGATCTCGGCTTGGACCAGTTGATCAACTACGGCACTTGCCGAACAGCGCCGGCCGCTTCTGAAACGAACCTTGTATGGCCCATGGTTGGTCAGTATGACAAGTGATTGGCCAAGTCACTTGGTTTCTTCCTGCCGAGACCAAGGAGCGCTTGTGTCAGCGGTCTGAACCCCAAGCAAACACCCCTCCAACTTGGGTTCGCTGGTTCAAGCCCAAGCTGAGCTTGGCTCTCGTCGAGTTCGTGCCGGGGGAGAGCCCGGGGTCGGTGGGGGTCTCGACCCGGGCGCCGCGGTGCGCCAGCGGGTTGGGTCTAGAAGTCAATCTGGACGCGTGCGTGAGCCAGCAAGCTGTCCTGGATCAGAACGCTGATTCCGGGGAGGAGTTCGTTCTTGTCGCCAAGGCGGCCACTCGGCCGGTCGTCGTCCGTGGGTTCACCAGCCACGCTCGTCGATCCTCGCCCCGCGGGAGGCACCGAGCTCCATCCGTTCCCCTCTGAGGCCCGCGCGCGCCCCCTGATCCGCGGAGATTCGGACCAAATCAGCTGACTACCGAGACGCGCGCACCAAAGCTGCAGGGAGGTCGGTGGGCCAGTGTCCTGTAGGGCGCCGAGGACTCGAACCCCGTCCGGCGGGTTAAAAGCCCGCTGCTCTACCCGTTGAGCTAGCGCCCCTCGCCCGACAGCGTACCGCTTCCCTGCCTGTCCGTTGACTGGGTTCCTTGCCCCCATATGAACCGCTCGCTAGGCTCGCCGTCACACGTCGATCTGTAGGGGGATCCTTGATGAATCGCTTGATTCCGATTATTGCCGTCCTCGCCTTGACGTCCGCCGCCTGCGGCGGCGATGACGATGGAGACGCGGCTGCGGAGCCCACGAAGATAACGATCATGACGACCGAGTACGGCTTCTCGCTGCCGGACACGTTCTCGGGGGGTCTGGTCGAGATCACGCTGGACAACACCGGCGGAACGGAGAGTCACGAAGCGGAGATGATCCGCTTGGACGCCGGCAAGACCCAGGGAGATCTCCTGACCGCGCTCGCGGCGGGTGGTCCGCCGCCCGCTTTCGCCCACGCGTCGAGCGGTCCGGGTCCGGTCCTCCCCGGCGAGACGGCGACGTACACCGCAAACGTGGATCCCGGAACGTACGTTTTCGTCTGCCACGTCCCTGCGCCCGACGGTCAGGAGCATCTACAGAAGGGGATGATCGCGCAGGCCGAGGTGAGCGAGGGGACGTCCGCAACGCTGCCGGCATCGGATACGACGATCACGCTGAAGGAGTTCCAGTTCGGCGGCCTGGAAACCCTGAAGGCAGGCTCGCAGACGGTGCGCGTCGCGAACGAGGGTACGCAAGACCACCACATCGCGGTGGTCGCGCTTGCCGAAGGCAAGACCGCCGCGGATCTCGCCGCCTTCTTCGCAGAGGAGGCGCCGGCCGGCCCGCCGCCGTTCACCGGTTTCCCGGGTCTGATGGCGACGATGGCGCCGGGATCGGAAGCCTTGCGGACGCTCGAGCTAGTTGGCGGAACCACCTACGCGTTCGCGTGCTTCATCCCGGACACCGATGGGACGCCGCACTTCGCCAAGGGGATGGCGGGCGAGATCACGGTCTAGCCCGTAAGGTTTGACTTCGAGGCCCCGGGATGCGATCCGGGGCCTCGATGCCTCCCCGGCATCCATCGTCCAGGGATCGCGCGCTACCGTGGGGTTTCAACGGTGAAGGAGGCTGAGGTGCGAGACGTTATCGACGGGTTGATGGGCCGCGCGCGCGCGGATCTGGAGGCGCTGGTGCGGATCCCCAGCGTCAGCGCGAGCAGCTTCGATCCCGCGCGCGTGCGCGAGAGCGCCGCGGCGACCGCGGCGCTGTTCGAGGCTGAGGGCTTGGCGACGGAGCTGCTC
>Ga0299906_10003800_pt1 | contig 12422 bp, 10 predicted proteins | sample RVTome_14_FD_200259 | JGI IMG/M metagenome (GOLD analysis project Ga0299906, IMG submission 200259) | Soil microbial communities from uranium-contaminated site in the Upper Colorado River Basin, Wyoming, United States - RVT145D125 (version 2) ...
GATCGCGCTGAGCGTCCACTACAGCTATCGGGCCTTCGACGTCCCGCTGCCGTACCACGCCTCTTTCGTCGTCATGACGTTCCTGACGGTGGGCGTCGCCATTCCCACCCCCGGGATGGTCGGGGGCTTTCACGAGGCCTACCGCCTGGCGCTGACCCAGGTGTTCGGGATCGCCCCCGAGGTGGCCGTGGCCGGGGGGATCGCGATGCACTTCCTGACCCAGCTCCCGGTGCTCGTGATCGGGCTGGTGATGCTGGCCCGCGAGGGCCTCACTTTCGGCAAGGTGGCCGAGCTGACCGAGCGGGCCGGGGGGCCGGACGCGGGCGATGCGGCCCGGGCCCCGGTGAGCGTGGAGCCACGGGTATGAAATGCCCCTTCTGTTCGCACCTCGAGGACAAGGTCGTCGACTCCCGGGAGAGCAAGGAGGGCGAGGTGATCCGCCGGCGCCGGGAGTGCCTGCACTGCCACAAGCGCTTCACCTCCTACGAGCGGATCGACCAGATTCCCCACATGGTGGTCAAGAAGGGCGGCCGGCGGGAGCGATTCGACCGGGAGAAGGTCCTGGCCGGGCTGCTCCGGGCGTGCGAGAAGCGGCCGGTGCCGATGAAGTCCCTCGAGGCGGTGGTCGACCGGGTCGAGTCCATGGTCCACGAGAGCCCCGACCGCGAGGTGGCGAGCGTCGCGGTGGGGGAGATGCTGATGGACAGCCTCCGGGAGCTCGACAAGGTCGCCTTCGTCCGCTTCGCCTCGGTCTACCGCGACTTCAAGGACGTGGACCAGTTCATGTCGACCCTGAAGGGCCTGCTCGAGACCCGGGAATGAGGGAGGCCCCTCTCTTCACCGCATCCGGAACTGCAGGGAGGTCTCGCCGATCCGAACCACGTCTCCGTTGACGATCGGGCGCCGGGAGACCGGTCGCTCGTTCAGGTAGGTGCCGTTCGTGCTGCCCAGGTCGGAGACGACCCAGCCCTCGCGGTCGAGCTCGATCCGGCAGTGGCGGGTGGAGATCGACAGATCCTCGAGGACGATCTCGCATCCCGACGAGCGGCCCACCGTGGACGGCCGCTGGGCGCTCAGGTCGATCACCCGGCCCCTGCCCGGGCCCTCGAGGATCTCGAGGGTGGGACGCGTGCCGAGCAGCAGCGTCTTCGGCAGCTCGTCGTCGGCGACGGGTTTCGTCGGCGACGACCGTCCCGTGGCCGGTGCCGCCGCCTCCCGTGGCGGGGAGTAGCGCCGCCGCAGCAGCACGATCCCGCCGATCACCGCGGCGATCACCCCGGCGAGGATCGCGGTCGCGGCGATCAGCACGGTGTGCCGCGGGTCCCGGGCGGGCGCGGGAGGGCTTCGAGCGGGCCGGGGCTCGGGTGTCGGCGGAGCCTCTGGCGTGGGGCCGGGGTCGAGGGCGGCGATGCTCCGGGCGATCCCCGACGCCGAGGCCTCGGCGAGCGTTGCGTAGTCTCCGCCGGTGAGCTTCGCGATGCGCCGCAGCTCGCGCTCCTCTACCCGACCGATCCCGACGGCGTGGACCGGTATCCGGTGCTCCAGGGCCACCGCGAGCCCGTCCTCGAGGAGCAGCGCGCTGTTCTCGTCCCGGCCGTCCGTGAGGAGCAGGATCGCGCGTCTCGCGGGCGGCGTCTCCGCGAGAGAGCGGCTCGCGTCGTACAGCGCGTCGTGGAGGGCCGTGAAGCGGCCCGAGCTCTCCACGGACAGCAGCGCGGCGCGGATCGCCTCCCGGTCCGCGGTCGGCTCGAGGACCAGCCGCGACTCGTCGTCGAAGGTGAAGACGGAGACACGGCTCCCGGCGGGGAGCGCGGCGAGCACGCCGAGGGCGAGCTCGACGGTCCGCTCCAGCTCGTCTCGGGCCACGCTCCCCGAGGTGTCGACGACGACGGCGACGACCGCCGCAGCGGGCCCCGTTCGGGGCTGGCCCGGCGCGGGCCCCGGCAGCCCGGCGGCGATCGCGATGGCGAGCACCGCCCGGCGCCCGGCGCGCCTCCGGAGACGACCTTCAACCGACTGACTACACACGAGTTAACTCATAGCACGAGCGGCTCCGGCGGTCAACGACGGTGAACTGTGGCTGCCACGCTACAATACGGACTTCCCCGAGGTGGCGGCGGTGGGTCGACCCCCAGAGGCCTTCGTCCGAGCTTGAGCACGCTTCTCGCCGGAACCAAGAGGCGGCCGCGCATGCGCACGGCGGTGCCGCTGGCGCTCGCCGTGCTGGGGCTGTCCGGGCTCCTGGCGCTGCTGTTGCGCCGGAGCCGCGACTTCTCCCCCGACTTCCTGGCTTCGGCCTTCCTGTACGGCCTCACGGTGGTCAACCTGACACTGCTCCTGGTGCTGCTCTTCGTGCTCGGGCGGCACCTGGCCCGGGCCGTCATGGAGCGGCGCCGGGGCGTGCTCGGGGCACGCCTGCGGGTGCGGCTGCTGGTGGTGCTGCTCTCCATGGCGATCGTGCCTTCGCTGCTGCTGATCGGAGTGGGCAGCGACCTGATCCAGCAGACGGTCGACCGCTGGTTCAGCGTGGACGTGGAGCGCATCCTCTACGCGTCCCAGGCGCTCGAGTCCAACCTGCGCCGCACCGTGGCGGATCGCAGCCGGGTGCACGCCCGCCTGCTCGCCGCGGAGGTGGCGGATCGGGGGCTGCTGGGGGCGGGCCAGAACCGCCTGCGCGGCACCGTGGAGCGGCGCGCCCGGGAGCTGGAGCTCGACGTGGCGAGCGTGTTCAGCCGCGAGGGCGAGCTCGTCGCCGTAATGGACCCGCGGCTGCCGAGCGCGCCGGGCGTCGCGACGGCCGAGCGCCTCGTCGCGACGGCGCTCGCGGGGCGCGAGGTCGAGGCTGCGGTTCCCTTCGCCCGCGGCGAGCTGCTGAGGGTAGCGGTGCCCGTGGAGCGGGACGGAGAGGTGGTGGGGGCGGTGGTGGTCTCGCACTTCATCTCCTCCGAGCTGGCCGCGGAAGCGGCCGAGGTCAGGGACCGGTACCACAAGTACCGGCAGGTCCAGGCATCGAAGGAGCCGATCAAGGCAGTCTACCTGTCACTGTTCTGGCTCCCGGCCCTGGCGATCCTGTTCGGCGCGGTCTGGCTCTCGCTGTACATCTCGCGCCGCATCACGGTGCCGCTCCACCTCGTCGCGGAGGGTGCGGAGCGGATCGCTTCCGGGGAGCGCGGCGTCCACGTCGAGTTCCCCTCGGCCCACGACGAGTTCGCGACGCTCATCTCCTCGTTCAACCGCATGTCGGAGCGGCTGGCGCGGACGGAGGAGGAGGTGGACCACGGCCGCGCCGGGCTGACCCGCAAGAACGTGGAGCTCGAGGCGAGGCGCCGGCTCATGGAGACGGTGCTCGAGACCGTGGGGACCGGGGTCGTGGTCGTGGACGCCGAGGGGACGACGACCGCGGTGAACGAGGCCGCGCGCCGGCTGCTCGGGCTCGCGGAGGGGAGCGTGGGCCGGCGTCTGGAGGAGGCGCTGCAGGGTCCGGGCCGCGAGGAGATCCCGCGCCTCGTCCAGAGGCTCCTCTCCGGCCGCGTGGCGCGCCACGAACGGGAGGTTCACGTGAGCGAGCGGGGACGGGAGCGGCACCTGGCCGTCACGATCGTCCCGCTGACGGAGCGGCCCGGGACGCCTCCGGGCGCGGTGGTGGTCGTGGACGACCTGACGCCGCTGATCCGGGCCCAGAAGGTCGCGGCCTGGGGCGAGGTGGCGCGGAAGCTCGCCCACGAGGTGAAGAACCCGCTGACCCCGATCCAGCTCTCGGCCCAACGGATCGCCCGGGCCTACCTGAAGGGCGCGCCGGACCTGGAGCGGGTCGTGACGGAGTGCACGGGAGCGATCGTCGACGAGGTGGAGGCGCTCAAGAACCTGGTGGACGAGTTCACCCAGTTCGCTCGCCTGCCGCCGATCAACCTGGTGACGGGGTCGCTTCACGACGTGATCGAGCAGACGCTGTCGCTCTACGACGGACAGTACGGCGACGTGCGCTTCCAGCGCCGCCTCGCCCCGGACCTGCCGGCGCTGCGCATCGACCCGGCGCAGATCAAGCGCGTCCTCGTGAACCTGATCGACAACTCGATCGAGGCCGCGGGGCAGTCGGGCACGATCGCCATCGCAACGGAGTTCGAGCGGAGCCAGGGCCGAGTGCGGGTCACCGTCGCCGACGACGGGCCGGGGCTCTCGGCGGAGTCGAAGGAGAAGCTCTTCGTGCCGAGCTTCTCGACGAAACGCCGCGGGACCGGGCTGGGGCTCGCGATCGTGAACCTGATCGTGCGCGAGCACCAGGGCGTGATCCGCGTCGAGGACAACCTCCCCCGGGGCGCCCGCTTCGTCGTGGAGCTGCCGGCGTGAGGCTCCCACCGGGCTGGCGTGGGTCACTGGACGCGCCGAGCATGCCGAGGTCGACAGCCAGGAGCGTGAGCCGTGCGTGAGCAGATCCTCGTCGTGGACGACGAGGAGGGCGTCCGCTCGTCCCTGTGCGGGATCCTGGTGGACGAGGGCTACGCGGTCGACGCGGTGGCCACGGGGGAGGCCTGCGTTGAGGCCCTGGGCGCCCGCCGCTACGACCTCGCGCTCCTCGACGTGTGGCTGCCGCAGATGGACGGGATCGAGACGCTCTCGAAGATCCGGACCCTCGACCCCGAGCTGCCGGTGATCGTGATCTCGGGGCACGGGAGCATCGAGACCGCCGTCAAGGCGGTGCGCATGGGAGCCCAGGACTTCGTCGAGAAGCCCCTCTCCCTCGAGAAGACGCTGCTGGTCGTGAAGAACGCCCTGAGGCGGCGGGAGCTGGAGGCCGAGAACCGGGCGCTCAAGCAGCAGATCGAGCAGCGCTTCGCCATGGTGGGAGAGAGCCCCGCGCTCGTCGCCCTGCGCGCCGAGATCGCGCGGGCCGCTCCCTCGAACGGTCGGGTGCTCATCTTCGGGGAGAACGGTACGGGCAAGGAGCTGGTGGCCCGAAACATCCACCACCAGAGCCTGCGCGCCGCGGGCCCCTTCGTCGAGGTCAACTGCGCCGCGATCCCGGAAGAGCTGATCGAGTCGGAGCTGTTCGGCCACGTACGCGGCGCCTTCACCGGGGCGCTGGCCGCGCGGAAGGGCAAGTTCGAGATCGCGCACGGGGGGACCCTGTTCCTCGACGAGATCGGGGACATGACCCTCAAGACCCAGGCGAAGGTGCTGCGGGCGCTCCAGGAGCAGAAGGTGGAGCCCCTGGGGGGCTCCAGCTCGGTGCCCGTTGACGTGCGCGTGATCGCGGCGACCAACAAGCGGCTCGAGGAGGAGATACGGGAGGGACGCTTCCGGGAGGACCTCTTCTTCCGACTCAACGTGATCCCCTTCAGGGTGCCGCCGTTGCGGGAGCGCCGGGAGGACATCCCGCTGCTGGCCCGTCACTTCCTGTCGGAGTTCTCGGTGGAGTACGGGAAGCGCCCGAAGCAGTTCTCCCCCGAAGCGCTCGAGCTGCTGCAGGGGCTGCCCTGGCCGGGGAACGTGCGGGAGCTCCGCAACAGCATCGAGCGGCTCGTGATCATGGGTCCCCCGGATCGGATCGAGGCCCGGGACGTCCCGGCCCCGATGCTGGCCCCGGCCGCGGCCCAGCCGGCCGCCGCTCCCGCGGCACTCCCCGACTTCCCATCGCTCAGCTCCGCCCGGGAGGACTTCGAGAAACGCTACATCTGGAAGAAGTACCAGGAGTGTGGTGGCAACATGAGCCGCACCGCCGAAGCTCTTCAGGTCGAGCGCTCGCACCTGTACCGGAAGATGAAGGGGTTCGGGCTGCTGAAGGCGCGCACCTGAGCGCGCGCCTTCAAACTCAAGACTCAGAACCCGTACCCCATAACTCATCTGTTTCCCGTTGCATCCGCCGACCCGGTCGCGCATAATCCGGGTGACACTTTCGTCGGGTGGGTTGCGAGCGCGTCTCGACCACGGCGCCTGCGCCAGCGCGCTGGCAGCGCTCTCGAGGGAGGATTGCACTTGCCCCCGGAGCCTTCGAGACTGAACGACCCGGCCGAGAACGGGCCGCTGCGGCAGATCCCCGGACTCCCGCGCAAGGAGCGCACCTGGAAGGACGAGGTGCGCGACCGCGTCGCCGCGCGGCGCCGACGGCGCGCCAGCGGGATGCAGCGCACGCTGGCCGAGCTCGAGATCGAGCCGGCGCCGCTGGGGCCTTTGCCGGCGGCCGACGAGCCGATGCTGCGGGAGCCGCAGCCGGAGCCCGCAGCGGAAGCTGCCGAGGAGCCCGGTCCGGAGCGCGACCTCGAGTACAGCCTCGGGGACGTCACCGTTCCCTTCGAGGCGGAGCCGCCGCTCGACGTGACTCCCGCCTCCCCCCGCGCCGAGCCGGTCGCGGCCCGGAGGCCCCTCGAGGAGTTGCTGCCGCCGCCGACGCCCCGAGCGGCGGCGCCGGAGCCGCGGCCGTCGGCCGACGACCTGTACGACGCGGCTGACGAAGACTCCGACTGGGAAGTCGACCTGGAGCCGCCCGCCCGCTCCTCCCGGGACGCAGAGCGCCCCGCCTCGATCAACGAGCGGGTCGCGGCCGCCTCCCTCGACGGGGCGCTGCTGTCCGTGCTGGCGGGTGTCGTGCTCTATTTCGCGAGCCGGGCGGCGCAGGCGCCGGTCTCGAGCCTGTCCGGATCCTGGGCCTGGCTCACCGGCTACCTGTCGTTCCTCGGTCTCGTGTACGCGGCCTGCTTCACCGGAATCACCGGCCAGACGCCCGGAAAGATGTGGACGGGGCTGCGTGTGGTCTCCCGCTCGGGCACGGCCCCCGGTGTCGGGATCGCGCTGCTGCGCGCGGCGACCGCCGCGGCCGGGATCCTGCTCGCCTGCATCGGGCTGGTTCCGATCTTCCTCGACCCTGCCCGCCGCGGGCTCCACGACCGGATCTTCGGCACCCGCGTGATCCGGCGCTAGCAGGGGCCTCGCGGCCCCGGCCGCCCCGTCGGAATGGACGCGGCGACTCTCGACGGGACGATCGGGGAGCTGCAGTCCCGGCTCGAAGGCCGCTACCTGCGGCGTCCCCGGGGGCGCGCCCCCCACGCCGTCAGCTTCGAGATCTCCGGGGAGGGGGATGGCCAGCTGTGGCTCGACGCGGAGCGGGGCAGCGCCGGCTGCTACCTGCTTCCGCGCGCCCGGATCGAGGAGCTGTCGGTGGAACCCCGCCCCCTCCCCGGGAGAACCCGGCAGGCACTGCTGCTGCTGCGAAAGCACGTCGACGGGCGCCGCCTTTCGACACTGCGCCGGGTGCCCGGCGAGAGGCACCTGGTGCTCGAAGGGAAGGGGTTCGCGCTCTCGCTCCGCTTCTCGAACCCCTCCCCGGTTCTGACACTCGCCCTCGAGGGAGAGGCGGTGGCCACCCTCGGCGCCGGGCCTCCGGCCTGGCCGCCGCCTGCCGGCGCACCGGAGCTGGAGTGGACGAGGGTCGACCTCGAAGAGCTGCTCGCCGGCGCGGCGGGCGGGCTCGAGCGCCCCGCCACTGCGGTCGGGGCGCTGCTGGCACGCTGTCCCGGCCTCGGGCCCACTCTGGCCCGGGAGCTGCTCCGCCGGCCCGCGTCGGCGCCGGCGATCCGCGCGGGGCTGGAGTCCCCCCGACCCACGCTGCTGCTGGCGGCCCCCTTCGAGACGGCGAGCGACGCGGAGCTGGCGCCTCCCCACGCGCCGCAGCTGGCCCCGCTCCCCCTGGCGGGCCGGGCCGCCTGGCACGGGGAAACCTGGCTCGAGACGGGGTGCGCCTTCCTGGTCGCGACGGAGCGCGGGCGCCGCTTCGCGCGCTGGCGGCGGGCGGAGCTGGAGTCGGCGGGCCGCGAGCGGCGCCGCCTCGAGCAGCTCGAGCTCAACCTGTCCGGGGACGGCGCCGCCCTGCCCGATCCCGCGCAGCTGCGGCGCTCCGCCGAGGCGCTGCTCGCCAGCCCCCGGATTCCGGTGACGCTTGCGTCCCTGGACGTGCCCGATCCCTATCGCGAGGGAGCCACGATCGAGGTCGCGGTCGACCCGCGCCTCGACCTCGCCGCCAACGCCGACCGGCTCTTCGCCCGCGCCCGCCGCATCGAGCGGGCGCGGGTCCAGATCGGCGAGCGACTGGAGTCGGCTCGCTTCGAGCTGGAGCGGGCTCGGGTTCGGGAGGAACGCGCGCTGGGCGCACGTCGGCTCGAGGAGCTCCCGGCCCCGCCCGGCGTCGCGTCTCCCGGTCGGCTCGACGTCTCGGGCGGTGGCATCCGCCACTACCTCTCTTCTCGCGGGCTGTCGATCTGGGTGGGAAGGGGTGCGCGGGAGAACCACGAGCTGACTTTCCGCAGGTCGCGCCCCGAGGACCTCTGGTTCCATGCCCGGAACGTGCCCGGTGCGCACGTGGTGATGAGAGACGCAGAGGGGCGCGCGGGGGCGGCCGACCTGCGGGAGGCGGCGGAGCTGGCCGCGTTCTTCAGCGAGGCCGGCAGGGCCGGCCCCGTGGACGTCCACGTGACCCGCCGCAAGCACGTGCGCGCGGTCAAGGGAAGCCCGGGTCGGGTGCAGATCTCGTTCTCCGACAACCTGCGGGTGGCGCCTCGCGATCCCGAGGGCCGGCTGCGGCGCCGCTGATTCTTCGGCTCTATGATGCGCAGGGATGAGGGACCGCCTCGCCACGCTGATCGCCACGGGCCTGGGCTCCGGCTACTCTCCCTGGGCTCCGGGGACCGCGGGGTCCGCCGTGGGCCTGCTGCTCTATGTGCCTCTCGCCCGGGCTCCCGTCGCGGCGCAGCTCGCCGCGACGCTGCTGGTCTTCGTCGTGGGGGTGTGGGCGGCCACGGCGACGGCCCGGCGCACGGGGCGGAAGGACCCGGGGCTCGTGGTGGTGGACGAGATCGCGGGAATGTGGGTCGCGGTCCTGCTGATGCCGTTCACCGCAGGGGTGGCCATCGCGGCGTTCTTCGCGTTCCGGGCCATGGACGTCGTCAAGCCCTACCCGGCCCGGGACCTGGAGCGGCTGCCGGAAGGCTGGGGGATCATGGCCGACGACGTGATGGCCGGGGTCTACGCGAACCTGCTGGTGAGGGTGGTGGCCCTGGTCTGGCCGCTCTGGTGACGAGATGAGGGCCGAGATCCTGGCGGTGGGGAGCGAGCTGCTCACCCCTCTGCGCTCCGACACGAACTCGCTGCACCTCACCGAGCGGCTGCGGGCGGTGGGCGTCGAGGTCGCGATGCGCGTCACCGTGGGGGACGACGTCGCGCTCCTCGAAGCGGCGTTCCGGGGGGCCCTGGAGCGGGCCGACGTCGTGATCTCGACCGGAGGTCTCGGCCCGACCGAGGACGACCTGACGCGGGAGGCGGCCGCCGCCGCCCTGGGCCGTGAGCTGCTGAGAGACCCGGGGATCCTGGAGCGGCTGGAGGCGCGCTTCGCGCGATACGGGCGGGTGATGACTCCGAACAACGCGAAGCAGGCCGACCTGATCGCCGGCGGCCGGGAGCTGGAGAACCCCCGGGGGACGGCCCCGGGCCAGCTCGTCGAGACCGAGGGGCGGATGCTCGTGCTGCTCCCCGGGCCTCCCCGGGAGATGGAGCCGCTGTTCGAGGGCGAGGTCCTGCCCCGGATCCGCGAGCGCGCCGGGGGAACGCTGCTCCACACCCGGGTGATGCGGATCGCCTCCATGGGTGAGAGCGCCGTGGACGACGCCCTGGCTCCTATCTACAGGCGGTACGTCGCGGTCTCGACGACGATCCTGAGCCAGCCGGGACAGGTGGAGCTGCACCTGACCGCTCGGGGTGGGTCCCGGGACGAGGCGGAGGCGGCGATCGAGCCCCTGGCGGAGGAGCTGCGCCGTCGGCTGCCGGGCTCCTTCTACAGCGAGGACGGGCGGGAGCTCCCCGAGGTCGTCGCGGAGCTGCTGGTCGCCCGCGGAGAGACCCTCGCCCTGGCCGAGAGCTGTACCGGGGGACTCCTCGCGGAGCGGCTCACCGCGCTCCCGGGGGCGAGCCGGTTCCTGGAGCAGGGCTGGGTCACTTACAGCAATCGCTCCAAGACCGAGCTGCTCGGCGTGCCACCGGAGCTGATCGAGTCGCGTGGCGCCGTGTCCGAGGAGGTGGCCCGGGAGATGGCCCGAGGAGCCCGCCGCCGCTCGGGTGCGAGCCGGGCGATCGCCATCACCGGGATCGCGGGGCCGGACGGAGGAACCGAGGCGAAGCCCGTCGGCCTGGTCTACGTCGCCCTCGCGGGAGACGGCAGCGAGACGGTCCAGGAGCGACGCTTCCTCGGCGGCCGACGCCCGGTGCGCTTCCAGTCGACGCAGACCGCGCTGGAGATGCTGCGGCGGCAGGTGCTGGGCCTCGAGTCGTGACGGGCATCCGGTCCTTCCTGGCGCTGCCGATCGACGACGCTGCCCGCGACCGGCTCGCGGCGGCGATCGGCGAGCTGCGTCCGCTGCTGCCGGGCGCCCGCCTCGCCCGCTCCGAGACGCTCCACGTGACGCTCCGCTTCCTGGGCGACTCGAGCCAGCCGGCCCTCGACCGGATCTCCGCGCAGGTGGGGGAGACGGCGGCCGGCTGCTCGCCGTGCGCGGTCCCGCTGTCCGGGCCGGGCACGTTCCCAACCCGGGGCTCTCCCCGGGTGCTGTTCGTCTCCCTCGCTCTGCCCGGGGAGCTGTGCGAGCTGCAGCTCGCGTGCGAGCGGGCCGCAGCGGCGGCAGGGTTCGCCCGGGAGACGCGACCCTTCCGCCCCCACCTGACGCTGGCCCGTTGGCGAGACCGCTCGCCGCGTCCGAGCCTGCCCCCGCTCGAGCTGGGCTCGGCGCGCCTCGATCGCCTCGTGCTGTTCGCGAGCCGGCTGGCGCCCGGGGGAGCGCAGCACACGGCGCTCGCGACGTTTCCGTTCCGGGGGGCCGCGTGAGCGCGGTCGCCGTCCTCCCGCTCGCCTACCTGATCGGCTCGATCCCGTTCAGCTTCCTCGTGGCCCGCCGCTTCGGCGTGTCGGACGTTCGCCGCGTGGGGAGCGGCAACGTGGGGGCCACGAACGTGCTGCGCAGCGCGGGCCGGACGGCGGGAGCGTTGGCGTTCCTGCTGGACGCCGCCAAGGGGGCGGGCGCCGTGGCCCTCGCCCGGGCTCTCGGTGCTCCGGAGCCGGTGGCCGTCGCCTCGGCCGTGGCGGCGATCCTCGGGCACGTCTTCCCCGTCTGGCTCTCCTTCCGGGGTGGGAAGGGCGTGGCGACGGGGGCGGGGGCCTTCCTCCCGCTGGTGCCCTTGGGCGCCGGGGCGGGCCTCCTGGTGTTCGCCTTCGTGCTGCGGACCACGCGCTACGTGGCGGTGGCATCGATCTGCGGCGCCTGCGCCGTTCCGCTGGCGGCGTGGCTGCTCGGGACGTCGGAGCCGGTCGTGGCCGCCGCGGCCGCGGTCGCGCTACTGATCGTCTGGACGCACCGGACGAACCTGCGTCGGCTCGCGACGGGGACGGAGGCGCGGATCGGGGACCGGGCGTGAAGCTCGCGGTGCTCGGCGCCGGCGCCTGGGGCACGGCGCTGGCGCTGCAGGCCGAGCGCGCCGGGCACGCCGTCTGCCTGTTCGGACGCGACCCGGAGCACGTGGCGACGATGCGGGGAGAGCGCGAGAACGCCCGCCACCTCGCGGGAGTCCGGATCCCCGACCAGGTCCTTCCCACCTCGTCCCTCGAGGAGGCCGCCGGGAGCGCGGAGGCCGTGATCGTGGCGGTACCTTCGGAGTTCTGCCGGGGCCTGTACGCCGACCTCGCCGACGTGGTCCGCCCCGGGGCCCGCATCCTCTCCGCCACGAAAGGGATCGACGTGGACTCCCTGGAGCGCATGAGCGAGCTCGCCTCCGCGGCTCTGCCGGGCCATCCCGTGGCCGTGCTCTCGGGACCCTCCTTCGCCCGGGAGGTGGCCGACCGGCAGCCGACCGCCGTGGTGGTGGCATCCGCGGACCTCTCCTCCGCCGAAGTTCTGCAGCGCGCGCTCTCCACGCGCCGCTTCCGCGTCTACTCGAGCGACGACGTCACGGGAGTCGAGCTGGCCGGTGCGCTCAAGAACGTGATCGCCATCGCAGCGGGGATCGTCGACGGTCTCGGCCACGGGCACAACACCGTGGCGGCGCTGATCACCCGCGGCCTCGCCGAGATCTCCCGGCTGGCGGGGAGGCTCGGCGGGCGTCCGGACACCCTCGCGGGCCTCGCGGGTCTCGGCGACCTCGTGCTCACGTGCACCGGAGCGCTCTCCAGGAACCGGCGCGTGGGGCAGGCCCTCGGCCGCGGCATGAGCCTGGACGAGGCCCGGGCGGTCACCGGGAGCGTCGCCGAGGGAGTGCGCACGACGCGTGCCGCGGCGGACCTGGCGGAGCGGTGCGAGGTGGATATGCCGATCACCTTCGCGATGCGGGAGGTGCTCTACCGAGGCCGTTCGCCGCGGGAAGCAGTGGATCGTCTGATGTTGCGGCGCCTCAAA
>Ga0299906_10003801_pt1 | contig 12421 bp, 11 predicted proteins | sample RVTome_14_FD_200259 | JGI IMG/M metagenome (GOLD analysis project Ga0299906, IMG submission 200259) | Soil microbial communities from uranium-contaminated site in the Upper Colorado River Basin, Wyoming, United States - RVT145D125 (version 2) ...
GCCGGAGAGTCGGGAAAAGCCCGAATCGTAAAGATTCACGCCGTCGCGCCGGGTATCATCGGCGCGTGAAACTCGCCACCTGGAACGTCAATTCAATCCGTGCGCGTCTGGCGCATGTTCTCGATTGGCTCGCCGCTAACCAACCGGACGTTCTCTGTTTGCAGGAAACCAAAGTTGTCGACGCGGATTTTCCGCTCGAGCCGTTACGCGCGGCCGGCTATCACGTCGCGCACGTCGGACAGAAGAGCTACAACGGTGTCGCGACGCTTACGCGCGGGCCGGCGAATGACATCGACGGTGCGCTGTCGGGTCTCGACGGTGAACAGAAGCGCGCGATCGCGCTCACCGTCGACGGCGTACGCGTCGTTAACGTCTACGTACCGAACGGCGAGCGCGTCGGGTCCGAGAAGTACGAATTCAAGCTCAAGTGGCTGGCGGCACTGCGGCGCTATTTATCGACCGAACTCGAGCGCCATCCATTGCTTACGGTTGTCGGCGACTTCAACGTAGCTCCCGAGGACCTCGACGTATACGACCCCAAACTTTGGCGGAACCAAGTTCTATTCAGCGAACCGGAGCGCCAGGCGTTGCGCGATGTGGTCGGTGTTGGCTTGGTCGATGTCTTTCGCCGCTTCGACCAGCCGCCGGAAAGCTATACCTGGTGGGACTATCGTCAGGGGGCGTTTCGTCGCAACCTGGGTCTACGTATCGACCACATCTTGTGTAGTAGGCGACTGGCGGAGCGTTGCGTCGCCTGCTTCATTGATCTAGCTCCAAGGAACCTCGATCGCCCCTCCGATCATGCGCCGGTAATAGCGAAGTTCTAGCTTCTTGGAGAAGTTACCTCTCTATCAGCAGCAGGTGAGCGCTCGCCGACTTCCATCTACTTGTTTTTATAGGTTATTTATATTTCCTGGCGCGCTGTCGGTTATTGTAAATGAGAATGAGTTGTATTTATTGTTTTGTTGTTGAATAATCCTTCTTACTCAAACACTGTGACATTGACCGTTATGAAGCCGCTGCCGTCTGCCTGCATTCGGATTTCTGCTATCCGGGCTCATCGGCCACATCGTTCGTCCAGCGGGTATCGAAATCCTGTTCTACGCGCTGACATTGACGACGATTTTGGTTTTGACCACCTTTATCGTCCGTTTCGCAAGCGATCGTCGCCCGCTTCGTCGAAGCCGGTTGAGGCGGCGGGCAATGAATAAACGGCAGCCCGCATTCGCATGTACCGATGGCCTGGGGGCGGTGCGTGCCGAGCCGGATAGAACATTTCACCCGAGCCAGACGCCGCGTGTACCTAGCGAGGCGTTGCTCGGAGAGCGAGGCGAGCTAATTATTTTGCACGCCGGAAGAGAGTACCGCCTGCGACGCACCAGCCTCGGCAAGTTGATGCTCACGGCGTGACGTCGCAAATCAAACGACCATCGAGGATTTGAATATCACGTAGTACTAAGCAATAACAAGAAAATCTCGTCCAGCCAGCCATGCCCCGCGGGGCAATGCCAGCCAGATGCGGCAATCGCTTTCGCAAAAGGCATGGCAGATGAAATCACGACAAATTCAGTTCCTACCGAACGAACCACAACACCGTCGCGTCGGCGTCGAGCGTTGCGGTTTCGAGAGACCGCTCCTCGATTTGGATCCCGCCCTGCTGCTGTCGGTGCTGATCGTCTGTGTATTGCTGGCGGTTTTCGTTTGGGGCACAACCCCCATGCCGAGCCCCGATGCCGCTTCCACACCGACGCCTCACGGGGTCGAGCGATGAGCCAGCACCCGGCACACGAAATTCTTGCCCAAAGCGGAGCTTGTGAGGTGGAACATTGTCCGGGATGCGATCTGGTGCATGTGCATTTCGGTCACGCGAGCGTACGTCTGACGCCGGCGGCATTCAGGATCGTGTGCCGGACATTGCTATTGGCCATGCGCCGGTTGGCACCCCAAGACATTGAGGCGGCGAAGGTGGACAAGATGTCCGGACACTCCCCATGCCACTGAGCATGGCGCGGGTGAGCGCACGGTCATCATGTGGAAACCCGATCTTGGCAACTTGATCGACCCAAACACAGCCAGCGAAAAAGCCGACGCTCAAATAGCCAGCCACAACAACACGCGAGTCAAACAAACGGAGAAAAAAAGTATGACAAAACTCTATCTACACCAAACGGCTGGCACCGTTACCGCGTTGCACGCTGGCGCCAGGTTCAACCGCGGTGCGCTTGCTATTGCGACGATCGCGGCGCTGCTCAGTGTTCCCGCTCAGGCGGCATCCACCTTGGAGCAACAGGTCGAGCGGCTCGGCAAGGAGGTCGACGAGCTGAAGCAGAAGGTCGAAACTGCGCGCCCCGATTCGGGCGGTTCGCGTAAGACGACCATCGGCGGCTACGGCGAGCTGCACTACAACCATCTCGACAGTAAGAGCGAGATCGACTTCCATCGCTTCGTGCTGTTCTTCGGGCACAACTTTACTGACCGCATCCGGTTCTATTCCGAGTTCGAGCTAGAGCACGCCTTGGTCAGGGATACGCCGAGCGGCACACCGCGCGGTGAGGTCGAGCTCGAGCAGGCGTTCGTCGATTTCGATCTAATGGGCAATCACACCGCGCGCGGCGGCTTGTTCCTGATCCCGGTCGGTATCCTCAACGAATTTCACGAACCGCCGACGTTCTACGGCGTCGAGCGCAACCCGGTTGAAACCAACATCGTCCCGAGCACGTGGTGGGAAGGCGGCGCGGCGGTGTATGGCGATCTGATGCCGGGGCTTCGCTATGATTTCGCCTTCACCTCCGGACTCGCGGTTGCAACCAGCGGTGCGAACGCCTTCCTGATTCGCAATGGCCGGCAAAAAGTGTCGAACGCGCGCACACACGACCCTGCTTATACCGCGCGCCTGAAGTGGACCGGAATGCCGGGCGTCGAGCTCGCCACGACGCTGCAGTATCAGCAGGACGTTACCCAGAGCGCCCTCGCGGACAGTGTGAGCGCGCTGCTCACCGAAGCGCATGCCGTTTTCACCCGCGGCCCGTTCGGACTGCGCGCGCTCTACGCCCAATGGAATCTCGACGGCGCGGCGCCGGAAGCCGTCGGGCGCGATAAGCAGAGAGGTTGGTACGTCGAGCCGTCGTTCAAGATTACGCCAAAATTCGGCGTGTTCGCGCGCTACAACGAATGGGACAACGAGGCCGGTAATGCCACGGACAGCAAGAAGAAACAAACCGATGTCGGCTTCAACTACTGGCCGCACGAGCAGGTTGTTATCAAGGTCGATATGCAAAACCAATCAGGCACGGTCAATGACGACGGATTCAATGTCGGCATCGGGTACATGTTTTAGCGAAAAGTCTCTGACGGCGAAACGGCAACATGGGCGCGTACGGGTGCATTCTTTGAAGTCATTCATTTTTTGGATGATCGCGTGAACCGGCACGCTCCTTGGGTGTGGCTGCCGGTCGCCGCTATTTCGACCTCGGTATATGCAACGACCTATCTTAGCGTTGAGCAGGCCCAGCAAACGATCTTTCCCGGTGCCACGTTCACGCAGGCGTTCGTGGCGCTAACCGATGATCAAAAGCGCGAAATCGAACGCCGATCGGGTGTCGAGGTGTCGAATAAGGAGGTACGACTGTGGAAGGTCGGCGGCGTCGGCTATTTCATCGTCGACGAAGTGATCGGCAAGCACGAATTCATCACCTACGCGATCGGCTTGAATGCCGACGGCAGCGTCAAGCAGATCGAGATAATGGTTTACCGTGAGAGCTACGGCTACGAAGTCCGAAACGCCGCGTGGCGCAGGCAGTTCGTCGGGAAAACAACTGGGGATGCCGTCAGCCTGAACCAAGACATTCGTAACATTAGCGGTGCCACCTTGTCGTCCCGCCACGTTGCCGATGGTGTCAGGCGGGTGTTGGCTACTTATGTTGTCGCCCTCAAGTAGTTTGCGCCGGGCGCGCGCCCTGCTCGGTACGATGGTCGAGATTAAGGCGACCGGGGCTGATCAGGTTCTGTCCGCCGCCGTGGATGCGGCGTTTGCCGAAATCGAGCGGGTGCAACGGTTGATGAGTTTTCACGATCCGGGCAGTGACGTGTCGTTGCTGAATCGTTTCGCTTACAAACGTGTGGTGAAAGTTGACCCAATGACGTGGGCGGTACTGGCCAGAGCACATGAAATCGCGAAAGTGAGTGGCGGGGCGTTCGACGTTACCGTCGCGCCGCAGTTGGTGAAATGGGGTTTGCTGCCGGCTGCGGACGGCGCAGCGGATTTGGAAGTGAAACAAGACGGCTATCGGCGCATCGAGCTGCTGGAAGATTGCGTGCGATTCCGCGAGCCCGCGCAGCTTGACCTCGGGGGGATTGCCAAGGGCTATGCCGTCGACCGCGCGGCGCGTGCGTTGGAAGAGCACGGCATACGGGATTACGTAATCAATGCCGGCGGCGACCTGCGGGTCGGTGCAACGGCGGAAGCGATTCATGTCCGTCATCCGGCGTGCCCGCAGCGGCTGATTCCGGTGGGGATGCTTCGCGCCGCCGCCATCGCGACGTCCGCCGATTATTTCACCCGCAAAAAGGTCGGCGGACGTCGGGTGCATGCCATTGTCGCGCCATCGGACGGCCGACCGGCGACGCCGCACGCGAGCGTCTCGGTCGTGGCCGCCGAGTGTATGACCGCGGACGCCTTGACCAAGGTTACGGCGCTCCGGGGGGAACGCGCGGTCTCGGTGTTGGCGCGCTTCGACGCCGAGGGCATCCTCATCGATTATCGCGGCGTGCGCCGCTTGAATTCATCCCTGCGTTCGACCGCTTCGTCATCGGGTGTTGACGCCGAGCGGGCGCTGCCATGATCGCGCGGGTCCATTCGGTCGACGAAAACATCCGCTTGCCGCCTTGGCATCGCTGGTCGCTTTACGTCGCCACCGCGGTCCTGTTTGCGAGCGGCGCGCTTTGGCTGGCGCTGCATTACTTGATTCCGCCCCCGGCGGGGGAATTCGGACAAACAACCCATCCGCTGGAACCGTGGGCATTGCGGGTGCACGGCCTGGCGGTCATGGTGGCGTTGTTTTTTTACGGCTCGCTGCTGCGCGCACACATCATCAAAGCCTGGAAGCGGCGGCGCAATCGCGTTTCGGGTGCCTGTATGGGCGCGGTGCTCGGACTGCTCACCATCTCCGGCTACCTGCTGTACTACAGCGGCGGAGAAAGCCTGCGGGCATTGTCGAGCGTCGCCCACTGGGGAATAGGTCTGGCGCTGGCCGGCGTATTGCCCTTGCACGTCCACTACGGGCGCCGGACGCGAAGCAAGCAAAGAACGGTGTCTCGATCGGAACACGCCGACGCGATGTCTCCCCACCGACAACCAGCGAGACGAGGGTGATTGACCATGTTCGTGGACAATCGGATGCTCACGTTCGGTGATAGGGAAAAGCGATGAACGAGCGCCGCGTCGCCGGCGCTCGCTGAGCATCTACGACGCGACACGGAATTAACCAACACGGAGATCTGCAATGTCCGAAGTCGACAAGAAAGCCGCACTCGATGTACTGAACCGCATCCTGGAGCTCGAAATGGCGGGCGTGGTGCGTTATGCCCATTATTCGCTCATGGTTTACGGCTACAACCGCATTCCAATCGTGGGGTGGCTGCGCGAGCAGGGCTTGGAGTCCCTCGCGCATGCGCATCGCGCGGGTGAGCTGATCACCGCGCTCGGCGGTCACCCGTCGCTCGCGATCGGTCCGTTGCTCGAGACGCATAAGCACGACATCGGCGACATCCTGCGCGAATCGCTCGCGCACGAGCGTCAAGGGCTCGACGCTTATCTTGCGCTGCATAAGCTCGCCCAGAATAAGTCCGTGCTGCTCGAAGAGTACACGCGCGAGATGATCGCCAAGGAAGAAATGCATCTCGCCGAAGTCGATAAAATGCTTCGCCGACCGGGCGACATTGGCCCGTATGCATCAAGCGCCGCGGAGTAGCGATTTTTGACGAACACATAAACTCGGCAGTCATGTCGGCCAAATGTCTTCGAGTACTCCCTCTTTCGCTGCTGTTGGCGTTGTCTGCGGCGCCGGCCGCGGCATCCGACTGGCGCGAAACGGCACAGACGGCGGTGCACATGCTCGACTATGTCGGCGTCGACTATCCCGAGTTCGTGCAGAAGGGGAAGGTGCTCGACGAAGATGAGTACAAAGAGCAACTCGATTTTGCCGGACAGGTGAGGACGTTGCTCAAGAGCTTGCCGGCGAATGCGGAGCGCGCGCGGTTGGTCGTTCAAGCCGAGCGTCTGGCGCAGCAAGTCGAAGCGAAGGCGCCGGGAGAAGCCGTGACCGCCGCCAGCGCCGAGCTGCGCCGAGCCATCATCGCCGCTTATGGTCTCGTGGTCGCACCGAGACAGACGCCCGACCCCGTGCGCGGCGCAACGCTTTACGCGCGGGATTGCGTCGCGTGTCATGGCGCCTCGGGATACGGCGACGGTCCGGCGGGCAAAGGGCTCGAACCGGCGCCATCGAATTTTCACGACGCCGCGCGGATCAACAGTCGCAGCCTTTACGGTTTGTACAACACTATTACGCTCGGTGTCGGCGGCACCGGCATGGCGTCCTACAAGCAGTTGAGCGAAACCGATCGGTGGGCGCTCGCGTTCCAGGTCTCGCGGTTCGCGCTTTCGGAGATCGATCTCGCGCGCGGCGAGGCGGCGTGGAAGACGAGTCAGCACGGCAAGCGATTCCCGAACCTGGAGGCGCTGGTCACGCTCTCGACCGATGAGGTGAGGGCGCGCTATGGCGCCGATGCGGCGGCGGCTCACCAGTGGCTGCGCGCGAACCCGCAAGCCCTTGCGGCCGGCAAGCCCGCACCGATCCAGTTCAGCATCGATACGCTGCGTGAAAGCTTCGTTGCCTACACACAGGCGGACAAGCGCCGGGCGCGGCAATTGTCCATCATCGCTTACCTGGAAGGCTTCGAACTCGTGGAGGCGAGTCTTGACAACGTCGACGCGGGTTTGCGGGACGAGATCGAACGCGAAATGATCGCGCATCGAAACCTACTCGACGCCGGCGCCCCGACGGAGGCTGTACTGGCACGGATGAACCGCGTCATCGATTTGCTCGGCACGGCGCAAGCCAAGCTCGACGGCGAGGCACTGTCGCCCGGCGCCACGTTTGCCGCGTCGCTGTTGATCCTGTTGCGCGAAGGGCTCGAGGCGATTCTCGTCCTCGCCGCGATCGTCACGTTTCTCGTTAAGAGCGGCCGGCGCGATGCGTTGCCTTGGGTGCACATCGGTTGGATCGCGGCGCTCGCACTCGGTGCGGCAACCTGGTTCGCGGCGACCTATGTCATCGATATCTCCGGTGCGAATCGCGAACTGACCGAGGGCATCACCGCGCTCGCCGCCGCGGCGATGCTGCTCTACGTCGGGTTGTGGCTGCATCGCAAATCGAGCGCGCGAGCGTGGACGCGCTACATCAGCCAGCAGGTGGGCGCCGCTCTGGAAAAGCGAACGCTGTGGGCGATGGCGGCGGTGGCCTTTCTCGCGGTATATCGCGAGCTGTTCGAGATCGTGCTGTTCTATCAGACGCTTTGGGCGCAAACGGGCGGGAACGCCAACGCGTCGCTGTTTGGCGGTATTGGCGTGGCCGCGGCGCTGCTCGCCGCGCTCGGGTGGGTGATCCTGCGCTACGGCGTACGATTGCCTATCGGTCGGTTCTTCGCCGTGACCGCGATTCTACTTGCGATGCTTGCCGTGGTGTTTACCGGAGAAGGAGTGGCCGCCCTGCAGGAAACCGGTATCGTCGGCGCCGATCCGGTCGCATTCATCCGCGTTCCCGTGCTCGGTATCTTCCCGACGGTACAAACGCTAACCGCGCAGCTGGGTGTCCTTATGGTCGTCGTCGGAGGCTTCTATTTCGTTCGCCTATCGCGCCGGGCGGCCTAGTCCTGACGCGGGACGTGCTCCCATGCCGTTATCGAGCGAGGAAACTCCGTAAACAGCCGCTGCAGGCGGAACTTCGCCGCGCGCAATCCACCGGGGATTCGGCAACCGTGAGGCCGATTGTTGCGACACCGGATGGTGACTGGTTCTACCTTGGCTTGGTGAAGGCGCTGAGATATAGTGCCGAGCCTCGCCGCACCCCGCGGGAGAGAGCAGAACAGAAACTAGAGACTGGAAACTAGAGACTAGGAAGAGCGCACCTTCTAGTTTCTAGTTTCTGGTCTCTAGCTGCCGCCGAAGGCGCAACCGCCCGGAATCGCTCAGGCAAAAGGACCGCGGGGCTCGACACGGCGACTCTGGAGAGCGGTAGTCGTGGTACTACCCACCGAAGGGGCTTAAGACTCTCAGGTTAACGGACAGAGGGGCGACGGCGCGAAGGCGCCGTCGCCCTTTTTTATTTCTTGCCGCAGAATCGCGATTTTCGTGATTTCGCGAAAGGCGCTTATGGGCAATCGCACACCGCTGTACGAAACGCACGTGGCCTCGAAGGCCAAGATGGTCGATTTCGGCGGCTGGGACATGCCGCTGCACTACGGCTCGCAGCTCGAGGAACACCATCGCGTGCGCCAGGACGCCGGCATGTTCGACGTGTCGCACATGAACGTGTTCGACCTGAAAGGCAAAGAGGTCAGGGATTTTCTGCGGCTGCTGTTGGCGAACGACGTTGCCAAGCTTCAAACGCCGGGGCGGGCGCTTTATTCTTGTATGTTGAACCCCAAGGGCGGAGTCATCGACGACCTTATCGTTTATTACCTCGATGACGCGCTGTTTCGTGTGGTGGCGAACGCCGCAACGCGCGAACAGGACCTGACCTGGATCCGCAACTCGGCGGAGCAATACGGCGGCGTACAGATAGTGCCGCGCGACGATCTCGCGATGATCGCGGTGCAAGGACCGAATGCGAAAAAGAAGGTCTACAAAGCGCTCGGCGATCCGCTGCGCGTCGCGGAAAAGCTCAAGCCGTTTCACTCGATTTCGGTCGGCGATTTATTCGTCGCGACCACCGGCTACACCGGCGAGGACGGATTCGAGATTATTTTGCCGACCACGCCGGTGCGCGATATCTGGGAAGCATTGCGCGAGGCCGACGTCGCGCCGGTCGGCCTCGGCGCGCGCGATACGCTGCGTCTGGAGGCCGGCATGTGCCTCTACGGCCAGGACATGGACGACGCCACGACGCCGCTCGAATCGGGTCTCGCCTGGACCGTGGCGTTCGAGCCCGCGGATCGGAAATTCATCGGTCGCGATGTTTTGGACGAGCAGCGGCGCAGCGGCGCCCCGCGCCAGTTGGCGGGCTTGGTGCTCGAAGGCAAGGGCTGTGTGTTGCGCAGCCACCAGAAAGTGCACACCGGTAGCCTCGGCGACGGCGAGATCACGAGCGGCGGGTTTTCACCGACGCTGAATTGCTCGATCGCGCTCGCGCGGCTACCGGCCGGCGTGCCGCTCGGCGCCGTCTGCGAAGTCGACATTCGCGGCAAGCGACTCGGCGTCCGCGTGGTGAAGTATCCGTTCGTACGACGCGGCAAGAGTTGTCTCACCTGAGGAGGTTCTCGATGAGCAATACCCCGAACACGCTCAAATACACCAAGTCGCACGAGTGGGTGCGGCGCGAATCCGACGGCACGCTGACGGTCGGGATCACCGACCATGCCCAGGAACTGCTCGGCGACCTGGTCTATGTCGAGCTGCCGCAACCGGGCGCGAAAGTCGACGCCGGCAAGGAATGCGCCGTCGTCGAATCGGTAAAGGCGGCTTCCGATGTCTATACTCCGGTGAGTGGGGAGGTCATCGAAATAAACGGTACGCTCGGCGATACGCCGGAAACGATCAACAAGGATCCTTATGGCGCCGGCTGGATGTTCAAGATCCGCCCGTCGAGCCCGGCCGAAATCGACGCGCTGCTCGACGCCGCGGCGTATAGCGCGCAAGTGGCGTCCGAAAAGCACTAAGAATTTGTAGGAATCTATTCCGTGCCGTTCATTCCCCACACCGAAGCCGACATCAAAGCCATGCTCGACGCGATCGGGGTCGACAGCATCGACGCACTGTTCGAAGAAATTCCGGCGAAGCTGCGTAGCGGCGCCTTGTCGCGTACGCCCGACGGCGTGACGGAGATGGAAATCGGCCGGTTGATGCAGGAGCGCGCGGCGCTAGACGGCAGCTATCTCAACTTCATCGGCGCCGGTGCCTACGACCATCACATCCCCGCGGCCGTGTGGGAAATCACGACGCGCGGCGAGTTCTATTCGGCATATACACCGTATCAGGCCGAGGCGAGCCAGGGCACGCTCCAGTTGCTCTACGAATACCAGACCATGATGGCGAGCCTGACCGGCATGGATGTGTCGAACGCCTCGCTCTATGAAGGTGCCTCGGCGCTCGCCGAAGCGGTTTTGATGGCGGTGCGCGCGCACAAGAAGGCCCGCCGTATCCTGATGCCGCAAACGGTGCATCCGATTTATCGCCGAGTGGTGCACGCGATCGTGAAGAATCAGAAGATCGAATTGATCGAGCTGCCGTATTGCACCGAAGGCGGAAACATCATTCCGGCGTCGCTCACGCGCTTCGCCGGGCAGGATTACGCCGCCCTCGTGATCCCGCAGCCGAATTTCTTCGGCGTGCTGGAAGACGTGGACGAGCTCACCGAATGGGCGCACGCGAATCATCTGTACGCCATTGGACTGGTCAACCCGGTTTCGCTGGCGTTGCTGAAACCACCGGGCGAATGGGGCGCGAAGGGCGCGGATATCGCGGTCGGCGAGGGCCAGCCGCTCGGTGCGCCGCTTTCATCGGGCGGGCCCTACTTCGGCTTCCTCGCATGCAAGGAGCCGCTGATGCGCCAGATGCCGGGACGCATTATCGGGCGCACGGTCGACGCGAACGGCCGCCCCGGTTTCACCCTGACGCTGCAAGCGCGCGAGCAACACATTCGCCGCTCGAAAGCGACGTCGAACATTTGCACAAACCAGGGCCTGGTCGTCACCGCGGCGACCATTTATATGAGCCTGCTCGGCCCGGACGGTTTGGAGCGAGTCGCGGCTGCGTGTCACGCGAACACCCGTACGCTCGTCGAACGGCTGAGCGCGATCGACGGCGTAGAACAAGTGTTCAACCGGCCGGTATTTCACGAAGCCGTGCTGCGACTCGCTCGTCCCGTCGCCGACGTTCTGCGCGCGCTGGCGGCGGACGGCATACTCGGTGGCTTCGATTTGGCGGAACACTATCCCGAACTCGGCGACGCTTTATTGGTTTGCGCGACCGAAACGCGCACGCCGGCCGATCTCGATCGCTATCGCGAGCGTCTGGCGCACCATTTAACGAATCGCTCCGGGCGCAGCGGCGCGCGCACGGGGTAGAATAGAAACTGGACAACCAGCGCCGAGAAAAGAGGAGCAACCATGGCACAAATTAAACACCGCGGAAATCCGATCAACACCAACGGCGAGCTGCCGGCCGTCGGCAGCCAAGCTCCGGATTTCAAACTGGTCGATGCTAACCTGAAGGAAGTGACGCTCGGGAGCTACAAAGGTAAGAAGAAATTGCTCAACATCGTGCCGAGCCTCGATACGCCGACCTGCGCGCTCAGCACCAAGAAGTTCAACGACTTCGCCAAGGCCAACGGCAACATCGCCGCGCTCACGATATCCGCCGATCTGCCGTTCGCGCAGAAACGCTTTTGCGGCGCCGAGAACATCGAGGCGGTGAAGACGCTGTCGATGATGCGCAGCCGCAACTTTGCCAAGGACTACGGCGTACTCATACAGAACGGCCTGCTCGCCGGCATCACCGCGCGCGCCGTGGTCGTGATCGACGAGAACGACAAGGTCGCGTACACGGAATTGGTGCCGGAAATCGCGCAGGAGCCGAATTACGACGCGGCCATTGCCGCGCTGAAGTGACGGGATGATCGCGCTCCGCGCGATCTCGTCGATGTTTTATTTTTTACTCGTGGGTGGTTGACCCACGGCAAGTAGCTTTCTTTTGTCTCGCCAAAAGAAAGCTACCAAAGAAAAGGCGACCCCCGTCGCGGCGCCGCGCAACGTCAGCGCGGTGCCCTGCGCTTCTCGGTGAAGCCGCGCGCGAGCCGAACTCGCCGGCGGCGAGAAGCGCGCCGCTCGGGCTCGGACATCGTCTCGCGAAACCCCGCGGCTTCGCCTGCGATTCTCGGCTTGCTCTAGGGGGTTTTGAACTGCAACCACCCACGGCAGCAGAACCTGTGGGTTGGGTCCCCGTATGGCGCGGCTGCGAGCATCGCAGGCGTTTGGGGTGAGCCCGTCAGGGGAGCGGACAGGATGTCCGCTCCCAATCTACAGCACAAGGACGTGCTGTAGATTGGCGAGGGCCCCAAACCCGAGAAGCGCAGAGGCTGCTTGCGCCATCCGGGGTGTCGTTCTCTTTGGGTACTTTCTCTTGGACAAGCAAGAGAAAGTACCCCGA
>Ga0299906_10003803_pt1 | contig 12420 bp, 9 predicted proteins | sample RVTome_14_FD_200259 | JGI IMG/M metagenome (GOLD analysis project Ga0299906, IMG submission 200259) | Soil microbial communities from uranium-contaminated site in the Upper Colorado River Basin, Wyoming, United States - RVT145D125 (version 2) ...
GTAGAAGCGCGCGGGGTGCACGCCGAGCTGCTGCGACGTGACGTTCAGCCAGACCAGCGTGTCGACGGCCTTCAGGAGCACGTAGATCACCAGCAGGCGCCCCGACACGCGGGCCAGGAGGTCGTAGACATCGGGTTTCACCAGATCCCTTCGGGCGATCCTCGACGCGCCCCAGGTGACGAGCAGCACGAAGCTGGGGCCCACGGCAGCCGCCGACAGGATGAACAGGAAGAACGTCGAGGGCCAGGCCAGGACCGCCTCGCGGAACGCGAAGGGACGGCCCTGCAGGACTCCGTACAGCCCGCCCAGGGAGCCCTGGTGGAAGAAGGACAGGAAGGCGCCCACCACCGCCAGCACCGCCATGCGTCCGTGCAGCCGGTGCTCGACGAGGGCCAGAGTGGGGACCGCCCGCAGCCGCCGGTTGCGCAGCACGATGGGCGCGTACTCGACGGCGAGGACGCCGAGGTAGCAGGTCAGGCAGAACGTCACCTCCGTGAGCATGGAGTGGACGTTGGGGTGCCAGAAGGTGAACCAGGCCCGGAGCGGCTGTCCGACGTCGATCATCAGGATCGCCACCGCGCCGGAGTAGCAGATGAATCCCAGCACCACGGCGCTGTTGACGACCGCAGCGAGCTCCTTCCTGCGCAGCACGTAGAGCATCAACCCGGTGAGGAACGCTCCCGCGCCGAGAGCGATCACGGTGAGATCGAGGTAGATCCAGAGGCCGAAGGCGAACCGGTTGTCCATGTTCGTCTGGTTCAGGCCGCGAGCCAGGCACAGGTAGCCCGCGCAGGCGCCGAGCGCCAGCAGCGCGGTCCAGGGCAGCAGCCAGGCCAGGAAGCGCGGCAGGGGCGCCCGGGGCAGGGCGCGGGGCACGAAGCGTTCGTCGAGCCGTTCAAGCATCGTGTCTCCGTTCGGTGCCGGGTGCGCCCAGGGCCGCGTTGCGCAGCCACGGGCGCCGCGTGCGATAGAAGACCTTCGAACCCGTGCCGAGGCGCTCGAGGAGCTGGAAGCAGTCCGGTGAGCGGGAGAGGCGCGCCGCCTCGCTCCCGGGGTCCTCAAGGTCGCCGAAGACGAGTGCCCCCGCAGGACACGCCTCCACGCAGGCGGGCGTGTACTCGGGCGGCTTCGACCGGTCTGCCCCGTCGGCAGCCTGGCGCGCCCGGGCTGCCTGGAGACGGTGACTGCAGAAGCTGCATTTCTCCACGACGCCCCGCGTCCGCGTCGAGACGGCGGGGTTCAGGGTCTCCACCAGAGTGCCCGGCCACTCCGGGTCCCACCAGTTGAAGAAGCGGGCCTGGTAAGGGCACGCCGCCATGCAGTATCGGCAACCCAGGCAGCGCGCCGGGACCTGGCCGACGATCCCGCTGGAGGCGTCCACCTGCACCGCGTTCTGCGGGCACACCGAGGCGCACGGCGTGCGGGCGTCGCACTGCTGGCACATGAGGGGGAGGAAGGCGGCGCTCCCCGCCGGCCCCTCGAGGCGCTGCACCCTGAGCCAGGCGATGCCGGTGCGCTCGGTCGCTCGCTCGTGCCCGGCGGGTACGTTGTTCTCCACGGCACAGGCCACGACGCACACGCCGCATCCGTCACAGCGGTCGAGGTCGACGACCATCCCGTAGCGGGCGCGCACGCCGGTCTCCGGGCTTCGCATGGTCATGCCTCCCTGATGGCGACGCGGGTCCCGCGCCAGGTGAGATCCGGCCCGACGACGATGAGAGCCAGGGCGCCCTGGGGAACGGCCGTCGCCTTCCCGTGCAGGGCAGCGGGATCGGGGCCGGTCGCCAGCGCGGCGCGCCCGGGCGGCAGCGTCGGATCGCAGCGCAGCGTCGCCGTCACCGCCCCGGCCGCGCTCTCGAGCCGCACGCGGCTGCCGTCTCGAAGGCCATGCTCGCGCGCCGTCAGCGGGCTCACGGCCACGCTGGCGACCGAGCAGCGCAGCTCCGTCTCCTGGTAGAGCTTGGTGAGGACGGGGCACGCCGGCGTGCCCCCGGAAGCGCCCCGGGCGGCGAAGGCCACCAGGGGCAGGTCGTCGCGGCCGGCCGCCTCGCCGCGCAGCCAGCCCTCGACGGCCTCGGCAGACGGCGCAGTCGCGACCGCGTGAGCCGGCGTCACCGCGTCGTCGATCCAGCAACCCCCGTTTCGCAGCGCCCGCCAGGCGGCGCTCGCGTCGGGAAGCTTCTGCTCGCGAAAGCCGTCCTCGGTCCGAGCCAGCACGCGCCCGCGACCGGAGGCGTGGATTGCCTCCGCGCGGCGTCTCAGCAGATCCTCGTGCGATCCTGTCGCAGACGCCGCGATGCCGGCCGCGGCCGCCACCTGCCGGAGCAGCTCCACCGGGTCGGTGGCTCCAGGGGGCGGGGGGACCAGCGGCGCGCCGATCCAGTAGCTCGCGGCCGTCGCGTCGGCTGTCGGCAGGACCTCGTCCCAGCCCTCCAGCGGGGCCGGCGCCGGCACCTGGACGTGAGCACGGCGAGCGAGCCCCGACGCGAACGGAGACAGGCTCACCACCAGGGCGTCCGGCGCCAGCTTGCGCTCGACGGCCGCCCAGGGCAGAGCCCGTCCCGAGTCGACCGCGTCGAGGATCAGCAGCCCGGCCCCGCCGTCGGGAACCTCCCGCAGCTGCCGCTCGGGCGCGAGGCTCCCGCAGCTCTCCTCCGGAACCGTCCCTCGCGCCACGATCCCTCCCGGCTTCCCCACGCTCCCGAGCAGCACGTCGAGGAGCGCGATCGCCCGCTCGTCGTCCGGGGCCAGTGGGCCCCCGCCGGGATCGCCGCCTCCGACGGCGGCCGTGGGTCCGCTCGACACCAGCGAGCGGGCGAGGGCCGCGAGGCGCTGCGCCTCGACGCCAGCCGAGGGAGCGACCCGCGCCGGGTGGAAGCGCGCGATCAGCCGGCGCACCTCGGGGGCCGGAGCCTCCACCAGACCCTCGCTCACGACCACGTGTGCCAGCGCCAGCGCCACAGCCCCCTCGCTCCCCGGGCGGATCGGGAGCCACTCGTCGGCCAGCGCGGCGCTGGGGGAGCGCCACGTGTCGAGCTGCACGACGCGCAGCCCGCGTCGAGCGGCCAGCATGCGTCCGGGCCGGCCCCAGCCGGCGAGCACAGGCGCGCCGAAGCTGAGCAGCGTTCCGGTGCGTTCCAGGTCGATGCCGAGCGGCTGTCCGGGGCGTGCGAGCGTCGCGAGTGTCCCGCCCTCGTCCTCCGGGGTGGCGTACTCGCCCCGGGGCAGGCACGCCAGGAGCTCGCGGTATGCCCGCGAGACGACCCGGCCGGGGCGCTGGTCGAGGACCAGCACCCCGCGCCCGGTGCGGGCCGCCTCCTTCAGCGCGCCGGCCACGAACGCCACGGCCGCTCCCAGCTCCAGCGGCATCGGGACGCCGTCGGCGCCCCTCCGGGCGGGAGTCGCCAGCCGGAGTGGATGATGGGCGAGCTGGTGGAGCGTGAGACCGAACGGGCAGGCACCTCCCCCCATAGGGTGCGAGGGATCTCCCATCGCGAAGATCGGCCGGTCTCCCACGAAGCGCACGCGCATGGGACAGCCACCCGGGCACAGCGTGCAGGTCGCCGGGCGGAGTGTCGTCTCCCCACGCCGGGGGACCGGCAGGGTGTGCCGGTGCTGGGTCCAGATCGCGACGTCGTCGAGGACCTTCCAGGGAAGCGGCGAGAGGATGGTTCCCGCGACGCCTCCGCCGAGCCCGTAGAGCACCTGGCGCCTGGTTATGGACGTCATTGCAGCTCCTACCTGTGGCAGCCGATGCACGCCAGTGTTCCGCGCCCGCTCTCCCGGTGGCACTCCTCGCACTCACCCATCCGGATCTGCCCGCGCGCGTAGCCGGTGATGCGATCGATCTCGACGGCGGCGAGGCTGGCGCTCGCCCCGTGGGGCCCGTGGCAGTCTTCGCAGGCGAGGCCCGCGCTCGTCACGTGGGCGAAGTGGGGGAAGTACACGTGGTCGGGCTGCCGGGAGTAGGCCAGCCAGGGGATCTCGCGGCACGGCGCCACGAACTCCTCGACCAGACGCCTCTCCTCGGTCGAGTCGCCGATCGGCTCGGCGTGGCAGCCCGCGCAGGACGCCGCGGAGGGGATCCCCGCGAGCTCCCCGTCGCTCCGGAACCCGTGGCAGTCGTCGCAGCCGAGCCCCGTCGCCTCGGATGTGTGGACCTGGTGGCTGAACTGGAGAGGCTGCTCGGCAGCCACGTGGAGCAGCCTGGGGAAACCCAGCCAGCCGAAGGCCAGGGCCGGGACCAGGCCCGCCAGGAACGCCGCGAGGGGGCGTGTCATGAGGGCCTCCCCTGGTCAGGGGTCGGGAACAGCTCGGCGAACAAGCGCAGGATCTCGTGGCGCTCGAGATGCCGAACGGCGTCGCAGGCCAGGCCTCCTCCGTCGGCGAGCACAGGTCCGAGCGCGCTGCGAGGCACCACGCTCTCGTGGGCCAGCTCCGCCGCGCGCCGCACCTCCGTCGCCATCCAGGCCCTGGCCGCCTCGCCCCGCATCAGGCCTGCCTCGATCGGCTCGCCTCGATCCGTCTCCCGGAGCCTGGCCTCGAACAGCCAGCCGGCACCGTAAGGATCGTCCGTCAGGCGTTCCGGGTGGGAGCGCAGGCGGGTGTTCGCGGCGAGCACCTGGAGCGGCCGCACGAAGGCCAGGGTGAGGTCCACGCCCCGCACCCGCAGCACGACCGCTGGGCGCACCCTGCCCTTGACGGCCAGGAAGTCGAGGCGCTCCACCACGCCCACCAGCCGCGTGACGAACGCGTCGGCCCCGAGGTGGACGAGCCCGTCGTCGGCGAGGTCGAGCCACAGGTGGTTGCGGGAGTACAGCAGCCAGTCGGGCATCGGCACGCCGGCGGCATCGACGATGGCGCTGTCTCCGCCGGCGGGCCCCCGGCCGGCGGACCCCGCCACCGCGAGGTAGAGCTCGCAGAAGCGATGGCCGTCGTTGGCGCAGCGCAGCTCGGGAGACTCGCTCCAGGGTACGTAGGTCGGAACCGGCGCCGCCGCGCAAAACTGCACCAGCGACTCGTCCAGGAAGGGACAGCGCGCCGGCGCCGGATGCGCTTCGCGGCTCTGACGGGCGGTGGGGCAGCTGACGTGGGCCGGAGACGAGCAGCGCTCGTCACGGCCCCTGAGGGCCGAGCGGGCGAAGGGCTTGCGGAAGGGGGCGGCCCGACAGGACTTCACCTGCTCTTCGCGCAGAAATGGGCAGCGCACGGCGACCGCCCCGCGCCTAGCGCCGCCGCCGCCAGAAGCGCGGCTTCCTGGCGTCGATGCGTCGCCCGCCGTCGGCCATGGTCAGCCCCAGCTCCGGGGTGAGCACCGCGTGATCGTCCTCGGCCACCGACCGGCGGCGCAGCCGCGGCAGGAGCTCCAGCACGACTCCGTACCCGACCACGAGGAGGCAGACCAGCGTCAGGATCCCGAGGGCGACATTGGTCACGTTCAGCCAGAAGGTCTCGGATTGAAGCCAGGCTTCCATGACGTCACCTCGTCTCTTCCGGCTGGGCGCCGCGATCGGCGCCACAGCCGTCGATATTCGAGGCAAGCACCATGCCACCCGCAGGGATCGCCCGAGCTCGGCGGGCAAAGGTCTCGGGAATCGGGAGATCCGCGGCCGGCATCGTCCGGCGCCGGGAGCGGCGGCGGGAGCGCGCGTGTGGGGATTCCCGACGACGCTGCCGGGAAAGACTACACGGGTTGGGTCAGGCCGTCGCTTCCCCGATCAGCTCGCGCGACGATCGGCCGCGGTACTCCTCGAGCGCGCGGTACAGCGGCTCGAGGTCGGTGAACACGTTGCCCACCAGCGTGTCGACGATGAGTGGGTGCAACGCCGGGTACGCCTGCAGGAACTCGCGGAAGCTGAAGCTCTCGTCGTAGAACGCGGTCACCAGGCGCCGGAAGCTGGTGACGGCGTGGCGCTGCTTCTCGTAGTAGGCGTCGAAACGGCTCGCGGTCACGTCGTTCACTTCGAGCGCGGCGTGGAGCGCGTCGGCCGCCGTCTCACCGCTCTTCAGCGCGAGGAAGACGCCGGTCGAGAACAGCGGGTCGAGGAAGGCGAAGGCGTCTCCCACGAGGCAGAAGCCGTCTCCCGCGATGTGGCGCGAGTGGTAGGAGTACTCGCCGGTGACCCTCACCGGCTCGCACTGCCGGCCCCCCGCCACGTGCTCGCGGATCCAGGCGCACGCCTCCACCTCGCGGGCGTAGATCGCCTTGGGATCGCGGGTGTCGCGGTAGAGGTAGCTCGGCTCTCCCACCACGCCGACGCTCACGGTGTCGGAGTGGAGCGGGATGTACCAGAACCAGCCCTTGGATGGCACGTAGGCGACCGTGGTCGCCCCTTCGTCGAGGCCCGGATCGCGCTTCGCCCCTTCGAAGTAGGACCAGATCGCGATCTTGTTGAGGTCGCGGTCGCGGTCGCACCAGCCGAGCTTGCGCGTCATGATCCGCTCGCGTCCGCTCGCGTCGACGATGGCGCGCCCCCGAATCTCCTCGACCCGGCCGTCGCCATTCGCCGACAGCACACCGACGGCGCGGTTGCCATCCATCAGCACGTCGCGGACCGCGACTCCCTGGCGGACCTCGGCGCCCTTGGCGCGGGCGTTCTCGAGCAGCATGGCATCGAACTCGCTGCGCCATACCTGCCAGGTCTGGGAGCACTCGTGCTCGATCGTCTGGAAGAAGTAGAACGGCTGCGAGACCTTGCCGGTGACGGAGACGAACTGGACGCTGTACTTCTTCGGGTTCGCCGAGCGCCGCAGCCAGTCGAGCACGCCGAGCCGGTCGAGGGTGAACCAGGTGTAGGGGATCAGCGACTCCCCGATGTGGTAGCGGGGAAACGGCTCGCGCTCCAGCAGCAGCACACGGTGGCCGCGCTCGGCGAGCAGCGCGGCCGCGGTCGATCCCGACGGGCCGCCCCCCACGACGATCGCGTCGTACTCGGACATGGCAATGGCCTCTCATCTCCCCCAGGTGAGGCGGCGGGACGCGCCGCGACCCGCCTCGAGCCCTCGATCGAGAGCGTCGGATGCGCCGTCTCGCGTCGTGCCGTTCCCAGCCGGCGTCGGCAAGCCAGCCTCGAACCAGCCTTTCGAGCATACCATCCCGGGCCGGCTCCTCTTCGCCAGGCCCCGCCCCGTGATCCCGGGTCCCGGAGGATGGTGGCTCCGACCAGGCTCGACGAGGCGAAAGTGGCTCAGCTTTCGAAGAAACGGGGGTGCGACGGAATGCCGCACTCCGGGGACGACATCGGGGTGCTAGCCTCCCGCGTCGAAGATGCGCAGCCTCGGGGGGTGCCGCGCGCGGAGGGGAGACCCGATGCACCGTAGCTTCGCCTCGGTCTTTCGGGCCCTGGCCGGAGCCGGGAGCTTGCTGCTCGCCTGCCAGCCGGCCCTGGCTCAGAACCAGATCATGAAGGCCTCGGTCCGAGGCCGGGTGCTCGATCAGCACGCGCTGCCCATCCCGGGCGCGGACGTGCGCGTGGCGCCCGCAGTCGGAGAGGGCTCCCGGCTCGCGGTGACCGGCAGCGACGGGGGCTTCGGCGTAGCCGGGCTGTCGCCGGGGCGCTACCGCGTGACCGTGAGCCTGGCCGGCTTCCGGGACTTCGAGAGCGGCGAGCTGGAGCTTCGAGCCGGAGACACGTTGTCCCTCGAGCTCACCCTGGCGGTCGCCGAGCTGGCGGAGCAGCTCACTGTCGAGCCCGACGTCTTCCAGCGGCGCAGTGACTACTCGAGCCCGGCCAACTTCATCACCGCCGAGCAGATCGCGAGCCTGAACGCCCCGACCGTCGAGGACGTGTTCAGCTACCAGCCCAGCGTCCTGATCCGGCGCCGCTACATCGGCGACTCCAACGGCACCCTGGGCATGCGCGGGGCGAACATGTTCCAGACCGCGCGCTCGATGGTCTTCGCCGACGGGGTGCCGATCCACAACCCGTTGCAGACGCGTTGGAACGGCGCGCCGCGCTGGTCCCTGGTCGCCCCCGACGAGGTCGAGTCGGCGGAGGTGATCTACGGACCCTTCTCCGCGGAGTATGCGGGCAGCTCCATGGGAGGCGTGGTCAAGCTGAAGACGGCGCTCCCGAGCGAGCGCCGGCTGGCCGTGGAGGGCAACGGGTTCCTGCAGAGCTTCGACCTGGACGGAGCGCAGGAAGATCTCGAGGGCTACCGCCTGTTCACCTCCTACGGCGACCGCATCGGGAAGCTCGCGTTCCGGGTGCTCTACAATCGCCTCGACAACGCGAGCCAGCCCCAGAGCTTCAACCGCGACGAGGACGGGCTGGCCCCCGCGGGGAGCGAACCCCCGGTCACCGGGGCGATCCGCTCCCTGAGCCACCTGGGGCGCCCCGCCGTGACCTACGGCGACACCGGCCGCGAAGAGGTCGGGACGCATCTGCTCAAGCTCAAGGGCGGCTACGAGCTGTCACCGGCGTGGAGCACGCGCCTGACACTCGCCTACGAGAGCCGCCGCGACGACCGGGACTCCCCGGTGAACTACCTCCGGGACGAAAGCGACCGGCCGATCTGGGGTGACGGTGACGGTGCTACCGACGACGCCCGCCTCGGCTCGGAGGCCTTCAGCGTCCAGAACGCGCTCTTCGGGATCCAGTTCCGCGACCGGGAGTCCGTGTTCGCGGGCTGGGAGGTCGACGGGCGCTTCGGGGACAGCTGGAACGTCGAGGGAGTCGCGAGCCGCTTCGACATCCTCGAGGACCTGGCCGTGGACTCCGACTTCAACCCCTCCGATCCCCTGGACGATGGCACCGGGCGCATCACGACCTTCGACGACTCCGGCTGGACGACCCTGGACCTGAAGCTCTCCAACTCCGCGTTGCTGGGCCGGTACGACCTGAGCTTCGTGACCGGCGTCCACGGCTCGACGCAGCGGATCGGCGTCACGCAGTACGACTCCCCGGACTACGCGGGAGCGGTCCAGGGCGCTGTCCAGAGCCGCAGCGGAGGCCGGACCTCCACGAGCGCGCTCTTCGCCCAGCTCGCCTGGCGCTTCCACCCGGACTGGGAGCTGACCCTGGGCGCGCGCCAGGAGTGGTGGCGGACCCGGGACGGAGTCGCCCAGACAGCCGCCGTCACGACCAGCCACGACGACCGCGACATCGCGAGGCTGTCCCCCAAGGCCTCGATCGGGTTCGAGCCGGCGCGCCGCACCCGGATCCAGTACTCCGTGGGGCGGGCCTACCGCTTTCCCGTCCCCGAGGAGCTGTTCGACTTCGAGATCCGGACCTTCGGGTCGGTCCTCGGGGACGCGAGCCTGGAGCCCGAGGCCGGGATCCACCACAACCTGAGCATCCAGCACGGCGTGGGCCGAGGCCACGTGGAGGCGAACCTGTTCCTCGACGACGTGGACGACACGATCTTCACGCAGTTCCAGTTCGTGGGCGGTGCCCCGATCTTCTCGTTCCTGCCCATCGACAGGGTCCGCACCACGGGCCTGGAGCTCGTCCTGGACCAGCCGAAGGTCCTCGGCTCGAAGCTGGACCTCCAGATGAACGCTACCGTGCTGAAGTCCGAGATCCTCGAGCACGCGCTGCGGCCGGCCTGGGTCGGAACCGATTTTCCGCGCATGCCGCGGGCCCGGATCGGGCTCTTCGCCGTCTACAACCTCACGCCGAGGTGGTTGGCTGCGATCGGCGCACGCTACTCCAGCGACCAGTACGGCGAGCTGGGCAACGCGGACACCGTGGACGACGTGTTCGGCTCCATCGACGCGTACCTGTTCCTCGACGCCAAGCTCTCGTTCCGACTGCCCACGGGGGGACGCTTCAGCGTTGGCGTCGACAACCTGGCGAACGAGACGGCCTTCGTCTACCACCCGTGGCCCCAGCGGACCCTGTTTGCGGAGTTCAGCCTGGAGCTGGGGCGCGACCTGCTGGGGCGGCGACCGTGAGGACGCCCGCGCTCCTCCTCGCCGCCGCCCTTTGGGCGGGGGCACCCGACGGCGGCTCGGCCCGACCCGTGGGCCTGGGGCCGGGCGCTCACCCGTATCCCACCGCCGCCTTCGCTCCCGACGGTCGGCTCCTCGTCGCCTTCACACGGGACGGCTTCGTCTACGTCGCGGCTTCCGACGACCTCGGTGCGAGCTTCGGTCCCGCCGTGGCCGTCAACCGCGAGCCCGAGCCCGTCGACGCCAACGGGGAGGGGCGGCCGAAGCTCGCCGCCGGCGCGGGCGGGGCGGTCTTCGTGAGCTGGACCCGGAAGCTCGAGCGGCCCTTCACCGGGCTGGTGCGTTTCTCCCGCTCGGGAGACGGAGGGAAGACGTTCTCGGAGCCGGTGACCCTGAACGACGACGGGCTCGAGACGGGACACCGCTTCGACACCCTCGCTGTCTCACCCACGGGGGACGTGCTCGTCGCCTGGATCGACAAGCGAGACCTCGAGCGGGCACAGGCGGAGGGGCGCGAATACGCGGGCGCGGCGATCTACACCGCTCTCAGCCGGGACGGCGGCCGGAGCTTCGAGCCGAACCGCAAGCTCGACGACCACGTGTGCGAGTGCTGCCGGCTCTCGATCGCCTTCGACCCCGAGGGGCGCGCGGTCGTCTTCTACCGCGACCTGCTCCCGGGGGGCATCCGCGACCATTCCCTCGCGTGGGGTGCAGGCGAGCCGGGTGCGCCGACGGTCCGCCGCGTCACCGTGGACGAGTGGCGGCTCGACGGTTGCCCGCACCACGGCCCTTCGCTCTGGATCGACGCGTCGGGAGCCCACCACATCGTCTGGTTCACCGCCGGGGAGGCGAGGGGCCCCGGCCTCTTCTACGCCCGCCAGGGAGAGGGGGAGCCCGAGGCGCCGGTCACCTTCGGAGACTCGCGGCGCGGCGCCAGCCACCCCGACGTCCTGGGCGTCGGCCCGAAGCTCTACCGCGCCTGGCGCGAGCTGGACGGGGAACGGCACGCCGCCCTCCTTCAGGACTCCACGGACGGTGGCCGGAGCTGGAGCGCGCCGCGAATCCTCGCCCGGGGTCGTGGGGGCGATCACCCGCTGCTCGTCAGCGATGGTCGGGAGGTCTTTCTCTCCTGGTATACCGAAGAGACCGGCTACCGGCTGGTCTCCGCCGCTGTCCCGGAGGAGACGGGCGCGGGCGCCGCCCGGTAGCCGCACTTTCGGGGACCACCCGCGACCGGCTATAGTTCGACGCGTCTGCCCTGTCGGGAGAGGAGGTCGGCGTGGGTATTCCGATGAGCGTGGCGTTCGTGCTCCTCACAGCCGGTTGGGTGGCTCCCACGGCGTGGCGCGCCGTGGGAGGAGCTTCCGAGCAGCAGGCGGCGTCCGCCGCGGACCCGACGCTGGAGGCCGCGTTCCCCGACGGTGTGGATCAGGTCGTGCGGCGGAGGGCCGAGATGGAGTGGGGGCCCTGTCCGCCCGGAGCTCTCGTCGTCGAGGGCTGCACGATGGCGGTTCTCGAGGGCGACCCGCGCGCGGAGCAGATCTTCACGCTGCGAATCCGGACTGCGCGGCCCTTCGTGCTCCCACCCCATACCCACCCGCGCAACGAGCGGGTCACGGTCATCGAAGGCGCCGTGCACGTGGGATTCGGTGACCGCGTCGACAAGGCGGCCAGTGGCCGTTACGAGGCCGGCGACTACTACGTCAACCAGGCCGGGGCCGCCCACTTCGTCTGGAGCGACGAGCCGGTGGTGCTCCAGCTGACCGGGATCGGGCCCTGGGCGATCGAGCCCCTCGCCGCGGCGGACGCGCAGTAGCTCCGCGGCCGGCGCTGAGGCCGCGGGTCGCTGGATCCGAGCTTCAGCCTCGCGGCTGGGCTCGCCGGAAGAACCGGCGCCAGCTGAGAGCCAGGCCGGTCCAGACGAGGACGGCCGCCCCGGCCGAGGCGACGCCCGCCAGCGTCTGCCCGAGTACTCCGCCCGCCTCGCCGGTGTGGACCCAGCGCAGCCACGATTGCAGGCGACGCCCCGGGGACTCGTCCTCGAACCCCCTGACCGAGACGATCTCGCCCGCGCGCCGGTCCACGGAGATCTGGCTCCTCAGGTCGGGGCGTGTCCCGCTGCCCCGGTCCACTGAGAACGCGACGGCGGGGCCGTCGGGCAGCGGCAGCCGCACACGGATGCTCCGCCAGCCCTGGCTGGCGGCAGCCGCGCGCCCCCGCGCGTCGTCCAGCCCCGCCAGATCGCCGGGCCCGTCCTCCGTGCGCCTCCCGGCCGGCCCGCTTCCCTGATTCCCTCCCGCTTCGGCTGCGCGCCGCCCTTCCGCGGGTCGGCCCGCGTCGCGCCGCGGGGGCGGCTCGCTTCCCGTCAGCGTGTAGATCAGGTCCCTGGCCCACGGGTACGAGATGACGGCTCCGCTCGCCACCACGGCAGCGAGGGGCAGCGCCATCCAGATCCCGATGGAGTTGTGCCAGTTGAAGTCCCGCGCCTTGCCTTTCAGGGTGGTGTCCACGACCGCCACGGAGCGCAG
>Ga0299906_10003804_pt1 | contig 12418 bp, 10 predicted proteins | sample RVTome_14_FD_200259 | JGI IMG/M metagenome (GOLD analysis project Ga0299906, IMG submission 200259) | Soil microbial communities from uranium-contaminated site in the Upper Colorado River Basin, Wyoming, United States - RVT145D125 (version 2) ...
CCGCCAGCTCAACGCATCGAAAAAGAACGCCTCCCCGGGGGAAACAGGGAAGGAGAAATACGCCGCGGCGATCATGCCGGTGCTGCTTATCAATGGTGAACTCGAGATGCGGGCGGGCCGGCATGATGCCGCGCGCGACCAGCTTTGGCGCTACCGCGCCGAGCGGCCGGCCGACGTGCGCGTGCGCTGGCTGCTGGGTGAAAACGAACGCCTCGACAAGGTGGCAGGGAACCTCACGGAGGCTCGCGACCTTCTCGATGAGGCAATCGCACTGGATCCGCGATTCTCCCAAAGCCACCGCAGCCTTGGTCTTATTTGCTATCGCGCGGGCGAACTCGCCACCGCCGCCGTCCATCTGCGCTCGTTTCTTGAACTCGAGCCGGCCGCTCACGATCGGGCCTATCTCGAAACCTACCTCCAACAATGCGAATCAGCCCAATCCCAGTCGTCCTCGCCGTGATCATCGCTCTTGGCGTCGCCGGTTGCGCGACGCCGCCCTGGAGCACCATACCGGGTCCTCAACGGGCCGCGAAGATCGCCGTCACGGCCGACCTGCCCGCCGGCTGGGCGCGGTTCAATCCCGATGCCGGATTGCTTCTCACCAAGGACGGTCCGCTCCTTCAGTCGGTCCAGATGAGACGCCACAAATATGGCGCGAAACTTGAAAACACCGACCGGACGATTGAGAGGAACGCAGAGCCTCTCGAGGCCGCTCAACTTCTGCTCGACGCCATGATGGCCGACCAGTCGAAGCACCAACTCGCCGTCCTGGATAATCGGCCGGCTGTGGTCAGTGGACTTCCCGGATTCCGTCTCGAAGTGACCTACAAGTCGACGGACGGGCTGACGATGCACGAAACGACCTATGTGGCGCTGACAGCCGAGTCCTACGTCATCATCCGCTTCCAGGCCCCCGAGCGCCATTACCACGAGCGCGACGCCGGTGAATTCGAGCGAATTGTGGCAAGCGTCAAGATCGACGAACAACCCGGGAAGTCCTGACCGCTGCAACGTCGGCGACCACGGTTCCAACGAACGAGATGAAAGGCGGCTGCCTCGCGCAGGACGATCGTTTCGGGGCGCCCGCGGACCTCAGTCCGCCACGGGAAGTCCGCTCGGGACGCGGGCGGGCACGAGATCGCCGAGGCGCTCCACCGAGGAATCGGTGAGTGCGTGCAGATGGCCTGCGCGGCGAGCACGCCGTCGAGTCCCCCGGAAAGTTTCCATTTTGCTGGAGTGATGAATCCGCCGGTGTATCGCCCGTCCGGATCGGCCTCCACGCGGCCGTCATGGAAAAACCGCGTGTATTCGCGAGCGCCCAGGTTGGCGCCCGGCTAAAGAGGCGCTGCGACCCCGCCAGTTTCTTCAAAATGAATCCGAGCGTCGAAACCGGTCAGAGGCCCCGCCCGGCAACCGCGGCGACAGCCTGACCGGCAGCCGTCCGAAACCCGGCCCGGGGTTCCGTCGCCGGCAGACGGTCCTCAGGCCGCGGACGGATGGGGGAACGAGTGAATGCGGGTTCCGCTGATGGGGCGCCATGCCTTCGGCGTCCCGGCGGGGTAAAGTGGCAGCCATCCGTATTTCGTCCACTTGGCGATGGCCCTGCTTCCGTTTGGCAGCCTCGATTCCACCCACTGTTCAGACTCGGGAGGGGTTGAGGCCGCATTCCAGTTGTCGTGCTTGGCTGAGTGCATGCCTTCTTATTCGGCCGCGGGCGGCACGGACTAAACCTGCAGGCAACCAATAAAGCCTCCTCACAAGAATCTGTGGGTGATTTGAGGTGTCCCCCCCGGGGGCGTGCGGTGTGTTGTGGCGAACCAAAGATTGAAGGAATGGCCAAGCCGCGAAAAGCAATGGACGCACTCATATATTGATTCTTGACTAGCAGCCGGGCACCCCCCGCCGGGCGACCTGCCCGGCAGGTGACCCGGGGGGCGGCCTCCGGCAGACAGGCGGGCGTCGTCAGCGCCAGCAGGCAACACCAGGCGGAGGGCTCAGCTGATTTGTCCCACCAGCTCGCCCTTGCGGTGGGCATAAAGGGTGGCGAGCGCCTTGACCGCCAGTTCAATGGCGGGAAAAGGCTTGGGAATGAACCCGGCCGGGTTCATTCCCCGCCGGCTTGCCCGCGCTTCCACATCCGAGGAACCGGAAACAAGGACATACGGTGTGTCCGCGTTCGGGGTCGAGTCGCGCATGCGCTCGGCCAGCTCGAGGCCATTCATGCCCGGCATTTCCACGTCGATAATGGCAAGATCAACGGGGTTCCAGCGAAAGACATGGAGCGCTGCTTCGGGCGTCCCCAGACAGATCGCGGAAAGGTTGGCCCGGGACAGTGCAAAACGGAGCAGTTCGCGCGCGTCGTCGTCATCGTCGACCACGACCACCAGGGGGGCCGCTCCAGCGTCTGCTTCCGCGTCATCCGCCATGCCCCCCAGGAAAGGAAGCAGGTTCACCGCTTCGGAAACCGTCCGTGTCATCGACGCGGTGAGCTTGTCCGGGGTGCGTTTAACTTCCTGCAGGAGGACCTCGAGCACACCCGCCAGCTCGGCCTGCGAATTGCGGCCCGCGAGGCGCGCGCTGGCCGCAACAGCCCGGATGGCCCGATAAAGCGCGGGGAGGTAGGGCGCTTCCACGTTTCTGGGATTGATCAGCCATTTGCCCAGGACCCGAGCCGCCTCCTCGACACGCTGGTCGATTTGCGCAAGGAGTTCGCGCCGCAGGTTTCCCTGGACCTCGTCGGACTGAAGCTCGGGCACGGGCGGCTTTGCCGGCGGCGCCGCGGATGAAGGCGCGGACGGGATGACCGAGATGACGGGCTTTTGAGGAGATGCCTGGGGCTTGTCGGTCGAATCCGGCGAAAAGCCGGCGATCGACGAGGGATTGAGAAGCGTGTGAAGCTCGTCGATGAGCCGGTTCGGCGGGCAGCTTCCCTTGTTGAGGCACTTGTTGGCGCCCTCGCGCGTCGCCTCGTCGATCAGCCCCCCGAGGAAGGCGCTGGAAAAGACGATGACGGGAAGCTCCCGGGTGGCTTCGTTGCGGCGCAGCATCCGCAAGACGTCGACGCCGTTCATATCGCCCAACATCAGGTCGAGCACAATCACGTCGGGACGGCGCTGGGCGACGTGCAAAAGGCATGCCTCACCGCTCTCGGCCACTTCCACGGCAAATCCTGCGGCCTGCAGCTTGAGCCGGTAGAGACTGGCAAGAATTGTGTCGTCATCGACGATGAGGACGCTGTCGGTGTGGCGTGATACCGATTGCATAACGAAAATCAGAGATAAATGGTGGCATACAATCCAACGGCTTTTTGAGACCCGCGGTTTAGAGAATCTGGGGGTTTTCCCAACGGCAGACCAGGAGTTTGCCAGGGTGCAATGGAGACGTCGCATTCGACTTCGACGCCGCTTAAAGCTCACTCCGGAAGTCGTTGAAACCACTCAAAGATTTCCCTTCCTGCCCCTCGCGACCGAACCGGTCACCAATGAGTAGGATCATCGACGCGGGGGCAGGATTTTTCCCGCGCGCGAACCGCCCGGCTTCCCCTCCCGAAAGCTTGCGGTTTAGAGGAACGGCGTGGCCAGCCGCGCGATGCCATCGCGCAGCCGGACGGGCAGATTGCGTGCATTCACTTCTTCCAGTGTGACTTCGCGAGATTCGGCCAGTCGTTCTTCAAACCATCGGATCAGCCGTCCGGCGAGTGCACACGAGTAGCACTCGAGATTGAACTCGAAATTGAGCCGCATGCTCCGCGGATCCCAGTTCGCCGATCCAATTAGGGACCACGTGCCATCGACCACCATCACCTTGCTGTGATTGAACGAACCGCGGGCGAGGAACACTCGGCAATTGCGCTCCAGAACCTGCCACAAATGCGCCTCAGAAGCCCATTTGACGAACGGCAGGTTGTTCTTTTCCGGCATGACGATCTCGACTGAAACGCCGCGAAGCGCAGCCGTGTTGAGCGCGGAGATCAGTCCCGGATCCGGCAAAAAGTAAGGGGTGAACACGCATACGCGCTCATTTGCGAACGCGAGCCCTCCGAGAATGGCCCACCGCAGGCGATCCAGGTCCTCGTCGGGGCCGTCCGCAATACCGCGGGCATAGACACCGCCCAGCGGCTTGAGGGTCGGGTGCCAGATTTCGCCCTCCAGTCGCTCGCCGGTCGTGAACAGCCAGTCATCCGCGAAGACGCCGCGCATGTGTCCGACGACGGGACCATCCACGCGGAAGTGCGTGTCGCGGATGCGCAGATTGCCGTCCTCGTCCGTGTAGTTTCCCGCCCGGATGTTCATTCCACCGGTGAAGCCGGTGGCTCCATCGATGACGAGCAGCTTGCGGTGGCTGCGCATATTCAGGGCAAAAGTCCGGAACGGGGCCAGCGTCGGCAGGAAACGCGCCACCGGCACACCGGCGCGGCGCAAGGCCCCCATCACCGTTGGAAAAGAGTAGCGCACGCCGGTATCGTCGATCAACACGCGGACCTCGACCCCGCGGCGCACGGCACGCGCGAGAGCCGACACGAATTCCAGCCCGGCCCGATCGCGATCGAAGATGTAGGTGCACATCGAGACGGAGCTTTCGGCTGCATCGATGGCCTTCAACATTTCCGGAAATGCCTCATCACCATTGAAAAGCGGAGCCACCCGGTTCCCCGCGGTCAGCGGAAGTTCAACCACCCGGTCGACCATGCGGACGAGCCTCGCGAAATACTGCCTTGACGATCCTATCCCCAACAGATCCGGCGGGGGGTGTCCGCCATCCTGCGTCCTGTCGATCAGGAACCGGGGTCCCGTTCGCCGCAGCAACGATGCACGCCGTTTGATCCGGTTGATGCCGAGTAGCAAGTAGCAGATCGGCCCGGCGACGGGAGCCAGCCAGATGAAGCACACCCAAAGCACCGTGGCGCGCGTGTCGCGCTTGTAGAGAATCGCATGAACCGATGCGGCAACCGCACCAAAGATCGTGACCGCTGCCACGACCATCCCCCAAGCCCCGGCCATCCATTCACCCCATGCCATCGCCAAGACTATCTGAATTTCGATCATCGACGGGAAAGCCAAAGTGCAATTCAGGACCCACCAGGATCGGGACCACAGGGGCGTTCGTCCCCCGGGCCATCGTGAAAACAAAAGACCCTCCAGGCTGTGTCCGGAGGGTCCAAAAGGTCAGTAATGGGAAATGCGCTCAGCGACTGCGTGCCCGCCGGAACTTCTTCGTGAACTTCTCCACGCGGCCAGCGGTATCGACCAGCCGGCGCTCCCCCGTGTAAGCAGGGTGCGAATCACTCGTCACGTCGCGCAAGACCACGAAGTATTCCTCGCCGTTGATCGTCTCCTTGCGGTTCGAACGGATCGTCGAGCGGGTCAGAAACCGATGGCCGGAGGAAACGTCGACAAATGCGACGTTGTTGAGCTTGGGATGAATTTCGGGTTTCACGTTGAAAAAGAAGCTTGTCGGGCAGACTCAGCCCTGCCGCGCTTTGAATCGCGGATTCGATTTGCAGATCACGTAGAGGCGCCCACGGCGACGGACCACCTGGCAATCCGGGTGACGACGCTTGGCCGACTTGAGGGACGAGACAACTTTCATAAGCCGCCCAACGCAAAGAATCGCGCGATGGCTGTCAATCCCGGTGTTGCACCGGGCGAAAATGTTCCGCCAACGTGCCGCCTGCTCATCGCCGGCCCGCGCAATTTCTCCTCCCGAGGGGCCAGTGCCGCGCCGGCGACGTGTGCCAAGCCTTGCCGCGCCGGTCAGTTCAAACCCGGTTCGTCCGGCGCTTCGGCCAGAAGGCGCAACTCGGGGCTGATGCGACCGATGATGCTCCTCCACATTCCCTCGCCTTCCCCCCCACGAACCAACATGCCTTCCACCGGAGCCACGATCCAGGCGTTTTCGCTCAGTTCGCCTTCAAGCTGGCCGCTTTCCCACCCCGAATAGCCGAGGTAGGCTCGAAGGCTCAGCCTCGTGCTCGTCCGCTTCAGTTCCGACGCCTTTTCCGGGTCGATTCCGAAGTAGAGTTTGAACGTCCCCTCGTCTTCAGACGCTTCCCACGCAGAAAGAATGATTTGCTTGTCGCTGACTGGCCCGCCGCGAAAAACCGGCACGTCGGCGAGTTCCCCCAGCGCAAAATCGCCACTGATCTCAGCGAGTGTCTTCCCCAGCGGGCGGTTGATGATGACGCCCAGCGCCCCCTCCTGCGAATGGGCGGAGAGCAGCACGACCGAACGTCGAAAATTCGGGTCGACCAGTGCCGGATGCGCCAACAACAGCGAACCGGCGAGTTTTTTGGAGATGCCACTTTGACGAGTCATCGAGAGGCGGTAATCAAAGTTTGACCATCCCAACCCCAGCCTCAACCAGAATGTCCCTGGTGAGCTCGTCGTTGCGGTAGTCGCTGTGAAACTTGACGGCGCGGATGCCGGCGGCCGCCAGCACCTTGGCGCAGTTGATGCAAGGGTAGTGGGTCACGTAGGCGATGCATCCCTCCACGCTGATGCCGCGGCGGGCCGCGTCTGCGATGGCGTTTTGTTCCGCGTGCACCGTCGCCTGTTCATGTCCTTCGCGAACCCGCGATTTGTGGGGTGTTCCGGGGAGAAATCCGTTGTAGCCGGCTGCGATCACCCGGTTCTTTTGTTCCCCGGTCGAAACGATCACGCACCCGACTCTCAGCCGCTCGCACACCGAACGGGTCGAGATCAGAAACGCCATGCCCATGAAGTAGTCGTCCCACGAGGGGCGATCCCGCTGCGCCTGGGCCAGGGCGACGATGGTCTCGAGGAAGTCGGGCGATTCGCTCATTGAAAGACTGCAAATCTGGACCCGGCTTTCCAATTTGCGAACAAATCAGCGTGCTTCCTTGCTGCCTGGAACATCGGCTCAGCTCCCGGCTGCGATTGGCCAGTCGTCCGTCCGGAAGGGAGCCACCGGAAGCCCGGCCGCGGTTTCGAGATTCAGCTCCGGTGCAGCTGACCAACCATACCGGACCGCAACGGGAGTCTGGACGGTAGGATTCTCCAACCTGACCGTGTCTCCCTCCAGAAGCACTTTGGCGGGAAAGAACCGGCGGTCTGCGCCCGCCATCTGGAACTCTCCGGAGCCTGGACGTTCCCGCAGCCGGAGTCCATTCCCGCCACCGCTGAAACGGATCCGCACGCACCCCGGACTCACCTCGAGGCCGGTCGGTTTCGGCGCAGACCACGGGAGCGAACGTCCCTGGGTGATTGCGAGCGCGGCCAACGCCAGGCGATCGGCGACAGTTCGCACATCCTGAACATCATCTGTTCCAAAGGCCCAGACGTCCGCCGCCACCACCATGGCCGCGCCATTCAACTCACAGGCCAGGGCCTGGGCCTCGCGCAACGCCGCAATCGCATCCCCCGACCCCGGGAACTCAGCTCCGCTGCATGCGGGAAACTGGACGAAGAGAAACGGAAGCGCCGCGTGCTGCCACGCCACGCGCCAGCCCTCAATCAGCCCGACGAACGCCGGATGGTAGGGAATGGTTGAGCCGATGTCGGCCTCGCCTTGCAGCCACACCACCCCACGTATCTGAAGGCGCGCCAGCGGAGCGATCATCGCGTTGAAAAGACCTGATGCCAGCGAACTCGCTTCGCCGGGGTGCGCACGACCCTCCACTCCAGCCGGCCGGGACGGTTTCCTGGGCGAAAGGAACGCGGTCTGGAGTTCAGGCCGCGATCGGAGCGACTCGCCCTGCATCCAGGCAAGCAGACGCGAATCGGGAAAAGTCGCCTCGATCAGGCCGACAGCACATTCATCGGCACTGAGAAGTGTCCGGCAGAAATGCACTCCCAATGCGGAAACCGAGGCCAGGCTTGGCGGGGTCGATTCGCGCCAACGGCCGGCACATTCGGAAACGGGAACCCCCGAACAGTCCCGGCCCACTTGAAAGACCCGCAGCCTCGGCATGTCGACGCGGCGGACGCCACCCACTCCGCCCGCCGCATTCTCCAGCTTGAGAGCCATGCCGCTTCCGCCCGCGCCGAGCCACACTTCGCCTATCATGAGGTTTCGTCTGATCAGCTGGCCGGCGCTGCTCGACACGCTCAACACGTGCGGTCCGCCGGCCGGCATAGCGTCCAGAACGACCTCCCACCGCCCCGCAACACTGGCCCGCCCCGTGCCCTGCCGGTTTCCGAGGGTGACTTTCACGGATTGTCCGGGCAACGCCCTCCCCGAGACGGGAATCGGAACGTCTCGCGGTAGAACGGCGTGATCTGAGAACAACGGGTGAAGTGTGAGAGGACTGGACATTGCGCGCATCCGAGCTGTCAGCGTGTTGTGAGAGTTCGAGCGACCAGGGAGTTCCAAGGGAAAGCCGGCATTCATCTTGCAGGGATCTTTGACAGCACATTCGCAAAGCACCCGCGCGACATCGTTTCCTTTTGAAGTGGACATGGAGAGCTCACCTCATCTTCCCTCCTCTCATGTCGTCGAACAACCAGAACAGCCGGGTGGCGGGAAATGTGGTGCTCGACACCATTCTAACCCTTGTCGCGTTCGTGATCTTCTTCCTGATCTGCCGGACTCACGTGCCGTCGGACGACCCGAAAATGATCAACTTCTGGGGCGCGATGGCTGGCGCATGCATGTCCGGCGTTTTCTGGTTCGCGATGCAGTCGTTCAAGGTGACCCTTCGCGCCCAGCGCGAAACGCGCAAGTAATCCGCCGCGCTGTGCCACCACGCCGGAGGGTGGTCGCTCCTCGCCGACAGCCGCTCCTTTTCCCTTGTGGGGCGGTACGCTCGCCGACAGCCGTTCCGGCCCGCCGCCCTGGCTGCACCTCAGGCTTCCTGCTCGTCAGCGAGGTCAGCCCTCGATCTGGCGGCAAGTTTCATCGTGTAAACCGCTCCGACCCAGATCGCGATCTCGTAGAGCAGCCAGAGCGGAAATGCCACCAGCGCCTGATTGAACGGGTCCGGCGTGGGCGTAATGAACGCCGCCACGACGAAAAAAAGGAGTATCGCAATCCGCCGCCATTTGCGCAGCTGCTCCACGCTGATCAGGCCAAGGTAGATCACGATCTGGATCACCATGGGAAATTGAAACGCCGCTCCCATGCCGAGCACCATCCAGACGAGCATCGAATAATAGCGGTCGGCGGACCACAGCAGCTCGGTGCCGAAGGTGACGTTCAAATACGCCGAGACACGGATCACGCTCGGGACAAGCAGGAAGAAACTGAACACGCTTCCGGCCAGGAAAAGAAATATGGCGGCCGCACACGCCGGCACCAAAAGCTTCCGCTCCTTCGACGTGAGGGCCGGCGCCACGAATTGACCGACGAAGAACAGGATGAACGGAAGCGCCAGCGTGATCGCCCCGAGGAAGCAGATCATCATGTAAACCGAGAAGACCGCGAAAGGTGTCGTCGTCACCAGCCGCATCGAATCTGGATAATCCTTCAGTCCCTGCTCCAGCGGCCAGTTCAGCAGGTGCGAGGTTTCGATCACGAAGACCGCGATCAAAATGAAGGCCGCGACGAAAACCACCAGCGCCTTGACCAGGGTCCAGCGCAGTTCCTCGAGGTGATCGAGAAACCCCATGACGCGCTCGTCGGGCTGGATATCGATCCCCTCGGAGTTCTCATCGGATTTGGATTCTGGCTGCGGCTCATCCATGGGCGTCTCAAAACAGGCCCAGGTTCATCCATTTGTCGCGCACGAAAAACGATCAAAATGCGCGCCGGATTCCCGGAAAGGGTTTCACGCGTTCCATCCCCTCACTCATGTTCTCGCTCGTGGCCGGACGCCCCGGTTCGCCAGGACGGCCGTTGATCAGGCCCACGAATCGCTATGCAAAAAAGAGACCGGAAATCCTGGCGACCTCGCTTCTGCGTTGCCTGCGCGCTGTTCCATTGACGCCGGCGCCGCGAGCAATTTGCCTGCACGCTTCCCATTGGCGCACCCCTTTCCCAATCCAACCGTACCCAACCTCACATGGCCGTAAAAACCACACCCAAGAAGGTAGCGAAATCCACCACCAAGAAGGTCGCAGCCAAATCAGCTGCCAGGAAATCCCCCAAAACTGCCTCCTCCGCCAAGGGCATCAAATACGTCTATTCCTGGGGCGACGGCAAGGCCGACGGCGACGGTTCGATGAAGCCGCTCCTCGGCGGCAAGGGCGCCAACCTCGCCGAGATGACCCGCATCGGACTTCCGGTGCCTCCGGGCTTCACGATCACGACGGAGGTCTGCACCTACTACTACGCGCACAAGAAAACCTACCCGCCAACTCTCCAGGCCCAGATGGAGGCCGGCGTCGCGAACATGGAGAAGGTCATGGGCAAGAAGTTCGGCGCCACCCAGGGCGCCCCGCTTCTCCTCGCCGTCCGTTCCGGCGCCCGCGACTCCATGCCAGGCATGATGGATACGATTCTCAACCTCGGCCTCAACGAGCAGTCGGTCATCGCGCTCGGGAACACCACCAACAACCCGCGCTTCGCCTGGGACTGCTACCGCCGCTTCATCCAGATGTACGGCGACGTCGTGCTCGGCGTGCAGAAGCGCGAAGGTGAGGACCACGAGCCGTTCGAAACCGTCATCCACGCCTTCAAGCACGAGCGCTACCACGAGGACATCGAGGACTCGAAGCTCACGGCCGAGGACCAGAAGGAGCTTGTCGCCCGCTTCAAGGCCCTCGTGAAGGAGCGCACGGGCCACGTGTTTCCGGACGATCCCTGGGACCAGCTCCGCGGCGCGGCCGGCGCCGTATTCGGTTCCTGGATGAACGACCGCGCCATCGTCTATCGCCGCAAGTACAACATCCCCTCCGAATGGGGCACCGCCGTCAACGTCCAGGCCATGGTTTTCGGCAACACCGGTGAGACCTCTGGATCCGGCGTCGCCTTCACGCGCAACCCGGCCAACGGCGCCAACGAATTCTACGGCGAGTTTCTCATCAACGCCCAAGGCGAGGATGTCGTCGCCGGCGTGCGCACGCCCGAGCCCGTCATCAACCTGCAGAAGGAGATGCCAAAGTCCTACGCCGAGCTCCTCCGGGTGCGCTCGGTCCTCGAGAAACATTTCAAGGACGTGCAGGACATCGAGTTCACGATCCAGGAAGGCAAGCTGTTCATGCTCCAGACGCGCAACGGCAAGCGCACCGCCGCCGCCGCCCTGAAGTTCTCCGTCGATATGGTGAAGGAGAAGCTGATCGACTGGCAGACCGCGATCCAGCGCAACCCGGCCGACCAGCTCGAGCAGCTCCTCGCCCCGATCTTCGACATCGCCGAGGTGAAGAAGGCCGAGGTCATCGCCACCGGCCTCCCCGCCGGCCCGGGCGCCGCCACGGGCAAGATTTATTTCAACGCCGATCGCGCCGTCTCCGCCGCCGAGAGGGGCGAAACCGTCCTCCTCGTCCGCGTCGAGACGTCGCCTGAGGACCTTCGCGGTATGATTGCCGCTGAGGGCATCCTCACCGCCCGGGGCGGTGTGTCGTCGCACGCCGCGCTTGTCGCGCGCCAGATGGGCAAGGTCTGCGTCTGCGGCGCAGCCGCAGTGGCGATCGACTACGACAAGAAGACCGCGACCATCGCCGGACAGTCCTTCGCCGAGGGCGACTTCCTCTCGATCGACGGAACGTCGGGCACGGTCTACGCCGGCCAGATCAAGACGGCTCCGTCCGAAATCATCGCCGCACTGATCAACGACGACAAGACCGCCCGCAAGACCGAGAAGTTCACGAGCTACGATCAGCTCATGAAGTGGTGCGCGAAGGCGACGAAACTCCAGGTCCGCACCAACGCCGACACGCCCGAGCAGACACGCAACGCGATCGCGTTCGGCGCTGTCGGGATCGGCCTCACCCGCACCGAGCACATGTTCTTCGAGGGTGATCGCATCGATGCCATGCGTGAGATGATCCTCGCCGAGACGGTCGAGGCCCGCAAGGCAGCGCTCGCCAAGCTTCTGCCCTACCAGCGCAGCGACTTCCTCGGCATCTTCAAGGAACTGAAGGGCTACCCTGCCACGATCCGTTTCCTTGATCCCCCGCTCCACGAGTTCCTTCCACACACGAAGGAACAGCAGATGGACCTCGCGCGGAAGCTCGGCATCCAGGTCGAGAAGATCATGATGCGTGTGAACGAACTGCACGAGTTCAACCCGATGCTCGGCTTCCGCGGCTGCCGCCTGGGAATCCGCTACCCGGAGATTACCGAGATGCAGGCGCGCGCCGTGTTCGAGGCCGCCGTCGAAGCGAAGAAGGCCGGCGTGAAGGCCAATCCCGAGATCATGATCCCGCTGGTCGGTTTCAAGCGGGAGCTCGATCTCCAGGTCGAGGTCGTGCACGCGGTCGCCAAGGCCGTGCAGGCCGAGAGCAAGACGAAGCTCACCTACTCGGTCGGCACGATGATCGAGGTGCCCCGTGGCGCCCTCACGGCCGACGAGATCGCCCAA
>Ga0299906_10003805_pt1 | contig 12417 bp, 8 predicted proteins | sample RVTome_14_FD_200259 | JGI IMG/M metagenome (GOLD analysis project Ga0299906, IMG submission 200259) | Soil microbial communities from uranium-contaminated site in the Upper Colorado River Basin, Wyoming, United States - RVT145D125 (version 2) ...
GTCTCCGAGCCGGGACGGACCGAGTGCGAGCTCTACGCCGAGCTGCACTACGAGAACGTGCGCTCCGGCGGGGACTGGATGGAGACCAAGCTCCTGACCTGCGGCCCGCGCACCAACCCTTGGTACCAGGAAGCCTCGGATCGGCCCTGCCAGCTCGGCGAAATGATCGCCTTCGACACCGACATGATCGGACCCTACGGCTACTGCGCCGATGTCTCGCGGTCCTGGACCTGCGGCCACACGCGCATGACCGACACGCAGCGGCGCATCTATGGCCTGGCGCGCGAACAGGTGGAGCACAATCTGTCGCTGCTGCGTGCCGGCCTGACCTTCCGCGAGTTCAACGAGCGGTCATGGCGGATCCCGGAGCGCAACCAGCCGCATCGCTACAGCCTGGCGCTGCACGGGGTCGGCATGGACGACGAATGGCCAACCGTGCCCCTGCATCCCGACTTCGACGGCGCCTACGAAGGCCACTTCGAGGAAAACATGGTGGTTTCGGTAGAAAGCCTGATCGCCGAGGACGGCTCCGAGTCCGTGAAGCTGGAGACGCAGGTGGTGATCACCGCGACCGGCGCCGAACGGCTCGACACCTTTCCCTGGGAAGAAGGCTGAGCGGCCTTCTCAGGCGCGAATTGGCCAGAACCGGGCGCTGGCCAGTCGCTTGACAGCCTGCCGGCCGGGCCGGACCATCGCCTCCCGCGCGGACCCAACAACGCGCCGGCGAACAGGATAGCGGGAGACAAAACCAATGAACCAGTCCTTGAAACGCTGGCTTAGTGCCGGCGCGCTCGCTGCCTTTGCAGCGACGAGCCCCGCGCAGGCGGCGGCGCCCGAATCGTCCGACCCGATCAAGCTGACCCAGAACGACTGGACCGGGCAGCTCATCAACATGACCCTCATGGGCGAAGTGCTGAAGTCCATGGGCTACAACGTCGAGTATGTTGTCGCGGACTACCTGGCGCAGTTCGCCGGGCTGGAATCCGGCGACCTGCACATCGCCATGGAGATTTGGGAGACCACCGCAGCCGACGCGCTCGAGGCCTCGCTCGCGTCCGGCAATACCGTCGATCTCGGCGAGACCGGCATGGAGGCGAAGGAGGAGTGGTGGTACCCGCTCTACATGAAGGAGCGCTGCCCCGGCCTGCCGAACTGGGAGGCGCTGCTGAAGTGCGGCGAAGCCTTCGCCACGGCGGAGACCGCGCCCAAGGGCCGCTATCTAGGCGGCCCCGTGACCTGGGGCGGCTACGACGACGAGCGGGTCGAGGCGCTGAGCCTGCCCTTCGAGGTGGTGCATGCCGGCACCGACGCCGCGCTCTTCGCCGAGGTCCAGTCGGCCTACGAGCGCCAGGCGCCGATCATGGCTTGGATCTACGCGCCGCACTGGGCGACCGCGAAGTTCGAGGGCGAGTGGGTCGAGTTCCCGACCTACGAGCGCGCCTGCTACGAGGACCCGGCCTGGGGCGGCAACGCCTCGATGGCCTACGACTGCGGCAAGCCCTTCGGCTGGATCAAGAAGGTCGGCTGGAAGGGCGGCGAGGCGAAGTGGCCCGCCGCCTACAAGGCCGTGCGCGCCTTCGCCATCGACAACGCGACGGTGAGCGCGATGATCGTCAAGGTCGACATCGACGGCATGACCGTAGAGGACGTCGTGAAGGAGTGGATGGCCGCCAACCAGGCAACCTGGCAGGCGTGGACGAAGTAGTAACTAACCCTCTCCCCCCTGAGGGAGAGGGTGGCGAACGGAGTGAGCCGGTGAGGGGGGTCGGTCGGTGCGGCTAGCAAACTACCGACCCCCCTCACCCCGACCCTCTCCCTCAGAGGGGAGAGGGAGGACTGCGGCGTCCGCGCCACGAACCACACTATGCGCAGCGACCAGATGCCCGAACGCCCGGTGAAGCTCGCCTGCGAGGGCGTCTGGAAGCTGTTCGGCCCCAATGCCGGCGGGTTCCTGCGCGCGCACGGCGGCCGACCCGATCCCGAGCAGCTGCGCCAGGCCGGCCTGATCGCCGCGGTGCGCGACGCGAACCTCGCGGTGCGCGAAGGCGAGATCTTCGTGATCATGGGTCTCTCCGGCTCCGGCAAGTCCACGCTGGTGCGCTGCCTTGCCCGGCTGATCGAGCCCACCGCCGGCCGCGTGCTCTTCAACGGACAGGACCTGCTCGCCGCCAGCGAGCGCGCGATGATCGAGCTGCGCCGGCACAAGATGGGCATGGTGTTCCAGCACTTCGCGCTGCTGCCGCATCTCACCGTGCTGCGCAACGTCGCCTTCCCGCTCGAGGTGCAGGGCGTCGCCCGCGACCGGCGCGAGGCGCGCGCCCTGGCGATGATCGAACTGGTCGGCCTCAAGGGACGCGAGAACTACTACCCGCGCGAGCTCTCCGGCGGCCAGCAGCAGCGCGTCGGCATCGCGCGCAGCCTTGCTGTCGAGCCGGAGATCTGGTTCCTCGACGAGCCTTTCTCCGCGCTCGATCCGCTGATCCGCCGCGAGATGCAGGACGAGTTCCTGCGCCTGCAGTCCGTGCTGAACAAGACGATCGTCTTCATTACGCACGACTTCGACGAGGCGATCCGCCTGGCCGACCGCATCGCCATCATGCAGGACGGCGCGGTCATCCAGCTCGGCACGCCGGAGGAGTTGGTGACACGTCCGGCCACGGCCTACGTCGCCGAGTTCACCCGCGACGTCAGCCGCGCCAAGGTGCTGAGCGCCGCCAGCGTCATGCTGCCCTATGAGCCGGGCACGGCGGTCGCCGGCGCCGTGAAGGCCAAGGAGCGCATCGCCGCGGTTGCCGAACGCATCGTCAACGCACCGGCCCCCTTTGTCGTCGAGGATGCGGAGGGCCGGCCACTCGGCCTGCTCGGCCGCGAGGCCGTGCTGCAGGTCCTGGTCGGCGCGCCGGGCGGGGACCGCGCATGAGCGACGCGGCGCTGGCGCACCGCAGCGGCCGTCCGCCGCGCTCGCTGGCGCAGGCCGGCGTGCTGGCCATCCTCGCTCTCGGCGCCGCGCTCTATTGGCTGCGCGAGGATCTGCCGTGGGCGCTGGCCTGGCCGGACGCCTGGGTGCTGCCGTTGAAGAACTGGGTCGGCGCCTTCACCAAGTGGCTGATCAACGACCTCGATTTCGGGGTCTTCACCTTCAAGGAGTTCACCCGCGCGATCGCCGCCGTGCTCGAGGTGCCCTACGACCTGGTGCGCGGACTGCTGTCGAAGGGCTTCGTGCTGCGCTTCGGCGAAACGGTGCTGTCCATCCCGCCGATCTCCTGGCTGGTGCTGCTCGGTCTGGCCACCTGGGCCGGCTGGCGGCTGAAGGACCGCGGCCTTGCGCTCCTGGTGTTCTGCTGTCTCGGCTACCTCGCGCTCTTCGGCCGCTGGGAAGGCGCGATGATCACGCTCTCCTCCATCGTCGTCGCCGTGCCGCTGGGCGTGACCGGCGGGCTCGCCATCGGCGTGCTCGGCCACCGTTCGCCCCGCGTCGAGCGGGCGATCACGCCGCTGCTCGACTTCATGCAGACCGTGCCGATCTTCGCCTACCTCGTGCCCATGCTGTTCCTCTTCGGCTTCGGCCCGGTGGCCGCGATGGTGGCGACGATGATCTACGCCATGCCGCCGATGGTACGCGTGACGCTGCTGGCCCTGAAGCAGGTGCCGCCGGAGGTGGTCGAGTTCGGTCGCATGGCCGGCTGCACGCGCCGGCAGATGAACTGGAAGGTCCTGGTACCGGCGGCTGCCCCCAGCCTGATGGTGGGCGTCAACCAGGTGATCATGCTGTCACTGAACATGGTGATCATCGCGGCGATGATCGGCGCCGGCGGCCTTGGCCACGAGGTGCTGACCGCGATGCGCGCACTGAAGTTCGGCGCCGGCATCGAGGCCAGCCTCGCCATCGCCTTCCTGGCCATCGCCGTCGATCGCCTGAGCCAGGCCTATGCCACGCGCAAGGCGCCGGCTCTGGCCATCCATGAGGGCCTCTGGCGGCGTCACCGGGCGCTGTGGGTGGGCCTGCTGGCGATCATGCTGGTTATGCTGCTGGGCTGGCTTTGGGGGCCGCTGCAGAGCTACCCCGACGACTGGCAGATCACCGCGGGCTCCTGGACCGACCGGCAGATTACCGCGCTGAACAAGGCCTGGTTCGACGAGCTGGAAGGCGTGAAGAACTTCCTGCTGCTGAACCTGATGATCCCGTTCAAGCGCTTCCTGTCCGAGGACCTGCCGTGGCCGGCGGCCGTCCTGCTGCTCGCCTTCCTCGGCTGGCGGCTCGGCGGCTGGCGCTTGGCGGCAATCGTCGCGGCGCTGCTCGGCTTTCTGGTCGTCACCGGGCTCTGGCAGCTGGCGATGATCTCCGTCTATCTCGTCGGCACGGGCGTGCTCTTCGCCTGCCTGATCGGCATTCCGCTCGGCGTGCTGGCGGCGAAGAGTCGCGCCGCCGATCGCGTGATCCAGCCGGTCATCGACACGCTGCAGACCCTGCCGGCTTTCGCCTACCTGATGCCGGCGGTGGTGCTGTTCCGCGTCGGCGATTTCACCGCACTGATCGCCGTGGTTGCCTATGCCGTCGTGGCGCCGGTGCGCTACACCGCGCACGGCCTGAAGCAGGTATCGCCGGCGCTGGTGGAAGCCGCCATCACATCGGGCTGCACGCCGCGGCAGCGCCTGTTCAAGGTCGAGCTGCCGCTGGCGCTGCCGCAGATCCTTCTGGGGGTGAACCAGTGCATCATGCTGGCGCTTTCCATGCTGGTGATCACCGCACTGGTCGGCACCCGGGACCTCGGCCAGGAAGTCTACATCGCGCTGACCAAGGCCGATCCCGGCCGGGGCCTCGTGGCCGGGGCCGGCGTGGCCTGCATCGCCATCGTCGCCGACCGCCTGATGCAGGCCTGGGCGCGGGAGAGGTCGCGCCGCCTCGGGCTCGCATCATGACTCCCGCCGAGCGCGCCGCCGGGCTGCCGATCTGGTGCGGCAGGGTCGAGCCGGTGCCGCTGAAGGGCGGCATCACCAACACCAACTTCCTGGTGGTCGACCGCGGCCGGCGCTGCTTCGTGCGCGTCGGCCAGGACATCCCCGTGCACGGCGTGCTGCGCTTCAACGAGCTGGCCGCGGCGCGCGCCGCCGAGGCCGCCGGCATCTCGCCCCCCATCATCCACGCCGAGCCGGGCGTGCTGGTGACCGAGTTCATCGAGGGCCACACCTTCGAGGCGGCCGACGTCCGCGCCAACCTGGCGCGCATCGTGCCGCTGGTGCGGCGCGTGCACCGCGAGCTGCCGAAGCACCTGCGCGGGCCAGTGCTGGCCTTCTGGGTCTTCCACGTCGTGCGCGACTACGCGGCGACCATCGGCGAGGGCGGGCACGTCGCAGCGGCCGAGCTGCCGCGCCTCTTGGAAATCGCTGCGGAGCTGGAGCGCCGGGTCGGCGCCATCGAGCTGGTCTTCGGGCACAACGACCTGCTGCCGGCCAACTTCATCGACGACGGCAGCCGGCTCTGGCTGGTCGACTGGGACTACGCCGGATTCAACTCGCCGCTCTTCGACCTGGGCGGGCTCGCCTCCAACAACGAGCTTTCGCTCGAGCAGGAGGACGAGCTGCTGGCGCTCTACTACGGGATGGCTCCTGACCCCGGCTTGAAGCGCAGTTACGTGGCGATGAAATGCGCCTCGCTGTTGCGCGAGACGCTCTGGTCCCTCGTCTCGGAGCTGCACTCGAGGCTCGACTTCGACTTCAATGCCTACACGGCGGAAAACCGGCGCCGCTTCGAGGCGGCTTGGGACGCGATCCAATGACCTCTCTTCCTGAAGCTGCGCGCGCCGTCATCGTCGGCGGCGGCATCGTCGGCTGCTCGGTCGCCTATCACCTGGCCAGGCTCGGCTGGCGCGACGTCATCGTGCTGGAGCAGGGCAAGCTCACCTCGGGCTCGACCTTCCACGCCGCGGGCCTGGTGGGGCAACTGCGTACCTCGGCCAACATCACGCGCCTCTTGACCGAGAGCGTCGCGCTCTATGCGCGCCTGGAAGCGGAGACCGGCCAGGCGACCGGCTGGAAGCAGAACGGCGGGCTCAGGCTCGCCTGCAACCGGGAGCGGCTGACCGAGATCAAGCGGCAGGCGACGACCGCGCACTCCTTCGGGCTGGCGATGGACATCCTGACGCCCAAGGAGGCGCGCGAGCTCTGGCCGGTCATGGCGATCGACGACCTGGAAGGCGCCGCCTTCCTGCCGACCGACGGCCAGGCTAACCCCTCCGATATCGCGCTCGCCCTGGCGAAGGGAGCGCGCTCGGGCGGCGCGAAGTTCCTGGAGGGCGTGAAGGTCATCGCAATCCTGCAGGAGAAGGGCCGCGCCACCGGCGTCGTCACCGACTCCAAGGAAGCGGGCCAGGGGGCGATCAAGGCCGAGGTGGTGGTGAACTGCGCCGGGCAGTGGGCGCGCGCACTGGGCAGGCTCGCCGGCGTGCGCGTGCCGCTGGTTTCCGTGCAGCATCAATACGTCATCACCGAGGTGGTGCCGGGCGTGCCGCGCAACCTGCCGACGCTGCGCGACCCCGACCGGCTGATCTACTTCAAGGAGGAGGTCGGCGGGCTGGTGTTCGGCGGCTACGAGCCCAATCCCCTGCCCTGGGCGGAGGACGGCATCCCGGAAAACTGGGTCTTCCAGCTGCTGCCGAACGACTTCGACCACTTCGAACCCCTGATGGAGCAGGCGCTGGCGCGCGTGCCGGCGCTGGAGAATGCCGGCATCAAGCAGATGATCAACGGCCCGGAGTCCTTCACGCCCGACGGCAACTTCATCCTGGGCGAGGCGCCGGAGCTGAATAATTACTACGTCGGCGCCGGCTTCAATGCCTTCGGCATCGCGTCCGCCGGCGGCGCCGGCAAGGCGCTTGCGGAATGGATCGCCGGCGGCGAGCCGCCGATGGACCTCTGGCCGGTCGACATCCGCCGCTTCGGCCGGCCGCACGACTCCGTCGCCTGGACGCGCGCGCGCACGCTCGAGGCCTACGCCAAGCACTACACCATGGCCTGGCCCTTCGAGGAGCACAGGAGCGGCCGGCCGAACCGCGTCTCGCCGCTTTATGCGACGCTGAAGGACCAAGGCGCGGTCTTCGGCGAAAAGCTCGGCTGGGAGCGGCCGAACTGGTTCGCGCGGCCCGATATGATTGCAAGGGGCGACAAGGCCGAGGACGTCTACAGCTATGGCCGGCAGAACTGGTTCGATGCCGTGGGCGAGGAGCATCGCGCGGTGCGCGAGGCGGCCGGCCTCTTCGATCAGAGCTCCTTCGCCAAATTCCAGCTGCAGGGGCCCGACGCCGAGGCCGCGCTCTCGTGGATCTGCGCCAACGACGTCGCCAAGCCGCCGGGCAGCCTCACCTACACGCAGCTGCTGAACCGCAAGGGCGGCATCCAGTGCGACCTGACCGTCGCGCGCCTGTCGGAGGAGAGCTTCTACGTCGTCACCGGCACAGGCTTCGCCACGCACGATTTCTCCTGGATCCAGCGCTCGATCCCCGAGGGTGCGCGCGCGGAGCTGACCGACGTGACCTCGGCCTACGGCGTGCTCTCGCTGATGGGACCGAAGTCGCGCGAGATCCTGCAGGCGCTGTCGAAGGACGATCTCGCCAACGCCGCCTTCTCCTTCGGCGCCTGCCGCTGGATCGAGCTCGGCACGCTGCGTGCGCTGGCGCTGCGCGTCACCTACGTGGGCGAGCTGGGCTGGGAGCTGCACGTGCCGACGGAGCAGATGCTCGCGGCCTACCGCCTCTTGATGGAGGCCGGCCGCCCGCTGGGCCTGGCGAACGCCGGCTATCGCGCGATCGAGTCCCTGCGCCTGGAGAAGGGCTACCGCGCCTGGGCCGCCGACATCGGCCCGGACTACACGCCGCTCGAAGCCGGCATGGGCTGGGCGGTGAAGCTGCGCAAGAACGTCGACTTCCAAGGGCGCGAAGCGCTGGCGGCGCAACAGCAGAAACCGCTCGCCAAGCGGCTGGCCTGCTTCACCGTCGAGGGCCGCGACACCGTGCTGCTCGGCCGCGAGACGATCTACCGCGATGGCGAGCGCGTCGGCTGGCTGGCCTCGGCCGGCTGGGGCTACACGGTGGAGAGGAACATCGGCTACGGCTACGTGCGCCGCGCCGCGGGCGTCGACGATGCTTTCCTCTACTCGGGCGACTACGAGCTTGAAGTGGCCGCCGAGCGCGTGCCCTGCCGCATCGAGCGCCAGGTGCTCTGGGATCCCCGCAACGAGCGGATCAAGGCCTGACGACGATGGGTGCCACGCAGCACGCCGAGATCGTCATCATCGGCGGCGGCGCCGTCGGCTGCTCCATCGCCTTCCATCTGGCGAAGCTCGGCAAGCGCGACGTCGTGCTGCTGGAAAAGGCCCAGCTGACGCACGGTGCCACCTGGCACGCGGCCGGGCTGGTCGGCCAGCTTCGCACCAAGCGCAACCTCACCCGCCTGATGCAGTACTCGGCCGAGCTCTACGGCAGGCTGGAGGCCGAGACCGGGCAGGCGGTGGACTGGCACCCGGTCGGCAGCCTGCGCATCGCCTCCAGCCCCGAGCGCTGGCAGGAGATCAAGCGTACGGCGACCATCGCGCGCTCCTTCGGTTTCGAGCTGCACCTCATCGCCGCCAGGGAGGCGCAGGAGAAGTTCCCGCTGATGACCACCGAAGGCGTGGTCGGCGCTGCCTGGGTCCCGACCGACGGCTACGTCGACCCCTACAGCCTGACCCAGGCCTATGCGAAGGGCGCGCGCAACGGCGGGGTGAAGATTCACGAGAACACCCGCGTGCTGGAGCTCGTCCTGGAAGGCCGCCGCGTGACCCAGGTCGTCACCGATCGGGGCACCTGGAGCGCCGAGGTGGTGGTGAACGCCGCTGGCCTCTGGGCCAAGGAGGTAGCCGGCCTTGCCGGCGTCCCGCTCGCCACCGGCGTGGTCGAGCACCAGTACCTGGTCACCGAGAAGAGCGACCGCGTTCCCGCCGGACTGCCGACCTTCCGCGATCCCGACAAGCTCTTCTACCTGAAGGGCGAGCCCGGCGCGCTCGCGCTGGGCGGCTGGGAGCCCGACACCGTTCCCTTCGGCGAACGCGGCATGCCGGCCGACTTCGCGCGCCAGCTCCTGCCGTCGAACTTCGAGCGCTTCGAGCAGATCGCGGCGCTGACCCAGGAGCGCCTGCCGATCTTCGGCGAGCTCGGCGTGCGCAGCCTGATCAACGGGCCGATCCCGGTCTCCGCCGACGGCGAGCCGATCCTCGGGCTGGCGCCGCATCTCGATAACTTCTACGTCGCCTGCGGCTTCACCGCCGGCATCGCCGGCTCGGGCGGCGGCGGGCGGGCCATCGCCAACTGGATCGTCGAGGGCGATCCCGGCATGGACCTCTGGTCCTTCGACGTGCGCCGCTTCGGGCCGCAGCACGCCACCCGCGCCGTGCTGAGCGCGCGGGCGGTGGAGGCCTACGGTGCCTACTACCTGCTGCACTACCCAGGCGAGGAGCACCATGCCGCGCGCGGGCTGCGCCGTTCGCCGCTCTACGAGATCCTGAAGGCGCGGCGCGCGGTCCATGGCGCGCGCTTCGGCTGGGAACGGCCGACCTGGTTCGCGCCGCCGGGTGTCGAGCCGGTCGACCGGCCCTCCTTCGGCCGGCCGAACTGGTTCGACCACGTCGGCGCCGAGCACCGCGCCGTGCGCGAGCGGGTCGCGCTGATCGACCAGAGCTCCTTCTCCAAGTTCGAGCTGAAGGGCCCCGGTGTCCTGCCGGCCCTGCAGGCCATCGCCGCCTCCGACCTCGACAAGCCGGTAGGCCACACGATCTACACCCAGCTGCTGAACGCCAAGGGCGGCATCGAGGCCGACGTGACGCTTTCGCGCATCGGCGAGCAGGCCTTCTACCTGGTCACCGGCTCGGCTTTCGGCGTGCGCGACCGCGCCACGGTGGAGCAGCACCTGCCGCGCGACGGCAGCGTCAGCCTCACCGACATCACCAACCGCTATGCCGTGATCAACCTCTGCGGCCCGCTGGCCCGGAAGGTCCTGGAGCAGGTAGCGGAGGAGGACGTGAGCAACGCCGCCTTCCCCTTCTCGACCTGCCGGCGCCTGACGCTGGGCGGCGCGGCGGTGCGCGCGGTGCGCATCGGCTACGTCGGCGAGCTGGGCTGGGAGCTGCACATCCCGGTCGAGTACGCCGCCGGCGTCTACGAACTGCTGCGCGCCGCGGGTGAGGCCCATGACATTGCCGACGTCGGCTATCGCGCGATCGACACGCTGCGCATGGAGAAGGGCTATCTCTACTGGTCCAGCGACATCACGCCGGACTACACCCCCTTCGAGGCCGGCCTGGGCTTCCGCGTCTCCTTCCGCAAGGGCGACTATCTCGGCCGCGCCGCGCTGGAGAAGCAGAAAGCCGAAGGCGTGCAGCGACGGCTCTGCACCTTCACCTGCGACGCCAGGGTCACCTTTGCCGGGAGCGAGGCCATCCACCACCGCGGCAAGGTCGTGGGCACGACGTCGAGCGCCAACTGGGGCCACACGATGGGCAGGATGATCGCCTTCGGCTACCTGCCCGCCGCGCTGGCGGGCGAGCGCGACTTCGAGATCGAGGCCTACGGCGAGCGCTATCCGGCCGAGCGAGTGGACGGACCACTGTACGATCCGAAGAGCGAGCGGCTGAAGGCGTAGATCAGTGCCTGCGGCCCATCCTTCGAGACGCTCCGCTGCGCTACGCTCCTCAGGATGAGGTCCGTGGGTTTTGTAGCCAAACAAGGAACCTCATCCTGAGGTGGCCGCGAAGCGGCCCTCGAAGGATGGGCCAGAAGCGCCGGGAGGGGACAGAAGTGACCGACGTCATCGCCATCCTGCGGCAGATCCCGCGCTTCGCCGATCTGCAGCCCGAGGACGCGACGTTGACGCGCCTGGGCGGACTCACCAACCAGAACTGGAAGGTGGAGCAGGGCGGCGAGGCCTTCGTGCTGCGCATCGCCGGGGCCGGCACGTCCGAGTACATCGACCGTGCCAACGAGGAAACCAACGCACGCGGCGCCGCGGCAGCCGGCGTCGGCGCGGAGGTGCTGCACTGCGAACCCGCGAGCGGCCTCATGCTGACGCGCTACCTGCCGGGCGTGGCGACGATGACGCCGGACCTGTTCCGCGAGCGGCCGGGCGCGCCGGGCCGCGCCGCCCTGGCGCTGCGCCAGATGCATCGCAGCGGGCAGAGTTTCGCCAAGCGCTTCGAGCTCTTCGCGATGATCGAGGACTACAAGGCGCTGCTGGCGAAGCTCGGCGCCACGCTGCCCGAGGGCTACGACGCCGTGGTGGTGCGGGCCGGCGCGGTGAGGGCGGCGCTCGATGCCGCGCCGGTCGAGCTGGCGCCCTGCCACTGCGATCCGCTCTGCGAGAACTTCCTGGACGACGGGCGGCGCATGTGGGTGGTCGATTGGGAATACTCCGGGGTGAACGACCCCTGGTGGGACCTCGGCGACCTCGCGGTCGAGGCCGGCTTCGATCCCGCGCAGGAGAGGGCGATGCTGCAGGCCTACTGCGGCGGCCCGCCGCCCGCCTGGGCGGTCGGGCGCACGGTGATCTACAAGGCGATGTGCGACCTGCTCTGGACGCTCTGGGGCCTGATCCAGCACGCGGGCGGGAATCCCGCCGACGACTTCTGGGCCTACGCGCTGAACCGCTTCGCGCGCTGCAAGCTGCTGATGGCCGACGCCGCCTTCCCGCGCCACCTGGACGCCATTCGCGGTCGCGTCTGAGGTCCGGCTTCCGCATGAAGCATCGAGCGCCAAGCGCGCTGGGATCGGGGAAACGCGGGTAACTAACCGCTCCAAGGGGAGAGGTCGCGGGCAAAGCCCGCGGGTGAGGGGCGGACATGCCGATTGCGCGATGCAGAGAAGACTGCTCCGCTTCCCCTCACCCTCGCTTCGCTCGATCTCTCCCCTCGGGAGAGGTTCGCTACTTCCGCGCCACCAGCGCGTCGCGGATCTCCTCCAGCAGCTCCTCCTGGCGCGGCTTGGCGGCCGGCGGCGGCGCTTCCTTCTTCTTCTGGAACAGCTTGTTCATCTGCTTGATGGTGATGAACACGGCGAAGGCAACGATGATGAAGGAGATGACCGTGTTTACGAAGGCGCCGTAGGCGATCACCGGCGCACCCGCCTCGCGGGCCGCGGCCAGGCTTGCGTGCTCGCTGCCGTCCAGTGCGATGAACAGGTCGGAGAAGTCCACACCGCCCAGCAGCAGGCCGATCGGCGGCATGATGATGTCGTCGACCAGCGACTTCACGATGGTGCCGAATGCCGCGCCGATGATCACGCCGATGGCGAGATCGATCACACTGCCGCGCAGCGCGAAATCGCGGAACTCCTTGAGCATGGCGGGACCCCTCCTAACCCTAGAGTAACCTCTCCCGACGGGAGAGATTACTCTCTA
>Ga0299906_10003806_pt1 | contig 12417 bp, 8 predicted proteins | sample RVTome_14_FD_200259 | JGI IMG/M metagenome (GOLD analysis project Ga0299906, IMG submission 200259) | Soil microbial communities from uranium-contaminated site in the Upper Colorado River Basin, Wyoming, United States - RVT145D125 (version 2) ...
CGAGGGGGACGGTCTCTTCGGAGCCGTCCTCGCCGATCCGCCGCGCCGTGGCCGGCGCCAGGGCGAGCAGCTCCCGGATGGCGCTGCTGGTGCGGCTGCGGGCGCGCAGCTCGAGCACCTGGCCGAGCAGGACCAGCGTCACGATGACCGCGGCGGCCTCGAAGTAGACGGCCACCTCTCCCCCCATGGTGCGGAACGACTCCGGAAACGCCGACGGCACAGCGACGGCGGCGAGGCTGTACAGGTAGGCGACGCCGGTGCCGAGGCCGATGAGCGTGAACATGTTCGGGCTGCGGTTGACCACCGAAGCCCAGCCGCGGACGAAGAACGGCCAGCCCCCCCACAGGACGACGGGCGTGGCGAGAAGGAGCTGGATCCAACCCAGCCAGGATGCCGCCACCGCTTCCTGGAGCGGCTGCCCGGGGATCATCTCCGACATCCCGATGGCGAAGACCGGCGCGGTGAGCACGGCGCTGACGACGAACCGCCGCTGCATGTCGTCGAGCTCGGCGGTGCTCTCCTCGGCGGCCACGGTGATCGGCTCCAGCGCCATGCCGCAGATCGGGCAGGCGCCGGGCCCCTCCTGGCGAACCTCCGGGTGCATCGGGCAGGTATAGACGGTGCGCGGGCCGGCCACCCGTTCGGGCTCCACCGCCATCCCGCACATCGGGCAGGCGCCCGGCTCGGGCTCCCGGACGCTCGGGCACATCGGGCAGACCCACGCGGTCCCGGGGGTCGCTTCCGGGCCCTCCGCCACCGCAGGTCGCGGGTGCGGCTCGTGGCCGTGACAGCAGCTGTCGTGCTCGCGGTCCTCCGCGGCCGCGGGTCGCGGCTGCCTCTCGTGGCCGTTGCAGCTGCTGTCGTGCTCGCCCAAGTCGGGGCCTGCTTCGCGAGAAATCGGTGGAACTGCGCCCGGAGCACCTCCGCTACGCCTGGGCTCGCGCCCAGACTCCCGGCGTGCCTGGATGCTCTCGATGGTAGCAGTCAGGTGGCGCGGTCGGCCGCCGCTCAGCCCGATGGCCCGCCGTGCGGTTCCGGATCGGTGGCCGGGCTCTGCTCGCCGGGGGCGCGGACGATCCGGTAGACGCCGACGGTGAGCAGCGGCAGGGCGAACAGCAGCAGGAAGCCGTACGCCATCGCCGTGTAGCCGCGCGCCACCAGCTCGATGAGCCCAAGGCGCGACAGCAGCGCCGCCAGCACCAGCACGGTGACCGTCAGGGCGCCCACCTGCCCGCGGCTGAGCGGCGGCCGCCCGGTCTCGGCGAGGTTGACGGCGATACGGTCGACGATGGCGTGGATCATCCCGGTGCTGGTCTCGATCAGGGTCCAGACGATGACCAGGGCGAACAGCGCCAGCAGCCTCTCGCCGCCGACGCGGCGCAGCATCTCCAGCCACGGCACGTTGGCGCCGAGGACCTCGGGGTCGGGGTAGAAGGCCATGACCGCCAGGTAGGTGAGCACGAACGGCACCGTCGCCATCACCCCGGCGATCAGCCCGGCGCCCACCGTCTGGCGGCGTGCCGTCTGCCGGTCGAGAACGAAGAACGTCGCCGGCAGGGTGGCGAGGTTGTAGCCGACGTACAGGACGCCGATCGCCAGCGCCGCCGCCACCGTGACCTCGCCGGCGCTGCCGTTCGCCGCGGCGGCGACCCCCGCCGGCGCGGCCGGCGCGGCGCCCGGTCCCGCTCCCGACAGCGCCGCCGTGACTTCGCCCCAGCGGCGCGACAGCACGACGCCGGCGAACAGCGCGTAGCCGCCGTACAGCAGCACCGAGCCCACGGTCTTGAAGCGCTCGATGGTTCCCCGGCCGCTGGCGTTCAGGACACCGACGCAGACGATCACGGCGACGACGCCGATCCAGTACGGGAGCCCGAGGATGCCCTCGACCACATCGCCGGAGGCGGCGCCGACCACGGCGATGACCAGCACCGCCATGACCACGAAGAGGGCGTCGAACAGCGGCCACAGCGGGCCGATCAACGCCCGCACGAAGCTGCGGTAGTCGTAGGTCCGGGTGACGCGGGCGAGCTCGAAGGCGAGGACGCACATCAGCGAGAAGCCGGCGAAGATCGCCGCGATGCTCCACAGGCCAGCGATGCCGAGGCGGGCACCATACTGGACGATCTCCCGCCCGGTGGCATAGGCGCCGCCGATCAGCACCGACTGGAAGACGATGCCCGGCAGCACGTATTGCTCGAACCCCGATCTGCGGCTCACCGGCCAACCTTAGCAGGCTGGCAGTTGGAGTCAGCTAACTGATCCCGTAGCGAATCTCTCGAACCATCGCCCGGGCCTGTTAGGATCTCCAACCATGAGCGATGCGCCCCATGCAACGCCCGCCGACGGTCCGCGCCGCGAAGATCGACTGGAAACGGTCGATGAGATCGCTCACGAGCTGAACAACGTCCTGGGGGGCATCGTGATGGCCGCCGAGTACGCCGCCTCCCAGGTCGATCTCGCCACCCGTGCCGAGACCTCCGAGAAGATCCTCGCCGGCATCAAGGCCGATGCCGAGCGGTGCTGCGACATCGTGCGCCGCCTGCAGCGCCTCGCCGGCGGCCACGGGGAGGCCGGCTGATGAGGGTGCTGATCGCCGACGACGAGCAGCGGTATCGGGACTTCCTGCGCGCCGGCCTCGCCCAAGACGGACACGAGGTCACCACCGTCGACACCGGTCGTGTCGCCATCGACTACGGCGTTCGCTACCGGCCCCAGGTGCTGGTGACCGACTGGATGCTCAACAACCACATCCACGGGCTGCGGGTCTCCAACGTGCTGCGCGCCGTCGACCCCGGCCTGCAGACGATCATGATCAGCGGCTTTCCGTCGGCCGACCTCGAGCGCGACGCCAAGCACTCGGGCGTCTTCCGCTTCATCGAGAAGCCGTTCGAAGTCAGCGAGCTCATCGAAGCGGTCAACAGCGCGGCAGCGGTCAAGAACAGCGGCCAGATGGCGCTCTTCGGCCTCCTCCAGGTCAATGCCACCGGCCGCATCATTCACAGGAACAGCAGGGCCCGCCGGATGCTGGCGGCCACCACGGCCGGGTCAGAGGCGGAGCGGCTCGAGGAGCTGTTCGGCAACGATGTGATCACCTACCTGGTGGAGTCCAACGAGCGCTGGATCCGCTCCGAGCCCGCCAGCGGCCGCCCGCTGCAGTGGCTGCTGCGCTCCAAGACCTGGCCCGACGGCGGCCTGCTGGTGATGCTGCCCTCGGCGTCTTCGTCGCTGCTCACCGATCCGCTGATCGCCACCCTGCTGGAGATCGACCAGCCCCATCCGGTCGCCTGGCCCTTTGCTGACCACGTGCTGGTCATCGACGACATCCGCGAGGTGCGGGCGCTCTGCACCCAGCTTCTCGAGCAGGTCGGCTGCGTCTGCTACAAGGCCGAGGACGAGGAACTCGCCGTCAAGCTCCTGCACGCCGATCCCGAGATCGGCGTGGTGCTGCTCGATTACGAGATGTCGATCGCCGATCTCGGTGGCTTCGTCGCCACGCTCGAATCCATCCGTCCCGGGATCAAGATCGTCGGCACGTCCGCGGCCGACCTCCGCGACGAGTTCCAATCGCTGGGCGTCGATCGCTATCTCGACAAAGGCTGGCGGATCGAGGATCTGATCGAGGTCGTCGGCGGCTGACCGGTGGGCGCGTCCAGTCGCCCTGCCGGATCCGTCAGCCGGCCGTTCTCCGTGGAACGGTGACGGTTCGTTTGCGAGAACAACCCGCGACCCCGCCCGCCGCACGTCCTGGCGCCGTTGACCGCCGGCCGTGGCGCGTGCGACGGTTGGGCATCCATTGACCGCCGATTCCTACCACTCTTCGTCGTAACGCCGCAGCAACGACGCCGGAGGACGCCATGAGACGCCAGGACCACGACCAGCCCAACGCCGCCGCAGCCGACAAGGGGTACTCGAGACGCGAGCTCGTGGGAACGCTGGCGGGCGCCGGCGCCGGCCTGATGATCGTGCCGCGCCACGTGCTCGGCCGCGGCTTCCAGGCGCCCAGCGACACGCTGAACATCGCCGCGGTCGGCCTCGGCGGCATGGGCGGCAACAACACCCAGGCGGTCATGAGCGAGAACATCGTCGCCCTCTGCGACTGCGACTTCGCCCTGCTGGACGGCCGGATCCGGCGCTGGCGGGAGGCGTCCAACCCGCCTGCGGACAGCGGCGGCCGCCGCGGCGGCGGGCGGGGTCAGGAGCGCCCCGAGCCCGAGTATCGAGACTTCGGACCGTCGCGGGCCCAACAGCAGGCCGACGCCAGGTGGCCGGAGCCGGAGCGCAGCGCCAACCTGCGCCGCTTCGTCGAGGAGCAGCTTCCCGCCGCCCGCCGCTACCGCGACTACCGCGAGATGCTCGAGCAGCAGCCCGACATCGACGCGGTCATCGTCGCCACGCCCGACCACATGCACGCGGTCATCGCCTCGGCGGCGATGGACCTCGGCAAGCACGTCTACGTGCAGAAGCCGCTCTGCTGGTCGGTGCACGAGGCGCGGCACCTGGCGCGCCAGGCCGCCGAGACCGGCGTGATCACGCAGATGGGCAACCAGGGGCACTCGCGCGACGACGCGCGGCGCGGCCAGGAGTACATCATGGCCGGCGCCATCGGCGAGGTCAGAGAGGTGCACGTCTGGACCAATCGGCCGCTCGTGTACTGGCCGCAGGGCGTGCCGCGCCCGCAACCTCTGGACCGCGACCCCTCGCAGCTCGGCTGGAACAACAGCTCGTTGAGGGCCCGCCTCGCCAACGCGATGGCCGGCAGCTACCCGGTGCCCGACACGCTCTCCTGGGAGCTGTTCCTCGGCGTCGCCCCCGAGGTCGAGTACCACCCCCTCTACCATCCGTTCAACTGGCGCGGCTGGGTGGACTGGGGCCAGGGGGCGCTCGGCGACATGGGGGCCCACCTCATCGATCATCCGGTCTGGGCGCTCGACCTCGGCTTGCCGGCCGTCATCGAGACGACTTCGACACCGTTCGACAACGTCTGCTACCCGAACGCCACCACGACCTACTACGAGTTCCCGGCGCGCGGCGGCCGGCCCGCCGTGACCCTCACCTGGTACGACGGCGGCCTGACCCCGCCACGGCCGCCGGAGATCGGCGACGAGCAACTCGAGGGCGAGGGCGGCATCCTCTACATCGGCAGCGAGGGCAAGATGCTCCAGAACACCTACGGCGCCGAGCCCCGCTTGCTGCCCGCCGAGCGCCACAACAGCTACGGCGCCCCACCCGAGCGGCTGCCCCGCGTCCCGCACGAGGCGCACGAGATGAACTGGGTGAACGCCATCAAGGGCACCGACGAGATCTCCTGCCCGTTCTCCTACGCCTCACACCTCACCGAGATCATGCTGCTGGGCATCGTCGCCATGCGCGCCAACGCCAAGCTCCACTACGACGGCGCCGCCATGCGGGTCACCAACAACGCCGACGCCAACGAGTACCTGACCCGCACCTACCGGCAGGGCTACTCGCTCTGAGCGTGTAGGCAGTTACGACGAGATCGCCACCGGGCAACCAAGGAAGCCCCGTGGCGGGCCGCGCCGCTACGTCGTTTCCGCGCGAGCCCTTACTGCCCTCCCCCCGGACGCGGCGGCATCTGCTCCGGCGGGAAGCGCGGCAGCAGCTCGTCGCGCATGGCGAGCTGGTAGACGGCGGCGGCGATGGCGATCGCCGAGCTCTTGAGGTCGTCCTCGACGGCGCGCTCGTAGGTGTCGAGGTTGGTGTGCCAGGTGTGGCTGTTGTACTCGATCGGGTCCTGGCTCACGCCGATGCCCGGCAGCCCGGCTTCATTGAACGAAGTGTGGTCGGAGCCGCCGCGCTGGCGGCTGGCGGTGGGCAGCGCGCCCATGACGCCTTGGCCGCCGTCTTCGAAAGGAGCCAGGGCGGCGCGCAGCACCGCGGCGGCCTCCGGCGGCCCGAAGACGCTGACGCCGCGGGCCCGGCCGGTGCCCGAGTCGATGTTGAAGTAACCGCCAAACTTGAAGAACTCGGGCTTGGGGTCCTCGGCCGAGCCGAAGTGCTCGGCGACGTAGGCCTGCGAGCCGAGCAGCCCCTGCTCCTCGCCGCCCCACAGGGCGACGCGGATCGTCCGCCGCGGCCGCACGCCGATCGCCTGCAGGATGCGCGCCGCCTCCATCATGACGGTGCAGCCGGTGGCGTTGTCGGTGGCGCCGGTGGCGGCGTGCCAGGAGTCGAGGTGGCCGCCGAGCATGATCACCTCGTCGGCCTTGTCGGTCCCCGGAATCTCGGCGATGGCGTTGTACACCGTGCTGCCCTGCGGGTAGTCGCGGTTGACGATCTCGACCTCCAGCACCACGGCGTCGCCGTAGGCGAGCAGCCGGGCGATGCGGCCGAAGTCCTCGTTGCGGAGGATCGCGGTGGGCAGGGCCTGGGCCGGGTCGTAGGCGCGATTCTGGAAGGCGCGGATCTGGCCGTGGGGGCGGCCGCCGTCGTTGACGCGCACCACGGCGCCGTTGTCGATCAGGAAGCGCTCGACGCGCGCCGCGACCTCGCCGCTGCTCAGCACATCGGGGTCGGGCGTGCCGCGCCCGCCGCGACCGCCGCGGCCGCCGCGGCCGCCGCGACCCGCCGGCTCGCGGTTCGGGTCGTATTGCTGGCGGAGCTGCTCGCCGTCGCGCCGCTTGGCCGGCGGGTCGAAGTCGACGCCCGGCGCGGCGGGCTCGCCGACCAGGACGATCTTGCCGGCGACGTCGGCCCGCACCTTGGCGAAGAACGCGTCGAGCTCGGCCGCCGTCGGCCCCTCGGGCGCCACCAGATGAAAGACCCCGGCGGTGACCGGTCCCGGCGTGCTCGGCGTCCAGGCCAGGACCTCACCTTCGAGGTGGTCCTTGACCGGCGCGATCATGTGCACCGCGAAGCGCTCGTTGAGCCAGCCGGGGCGGCCGAAGTCGAAGGGCTCGAGGTGGGCGTTCTGCAGCCCCCACGATTCCATCTGGGCGATCGCCCACTTGGCGGCGTTCTCGTGGTTGGGCGAGCCGCTCAGCCGCGGCCCGTAGCGGTCGGTCAGAAAGTGCAGCGTCCGCATGACCTGGGAGCTCTCCCAGCCCTCTTCGCGGATCTGGGCGTTGATCTGCTCGGTATCCGGCGCCTGCGGGGTGCCCACCGACACGCCGGTGAGCGTGACCAGCGCCACGCACAGCGCCACCGACAGCATGCCGATCCTGCGGGTTCGCGCTCCGGGATTGCGGCTCATGATTCGCCTCCAAGGTCCTCGCCGAGCGAGGGGTGTCCGATGGTTGTCGCGGTGGGGATGCGGGGATTCTCCGGCAGCCGCGGCGGCGGGTCAACGGCGCCTGGGCGGCCGCCGCGGGGCACCAGGACCGCGAGGTTCGCCCCGGACCGGAACGCGTCGAGCCCTCAGGCCTGCTGGCGCGGCCGGAAGACGGCGATCGAGCTGGTGTAGCCGTGCAGGAAGCTACGGCCGCCGACCGGGCCGATCTCGCCGCTGCAGAAGAAGCCGCCGATCGGCAGGCCGCCGAAGTGGGAGGCGATCAGCCGGCTGTCGTGACCGCTGACCCCGTACAGGTTCTCGCCGCGACCGAGGCAGGAGAACAGGAGGGCCGCCTGCGGGGCGGCCTTTCTCTGGTCCTCGCTGCAGCGATCGAGCATGGCCTCGAGATCGGCCGCCGAGGTACGGGCGTCGCGGACGTGGAACTGCACCACCTGGCCGTTGCTGAGCCGGTCGCCGACCGCCAGCACGCCGGACTCGGGATCCATGCCGATGACGTTGCGGATCAGGAAGTCACCGGGGCCGTACTGCTGCTCGCCGGCCCGCATCACCACGCCCAGGTGCAGCGCCTGGCGGAAGAGCTGGCGATCGTCGTCCGGCAACGACTCGTAGAGCTCCGAGAGCACCTCGGTGGCGCGGCGCCCCTCGAGCTGGCAGAGGATGTTCTCCTCCGCCCAGGTCACGAACAGCGGATCGCCGATCGGCCGGCAACCCTGGGCGACGATCGTATCCATGAGGATGTTGCCGCGCAGCGCCACGACCACCGCCCCGGCGGAGTGGATCTCGCCGCCCGCGAACAACTGGTTGTCGCCGGGGGCGCGGCCGCCGCTCGCCAGGCCGCCGACCTTGGCGCTGTCGGGGTAGACCGCGTCGAGGGCCTGGAGAAGGCCGCCGGCGTCGCAGGTGAACGGGTCGGGAAACAAGATGAAGGAGGGGCGCTCGCGGGGGGACATGCCGAATCGCCGCTTCCACAGCGCGGCCTCGTCTCCGATCAGCTCGATCTCGGTCGGCGTCAGATGGAAGACGTCGACCTCGACGCCGGGCAGGATCGCCGCGGTCAGCGACAACGCCGGCTGGTGCTCGACCTCGCGGCCGCCGCCGACGACGCCGGCCGCCGAGCAGCCCGCCAACGCCACGGTCGGATAGCGCTCGGCGATCGCCTCGACGACGGACGGATACTGCTCGACGCGGCTGGGGTACACGAACACCAGCATCAGGTCGGGCTCTTGGCCGCCGATCTCCGCGGCGAGGCTCTCGAGCGCCTCTTCGACGGCGAACTTCGGCGACCGCTGGCGGGAGATAACGGAGGCCCAGGTCATGGGCCTATGGTTTCGCTCCCGGGGTTTGATGTCCAGTCTGGTCGCTGTTCCTTCGTGGTGTCACGCCCTTCTCGTCGGCGTCGCGCCGATCGTTCGTTACGTCGTGGTGTCACGCCCGTCTCGTCGCGGCGTCGCGCCGATCGTTCTTTACGGAGCGTCGATCGCTCCGCTGGGATCGCTTCGGGCCTCGTGAAGTCGCCCTTGACAGATACTCGCTTGACATTCACTATATTGACTTTCAAGCTAACGAGGCGGGGACGCCACCGTCCGCGCCGTTTCCATTCTCGGCGGTTCGCAGGGAGAGTTCGCGGGCTCGGGGACCTGGGCCCAGAGGAATGGGCGGCGTCTCCTGTTCGAACGCGCCCCCGGAGAGCTTTGGATGAAAGGCGAAACTCGATGAACGTCGACGCGCAGCTTCCGCTCACCCCGCTCTCCTTCCAGATCCTGCTCGCCCTCGCCGATGCGCCGCGGCACGGCTACGGCATTATCAAGGACATCGAGTCGGCCAGCGGCCGGCCGTTTCCGTCGAGCACCGGGACACTTTATCTGGCGATCCAGCGGCTCGAGCAGCAGGAGCTAATCGCGGCGGTGCCCGAGGCGGAGGCACCGGAGGGACGGGATTCCCGCCGCCGTTACTACGGGCTCACCGACCTCGGCCGAGAGGTCGCGGCGGCCGAGGCGCAGCGGCTCGCCGGCCTGCTCGGCGTCGCCCGCGACAGGCGGCTGCTGACGGCGAAGGCCCTGCTGTCGCTGACCGCCGGCAAGAAGGGTTAGGAGGCCGTGATGAAACCACGGACGCCTAGCGGACCGTGATGCGCGATCGTGTGCAAGCGGCCCTCGAGGCCGTCTACCGGCTGCTGCTGGCGGCGCACCCCCAGGCCGCCCGCCGCCGCTACGGCGGCGAGATGCTGCAGACCTTCCGCGAGCGCAGCCGCGCGGCAAGACGGCGCGGCCTGCGGGCATGGCTGGCGCTGCTGGCGCGCGAGCTGGGCGGCTTGCCGGCGGCGGGGCTGGCGAGCCGGCTCTCGGCCCGGCGCGATCGTCGGGCAGCCCTTTCCCGCTCCTCGGATGCGCCGGCGGAGGAAGGCCGGGCGCGTCCGGGATCGGCGTTGCCGCCATCGACGGATCGCCAGCCGCGTTCCGGCGCCTTGCTCCCGCCAACTCTCGATCACGGCCGGCACGCCGGCCCTTTGCCGTCGGCATCACCTCCTGGTGGGTGGCTTCGTGCATGCGGCCCACCGGCCACGCCCCGCGCCGAGCTACGGCTCCCCGGAAGAGGATCGAACCCCATGGACTCGCTGCTGCAGGACCTCCGTTACGCGCTGCGGATGCTCGCCGCCAACCCCGGCTTCACCGTCGTCGCCGTCCTCGCCCTCGGCCTCGGCATCGGCGCCAACACGGCCATCTACTCGGTCGTCCACGCGGTCATCCTCGAGCCGCTGCCGTTTGCCGAGCCCGACCGCCTGCTGGCGATCTGGGAGCGCAACCCCGAGCGCGGCTGGGACAGGGCGCAGGCGGCGTCCGCCAACTACCTCGACTGGCAGGCGCAGGCCACGTCGTTCGTCGACATGGGCGCCCACAACGACTGGCTCGTCGACCTGCCGATGAGCGCCGGCGGCGACCCCGAGATGGTCTTCGCCAACGAGGTCACCGGGAACCTGTTCACGGTGCTCGGCGTGGAGCCGGCGCTGGGCGCCGGCTTCGAGCCCTCCGACACCTGGGAGGGCGGCAACCCGAAGGTCCTTCTGGCCCATGCCTACTGGGAGCGGCGCTTCGCCGCCGATCCGGACATCGTCGGCCGGCAGCTCGAGCTCGGTGGCGTCTCGCGCACCGTGGTCGGCGTGATGCCGCCCGGCTTCACCTACCCGCTGGCGTTCCTCGCCGGCCAGGGGGAGATGCCCGACATCGACGCCTGGGTGCCCACCGGCTGGGCGCTCGACCGGCGCCAACAGGTCTCGTTCCGCCGCGCCCACGGAATGAGCGTCGTCGGCAGGTTGCGCGACGGGGTGACGATCGAGGAAGCCGAGGCCGAGCTCGACGCGATCGCCGCCCGCCTCGAGGTTGAGTATCCGGCGACCAACGTGGCGATGGGCACGGGCGTGACTCCGCTGCGCGAGTGGGTGGTCGGCGATCACGACCTGCCGCTGCTGATCATGCTCGCGGCGGTGGGGTTCGTGCTGCTGATCGCCTGCGCCAACGTCGCCAACATGCTGCTGGCGCGGGCGACGAGCCGACGTGCCGAGATGGCGGTGCGCCAGGCGATGGGAGCGAGCCGCGCCCGCCTGCTGCGCCAGGGCCTGACCGAGAGCCTGCTGCTGTCGGGCGCTGGCGGCGCGCTCGGGATCATCGCCGGCACCTGGGGGATCAACGTCCTGTTGCGCCTCGGTCCCGAGCTGCCGCGTCTGGACCGTGTGGGCCTGAACCTCGCGGTGCTCGGCTTCACGGCGGGCGCCGTTCTGCTCACCGGCCTCGTGTTCGGCACGGTGCCCGCCTGGAAGGCTGCGGCCCGCGCCGACGCCGCCCCGGCGACGCGCGGCGCCTCGGCCGCGCCCGCAACGCGCCACGGCGGCCGCCTCCTGGTGGCCGCGGAGGTGGCCATGGCGCTGCCGCTGGTGATCGGCGCCGGCCTGATGTTTCGGACCCTGGTAGAGCTGCGGGACGTCGACCCCGGCTTCGACCCGAGCAACACGCTGGTCGCCGAGATCCAGCTTCCCCCCAGCTCGTATCCCGACGATACCGCCGCCATCAACTTCTGGTCGGCGCTCTACCCCACCCTCGAGGAGATTCCCGGCGTCGAGTCGGCGGCGATGAGCAGCCGGCTGCCGTTCCGCAACCAGCGTTGGAGCAGCGACTTCAGTGCCGAGGGGTGGGACGCCGACCGCTTCGGCATCAACGTCCGCCACGACGAGACCTCGCCCGGCCTCTTCGAGACGATGAGGGTGCCGATCGTCAGGGGCCGGGCCATCGACGAGACCGACCGGGCGAGCGGCGTGCCGGTGGTGGTCATCAACCAGGCGCTCGCCGACCGCTACTTCGCCGACCGCGATCCGATCGGCGTCATGATCACGTTCGACCGCGTGCCCAGCGAGAGCTCGTTCTGGAGGCAGATCGTCGGCGTCGCCGCCGACGTCCGCCGCGAGCACCTGGCGCTCGAGGAGCAGCCGGGCTTCTACGCACCGGTGCTGCAGGACACCACCCTGCACCTGTACGTGCTACTACGCACCACGGGCGAGCCGACCGCCGTCGTCCCGGCGCTGCGCGAGCGCGTTCGCGCCCTCGACCCCGGCCTGCCCGTCTATGGCATCACGACGCTCGCCGCGGTGCACGACGAGGCGACGGCCACCGAGCGCTTCCTGCTCACCCTGCTCGGCGCCTTCGCCTTCGTCGGCCTGGCGCTGGCCACCGTCGGCATCTACGGCGTCATCTCCTACACCACCAGCCGGCGCACCCGCGAGATCGGCATCCGCCTGGCGCTCGGCGCCCGCGTCCCCGACGTCATGCGAATGATCGTCGCCGGCGGCATGGCGCCGGTGCTCGTCGGCATCGCCCTGGGCGCCGCCGGCGCCATCGCCGTCGGCCGCGTCATGGCGAGCCTCCTGTTCGGCGTCACCCCCTACGACCCCTGGACGTTCGCCACCGTCACCGCCCTGCTGGCCGCCGTCGCCCTGCTCGCCTGCATCGTCCCGGCACGCCGCGTCACCCGCGTCGACGCCGCGACGGCGCTGTGCAACGATTGACTCGTTCTCGCCGCAACCAGACGCATCACACTTCCGCCACGGCCTGCTATCGGATCAGTGCGCAGGTTTGCTGGCAGCCTTGATCGCCTGGATCGGCAGCCACATTGCCACGGGT
>Ga0299906_10003807_pt1 | contig 12412 bp, 13 predicted proteins | sample RVTome_14_FD_200259 | JGI IMG/M metagenome (GOLD analysis project Ga0299906, IMG submission 200259) | Soil microbial communities from uranium-contaminated site in the Upper Colorado River Basin, Wyoming, United States - RVT145D125 (version 2) ...
GCCTGGCCTGTGACGCCAGCCGGGTGGTGATGCGCCACGACGCCGAGGGGCGCCTGCTGGAGGTCGGCGCCCGCACGCGGACGATCCCGCCCGCGCTCCGGCGGGCGCTCCACCACCGTGACCGCGGCTGCCGCTTCCCGGGCTGCGGCGTGCGGACCGGCCAGGGCCACCACCTCCGGCACTGGGCGCACGGGGGCCCCACCACGCTGACCAACCTGGCCCTGCTGTGTCGTCGGCATCATGTCGCGGTTCACGAGGAGGGGTTCCGGGTCGAGCGCCAGCCGGACGGCGAGCTGTGCTTCCGGCGGCCGGACGGGCGAGTGTTGCCCGAGGTCCCGCCGCCGGCTCCGGTGCCACGCGACGCGGTCGGCGTCATCCGGGCGCGGCACGCGGCGCAGGGGCTGGCCCTGCACCCGCGCACGGCGATGCCGGGGTGGCTGGGGGAGCGCCTGGATGTCGGCTACGCCATCGACGTCTTGCATCCCCGGGCCATCGGGGCGACCGCGACGGGCCCGTACCCGTAAGGCGGCCACCGCGCGCTACGAGCCCGCCATTGAGATGGGGCCTGGAAGCGCCGGCGGCGCGGCCGCAGGTCACGCGCTCCGCGGGCGGCGAGAAGGGACCACGGCGGCTACGACCGAGACGCCGCGAGTCCCGCGCCGGACTCGCGAGGCTCGCGCGAGATGCCGCCCCGCGCCACTGGTCCGGGGATCTTGGCCGTTCGTCCGCCGATTTCGACCGCCCGTCAGATCGGTGTTACCGCGCGCCTCCGGACGCGTACCGTGGCCCCAGCCGGTCGAGGAGGGCGGAGCCGATGCTGGAGGCGCGGGGGTTGCGCAAAGCCTTCGGGGCGCGGGTCGCAGTGGACGGGGTGTCGCTGGCGGTCGAGCGGGGCCGGGTGCTGGCCCTGCTCGGGCCCAACGGGGCGGGCAAGACGACCACCGTGTCGATGCTCGCGGGGCTCGTAGGGGCCGAGAGTGGGCAGGTGCTGGTGGACGAGCGGCCCGTGGGCGGCGACACGGATCCGGCCAGGCGGCGGATCGGCCTGGCGGCCCGGTCCTCGAGCGTACGATCGGCTCGGCGCTGGAGCTGGTCGGGCTCGGCGACCGGGCGCGCGACCGTGTCGCCGCGTACAGCGGCGGCATGAAGCGGCGGTTGAACCTGGCCGCCGGGCTGCTGCACGATCCCGACGTCCTGCTGCTCGACGAGCCGACGGTGGGCGTCGATCCGCAGAGCCGCAACGCGATCTTCGACAACCTCGAGCAGCTCAAGCGGCGCGGCAAGGCGCTGCTCTACACCACGCACTACATGGAGGAGGCCGAGCGCCTCGCCGATCGGATCGTGATCGTCGATCACGGCCGGGTGATCGCCGACGACACCCTGGCCGGCCTCCACCGCGCGCACCCCGGCGCCGGCACGCTGGAGACGGTGTTCCTGGCCCTGACGGGCCGGCGCCTCCGAGACTGATGGCCCTCACCGCGCTCGTGGCGATGGTGCGCAAGGACCTGCTCCTCTTCTTCGCGGATCGCCGGGCCCTCGTCATGGCCTTCGCGGCGCCCATCGCGATCGCCTCGTTCTTCGGCTCGATCTTCCCGGGGCCGGACGCCTCCGGCGAGCCGGCCCGGGTCCCCGTGTACCTGGTGGACCGGGACGGCAGCGCGATCGCCGCCTCCATCGTCGCCGGGGTGCGAGCGGACAGGAACCTTGCGGTCACCGTCGCCTCCGTGGAGGATGCGCGCGCGGCGGTCCGGCGCGGCCGGAGCAGTGTCGCCGTGGTGGTGCCGGAGGGCTTCGGCGCCGCCGCCCGCCTGGCGCTCGTCGCGGGCGGGGAGACGCCGCAGATCGACCTGCTGTACGACCCGTCGCGCGGCGCCGAGCTGGCCCTGGTCCGCGGGCTCCTGATCGAGCACGTCATGCGGGCCGTGAGCCGGCCCGGCTTCGACGTGCCGTACCGCGTCCGCGCGGAGGCCCTCGTCGCGGGTGGGGGAGCCCGCTACAAGGGCTACGCCCACGCGTTCGCCGGCATGGGCGTGCAGTTCCTGCTGTTCGCGGCGATCGACCTCGGCGTCGGCGTGCTGCTCGAGCGCCAGCGCGGCCTGTGGAAGCGGCTGCGCACCGCGCCGATCTCGCGGCTGACCCTGCTCGGCGGCAAGGCGGCCAGCGGGACCGTCATCACGCTCCTGCCCCTGCTCGTCTCGTTCGGCTTGGCCATGCTCGTCTTCGGCGTGCGGATCGAGGGCAGCGTGGCCGGCTTCGCCGCGGTCGCCGTCGCCTGCGCCCTGATGGCGTCGACCTTCGGTCTGTTCCTCGCCGCCGTCGGCCGGACGCCGGGGACGACGCGCGGCGTCGCCATCCTGGCCGTCCTGCTCATGGTGATGCTCGGCGGCGCCTGGGTGCCCACGTTCGTCTTCCCGGCGTGGCTGCAATCACTCACGGTCGTCGTGCCGGCGCGCTGGGCAGTCGACGGCCTCGATGCGATGACGTGGCGCGGGCTCGGGTTCGGCGCCGCGCTGACACCGGCGGCGGTGCTGCTGGGCTTCGCGGCCCTGTTCGGCACGCTGGCCGTCGCCCGCTTCCGCTGGGAGGAATCGCCGCCCACCACCACACCGGGAGGCTGACCATGAACCGGCCCTGCGCAGGGAACGGGTTGCTGATCGCGGGGGCGATCGTGACGCTGATAGGGCTCGGCCTCGTGCTCACACGCACGTTCGGGGTACCGCGGGAGTGGACGACGCTGCTGATCGGCCTCGCGCTGCTGGCGGCCGGCCTCCTCCGGCGGGCGTCGCGGCGCGGCGACCGCCCCTGATACGATGCCGGCGATGACGGGGGAGGACTGTCGCCGGTGGGGCGCCGCCTACTGGTTGCGGGTCGGCGCGGTCAGCGCGGCGGCCGCGCTGCTGCTGACGGCCCTGCTGGCGGCCGTCCGCGGGGCGACGACCATCCCGGTCACGCTGCAGCACGCGCTCGTGCACTCCGCGATCCTGGCGGGGCTCTGCGGCACCGTCATCCCCGCCCTCCGTCATCGCCTCGCCGCGGCCGGCCCGGCGACGCAGTGGGCCGTCACGGTCCCGGCGCTGCTGGGCCTCGCCGCCGTGGGCAGCGGGCTCGCCTGCGGGCTGATCGGCGCGCTGGGGATCGGGGCGCGGCAGCCGTTCTGGGCCGCCGTGGCGTCGGTGTTCCCGATCAACGCGTTGCTGACGATGACGGTGGGAGTCGGCCTGACGCTGTACGAGGCGCAGCGGTCCCGGCTGGCCGCCGTCACGCTCGAGCTGCGCACCCGCGAGCTGGAGGCCGAGCGCGAGCGCAAGATGGTGCTGGAGGCGCGGCTGGCGTCGCTGGAGTCGCGGCTGCAGCCCCACTTCCTCTTCAACACCCTGAACGCGATCTCCGCCCTCATCCAGGAGGACCCCGACCACGCCGAGCGCACGATCGAGCGCCTGGCCGCGCTGCTCCGGTTCTCGCTCGACGCCACCGGGCGGGGGCTGGTGCCGCTGGCCGACGAGCTGAAGATCGTGACCGACTATCTGGAGATCGAGCGGACCCGGCTGGGCGAGCGGCTGGCGTTCGTCATCGAGGTCCCGGCCGAGCTGGGGCGGTGCGAGGTCCCGCCGCTCGCCGTCCAGACGCTCGTGGAGAACAGCGTGAAGCACGCCATCGCGCCGCGGCGGGGGGCCGGGCGGATCCGCGTCAGCGCCGCCGGCCACGGCGACGGGGTGACGCTCGCGGTGTGGGACGACGGGCCCGGCTTCTCCGCCGCCGACATGCGGGCCGGCCACGGCCTCGAGAATCTCCAGGCTCGGCTGGCGGCCCGCTTCGGCGGGGCCGCGACGCTGAGCGTCGCGCGCGAGGCCGGCGGCACGCTGGTCACCGTCTCGCTGCCGGAGGCCGGCCGGGGGCCGTGAGCGCGAGCGGGCGGCTCCGCGCGTTCCTCATCGACGACGAGCCGCTGGCCCTCAAGCGGCTGGCGCGGATGCTGGAGGCGACCGGCCGCGTGGAGATCGTGGGCCGGGCGACGGATCCGGTGGAGGGGCTCCGGCAGGTCGGCGCGCAGCCCGTCGAGGTCCTCTTCCTCGACATCCACATGCCCGGGCTCAGCGGGTTCCAGGTGGTCGAGCGGGTGCCGCCGGGCCCGGCCGTGGTGTTCACGACCGCCCACGACGAGCACGCCGTTCAGGCGTTCGAGGTGAACGCCCTCGACTACCTGCTCAAGCCCATCGAGCGCGCGCGCCTGGACCGCGCGCTGGACCGGATCGCCGCCCGCCGCGTGGAAACCGGCGACGAGCTGAAGACCGCCCTCGACCGGCTGGCCCGCCACCTGCGCGGCCCCGCGTTCCTGGACCAGCTGGCCTCGCGCCTCCGCGACCGCGTCCAGCTCGTCCCGGTCGACCAGGTGACGCACGTGCTGGCCCGCGACCGCGCGACCTACGCCGTGACGGCACACGCCGAGCACATGCTCGACATGACGCTCGCCGAGCTGGAGCGCCGCCTCGACCCCGCGCGCTTCCTCCGCATCCACCGCGCGGTGCTGGTCAACGTGGCCTGGGTGGGCGAGCTGCGCGCCGGCGAGGACGGCCATCTCGCCGTGTGCCTGAAAGACCCGCGTCGCACCGAGCTGGCCGTCGCCCGGGACCGGGCGCGCGCGCTGAAGGAGCGGCTCGGCCTCGTCTGAGCGATCGTGCGTGGCGTAGAGTATAGGACCGATGAGCACTCCCGCTCCCGCGCCCGTCGACCCCCGGCCCGCCGCCTCCGTCGTGATCGTGCGCGAGTCCGCGCCGGGGGCGGCCGAGCCGCTCGAAGTGTGGATGATCCGGCGGAAGCAGTCGATGAAGTTCCTCGGCGGCTACTACGCGTTCCCGGGCGGGCGTGTCGACGCCGCCGACGGCGCCCCGGACGCGCTCACGTGCTGCCACGGGTTCGGGATCGAGGCGGCCGAGGCGCTGTTCCCGGGACATGACGGCCTGCCCGCGCTCGCGTTCTGGGTGACGGCGGTGCGCGAGCTGCTGGAGGAGAGCGGCATCCTGCTGGCCTGCGACCCGGCCGGCCGCCCGGTCGACGCGCGCGATCCGGCCACGCGCGACGCGATCGCCGGCCTGCGCAAGGACCTGATGGCCGGCGCCGCGTTGCCCGCGCTGCTCGCCCGCCGGGGCTGGGCGTGCGACCTTCGCCCGCTCCGCTACCTCTCGCACTTCATCACGCCGACCTCCAGCCCCATCCGCTTCACCGCCCGCTTCTTCCTGTGCCCGGCGCCGCTCGACCAGTCCCCCGCGCTCTTCACCGAGGAGACGTCCGAGGCGTTCTGGATCCACCCGGGCGAGGGCTATCGCCGGTTCCTGGCCGGGGAGATGGCGATGGCCGAGCCCGCCGAGTACGGCCTGGGTTACCTCGCCCAGTTCCGCTCGCTCGACGAGCTGTCGGCCGCCCACGCCGACGGCCGCCACAAGTTCCACGGCGTCGTCGACCGCATCCACGGTTTCTGGAAGGACTTCGACTGGAAGCAGAATAGATTTCCGTCCCAAACGCCGTAGATCCAGAGCCGAGTTCGCTTTCGCCATCCACCTCCCCGGGACATTTTAGCCGTGAAGCGGCCTACGAAGCGGCGGTGTAGCCCGCCTCGACGAGCGCCGCGAGTTTGGCGAGCGCCTCCCGCCAGCCGGCCTCGTTGTCGGCGGTCGACACGCCGCGCGGTAACGCGTCGTGCACGGCGAGGACATCGGTGCCGCCGTGTGCATCAGCGAGCGTGGTCGTGATCGTCATCTCGCCGCGCAGCGCGGGATCTGTCGTCTCGAACTCGACCACTTCGACAACCTGCTCGTTCGTCACGAGCTTCACGAAGTGGCCGCGGTACGTGTCGGTGTGCGCGGTCGTCTTGCCGGTCCCGGTCGGCTCGTCGTATGTGAGCGAGATCCGGAACGAGCCTCCTTCGCGGGCGTCGAACGCATGCACATGGCAGGTCATGCCGGTCGGCACCTTCCATGTCGCGACCGCGCGCGCCTCGAGAAGCGCGCGATAGATGGTCGCGCGAGGCGCCTTCACGTGGCGACTGATGCGGGTCGAGCTCACGCCCGAACATTAGCACGGGGATCAGCAGGCATCGGGGGGGACCAGTAAGTCGAGTGGAGGCACAGAGATGAGCGGTTCCTACGAGACCGAGTTCACCGGCAAGCGCGCGGCCCAGAAGTTCGGGCGCGGCGGTAGTCACCACGGTTCGCCGGCGAGGAGTCTACGGTCAGGCGAATGGTATCCTACCTGGGTTCACGTCCCTGGGTTCACTTCGGGGATCGCAGGCTGGGCGAAGGAGGGGCACGATGGTGCGCGTCATACGCCAGGAGCAGTCGGAAGACGAACACCTCGATGGGCTCGTCGCCCAGCTCGCCCAGAAGCACGGCCTCAAGCTCGACCGCACTGGCTGGTCGCGCAAGACCTACGATCTCTTCCTCCATGACCGGGCGGCCAACCGCTCCCTGCTCGTCGCGCGCGTCGAGACCCTGGCGACCGTGAACGGTGAGGTGCGGGTCTTCGACGACCGGGGGCTCCCCTTTGCCCAGGAGCTCGCCGAGGAGTTCGAGCGCGCCTTCGGACTGAAGGAGGCGACGATCCTCTGCCTGTCGCCGCCCGCCTAGCTCACCCGGGGTGCCGTCACGGGCTCGTTCCTCGCGAAGCGCCCTCAGGGGCGCACCTCGCGGCGGCGTGAAGGAATCGACGCACAGGATGGCCTGCTGGGCCGTCCGCGCCCGGCCCAGGGCGTAGTACCAGGAGGGGTCGCCCTGGCTCGGCCCGGGATCGGGCAGGCACCCGGTCAGCGCCCCGTCGGGCCGGAGTTCCACGCGGTTGCCGGCCTCGCAGGGCAGGGGGCCGGAAGTCAGCGGGCGGGCGAGGACGCAGCTCTGGAGCCGGCCGTTCTCGTACAGGACGGCCGCACGCCCGTTCGCACACGTCAGGGGCTGGCCCAGCTCCGTGTGCATGCGATGGTCGCCGTTGAGGACGCAGCTCCGGATCGCGCCGCTCGGGTAGAAGTCCACGCCGACGTTGCAGTTGAGCTGGGCGTACGCCGGGCGCCCGCCGTGCCCGACGAGGCCCAAGAGTCCGACGATGAGCGCCGCCCATCGGCCCACGGGCGCCATGATAACCGAGGGGTGACCGCCGGGGGGGGGCTCCTGACCTCCGTGACTGCTCATAAGTGAGGGTTACCCTCCACTTGACGACGGTCAGGGCTGAGCCGTAGGGTGCGTGCACGCGCGGGATGTCAAACGCTCGGACCCGGGCGATGCCATGGCGCCACCGCCGGGACGCCCGCAACCGCCGGACTTGGAGGGATGCCATGCATCGATTCGCCAGGGCACTCGGGATACTCGTCGTGCTGATCGTGGTCGGCCGGGCCGACGCCGGGACGCTGGACGACGTCAAGAAGAAGGGCTTCGTCCGGTGCGGCGTGAGCCAGGGCAACCCTGGCTTCTCCAACCCCGACGCCCAGGGCAACTGGACGGGCCTCGACGTGGACGTCTGCCGGGCCCTTGCCGCGGCCGTCTTCGGGGATGCCGACAAGGTGAAGTACACGGCAACCTCCGCCAAGGAGCGTTTCACGGCGCTCCAGTCGGGCGAGGTCGACGTGCTCTCCCGCACCACGACGTGGACGCTGGTGCGCGACACGGCGCTGGGGCTGAACTTTACGGGGGTGAACTACTACGACGGGCAGGGCTTCATGGTCCCCCGGAAGCTCAAAATCAAAAGTGCCAAGCAGCTCAACGGCGCGTCGGTGTGCGTGGCGATCGGGACCACCACCGAGCTCAACTTGGCCGACTACTTCCGCGCCAACAACATGACCTACAAGCCCGTCGTGTTCGAGAAGGCGGACGAGGTGATCGCCGCCTATGACAGCGGGCGCTGCGACGTGTTCACGACCGACCGCTCGAGCCTGGCCGCCCAGCGTACCAAGCTGAAGAACCCCGACGATCACATGGTGCTCCCCGAGATCATCTCGAAGGAGCCGCTGGGGCCGGTGGTGCGCCACGGCGACGACCAGTGGTTCGACCTCGTGAAGTGGGTCCTCTACGCCATGCTCGAGGCCGAGGAGTATGGCGTGAACTCCGAGAACGTCGACCAGATGAAGGCCAACTCGAAGGATCCGGTCGTGAGGCGGCTGCTCGGCGTCGAGGGCGACATGGGCAAGAACCTCGGGGTCGGCAACGAGTGGGCCTACACGATCGTCAAGAAGGTCGGCAACTACGCCGAGAGCTACGAGCGCAACGTGGGGCCGAGGACTCCGATCAAGCTGGAGCGGGGCGCCAACGCACTGTGGAAGCACGGGGGCCTGCAGTACCCGATGCCGGTGCGGTAGCTCGACGCGCCATCGACACCGCTAGCATCCCGAGCCTCGCCGTCAGGGGCATGCCCGGCCCGCCCGGGCGTGCCCCGTCGAGCCTCGCGTGACCGGCGCCCGCGAGCCGCTGCCCGTCCCCGAGCCCCCTGACCGGCCGCCGGCGTGGCAGGACGCTCGCGTGCGGGCGATCGTGTTCCAGGCCCTCGCCCTGGCCGGAGTGGTCGGCGTCGGCTGGTTCATCACGGCCAACACGATGACGAACCTGTCGAAGCAGGGGATCGCCACGGGGTTCGGCTTCCTGAACAGCACCGCCGGGTTCGGCATCTCGATGAGCCTCATCGAGTATGCCGAGGAGCACACCTACCTGCGCGCCTTCCTGGTGGGCGTCCTCAACACGCTGCTGGTCTCCAGCATCGGCGTGGTGCTGGCGACCGTCCTGGGCTTCCTGCTCGGCATCATGCGGCTGTCCCGGAACTGGCTGGTCGCCAAGGTCGCGGCCGCCTACGTCGAGGTGGTCCGCAACATGCCGCTGTTGCTCCAGATCTTCTTCTGGTACTTCGGCATCCTGCGCCAGCTCCCCGGGCCGCGCCAGAGCGTGACCGTGCTCGACGCCTTCTTCCTCAACAACCGGGGGCTCTTCTCGCCCCAGCCGATCCTCGAGCCCGGCTTCGTCGCGATCCCGGTTGCGCTGGTCGTGGCCGTGGCGGCGGTCGCCGTCCTGGCGCGCTGGGCGCGCAGGCGCCGGGACCGCACCGGAGAGCAGTTCCCCACCGTCTCGGTCTCCCTAGCCCTCCTGGTGGGCCTGCCCCTGCTGGCCGCGGCGGCGACGGGCTTCCCGCTGCGCTGGGAGTATCCGGTCCTGGAGGGCTTCAACTACGTGGGCGGGATGGAGCTCATCCCGGAGCTGGTAGCGCTGGTCGTCGCGCTGTCGACCTACACCGCCGCGTTCATCGGCGAGATCGTGCGCGCGGGAATCCTCGGGGTGAGCCAGGGGCAGACCGAGGCCGGCCAGTCCCTCGGCCTCACGCGTGTGCGGCTGCTGCGGCTGGTGATCATTCCCCAGGCGCTCCGGATCATCGTCCCGCCGCTCACCAGCCAGTACCTGAACCTGACGAAGAACTCCTCGCTGGCCGCCGCCATCGCCTATCCGGACCTCGTCCTCATCTTTGCGGGCACGGTCCTGATGCAGACCGGCCAGGCGGTCGAGATCGTCGTCATCACCATGGCGGTGTACCTCACGATCAGCCTGCTGATCTCCCTGTTCATGAACTGGTACAACCACCGGATCGCCCTGGTGGAGCGCTAAGGCGTGGCGGGACAGGTCCAGTCGGTCGGCCAGCCGTCCGGCGTGATCCTGGCGCCGCCGGCGGCCACGGTGGGCGTGGTCGGCTGGCTGCGCCAGAACCTGTTCCCCTCCCCCCTGAACGCGGCGCTCACGCTCCTCGTGCTCTACGCGCTGTACCTGGCGATCCCCCCCGTGGTCCGGTGGGCCTTGATCGATGCCGACTGGGTCGGCAGCACCCGCGAGGCCTGCAGCCGCGACGGAGCGTGCTGGGTGTTCATTCGCGTCTGGTTCGAGCGGCTCATGTACGGCCTGTACCCCCGCGAGGAGATCTGGCGCATCAACGTGGGGTACGGCGTGCTCGCGGTCGTGGGCCTGCTCTTGTTCGTGCCCCGCTTCCCCTGGAAGCACTGGATCGGCGTCTTCCTGCTGCTCGTCTACCCCGTGATCGCCTTCTTCCTGTTCGTGGGCGGGACCTTCGCCGTGAGCCTCGTGCACCTTGCCGTGGGCCTCGCCCTGATCGGCAGCACGGTGGTGCGGCTGACGCCGGCGTTCCGGGGGCGGGCGTGGAGCGCGGCCTGGGGCCGCGTCTACCCCGCGTTCGCGCTCGGGGCTCTGGCCTGGCTCGTGCTCGGCGACTGGCTGCTGGACCTGGCCCCGCTGACCGTGTCCGTCCACCTCTGGCCGCAGGTCGAGACACGGCTCTGGGGCGGGCTCTTCCTCACCCTGGTGGTCGCCGCGGTGGGCATCGTCGGCTCGCTGCCGCTCGGCATCCTGCTGGCCCTCGGGCGGCGCTCGCACATGCCGGTGATCCGCGCGATCTGCGTGGCCTTCATCGAGGTGTGGCGGGGCGTGCCCCTCATCACGGTGCTGTTCATGGCCTCCAACATGTTCCCGCTCTTCATGCCCGATGGCGTGAACTTCGACAAGTTGCTGCGGGCGCTGCTCGGGGTGACCATCTTCGCGTCGGCCTACATGGCGGAGGTGGTGCGCGGCGGCCTCCAGGCGATCCCCAGGGGCCAGTACGAGGCGGCCGAGGCGCTCGGTCTGGGGTACTGGCGGACGACGGGCCTGGTCATCCTGCCCCAGGCCCTCAAGATCGTCATCCCCGGCATCGTCAACAGCTTCATCGGCCTGTTCAAGGACTCCACGCTCGTCCTCGTCATCGGCCTCTTCGACTTCCTCGGCATGGCGCAGGCCGCGGCCAGCAACGCGCACTGGCTGGGTTTCGCGATCGAGGGCTACGTGTTCACCGGGCTGGGGTTCTGGATCTTCTGCTTCGGGATGTCGCGATACAGCCAGCGGCTGGAGCGCCGACTCCACACGGTGCGCTGAGGCCAGCCATGACGGACGAGCAACGGCAGCCGGTGGCGCGCGGTACCGTGTCGTCCGAGGTCATGATCGAGATGCGGAACGTGCACAAGTGGTTCGGCTCGTTCCACGTGCTGCGCGACGTGAGCCTCACGGTCCACCGCGGCGAGCGAATCGTCATCTGCGGCCCCTCCGGATCGGGCAAGTCGACCCTGATCCGGTGCATCAACCGGCTCGAGGACCACCAGCGGGGGCACATCGTCGTCGACGGGACCGAGCTGACCAACAACCTCAAGCGGATCGAGACCATCCGCAGCGAGGTGGGCATCGTGTTCCAGCAATTCAACCTGTTCCCCCACCTCACCGTGATCGAGAACCTGGTTCTCGCGCCGATCTGGGTGCGCAAGCTGCCGCGCCGGGAGGCCGAGGAGGCCGCCATGAAGTACCTGGAGCGGGTGCGTATCCCCGAGCAGGCGCGGAAGTACCCGGGCCAGCTCTCGGGCGGCCAGCAGCAGCGGGTCGCCATTGCCCGGGCGCTGTGCATGAACCCCAAGATCATGCTGTTCGACGAGCCGACGTCGGCGCTCGATCCCGAGATGATCAAGGAGGTGCTCGACGTCATGGTCGAGCTCGCGGAGAGCGGGATGACCATGCTGGTCGTCAGCCACGAGATGGGCTTCGCGCGGACGGTGGCCCACCGCATGATGTTCATGGACGAGGGCCAGATTGTCGAGGAGAGCCCGCCCGAGGAGTTCTTCACCCGTCCGCGCTCGGCGCGGACGAAGCTGTTCCTGAGCCAGATCCTCTATCACTGACGCCCGATGGCCAACGCGGTCACCGCGTTCCTCGACGACACGCTCGGCGGCGGTGCGGCGGAGCGGCCGGCCATCGTGACGCCGGCCGGCGCCACGACGTACCGCGAGCTGCTGGCGCTGGTCGGACGGGCGGGCAACGCGCTGCGCGGTCTCGGCGTGGAGCCCGAGCAGCGGGTCGCGCTGCTGCTGCCCGACGGCCTCGACTGGGTGGTGACGTTCCTCGGCGCGCTCCGGGTGGGCGCGGTGGCGGTGCCGCTCAACACGCGCCTCACGCCCGGCGAATGGGCCGCGATGCTGCGCGACAGCCGCGCCCGCGTGCTGGTCGCCGACTCCGCCTTCCTGAACGACCTGCGCCCCGCGCTCACGGAGCTGCCGCATCTGCGCGCGGTGGTCGCCACCGGCGAGGGGGCGACCAGCCTGCGGGAGCTGATGGCGGCGGCGGAGCCCGAGTGCGCGCCGGAGGCGGTCAGCGGGGACGACATGGCCTTCTGGCTCTACACCTCCGGGACCACCGGCGGGCCCAAGGCCGCGGTGCACGTGCATCGCAACCTGCTCGCCTGCCGGCACTACGCCATCGACGTCCTCGAGGCCGGCGAGCAGGACCGCGTCTTCGCGACGTCCAGGCTGTTCTTCGCCTACGCGCTGGGCAACGCGCTGCTGCTCCCGCTCTACCTCGGCGCCCGAGGG
>Ga0299906_10003808_pt1 | contig 12409 bp, 10 predicted proteins | sample RVTome_14_FD_200259 | JGI IMG/M metagenome (GOLD analysis project Ga0299906, IMG submission 200259) | Soil microbial communities from uranium-contaminated site in the Upper Colorado River Basin, Wyoming, United States - RVT145D125 (version 2) ...
CGCGGCGCGTTGACTCGACCAGCCGCGCGCTGGTAACGTTCGAAGGTTGACCCTCTCATAAAGCGATGGAGACACGTTCATGCTGAAGGCGACCGCCGGGAAGATGCTCCCGACCACCGTCACGGGCTCGCTGCCGCGCCCGAGCTGGTACACCGAGAACCTGGGCACGCGCTCGTTCCTCGACGCGATGGTGACGTCCCGGTTTCGCGAGCAGTACGTAGACGCGCTGTCCGTGTATCTGACGGAGCAGGACGTGGCCGGCCTCGACATCGTGACCGACGGTGATTGCCGCTTCGACCAGGACATCGGCGGCCAGAGCTGGACGAGCTACCCGCCGCACCACATGAACGGCTTCGAGACGCAGCACCCGAAGCTGGCCAAAGTGGGCGCCGGAGGTCTGGCGTTCCCGCGCGGACACATCCTGCACGACTACCTCGAAGCCCGCGTGATGCCGAAGATCATCGGCCCGGTCGGCCGGGGCGAGATGCAGTATGCCGAGCTCTTCAAGGCGGCCCAGCGCCTGACGCCCAAGCCGGTGAAGTTCGGTACGGTGACGCCCGAGCTCGTCGCCTTTGCCGTGCAGGACGAGCACTACAAGAACATTCCCGACCGGATCATGGCGATCAGCGACGCGTTCAACGCCGAGCTGCACGATCTGGCCGACGCCGGCTGCCAGGTCATCCAGATGGAGGAGCCCCAGATCCACCTGCTCGCGGCGCGCGGCTACGTGGACAAGGTGATCAACCCCGAGTTCATGCTCAAGGTCTTCAACAACACGGTGAAGGGCCTGCGCGCGAAGACCGAGGTGTGGTGCCACACGTGCTGGGGCAACCCCTCGCAGCAGCGGATGTTCGGGCAGGTGCAGAGCTACAAGCCGGCGCTCGAGCTGCTCAACCAGGTGGACGCCGACGTCATCACGTTCGAGATGATCAGCTCCGGCGCCACCGAGCTCGAGGACGTGGGCAAGGCGATCACCGACATGAAGGTGTGCATCGGCGCGATCGACCATCACAACCTGCAGGTCGAGGCCCCCACGGAGATCGCGGACCTGATCCGCCGGGCGCTGAAGGTGATTCCGGCCGAGCGGCTCGTCCTGTCGTCCGACTGCGGCATGGGTCGCGAGGGCATGAGCCGGCGGCACGCCTTCTACAAGATGGTGTCGCTCGTCCAGGGCGCCAACATCGTCAAGAAGGAGCTGGGCCTGCCGGTGACCGAGAGCCTGGGCGCCGATCCGAAGTTCTCGCTGATCCGGACCGCGTAGGGGAGTCGATGATCGACCTGGCCGGCGAGATCGACCACGTCTTCTGCCAGAGTGTCAGCCGTGTCGTGGAGGTCGACAGCGCCGACACGACGTTCCACGGCGCCTCGGTGACCGAGGCGGTGGTCCGCTCGGTGGTCTCCGGAAAGACGGAAAAGGCGGCCTAGGGCTCGGAACGGATCGCCTGGGCCGCGGGAACGGTCGCCCGAGGCGACAGCCAACCCGCCCCGCCCGCGCGCCGCGCGGGAAGCAGGGCCAACACTGCCACGACCAACACTGGCAAGACCAGCACCGTGCCGTGACGCGCCGCGTCACGGCGAGAGGGAGCGAACTGAATGGATCTGTGTAAGGGGCTGGGAAACCTCACGTATTCTACGCTGGTGCACCCGGCCGACGACTGGGAGCAGCTCTGGGCGAGCGTGCGGCGCTACCTGCCGGAAGTGAAGGCGCGCGTCGCGCCGAATCAGAAGAGAAGTTCGGGACCTGCCCGCGCTTCTCGGCGCCGTCGGTGGAGGAGCTGATGGCCGACTCTGGCAAGCGCGCCGACTTGCGATGCTTCCGTCGAGTACGTGTGCCGTGAGATCGAGTGGGTCAAGGGCCAGTTGCTCCAGATGACGCCCGACCCCATTACGGATCCGTTACCGGAGCTGGAACTCGCGAGGTAGAAGATGAATGTCGGCTTCATCGGGCTCGGCCGGATGGGATCCGGGATGGCGCGCCGCATCCTCGGGGCGGGGCACAACCTGATAGTGTTCGACACCGTGGGGGCGGCCTCGGCCCCCTTCGGCGAGGCAGGTGCCCGCGTGGCCGACACGGTGGCCGAGGTGTGCGCCGGCCGCGATGTCGTGGTCTCCATGCTCGTCGAGGACGCCGCGATCGGCGCGGTGGCGCTCAGCCCCGACGGGCTCGTCGAGTCGATGACACCGGGAACCGTACACCTGGTGATGGGCACGCACGGCGTCGCGATGGTCCGCCTGCTCGAGGAGCGGCACGCCGAGGCCGGCCAGACGCTCGTGGCGGCGCCCGTGCTGGGACGCCCGGACCTGGCGGCGGCCGGGCAGCTCGGCATCGTGCCGGGTGGTCCCGAGGCGGCCGTGGTGAAGGTGCAGCCGCTGCTCGAGGTCATGGGGAAGCGCATCTTCCCGGCCGGGCCGAAGCCCGAATCGGCCACGGCGATCAAGCTGGCCAACAACGCCGTGCTCGGCTGCGCCATGGTGGCCATGGCCGAGGGCTTCGCCCTCGTCCGCAAGTACGGCGTCGATCCCCAGGTGTTCCAGGACGTGATGGTCGAGGGGCTCTTCGCCTCGACCGCCTACAAGGTGTACGGCCAGAAGATGGTGGACGAGAGCTACGACCAGGTGGGCTCGCCCATCTGGGTGGGGATCAAGGACGCCGGTCTCATTGCCGCGGCTGCCGACCTGGCGCGCGTGCCTATGCCGAGCCACAACGCCTACCGCGACCGGCTGCTCGGCGCCGTGGCGCACGGCGATGGCGACCGCGACCAGGCCGTGCTGGCGCGCGAGCAGGCCCGCGCCTCCGGCCTGGAGTAGCTCCCAGGGGCCGGTCGCGCGACGGACTGGCGCTGCTGCCACGCGGCCGGCGCCGGCTCGGGCTGGAGCGCGCGTTCGGCCGGGTCGTGGAGGAGGATCTGGAGAACCGGATCCTGGACGTCGCCTCGGCCGCCGCCGCCTCGGCCGCCCAGCTCGCGGCGGACCGCCAGCAGGCAGGTCGCGGCGTCGATCTGCGCGACACGCTGATTGCCGGCATCGCCCTCGCACGACGCGCCACGATCGCCACGCGGGACACGAGACACTTCGAGGGGCTCGACGTGCCAGTGGTGGATCCCTGGAACTGATCGGCTGCATTACACTTGGCACGGGACGAGGAGTGGTCGGGCCGGCCCGCCTCGCCCCTGCAGCCCGTGTCCGCACCCGAATCGGAGGTTCCTGAGCCTTGGCTACCGCCCCAGCGACCCTGTCCCCGATCGATCCGTTGACGGCTCCGTACGACCGGGAGCGTCTCGAGGACGTCGGGTTCATGACCTGCATGACCCTCGTGCTCCTCGGCAACTACGCGCAGACGGGGCACTTCGGCGGGCCGCTCGCCTACACGCCCTACAACGTCGCGACGCACCTGGTGGGTCCCGACCTGGGCGGCCTCCGCTACGACTACCGCCGTCCCAAGCATCCGTACGGCGACAAGTTCATGCTGGCCGGCGGGCACTGCATTCCGACCTGCTACGCGCTCTGGATGGTGATGGGACAGGCGATGGCGCGGCGGTACGAGGCGACCGGTGACCGGAAGTACTACGTGGACCCACGGGTCGCGATCCTGCCGATCGACGCCCTCGGCTTTCGGCGCGGCGCCGGGGCGCTCGCCACCCTGCTCGAGGACCACGGCCTCGCCGGCGATCCCCTCTTCGCCCAGGCGACGCTGCGTGGCATTCGCGCCCTGGCCGGTCACGCAGAGAGCACCGACGTGACCAACGACGTCAACGGGGGCCCCTCGGGCATCGGCGTCGCGACGGCGGCGGGGAAGGCCGCCTTCTGGAACGTCTCTGGCGTGCCGATGACGGCGGGCCCCAAGGTGATCGCCTTCGAGGGCGAGTTCGCCATGACCGAGGGGCACGCCCAGGAGCTCAAGACGCAGGCGGTGGCGCTCAAGGTCGGCAAGCGTCTGCGCGTGATGATCTCGGACAACAACGCCGGGATCGACGACTCGCTGCTCGGCGGCGTGGTCGATCGGACGTTCGACGCGTACCGCATCGTCGATCAGTGGACGTCGTACGGGTGGAACGTGTTCGTCGTCAAGGACGGCAACGCCTACGACGACGTCGTGGCGGCGCTCAAGACGATGGAGCGGTGGGATCCGGCCGATCGCCGGCCGATGGCGATGATCGGGAAGACGACGAAGGGGTACTGGCCGACGGCGGCCGGTGGCCGCATCGAGGGGCTCGGCGACCAGGTCGTGGGCTACAAGAGCCATCCCTACGCGATGAAGATGAACTCGGACTACTTCGTCGGGCTCGCCAGCACGTTCGAGGCTCGCTACGGCGTGGAGTTCCAGGGGATCAGGCAGGGGCCGGTGAAGGATCCGCGCGAGCGGCTCGTGCAGTTCAAGACGAACATCGACGTCGCCATGTCGGTGCTCGAGCGCAACGGCCTGGGCGACTGGCTGGCCGACCGGCTGGTGGAGATCGGCGACTCGGTGCCGGAGAAGGTCCCGCTGCGGTTCGACCTGGGCCGCGACCCGTTCCAGGACGAGCGGCTGCGCGTGGCGAGCCTGCCGCTCGACCCGCAGAAGGTGACCGCGCGGAACGACGTCTCGGGGGAGACGCGCGAGGTGTCGATCGCGCTCTTCCGCAAGCCGGGCGAGGTGGCGGGCACGCGGCGCGGCATCTCCGAGATCCTGAAGTGGATGAACCACGTGACGGGCAACCGCTTCCTGACGATCGCCGCGGACCTGTCGGAGTCGATCAACCTGGAGCACGGCAGCCTCTGGGGGCACTACGACCCGGAGCGCAATCCGCTGGGCACGCGGATCAAGGCGGCCATCCAGGAGGCGGGCAATGCCTCGACGGCCATCGGGCTCGTGAGCCAGAGCGCCTCGCTCGATCCGAAGGCGTTTGCGGGCGTGTGGGCGATCAGCGGCACCTACGGCGCCTTCACGCCGCTGATGTACACGCCGTCACGCGTCTGGAGTCAGCAGAACCAGGACAGCCCGTTCCGCGTGGGGGTCCTGCACATCCTGGTGGGGCACTCGGGTCCGGAGACGGCGGCCGACGGGCGCACGCACTTCGGAATCTTCGCGCCGCAGGTGTGGAAGCTCTTCCCGCGCGGCCAGACGATCCACCTGAACTTCTGGGACTACAACGACGTGGCGCCCGCCTACTTCGCGGCCGCCGAGATCGCGGCGCGCGAGCCGAGGGTCGGGATCATCACGCTCGAGGTGGCGCGGCCCGACTTCCCGGTGGCGGACCGGTCGACCTTTGCCGACACCGACATCCGGGCGGCGGCCAAGGGGTTCTACCTGATCCGCGATTTCACGCCGGGCCCGCGTCACGGGTACGTCGTCACGCAGGGGTCGAGCTCGACGGTCAACCTGGTGAGCGCGCTGCCGGAGCTCGAGAAGGCGGGCGTGAACGTCAGGGTGATCGCGGCGATCAGCGAGGAGCTGTTCGATCGCCAGCCGGAGTCGTACCGGAACTGGGTGCTGCCCGCGGAGGCGCGTTACGACCTGATGGTGGTTTCGACGGGGACGCGGCGCATGTGGCCGCTGCGCAACGTGGGGCCGCTGACCGACGAGTACTCGCTGACCTCCGACTGGGACAACCAGTGGCTGACGAGCGGCCTGGAGCCGGAGGTGATCGCCGAGGCGCATCTCGATCGCACGTCGATCGTGGCGGGGATCCGCCGGTTCGCCAAGGACCGCGAGTCGCGCCTCTCGCGACAGCGCAACCAGCTTTCCACGCTGGCGTAGCGGCAACTCCCCTCAGCGAATCGCGTGGGCCCCCGGAAGGGCGCGAGACTATCGCGATTCATCGGCCCTTCGTGTAGACGAGTCGCACGGCGGTCGCGGCGCCCTGCAGGTCGAACCGCGTCGTCTCGAACACGAGGTCGCCGCCGGCCATCGCCAGCGCGTCGCGCTGCTCGACCTCCTTTCCGCCCACGTTCCGCGGCGTGACGATGACGAGCCGGTTGCCTTCCCACGTCGCCCTCGACACGATGGCGGGGCCGCCGAACGCCCGGTTCACGCTCTCGGACCCGTCGAGGTTGTAGGTCGTGGTCAGGACGAGGCCGCCCTTGTCGAACGAGGTGGCGACCGTGAGCGTATTGGCGTCCTGCGTGAGCTGCGGCGGGCCGATCCCCGAGTCCGGGTCGAGCGCCCACGTACCCGAGAAATCGGGTTTCGTCTGGGCGATCGTCGTCCCGGACGTGATGAGGACGAGAGCCACCGTGATCACGAACGCACTCGGCGATCGCATGCCTGATCCTCCTCGGGTCTTGGGATTTCCGCGAGATCGGCTATTCCGGCCGGAGCGCCACGAGCGGGTCGACGCCCGTGGCGCGGCGGGCCGGCACGTAGGACGCGAGGAGCGCCACGCCCACGAAGACGAGCGCCACGGCCGCGAACGTGGCCGGATCGATGGGCGTGATGCCGAACAGCAGGCTCGACAGGTAGCGCGTCACCGCGAAGGCCCCGGCGAGACCGGCCACGACGCCGATGCCCGCCAGCACGGCGCCCTGCCCGAGCACCAGCCGCAGGATGCCGCGGCGCTGGGCGCCGAGCGCCATGCGCACGCCGATCTCCCGCCTGCGCTGGGCCACCGTGTACGCCAGCAGGCCGTACAGGCCGATCGCGGCCAGCACCAGCGCGACGCCGGCGAACGTGCCGAGCGAGGCGGCGTAGAACCGCGGCGCCGCCATCGAGTTCGACACGATCCTGGTCATCGGAGCCAGGCTCGTGATCGCGGAGCGCGGCTCCAGATCGCGGAGGAGCGTGTTGATCGCCGGCACGAGTGCCTCGGGATCGCGCTCGGCGCGAACCGCGAACACCACGCCGGCGCCCAGCGCGCTGGCCATGTTGCCTTGCGCATAGGTGAAGCGGACCATCTGTCCCGCCGGGACGTAGAACGCCGGCGCGGAGTCGTCGGCCAGGGACCGCCGGCCCGAGGCGTCGGCAATCACGCCGACGACCTCCCACGCGGCCTCGCTGAACGTCGTGCGCACGAGCTGACCGACCGGGTTGCCGGTGAAGGCTGCTCGCGCGAGCGACTCGTTGACGATCATGACGGGTGCGGCACGCTCGTCTTCCGCGCGGAAGAACCGGCCGGCGACGAGTCGCGTGCCGATGACCTCCAGGTAGCCGGCGTTGACCGGCACGATGTAGGGGGGCCTGCCGGGCTCGCCTTCTCGTGGCCAGCGTGGCACCTCGAGCGCCGTCACCAGGTTGGCCGTCTGCAGCGGAATGCTGAGCGAATACCCGACGGCAGCCACTCCGGGCAGGGCGCGCATCCGGTCGACGAGCTGGTCGTTCATCTCGACCCGTCGAGCGGCGGCCTCGGGCGAGGTGGCGACCCGGAAGGTCAGCACGCGCTCGGCATCGAATCCGGCATCGACGCCGGCCAGCCTGACGAAGCTGTGGATCAGCAGCCCCGCCGAAGCCACGAGCACGACCGCCAGGGCCGTTTCCGCCACGACGAGCAGGCCGCGGATCGACAGGGGCCGGCCGTGCGCACCGGGGGTCCGCGGTGTATCGCGCATTGCCGCAGTCAGATCGGTGCGCGACACGTGCAGCGCCGGCACGAGGCCGAAGAGGAGTCCCGTGAGACCGGTGACGATGGCCGTGAACGCAAGCACCGTGGTGTCGACGTCGATGCGGTCGATGCGGGGCAGTCCCGACTGCGGGGCGACGTTGCCCGGCCACGCCGACGTGAGGAGCGCCGTGCTGACGTACGCCAGTGCCAGGCCCACCGCGCCGCCGAGCGAGGCGAGCAGCAGGCTCTCGGTGAGCACCTGGCGCAGGAGCCGTGCCCGCCCCGCGCCCAGCGCCACGCGCACGCCGAACTCCCGGACGCGCACCGTGCTGCGCGCGAGCAGCAGGTGGGCGACGTTCGCGCACGCGATCAGGAGCACCACGCCGACGGCGCCGGCCAGGACGCGCAACGCGGGACGGAACTGGGAGGCCTGCTCCTGGCTGACGGACACGACGTCGACCCGCGGCCCCCCGCCGGGCCCCTCGCTGCGTCCCAGGCCGGCATAGATCGCACGGACCTCCGACGAGGCGGCTTCAACCGACACGCCGTCCCGGACCCGCGCGATGGCGTTGAACGGGAAGGGGCCCGGGGCCGGCGGCGCCAGCGGCGTCCAGACCTCGACGGATGCCGACGGAAAGGCGTACGCCTCGGGCATGACGCCGACGATGACGTGCTCGCGGCCGCTCAGGTTCATCGTCCGTCCGAGGATCGACAAATCGCCTCCGAAGTAGCGATGCCAGGCGGTCCAACTGAGCACGGCCACTCGATCCCGGCTGTCGCTTGCGACGGCCGCGGCGTCCTCGTCCGTGAAGGCCCGGCCCAGCACGGGTGACAGACGGAGGATCCGGAACACGGACGGCTGCACGTCCGCCGAGACGAGGCCGCGTACCTGATCTCCCTCCGTCCACGTCACGCCGGGTCCGGCACCCAGATAGAGCCCGAGGTCCGCAATCGTGGTCGCCGAGGCGAGCGCATCGGCCTCGCCCTTCGTCACCGTCGTCCGCTGCACGGGACGGCCGTCGGGGGTCTCGGCTCCGGGCACGTGCTCGACGATCCGGACGAGCCGCTCGGGCTGCGGGTAGGGCAGCGGCCGCAGCAGGAGCGCGTTGACGACGGTGAAGATGGCGGTGTTGGCGCCGATGCCGGCGCCGAGCGTCAGGACGACGACGGCGGTGAAGCCGGGCGCCTTCCGCAGCATCCGGGCCGCGACGCCGAGGTCGCGCCGCAGGTCCTCGACGAGCGGCAGCGAGCGCGCCTCGCGGTGGCGTTCCTTGGTCTGCTCCACGCCCCCCATCGCGCGCCGTGCCGCGAGGCGCGCCTCGTCGGCGGTCATGCCCTGCCGGCGGAAGTCGTCCTCGATAACGGACAGGTGCGACGTCATCTCCCGCGCGAGCTCCCGTTCGGCCCGGCCGGGCTGCAGGACGTTTCGGAGCCGCTGGAGGAATCGCCTGACGCTCGCCATGTCGTTGCCCTCAGTTCGGGAGAAGCCAGGCCCCCGCCATCCGCGATGTACTGACACGCAAGGTCGCTCTCGTCTTATCTGCTCTTTGTGTAGACCAGTCGGGCGCCGGTCGGCTCGCCGCCCTGCAGCCGGATGGCCCCCGGCACCTCGAACACCAGGTCGTCGCCGTCCATCGAGAGCACGCGACGCCGCTCGATCTCGCGGCCGCCGAAGCTCTGCGACGTGACGATGACGAGCCGGGCAGCCTGCCACGAGGCGTTCGACACCCCGTCTTCGTTCCGGCTCTCGGACCCGTCGAGGTTGTAGGTCATGGTGGTCGTCGTGCCGTTCTGCAAGAACGAAATGGAGAGCGTGCCGGCGGTCTGCGAAAGCGTGAGCTGTCGCGGCGGACTGATGCCACCGGGACCGCCAGCGTCTGCAGGGAGCGACGTTGGATCGAAGGTCCACGTGCCAGAGAGGTCGGGCGGCGCCTGGGCGAGCGCAGGCAGGGCGGTGCACAGCACCAGAGCCGTCGTGCCCATCAGAACAGTCAGCGAGTGCATGGCGTGCTCCTTCCTGATTCCGAGGTCGGCTACTCCGACCGGAGCGCCACGAGCGGATCGACGCCCGTGGCCCGGCGGGCCGGCACGTACGACGCCAGGAGCGCCACGCCCGCGAACACGAGCCCCACAGCCATGAAGGTCGCCGGATCGAGCGGCGTGATGCCGAACAGCAGGCTCGAGAGATACCGCGTCACCGCGAACGCCCCGGCGAGCCCGGCAACGACGCCGATGCCCGCGAGCAGGGCTCCCTGCCCGAGCACCAGCGCCAGAATGCCGCGGCGCTGCGCGCCGAGCGCCATGCGCACGCCGATCTCCCGCGTGCGCTGCGCCACCGAGTACGCCAGCAGGCCGTAGAGGCCGATCGCGGCCAGCACCAGCGCGACGCCGGCGAAGGTGCCGAGCGCCGCCGCGTAGAATCGCGGCGCCGCCATCGAGTTCGAGACGATGCGGGTCAGCGGCGCAAGGCTGGTAATCGCCGAGCGCGGTTCCAGCTCCCTGAGGGTCGCGTTGATCGCCGGCACGAGCGCATCGGGATCGCGCTCGGCGCGAACGGCGAAGATCGCCCCGGTCCACAGATAGGCCGCGTCGGGACCCTGCCCCCAGGAGAACCGCACCATCTGCCCCGCCGGGACGTAGAACGCCGGAGCCGGGTCGTCGGCGAGCGACTGCTGGCCAGAGGCGTCGGCGACCACGCCGACGACTTCCCACGCCGCCTCATTGAACGTCGTGCGCACGAGCTGTCCGACCGGGTCGCCGGTGAACGCCGCCCGCGCCAGCGACTCGTTGACGATCATGACCGGCGCCTCGCGATCGTCCTCCGGACGGAAGAACCGGCCGGCGAGGAGCGGCGTGCCGATCACCTCCAGGTAGCCGGGGTTCACGGGCACGATGTAGGGGTTGCCCGCAGGCTCGCCCTCCCGTGGCCAGGGTGGATCGATGAACCTCGTCACCAGGTTGCGCGTCTGCAGGGGGATACTGAGCGAGTACCCGGCGGCGGCCACGCCAGGCAGCGCGCGAAGGCGATCGACGAGCCGGCCGTTCATCTCGAGCCGCTGCACGACGGCGTCGGGCGACGTGGCCACCTGGAACGTCAGCACCCGCTCGGCGCTGAAGCCGGCGTCGACCCCGGCCAGCCGGACGAAGCTGTGGATCAGCAGACCGGCGGCGGCCACGAGCACGACCGCCAGCGCCGTCTCCGCCACGACCAGCACGCTGCGGGTGGACAGCAGGCCGCCATGCGCCTGCGGCGTATCGCGCATCACGGCCATCAGATCGGTGCGCGACACGTGGCGCGCCGGCAGGAGGCCGAAGAGGAGCCCGGTGATGCCGGTGACGAGGACCGTGAAGGCGAGGACCGTCGTATCGACGTCGATGCGGTCGATGCGAGGCAGCGCCGACTGCGGGGACACGTTGCCCGGCCAGGCCGCCGCCAGGAGCGTCGTGCCGCCATACGCCAGCGCCAGGCCCACGACGCCCCCGAGCGAGGCGAGGAGCAGGCTCTCGGTGAGCACCTGGCGCAGGAGCCGTCCCCGCCCCGCGCCGAGCGAGGCGCGCACGCCGAACTCCCGGGCGCGCACGGTCGTGCGCGCGAGCAGCAGGTGGGCGACGTTCGCGCACGCGATCAGGAGCACCATGCCGACGGCGAGCGCCAGGACGTGCAGCGCGGGACGGAACGGGGCGGCCTGCTCCTCCTGGACGGAGACGACGTCGACCCGTGACCCGCCTCCGGGTCCCTCGCCCCGCCCGAGCCCGGCATAGATCGCGCGGACCTCCGACGTGGCCGCCTCGATCGACACGCCGTCCCGGACCCGTGCGATCGCGCTGTACGGCAGGGGCGCGAGGGATGCCGGCGGGAGCGGCGTCCAGACGTCGACGGAGGCGGACGGGAACGCGAACGCCTCGGGCATGACGCCGACGACGGCGTACTCCCGGCCGCCCAGGTTCATCGTCCGGCCGAGGACCGACGGATCGCCGCCGAAGTACCGATGCCAGGCCGACCAACTGAGCACCGCCACCGGATCACCCCGGGGCAGCGTGTTGTCGGTGCTGGTGGCATCGGCGCCGTCGTCCGTGAAGACCCGGCCGAGTACCGGTGACACGCGGAGCACCTGGAACACGGACGGCTGCAGTGACCACAGGCCGAGGACGCGCACCTCGTCTCCCTCCGTCCACGTCACGCCGGAGGGGCCGCCCGGGAAATAGAGCCCGACGTCGGAGATCGTCCTCGAGGCGGCGACGAGCGCGTCGGCATCATCCTTCGTCATTCCCGTCCGCCGCTCAGGAAGGCCGTCGATGGTCTCGTCGGCGGGCACGTGCTCGACGATCCGCACGAGCTGGCCGGGCTGCGGGTAGGGCAGCGGCCGCAGCAGGAGCGCGTTGACGACGGTGAAGATGGCGGTGTTCGCACCGATGCCGGCGCCGAGTGTCAGCACGACCACGGCCGTGAACCCGGGCGCCTTCCGCAGCATCCGGACCGCGATGCCGAGATCGCGCCACAGGTCCTCGACGAGCGGCAGCGAGCGCGCCTCGCGGTGGCGCTCCTTCGTCTGCTCCACGCCGCCCATCGCGCGCCGTGCCGCGATGCGCGCCTCGTCGGCGGTCATGCCCTGCCGGCGGAAGTCGTCCTCGAGGATGGACAGGTGCGACGCCATCTCCCGCGCGAGCTCCTGCTCGGCCCGGCCGGGCCGCAGCAGGTTGCGGAGCCGCAGGAGGAATCGCCGGACGCCCGCCATGTCGTCAGCCCTCGTGCGGGAGGAGCTTGTCCACGAGCTGCACGAGCCGGCGCCAGCGGGTGGTCTCTGCGTCGAGCGCCCGTGTGCCCGCCCGCGTGATCCGGTAGTACTTCGCGTCGCGGTTGTGCTCGGTCTTCTGCCACGCGGCCTTGATCCAGC
>Ga0299906_10003809_pt1 | contig 12407 bp, 9 predicted proteins | sample RVTome_14_FD_200259 | JGI IMG/M metagenome (GOLD analysis project Ga0299906, IMG submission 200259) | Soil microbial communities from uranium-contaminated site in the Upper Colorado River Basin, Wyoming, United States - RVT145D125 (version 2) ...
ATGTGGCAGGTCGTGAACCCGAGGTCGCTCTCCCCGGCCATCATCGTGATCGTGATCAGATCGCCCTGGTGGCAGACCGGACACGTCCCTTCCAGCTTTCCGCTCATGCGCTCATCGTCGGCATCTCCGGGGCCCCGAGCGCATAGCCCCGTGACCTCATTTCCGCAGGCCGGAGCGGGTGGCGCTTCGCTCGGCCGTGGCGCTCGCCGGATGCGGTGCCGAGGGGACGAACGCCGTACGCCTCGGGGGACGGCCTGGGCACCGTACGGGGGACGAGGCTATGGCGCGGCGGCCACGACGGCGACCAAGCGCGCGTCGAGGACGTTCCAGCCGAGCGGAGGGGAGAGCCGGTCCGTGTGCTCGTGGCAGAGGTCGACGAGGTTCGGATCGACCACCGGCACGAGGTCGGTCACCACGACGGTCCGTTCGGCATACGCGATCCCGATCGTCGCGACCGCCTCGGCCCCGCACCGCATCTTCGCGCACGTCCGCACGCCGCGGATGCTAGATCACACGCGTGTGATCTTCCAGTACGTTGCCTCGGCACTTCCCCTTCGGGAGGCCAGACCGGCGGCGTCAGGGCTTGACGAGGACCTCGGTGCCGATCGGGATCAGCGGGTACAGCTCCTCGACCTCGGGCATCAGCATCCGGATGCAGCCGTGCGAGGCGTACGTGCCGATCGAGTCCACGTTCGTCGTCCCGTGGATCCGGATCCCCGGCGCGTTGAGGTACAGCGCGCGCGTGCCGAGCGGGTTGCTCGGTCCGGGCGGGATGTAGGCCGGCATGTCGGCGCCCCATCCGTCCGGGTCGGGGTTCGTCCACGAGGGGTTCTCGACCTTGTTGACGACGGTCCACGTCCCGAACGGTGTGCTGAAGCCCTCGGCCGCGGTGGCGACGCGGTACTGCCGCTCGACGCTGAACCCGTCGTACAGGTACAACACGTTCTCGGAGACGTCGACGACGATCGTCCTGCCGAGCGAGGCAGCAGTCACCTTCGGCTCGATGGTCCGCATCGGGATGCGCACGCCGGTGCTGCCCTGCTCGAGCGCCTGCCGGACGCGCTCGATCGCGGCGCGGACCCTGATCTCTTGACCTTGCTTCGCGCGCCGCACCACCAGCTCGTCGTCCACGAGGCGGAGGTCCGCGTTGACGGCCGGCTCCGCCACTTCGGCGGACGCACGCTCGACGAACGACGCGATCTCGTCGTCGTCGTACGCGAACCCGAGGTCGAGGTCGGCACGCAGCGGCTCGTCGGCGACCCGGTGGTACACGCGAGACAGGAGCGATTCGCCGTCGGCGAGCGCGAACGCGGCCTCGACGGCCTGATCCACGCCGGCCCGGGTCCCGAGCGCCTCGGGCGACAGCGTCCACGACGCGCCCTGCGTCCGGACGACCAGCGAACGCGTGAGGGTCAGGTCGGCCCGCGCAGCGACCGCCGCGACGGCCTCCTCGCGCGTCATGCCGCCGACGTCGACGTCGCCGATCCGCACGCCCGGCAGGATCCGCGACGACGACTCCAGGTCGTACCGGTAGGTCGCGAACGCCGTCCCGCCGCCGAGCAGCGCGAGCGAGAGCACGCCGATCAGGACGACGAGCCATCCACGTCGCGGCGTCGTGCGGGTGCTGTGCCTTCCCTTAGCCATCGCGGTCCTCGCGGGGATCTGTGCGGTTGTCGATCTGCGCCCGTTCGGGGCGGACATGATACGAGAGGCTACGGCTGCGTCGGTACCCAGGCCGCAGGCACGGGAACCCCGAGCGACACGGCGAAGGCGGCGACACCCTCGCGACCCAACGAGTACGACGCGAAGGCGGGGACGAACGTTCCGCTCGACGCGACTGCCAGCACCGCGGACCGCGGCTTGAGCGCGAGGAAATCGCGCGGCGCGCTGACCGAGCGCCCAGCCGGGACCGAGACCTGGATCGGAGCCGGCGCGGGCTCGATGCCGGCGGTCAGGAACGACAGCGTCACCTTGGCCGGCTCCTCACCGGGGTTCGCGAGCACCAGACCCGGCTTGCTCGGCCGACCGGCCACGGCCGGCAGCAGGACCCATGCGGGGTGTGGCCCCGCCGCCGCGACCGTCGAGCCCTGGTCGGACGCGACGCCGAACGTCCGGCGGGCGGCGGCGGTGCCCTCGGGAAGGGTCAGGTCCAACGTAGCGGGGCCCTGCGTCGTGAGGGAGAACGCGGCCGCCGACCGTGCCTCGGGCGGCGCCTCCACGATCGCGTTCAGCACGATCTGGAGCGCCTGCGAGCTCTCCCGATCGAGGACCGAACCAGCCACGTCGGCGTCGTCGTCGCGCGGGTTCATCACGAGCACATCGCTGCGACCCTGATCGGCGGCGGCGGGCAGGATCGCGCGGCCGGGGGCATCGATCTGCCCGACGGAGCTGCGCGCGCCCCCGTCCTTCGACAACCCGAGGCTCGCGACGGCGACACGTCCGCCGGGCACGTCGACGAGCGTGCCTACCGCGGGCTCGCCCTCGGCATCCGCGTTCACGTGGAACGCCCGGACGCGGTACGGGCCGATCGGCACGTTGGTGAGATCGGCGGTCGTGATCTCGCCCCGGCCGGTCGTGAGGTACGAGAGCGACACGACGGCCGGCGACGCGAACGGGTTCATCACGATCACCCATGCGTCGTCGTCCCGCAGCGTCACGCCGTCCGGCAGGTACCAACGCCGCGCCGCCTGGTCGACGCACGGCTCCGCGGTCACGCCCGCCTCCGTCCCTCCTGCCTGCGCGACCCAGCCGGCGGCGACCCACCCGTCGAAGAACTCGACCATCGATCCGGAGCCACGGTGGCTGGCCCGCAACGGCACCTGCACCTGCGACCCGGGCGGAACGGACAGGAGGTCCCCCCGAGCCGGCCTGCGGCCGGACAGGCGCGTCACGCGGACGTCCACGGGGTCGGTCCCGGGGTTCGCGAGCTCGAGCGTCACCTCCCAACCCCGTCCGCCACCGTGCGGGCAGAACCATGCACCCGACGGCCGCCCGACGGCCGCCACCGGCTCGGGCGCGGTGGCCGGCCCCGCCCCCTCGACGTACACGCCGCCCGCGACCACGGCGGCCACGACGGCGATCGTCGCGACGAGCTGCCCCCTCGTCCGGGTGGCGCGCTGGGCGCTCATCGGGAGGCCGGCCTCCGCGTGATCCACAGCACCGCGAGCCACAGCGCGGCGAGCAACGCCATCTGCGCCGTCCTGACCCACTGCCCGTCGAACCGGAGCGCGGTCGTGCCCCGAGGCGACCCGAGCGCCCATCCGAAGGCCCCGAACGGCTCGATCCCGCCGGGATCGGCGGCCCACCCGTCGTCGTACTCCGTCGAGACGACGAACGTTCCGGCGCCGTCCGGTCTCCGCCAGCCGCTCGGCGTCCGTTCGGTCGACGCGCTGTCGACCTCTGACAGACGGGCGATCGCCTGAAGGTCCGACGCGTGAGCGGCGCTCGCGAACGCCCCGTCGTCCGTCGAGACCGCAACCGGCAACGCCCGCGCGTTCCGGAACACGACGAGACCGCCGGCCGGTTCGAGGTCGAGGTCGAGCTGGGCGTCCAGTCGCGTCCGGACCGAGGCAGGCAGGTCGCCGACGCCGGCCACGACGAACCGGACCCCCAGGGGGCCGAGGAGCGCGCCGCCGTGGCTCGTCTGTCCGGCGACGATCTCGGCGAGCGCGCGGCGCAGGTACTCGTATCCCGCCCCCGTCGCGCCTCGCCCGATATCGAGCGCGGACACGCCGTCCCGGTCGCCGATCGCGAACGCGACCGAGGCCACGCCCGCGTCCACGACGCCCTGCGGGTCACCACCGGGCGCCGGGAACCGTTCGCCGTCGGGCGCGCCGAGCCACAGCACGCGGAACTCGCCCGGCGACGTCGCGACGGCCGGCCACGCCGAGGGCAGCGCGTTCGCGTCGATCTCCCAGGTTCCGAGCGCGAGGCCGAACAGCTGGCCGACGCCGCCAGCGACAAGGACGACCGAGACGGTCACGGCCGCGATCTGGCGGTATCCGAAGGCCTGACGACCGATCCCGGCCGCGAGCGTCGCGAGCCCCATCGCCAGCACGCTCGCCTCGGCGACGGCTGCGACCACGAGGTAGACGGGTGCGTTCGACGCTGCCTCGGGCAGGTAGCCGGCCGACGACCCCCATGCGAGGAACAGCGCGGCGACCGCGACCGCCATGCCTCGCCACGCGCGGCGCGCGTGCTCGCGTCCCACGACGCTGAACGCGATCAGCGCCGACAGCGGAAGGAACCACGACACGAGCCACGCGCCCTGGCCGCCCCCCGGCGTGAGACGCGTGAGCAGCCAGAAGTCGGTCGTTCCGACGTGCGAGCCGAACGCGGCACCAGGCGCGCCGACGAGATCGGAGAGCATCGGGAAGACCAGCACCGCGCCGACGATGCCGGCGGCTGCGGCGAGCAGCGCCCCACGCGATCGACGCGGCCCGGAGACGATCGATCCGAGGGCCAGCAGCGCGACGCCGAGCGCGATCCCCGGAAGGAACGCGACGCCGACCGCGAGGACGGCTCCTATCGCGACGACCCGTCGGAGCCGGAACGCGGGCCCGTGCGCGCCGAAGATCTGATCGAGCATGTCGGCCCCGAGCGGGAGGATCGCGAGCGCGACGAGCATCCCGATGCGGCCTCCCGAGAACGACCACAGCACGATCCCCGACAGCGCGTACGCGCCGGCCGACACGGCGGCGACGCTGCGTTCGCCCGTCTGCCGCGCGATCGCTCGGTACTGGAAGACGCCGGCCAGGATCGGCGTCACCATGAGCACCGCCTTCTGTGCCAGCGCGGTCGTCGAGATCCACGACGCGCCACCGAGCAACGCGAGGGCGGGGCTCGCGGCATGGTCACCTCCGAGGCCCGTCGTACGGAACCCCGAGCCGAGCTCGTGGAAGAAGGCAGACGCCGACGCAGGGAACGACGCCAGCGCGCCGCCTTCGAGCGGGCGCGGATCGATCAGCTCCAGGTACGCGAGGACCGCGACGCCGAGACCGACGGTCCACGCGAGCAGCGCGGGATGCTCCATGGCGAGAGACGAGGCGCGGCTGCGGATCGGGACCTGCTCGCGTTCGCCCTCGAGCTGCTCCTCCAAGATGCGCTCGGCCGCCTGGAACCATCGGGGCGCGCGGAACCACGTGGACTGCATGAACCTGCGAACGCTCCGGTCGCGCACCGTTCGAACGGATTGCGCTCGGACGCGCCGGCCGATCGTCGACGGCAAGTGCACGAGGTTCCACGTCCACGCCGAGAAGATCTCGTACGCGTCCTCGAATCGGCGCGACAAGGCCAGGAACAGCAGCCGCGCGACGCTGGTGACGACGTGGAGTGGGAGCAGCCACAGGAGCGACACGACGCCGTAGTTCTTGAGCATCGCCGCGAGTGCTGCCCGCTCGGCGTAGTACAGGGCGGTCCGGCGTCGCCGCGGCTCGCGCCGCTCGCCGCGCGCCGATGCACCGCGGTGTCGCGCCTGCGCCAGCGGCGTCATCAGGACCCGGAAGCCCGCGATGCGCACGCGCCAACAGAGATCCAGGTCGTCGTGATCGCCCGTCAGGCGCTCGTCGAACAAGCCCGCGCGCTGCCACGCTTCGCGGGAGACGAGCATCGCGCACGATGAGACGTAGAGGACCTCGAGCACGCGGTCGTACTGCCCCTGGTCCATCTCGCCGTCGACGAGCGGGGTGTACGGGTGGCCGAACCGGTCGGTGGACCGTCCGACCTCGCGGAGCACCCGGGGGTCGTCCCAGTCGACGACCTTGGGACCGACGACGCCGACGCGCTCGACGCCCTCGATCCCCTCGGCGGCGTCCAGCATCCGAGCGACCGCATCGGGAGCGAGCGCCGTGTCGTCGTGCACCACGAGGAGGTAGTCCGCGGCGGCCGCGACCGGGAGATCGACGGCGGCCCGCACCGCCTCCGCGATGTCCGCCTGCTCACCGAGCACCAGCACGCGGCCGGCACCGAGTGCCTGGTGGAGGAGCTCGGACGAGCCATCGGTCGAGGCCACGTCGACGGCGACGACCGCGATCCTGGGATGCGTCTGCTGTGCGAGCGACCGCAGGCACTCGCGCAGCCACGCGATCCCGTCGCGGACGACGAGCACCGCGAGCACGGTCGGCGTCCGGACCGCGTCGGGCGAGGACGTTCGTTCGGGCGTGGATGTAACCATCAGTTGGGGGGCGGCGGCGAGCGTAGCAGGTCAGAACCCGACAACCGCGGAAGGGGGGCGCCAGGGCCCCCCTTCTCGCATGGACGAGCGGCGTCGATCAGCGAGCCTTCGCCGCCGTCCGCTTGCTCGCCATCCCTGTTGCCGTGGACTTACGCCGGGTCGACCGGCGCTTGGCCGTCGACTTGCGCTTGGCGGTCGACTTGCGCTTGGCCGCCGGCTTCCTCGCCGTCGACTTGCGCTTGGCCGTCGACTTGCGCTTGGCGGTCGATTTCCGCTTCGCGGGCGATTTGCGCTTCGCCGTCGACTTGCGCTTGGCGGTCGACTTGCGCTTGGCCGTCGATTTGCGCTTGGCGGTCGACTTGCGCTTGGCCGCCGGCTTCCTCGCCGTCGACTTGCGCTTGGCCGTCGACTTGCGCTTGGCCGTCGATTTGCGCTTGGCCGTCGACTTCTTCGCCGCGGTCCTACGAGCGGGCTTACGCGCCGCCGTCTTCTTGGCCGCCGGCCTCCTCTTCGCGCTGGACTTCTTGGCTGCGGGAGACATGGGTCACCCCCTTTCCCCTGTCAGGACGCCATCCGCTTCAGGCGTCTGCGTTCTCGTTCGCTCATGCCGCCCCAGACGCCGTACCGCTCGTCGCGTCGCAGGGCGTAGTTCAGGCACTCGATGCGAACGGGGCAGTCCGAGCAGATCCGCTTCGCCTCCCTGGAGGATCCCCCCTTCTCGGGGAAGAAGATCTCGGGGTCGTGTTCCCGGCACCGCGCCCGTTCTTGCCACGGGATGTAGTGATGCACCGCTCTCTCCCCCCAGAATCACACGCGTGTGATTCTGAGCCATGTTCCCCCTCTTTGACAAGAGGGGATCCGTCGATCGCATGCACCTCCACCTCTCGCGCCAACACAGCATGGTCTCCCCGGAAGATGGTCTACGGTAGTTGCAGGGGTTTTCAAGCCATTCCGGCCGGAATTTCCCCTGTCAAGCAGCTTGACGGTAACCGTCAAGGGGACTGACGAGATTGAGCGCGGTTACGTCGTCCGAGCTGCGATCCGCTCACGAACGACGCGTTCGTACGTCGTGGTGCGCTCGACGGGCACGCGTCCGACCGCACGGATCGCATCGCAGATATCCACAGGTTCCATGCGTATCCCCCACGTGGCGCCCGCCATGCGACTGATCGTCTCCTCCATCAGCGTGCCGCCGAAATCGTTCGCACCGCCCTTCAGGATCGCCTGCGAGGCCTCGACACCGAGCTTGACCCACGACACCTGCACGTTGTGGATAACCCCGTCGAGCAGCAAGCGCGCGACCGCGTGCATCCGGCGGCTCTCGTCGAACGTCGGACCGGGTCGCGACTTGCCGGCGAGGTAGATCGGTGCGTTGTTATGCACGAACGGTAGGGGCACGAACTCGGTGAAGCCGCCCGTGTCGCGCTGGATCGCCGCGATGCGACGGATGTGGAAAACCCAGTGCGGCGGCGCGTCGACGTGACCGAACATGATCGTGGAGGATGACCGCAGGCCGACATCGTGCGCGGTGCGGACGATGTCTTCCCACGTGTCGGCGGGAAGCTTGCCCTTGGTCAGCGACCACCGGACGTCATCGTCCAGGATCTCGGCAGCCGTCCCCGGTATCGTCCCCAACCCGCGTCGATGGCACTCCTGGAGGAACTCGCGGAACGAGATGCCGAGCTTCGTCGCGCCGTTCAGGACCTCCATCGGGCTGAACGCGTGGATGTGGATGTCTGGAACGCGGCGCTTCACCGCGTCCAGGAGCTCGAAGTAGAACGAGCCGGGGAGATCGGGGTGGATCCCCCCTTGCATGCACACTTCGGTGGCGCCGTACCGCCAGGCTTCCTCGGCGCGGTCCGCCACCTCGTCGAGCGTCAGGGTGTAGGACTCCGGGTCCACCTCGCGCTGGGCGAAGGCGCAGAATCGGCAACCCACGTAGCAGACGTTCGTGAAGTTGATGTTCCGGTTGACCACGTACGTGACCTCGTCGCCGACGGCGTCGCGTCGGAGATCGTCGGCGACGCTGCAGAGCGTCTCGAGCGCGGCTCCCTCCGCCGAGAAGAGCGCCAGCGCCTCGGCGTCCGCGAGCGGCCGGCGGGCCTCGGCAGCCCGGAGCGCTGACCGGACATCGGCGGGCAGGGGCGCCGGGGCGCCGTTCGACGCGGGTGCGAGCGCCTCGAAGTCGCCGTAGACCGCGTCGGCGTCGTGCCTGAGCCCCGCGTCGGGGCCCTTCGCGAACGTCAGGTCGATCCGGCGTGGCTTCCACTGCACGTCCGGGTCCTGCCAGGGCGTGGGCTCGGGGACCGTGCCCTCGAGGGCGAGGCCGTCGTCGGCCATCAGGCGCCCGACCGGGACCCGCATCTTGCCTGCCAGGTAGGGGTCCGGGCGGAGCGCGAACCGCGGGTGGACGGTCAGGCGCTCGCGCAGCCGGAGGCCCCGATCGGAGGTCCTCATAGAAAGGACGTCGAGGGCGGGCCAGGGTCTCTCGGGGTTCACGTGGTCGGGGGTGAGCGGCGAGACCCCGCCCCAGTCGTCGATGCCGGCATCGAGCAGACGGAGCTGCATGCCCGGGTCGGACAGGTTCGGCGGCGCCTGCACGCACATCGACGGCCCGAACAGGACCCGGGTCGTCGCGACGGCGGCCAGGTAGGTCTCGTCGTCCGGCTCGGGCGTGGACGCCATCGCCGTTCCCGGCTTGGCGCGGAAGTTCTGGACGATCACCTCCTGCACGTGCCCGTACCGCCGGTGGATCTCCCGGATCGCGAGCAGCGACCCGGCGCGCTCGCGGGCGGTCTCGCCGATACCGACGAGGATGCCGGTCGTGAACGGGACGGCGTGACGGCCGGCGTCTTCGATCGTGCGCAACCGCACGGCCGGGTGCTTGTCGGGCGATCCGAAGTGCGGCCCTCCGCGCTCGGACAGACGCTCGGACGAGGTCTCGAGCATCAACCCCATCGACGCGGACACGTGCTTCAGCCGCGCGATCTCCTCCCACGACATCACGCCCGGGTTGAGATGCGGCAGCAGCCCGGTCCGCTCGATCACGTGGATCGCGCACGCGCGCACGTAGTCGAGGGTGGACGCGAACCCACGCTCGTCGAGCCACGCGCGCGCAGCCGGATACCGGTCCTCGGGCCGATCCCCCAGCGTGAACAGCGCCTCCTTGCACCCGAGCCGGCGTCCGGCCTCCGCGATGGCGACGACCTCGTCGGGCGACAGGTACGGCGCCTCGAGCCGAGCGGGTGGCTTCGCGAACGTGCAGTAGTGGCAGTGGTCGCGACACAGCATCGTCAGCGGGATGAACACCTTGCGCGAGTACGTGACGTCGTCGCCGTGGCCGAGACGCGCGAGCCGCCACGCGAGCCGCATCAGGCGTTCCAGATCGTCGCCGCCGGCCGACAGCATCGCCGCGGCTTCGTCGAGCGACAGCGCCTTGCCTGCCTCCGCTCGGACGAGCGCCCGTCGGACCTGCGCGCCCGTCGCCTCGGGCCAGGAACCTGACACTGAGCGCGAGCCTACTACGCTATGCCGCGCATGAAGGTCGTCGCGCTCGCGGGTGGGATCGGCGCCGGGAAGTTCCTGCGTGGGCTCGTCCGCGTCGTCGAACCGTCCGACGTCACGGTGGTCGTCAACACGGCCGATGACATCGTGATGCACGGGCTGCGCGTCTGCCCCGACCTCGACTCGGTGACGTACTGGCTCGGCGGGGAGATGGACCGCGAACGCGGGTGGGGGCGCGCCGGCGAGACGTTCCGGGCGACGGACGAGCTGCGGCGCATCGACCCGGGCGCCGCGTGGTTCGGGCTCGGCGATCTGGATCTCGGCACGCATCTGTTCCGGACGCGGGGGCTCGCGGCGGGGCTCCGGCTGTCCGAGGTGACGGCGCTCGTGGCGCTGCGGTTCGGCGTCGCGGCGAGGATCCTCCCGATGTCGGACGACCCGGTGACGACGCGGATCCTGGTCGTCCGCGGCGGCGAACGAGTGAACCTGCACTTCCAGGAATACTGGGTCCGACACGGCGCGCGCGACGAGGCGAAGGAGATCCGGTTCGCCGGCGCCGATGCGGCACGGCCGTCGCCCGGCGTGCTCGCGGCGATCGGGTCGGCCGACGCGATCGTCATCAGTCCGTCGAACCCCGTCGTGTCCATCGGTCCGATCCTCGCCGTCCCGGGGATCCGCGAGGCGCTGGCGGCGCGTCGCGAGATCGTGAGCGGGATCTCGCCGATCGTCGGCGGCGCGGCGCTCGCCGGGATGGCCGACCGGGTCATGCCGGCTGCAGGCCTCGAGGTGTCGGCGGCGGGAGCGGCGTCGGCGTTCGCCGACGTGCTGTCGCACTGGGTGATCGACGAGACCGACCGGTCCCTGGCACTGGCCGTCGAGCGGCTCGGGCTCCGCGTGTCGGTCACCGACACCGTGATGCGCGACGACGGGGCCGCCGAGGCGCTGGCCCGCGTGGCGCTCGGTCCGTCGTCGTGAGCGTCGAGGTCCTGCCCGTCGAGGGACTCCCCGAGGTCCAAGAGGGCGACGACCTCGTCGCGATGCTGGCAGGACCGCTCGGGAAGCTGGGCGCGCGCGACGGCGACGTCGTCGCGGTGACGCAGAAGATCGTCTCGAAGGCCGAGGGCAGGGTCGTGCCGGAGGCCGATGTCGGCCGGGTGGGCTGGGTCGAACACGAGAGCGAGCGCGTGGTCGCGCGCCGCGGCGACCTCGTGATCGCGCAGACGCGTCACGGGTTCGTCTGCGCGAACGCCGGCGTGGACGCGTCGAACGTCGAGCCCGGGTTCGTCGCGTTGCTGCCAGAGGATCCCGACGGATCCGCGGAGCGGCTCCGCGCCGGCCTCGGCGAACGGCTCGGACGGCGCATCGCCGTCGTCGTCACCGACACGTTCGGACGGACGTGGCGGCAGGGGGTCGTGAACGTGGCGATCGGGTGCGCCGGCCTGCCGGCGCTCGCGGATCTGCGTGGGACTCCCGACCACACGGGGCGGAAGCTCGAGGCGACCGTCGTCGCCCTGGCCGACGAGGTGGCCGCGGCGAGCGGGCTCGTGATGGGCAAGGCCGCGCGCGTCCCGGCCGCGATCGTCCGCGGCATCGAGTCGGACGCGCCGCACGGGCGCGCGTCGGACCTCGTCAGGCCCCCCGAGGAGGACCTGTTCCGCGAGTCGCCGCTGCTGTCGATATCGGCGCGGCGGACGATCCGGACGTTCGGTCCGGGCGACGTCCCCGACGAGGTCGTGCGCGAGGCCGTCGCCGCCGCGTGCACCGCGCCCTCGCCGCATCATTCGCGGCCGTGGCGCTTCACCGCGCTCACCTCGCCGCCGGCAAAGCGGGCGCTGCTGGCCGCGCTCGCCGCGGCCTGGCGCGCGGATCTGGGGCGCGACGGCGTCCCCTCGGAGCGCGTCGAGCGCCGGATCACGCGGAGCGACGCGATCCTCGGCGCGGCGCCGGTGCTGATCGTCCCGTGGGTGACGTTCGCACCGTCGCAGTCCTACACCGACGACGAGCGCTCACGCGCCGAGGTGCAGATGTTCTTGCTCTCGGCCGGCGCCGCCGTCCAGAACCTCCTGCTCGCCTTGCACGCGCAGGGGTATGGCTCGGCGTGGCTCGCGTCGACGCTGTTCTGCCAGGAGGAGACGCGGGAGGTGCTCGGGATGTCGAGCGACTGGCTCGCGCTCGGAACGGTCGCGGCCGGGTCGATGCCGACCGGGACACCCGAGCCCCGGCCGGCGATCGACCTCGACGCCTTCCTTCACTTCGCCTGAGCGTCTGCCGCGCCGGCCGGTATCCTTTCCCTTCGACCCGGACCTCGAGGAGCGCGGGTGGCGAGCAGGCAGCAGCAACGGACGGCGAAGGGCTCGGGCCCCAACGGGCGGCCGACGAAGGCGGAGCGCCGCGAGCTGGCGCGGCGGGAGCGTGACGAGCTGCGCCGCAAGGTGGCGCGCGCCCGCCGGAACCGCCGGATCGCGACCTGGACGATCCTCGCCGTCGCGATCGCGGGCGGCATCTGGCTGTACACGAGGGACGAGGACGCCGGCTCAGACGCGGCCCGCCCGCTCCCCGGCGTCCTAACCGCGCCGGCACCGTGGTCCAACAACGTCGAGCAGATGGGCGACCGGCTCGACCTCCTCGATCTGCCGCGCGCCGGAGCCGCGCTGCACATCCACTCGCACCTGTCGCTGTTCGTCGCCGGCGAGCAGGTCTCGGTCCCGGCCGACATCGGGGTCGCCGGCAG
>Ga0299906_10003810_pt1 | contig 12405 bp, 7 predicted proteins | sample RVTome_14_FD_200259 | JGI IMG/M metagenome (GOLD analysis project Ga0299906, IMG submission 200259) | Soil microbial communities from uranium-contaminated site in the Upper Colorado River Basin, Wyoming, United States - RVT145D125 (version 2) ...
GCCGGCTCGCTCAACGCCATCGTCTCGCAGCAGCTCGTCAGGAGAGCCGACGGCAAAGGGCGCGTGCCCGCCGTGGAAATCCTCGTCGCCACCGGGGCGATCAGGAACCTCATCCGTGAGGGCAAGGACCATCAGATCCAGACGGCCATCCAGTCCGGTGCCCAGCATGGGATGCAGACGATGGACGCCTCGCTGGCTGCCCACCTGCGTTCCGGGGCGATCACCCGCGACGCCGCCTTCGAGAGCGCACACGACCCAGACGTCCTCACGGCGCTGCTGTAGACCTGCCGAGGAGGAGCAGACCACATGACCACCACCACGACCACACCGACGGGCGGAGTCCAGAAGTTCACGTATCGGGTTCGTGACAAGGACGGGCGGCTCCGCACCGGCGACATCGAGGGATCGAGCACCGAAGCCGTCGTGAGGGCGCTGCGCCGCCGCGGGCTCATCCCGCTCGACGTGCAGCGCAAGCAGGCGACCGGCCTGAACCGGGAGGTCACGATTCCCGGGTTCGGCCACCGCGTGAAGTCGCGCGACGTCGTGCTTTTCAGCCGCCAGTTCGCCACGATGGTGAACAGCGGGCTGTCGCTCATCAAGGCCCTGTCGGTGCTCATCGAGCAGAGCGAGAACAGGGCGCTGGCGGACGTCATCAGCCAGGTGAAGTTGGACGTCGAGCAAGGCCGCTCCCTCTCGGCGGCCCTCGAGCGCCATCCCAAGGTGTTCTCGGACCTCTACGTGGCGATGGTGCGCGCCGGCGAGATCGGCGGCGTGCTCGACGAGACGCTCAATCGCTTGGCGGACATGCTGGAGGCGAACCTGGCACTTCGTTCGAAGGTGCGCTCAGCGATGGCCTATCCGATGGTCGTCGGCGGCCTCATCCTGCTCGTGACGACGGCGATGATCATCTTCGTGGTGCCCGTGTTCACGAACCTGTACGCCGAGCTGGGGCAAGGGGCGTCCTTGCCGGTTCCGACGAGGCTCCTCGTGGGCCTCTCCAAGGCGGCGACGACCTGGTGGTGGCTTCTCGCCATCATTGCGGCGATCGGGATCTGGGCGTTCCGGAACTGGATCTCGAGCGCGGCCGGCAGGCAGGTGTGGGACGGCATCAAGCTCAAGGTCCCGGTCTTCGGCAGCCTGGTCCACAAGACGGCGCTGAGCCGTTTCTCGAGGACGCTGGCGGTGCTGAGCCGCACGGGCGTACCGATACTGCAGTCGATCGACATCGTCTCGGACACGGCGGGCAACCGGGTCGTCGCCAAGGCACTCCAGGACGTGAAGACGTCCGTTCGAGAAGGCGAGTCTCTTGCCGGCCCGCTGGAACGACACACCGTTTTCCCCCCGATGGTCGTACAGATGATGGCGGTGGGGGAAGAGACGGGAGCGCTCGACGCCATGCTCGAGAAGGTGTCCGCCTACTACGACCGGGAGGTCGACGACACGATCTCGACGCTCACGAGCCTCATCGAGCCGATCCTCATCGTCATCATGGGAGTAACGGTCGGAGCGATCTTGATCGCGCTCTACCTGCCGATATTCAACATCGCAGGACTCGTCCAGTAGCCGGTGGGCCGCAGGCCCCAAATGAGCCGTCCGCGCTCAACTATCGACCGTGGATGCCGATGACATTGGAGCGGGTCGAAGGTCGGCCCGCAGCCGTACCCACGGAGGTTCCCAACCTATGCGTACTCTGCGCGAACGGCTGGCCAAGGACGATGGCTTCACGCTCATCGAGCTCATGGTGGTGGTACTGATCATTGCAGTCCTCGTCGCCATCGCCATCCCATCGTTCCTCGGCTTCCGGGCCAGGGCTCAGGATCGTGCCGCCCAATCGGACATCAGGAACGTGCTTCTCTCCGAGAAGGCGTACTGGACCGATACCGGGGCGTTCACGGAGACCGAGTCTGACCTGAAAGGCTACGAGCCCAGCATCGAGACCAACACGACCAGCTCGGCGACTCAAGGTGTCTTCACCGACATGTCGGTCGCCTCGAACGACGACGTCGTCTGCCTGACGCAGGCGAGCGACTCCGGCAACTTCTTTGCCATCTTCGAGGACGAGACCGCAACCGGCGGCACGTACTACGGCGCCAGCGCCGGTGACATCACGTGCCCGTCGTCTGCAGCCGCAGGCGGCCCGAGCTCGACGGCAACAGTGACCTGGAGCACGGCGGGCTTCCCCGCTGCCCCGTGATGCCACTGTCGTGACGCGACCTCGAGGTCGTGGAGATCGGGGGACGAGCATCTGCTCGTCCCCCGACCTCGTATCGGATGCCACCCCGAGGCCGGCAGATCCACGGACCGTTCGACGCTCCGCTCTACGCTCCATCCGCTCATGACGACTCTCCTCGCAGCCATCGCGGCGCTCTCGGGGCTCGCATTCGGCTCTTTCATCCACGTCGTGGCTCGGCGCGTGCCTGCCAAGCTCTCCGTCGTCGCCCCCGGCTCTCGGTGCCCCCTCTGCGAGGCCCCCGTCCGGCCCCGCGACAACATTCCCGTCCTGTCCTATCTGATCCTGCGCGGCAGGTGCCGCGACTGCGGCAGGCCGATCGGCTGGAGATATCCGGCCGCCGAGATCGCCACGGCCGGGTTGTTCGCGGCAACGGTCGTGGTGATCGGGACGCGCTGGGTGCTGCCCGCCTTCTTGTGGTTCGCCGGCGTGACGATGGCGCTCATGATCACGGACCTCGACCACAAGCTCATCCCGAATCGAATCCTGTTTCCCGGCACCGCCATCGCGACGGCCCTGCTCGTCGCCGGGTCCCTGCTCGACGGCGAGCCGGGCATGCTGCTGACGGCGATCGCAGGAGCGGTTGCCTTCTTCGCGATCCTGCTGGCGCTGGCGCTCGTCGCCAGAGGAGGCTTCGGCTACGGCGACGTCAAGCTGGGCTTCCTGCTCGGGATGTTTCTCGGGTACGAGAGGTTCTCGTTCGTCCTCGCCGCGCTGCTCATCGCCTTCTTCGCCGGTGGCATCGTGTCGCTCCTGCTGGTGGTGACGAGGCTGCGGAGCCGCAAGGACGCCATTCCGTTCGGCCCATACCTCATCCTGGCCACCTACGTCGTGCTCGCCCGAGGGCCGCAGCTCATCGACTGGTACCTCAACCGCTAGTGGTGCGTCGTCCAATTGGTGACCTCGGCTCTGGACCGCCGGTCCGACGCCGCAAACCGGGGACCGCCACACACTGCCCCCGCCCCTCGACTGGGCCAGACGCTGTCTCCCGCTCGGCGGGGGACCGGCGAGCGGTCGCCCTGCGACCCGAGCCGAGGGGGCCGCTTGGCCGCCGCACGCTGCCCCCGCCGCCTTGACTCGGTCAAACGCTGTCTCCCGCTCGGCGGTGGACCGGCGAGCGGTCGCCCTGCGACCCGAGCCGAAGGGGCACCTGGCCGCCTCACACTGCCGGACCCCCTCGACTCGGCCTCCGGCCCTCGTCGATCCCCCGGAAACCGGGGGATCGCGGGGACACCTGCCAACCGCACGGACGGCCACACACACGCGGTCTCCCGCTCGGCGGGGGACCGGCGAAGCGGTCGCCCTGCGACCCGAGCCGAGGGGGACCTGGCAGACCGGACCTCCGCGTGGCCGACGCCGCAAACCGGGACAGCCGCGGCCCGTGGTCATCAATTCCGCGACAGATCAGTAGGAGATCTCGCCGGCGGCCGGCTGCGGCCTATCCGGGCACAGTGCTTGTGTGGCGCCGATTCCACCGGTACTCTCGCAACCGGAAGCAAATGACATCGCTGTAATTCAGCTTCCACGGGGCAGCTACGAGCGGAGAGACGATGGCCGTCACCGTTGGTCTCGATATCGGGAGCACCGGGGTCAGAGCAGCCGTGATCGACACGGCGAAGTCGCGACGCACGCTTCGACGGTACGGCGAGTTGCCGTTACCTCACGGAGCGGTCGTCGGCGGCGAGATCGTCGACGACCTGGCCGTGATCGAGACGATCACCGCCCTGTGGCGCCGGGAGAAGCTCCCTTCGCGTGGCGTCGTGGTCGGGACGGCCAGCCAGCGCATCGTCGTGCGCCACGTCGAGCTTCCCCAGATGGAGGACTCCGAGCTCAAGCGGGCGCTCCCATTCCACGTCCAGGAGGCCATCCCGATGGCCGTCGAGGACGCCATCCTCGACTGGGTCGGAGTCGAGGACTACGTGACGGACGATGGCCAACCGATGCGGTCGATCCTGGTCATCGCGGCGCACAGGGAGATCGTCGACGCCCTGGTGGCGGTCACGCGCCAGGCGGGCGTGACCATCCAGGCGATCGACCTGCAGGCGTTCGCCCTGGTGCGCAGCGTGTTCGGCATGGAGCCGGCGCTCGGGAACTCGCTGCAGGCGATCCTCGACATCGGGGCGTCGGTGACCCAACTCGTCATCTCCAAGGGCGGGGCGGCCCGCTTCGTTCGCGTGCTGCCGCGCGGAGGGGACGGCTTCACCATCTCGCTCAAGGACGCCTTGGAGATCGAGGTCGCCGACAGCGACGAGATGAAGCGGCGCGTCGGCGTTTCGTCGAACGGCGACACGGGCGGATCCGACCTGGACGAAGAGGCGAGGTCGGTGCTCACGGAGCAGGCCGACTCCCTCATCGAGGAGATCCGCGGCTCGATCGAGTTCTACCTGGCGGCATCGCGCGAGGAGCGGATCTCGAGACTCGTGGTCGCCGGGAACGGGGCCCGCTTGCCTCACCTGGCGCGCCGGCTCGGCCGCAAGCTCGACATTCCCGTCGAGCCCGCCAAGGTGCTCGACTTCGTCGACGTCGGCCGGGTCGACAAGACGGACGCCGAGATGCTCGATGCCCAGCCGGTCCTGCCGACGGCAGTCGGCCTCGGTCTGTGGGGTGACATCTGATGCGCCCGATCAACCTCCTCCCACCCGAGGCGTTCGAGGCAGTCGCGGCAAGGCGAATCCGCAACCGGGTCCTGGCGATCGGGGCGGCTTACGTGGCAGCGCTCGTCGTGGTGACGCTGCTGGCGAACGGCCGGGTTCGCGACGCCGAGCAACTCGTGACGGAGCAACAGGCGGAGAACGACGATCTGCAGCGGAGCGTCGTCGCCCTCGGCGACGCCGATGCCCTGGTCGCCGAGTTCCAGGGCGGGACGGGTCTCCTCGAGCAGGCGCTGGCGAGCGACGTCTCGTGGAGCTCGCTGCTCGTCGACCTCTCCAGGCAGATCCCGGACCGCTTGTGGCTCGACGGCCTCGTCGCCACGACGGAGGACGAGACGACGATCGGACGCCTCACCGTCTCCGGTGTCGCCTTCGACTACGTGGACGTCTCGGCGTGGCTCCGCTCCCTCGATTCGAGGCGCTTCCCTGGGGTCACCGGCACGTGGGTCGACTCGATCGCCGAGTCGACCATCGACGAGTTCGACGTCGTGCTGTTCAGCTCCACGACCTCGTTCACCGAGGCAGCTCTGTCGGAGCGGCTGCAGCAGCGCACACCGGAGCTGCTGAGATGAACCGGTCCATCCTGGCAGTCGGCGCCCTCGGTTTCGTGCTCGTCACCGCCATCTGGTGGTTCATCTTCCTCAACCCGACCAACCAGGCCGTCGGCGACGCCGAGCTCGATCTCCAGATCGAGCAGACCAGGGCGGAGTCGCTCAGGACCCGAATCGCGCAGCTCAACGACATCCAGGACGAGGAGTTCTCGTACCGAATGGCCATCGAGCAGATCGAGTCGTCGATCCCGGAGGACGCCATGCTCGACAGGCTCATCGAGGACCTGCGCGCCCTGGCGGAGGAGACCGGCGTCGACGTCATCTCGCTGGCGGCCACGCCGCCGGTCTTCAACACGGTCGACCCGGACCAAGAGCTGTTCGAGATCGACGTGACGCTCAATCTCGAAGGCCAGTACTTCGAGGTCCTCGGCTTCGTGGTCGGCCTCGAGGACATGCAGCGCCTCATTCGCATCGATACTGTGAGCATGGCTCCGGCTCAGGCAGCAACCCCGGGAGACGAGGCGTCGACGACCACGTCGACCTCGACGACGACGTCGACCACCACGACGATCACATCGTCGACCACGTCGAGTACGTCGTCGACCACGACCTCGACGACGACGTCGACCACCACGACGACGACACTGCCCCCTACCATCGAGGCGGATCTGCTGAGCGTGACGATCCAGGCGACCGTGTTCACCCGCACCCCGCTCCTCGGCTTGCCACAGTCGACGACCACGACGACCGTGCCCGAAACGCCGGAGGAGACGCCGTGAGACGCGATCGACCGGTTCTGGCAACCATCCTCGGGGTCGTGCTCGTCTCGATCGCGGCCGCAGTCGCCGGCCTCGTCATCTCGTCCGGCGTGCTTTGGGACGACGCCGCCGACGATCCCGGCATCGTCCAGTCGGCCGGCGTCGATCTCGGAGCACTCTCGGACGTCGGCGGCGTGGCCCTCGACGGGCTGCAGCCGGCCGCCATCGCATCGGGGTTCCAGGGCCAGCCGCGCGACCCGTTCAAGCCGCTGATCCCGAGCGGTACCACGAGCAGCACCTCGACGACCGACGGCTCCGGGACGACTTCTTCGACGACGCCGGGCGGCACGACGAGCACCACCGATTTCGATCCCGACTCGTATCGGGTGTCGCTCGTCGCCATCGACGAGGTTGCCGGAACGTTGCGCGCCACGGTTCTCGTCAACGGCCAGACATACAACGTCGGGGTCGGCGAGACATTCGCCTCCGTCTTCAAGCTGGTGCGCATCACGGCGACGAACGCCACGTTCATGTTCGGGGACAGGGCGTTCGTCCTCGCAGTCGGCCAGGAGATCCTGAAGTGAAGTTCTGAGGTCTCCGCAGGCAGCGGAGCCCCGAAGGAGGGAGGGTCGAACCGGCAGGGTCGGCCCTCCCTCTGTTTGTGCCCGCGATGAGCACGGGGGGTGGGTGGGGATGAGCACGGTGGGGTGGGGGGGATGAGCTTTCCATTTGTCGCCAGGTGTGTGGCGTGGTACAAAGCGGCTCCCGCTGAGGGGTGTTGATGCGTTCGTTGTCACGGTCCGTTGGTTTGGTGGCGTTGGTGGTGGCGAGTTCGGCGCTGGCGGCGGTTCCGGTGGGTGGTCAGGAGGCTCCGCCGGATTCGGGGGTGGTGGCCGAGACCGAAGACTCACACGACGAAGAGCCGCGGGATGTTCCTGGTGTGCCGGCTGCCCCGGGTACGAGTGGTGAGGTGTTCGAGTCGTTGTCGGTGGCGGTGGGTGGACCGGACGACGACGTGACGGACGACGCGGTTCCGGTCGACTATGTGCCTCCGCCGTTGGTGGCGGGTGTGTACGAGGTGGATGTTGATCCGGCCGGTGGCCGACATGTGGTGGCGGAGACTCCGTTGGCGGTTGAGATCTCGAGGGATGACGCTGCGAGGACCCGTCCCGTTGATCCGCGTGATTCTCGGCGGGGCAAGATCCGGGTGTCGGTGTCGGATGATGCTGCGGCACGGCCGGAGTCGTCGGCGATCCCGTTGTTCACGGTGGACGTGTTCGATGCGAACGCGTCCCGGGTCGATCTGGGTGATCCGTTACGGGTGGAGTTGAGCTATGCCGGTTGGGCGGATGCCCGCCTGGGGTATCGGGATAGCCGGTTGGAGTTGCGATGGTATGACGGTTGCTCGGAGTCGACGGTGGTGGTGGATGAGGAGACTGGAGCGACCGAGTCTCGGGTGTTTTGTGATGTGGTGGCTCCATTGGAGACGGTGATCGACCCGGTGGCGGAGACGGTGTCGGTGTTGTTGGACCCGGATGACCCGTTGGGGTCGCGTCCGGCGGTGGCCGGTTTCGAGGGGGCGGGTGTGCCGGTGTCGGGATTGCAGGGCGGTGGTGGAGGTGGGGTCGGGTTCGGTTCGGGTGGCTCGTCGGCTGAGGGGTCGTTTTCGGCGACACCGTTGTCGGCGGTGGCGGACTACCAGGTGGGACTGTATACGGGTTCGTTTGAGACGTCGTATCCGATTCCGGTGCCTCCGTCGGCGGCGGGTGCGGTTCCGTCGGTGTCGTTGGTGTACTCGTCTGGTTCGGTCGACGGGATGTTGTCTGACTCGAACAATCAGGCGTCGACGGTGGGTGTCGGTTGGTCGCTGGCGGCGGGCGGGTCGATCACGAGGCATGTGTGGACGTGCCGCAACAACGTGTTCGGGCACGATCTGTGCCCGTTGGATGACGATGACCGGTTCAGTTTGAGCTTGAACGGCACGTCGGCTGTGTTGGTGCACGACACCGGTAACAAGTACCGGCTCGAGTCTGATGCGATGTGGGTGGCTGAACTCGAGGCGGGGAGCGGGTTGCCTGACTCCCACGACGACTACTGGCGGGTGACGACTCCTGACGGGACGGAGTATGAGTTCGGCAGGACGGATGATTCACAGGATTGGGTTCCGATGGATATGTCGCAGTTGTCGTCGCCTCCGTTCGACTGTCACACGCACGAGGAGGACGACGCACCGTATTCGGAGACGTGTGATAAGGCGTGGCGTTGGAACCTGAACAAGGTGACCGACCCGAACGGCAATGTGATCAGCTACAAGTATGAGCAGGAGTTCAGCTGGTATCGGGTGCGCGCGTTCTCGATGATTGCGTGGCCCAATGGTGATTATGTGCGGGCGTCGCACGTGACTGAGATCGAGTACGCGACGAACTCGGGGGCGGGGATCACCCCAAAGGTGCGTGTCAGGTTCCTCACCGAACTTCGTTGCAGCGACCCGTTGGTGCGTGCCGACTGCAACGGCAACGGCGACTTCTTGGATACCCCCATCGATCTGGTGTGCCGCCACGACCTGTCAGGCGGCGGCTGCGGCAACGACTACCCGACGTTTTTTACGGAACGCCGCCTCGACGGGATCCAGACTCTGGTCAAGGAGAGCGGCGAGTGGCGCATCGTCGACTGGTGGGACCTGTCCCAGACCTATCCGGACCCGACCGTGACCGGTGATGTCAAAGCGTCGGAGCCGAAGTTGTGGCTCGACGAAGTGGTGCAGCGACCGGAGAGCGAGACCGGTGCCCGGTCGGCGTTCCAGAACCTCGAAGCCGAGTCTTACGACGACGACAAGTCGATCTCGTTTGTTGACGCCGCCGACTACGGCGCCTCGGTTGACGCCTCCGACCCGACCGCCAACTCCAACTCGGCGATCGGGGGAACCCACAACACCGATTGGGTCCGGTTCGACGATGTGGATTTCGGAACCGCGGGCGTGTCGGGTGTGCTCGCCCGGGTAGCTTCGGACGGTGAGTCGGGCAGTATCAAGGTGCGACTCGACAGCGCCACCGGGACCTTGATCGCCACGGTCGACGTGTCCGATACGGGTGGCTGGAACGACTACGAGACGGAGCAGGATCTGACGATCTCGGGCAACCCTACCGGGGTCCACGACGTCTACTTCGTGTTCGAGAAGTCAGGCTCGGTGAAGCTGGCCGACGTCAACTGGTTCCGGTTCGTGCCGTCAAGCCTTCCCGGTCTACCCGAGACCGACTACGACCGGATCGACTTGAAGAACCGGGCCGAAAACCTGTCTGCGTTGAACGCCATTCCGACGTCGCCGATGCGGATGCCACGCGTCGACCACGTCGACACTGCGTTGGGTGGCGAGATCGACGTCACCTACGGGCAGGACTATGGGTGGGACTCTGAGCCGAATGGCCCGTGCCATCAGGACTACCTGCCACCCAACCCGGATGGAACCAACGTGAGGAACCCTTGTGACTACTTCGTTGGCTGGGCCGACGGCTTCGCGGTTCATTTCAACAAGTTCAAAGTCAAGGAGCTCACGACAGACGACACGTTCTCGGAGAACAATCGTCAGAAGACCACCTATGAGTATTCGCGTCCGGCGTGGCGCCATTCCGACAACCCGGGCTACGCTAACCATGACAACTCGGCGTGCGACTCTGGCCTCAAGGCGTGTAATCACTGGAACGATTTCCGCGGTCACGGCAAGGTCACCGTCAAACAGTTGAACACCAGCGACGGCACGCTCACCGAAACCGAGCGCTACTTCTATCAGGGGATGGACGGCGACTACACCGGGAACGGGAACTGGAACTGGTCGGCTTCGATCACGCTGTCGGACTCGACTACCCGCACCGACCACAACTGGCTTGCCGGCCGGGAGGCCGACACCCGATCGATGGACGGGTCGTCTCCGCTGGTGCGCACCGTAATCAAATACGACTGGTTCACCACCGTATCCGACGACTACCGGACGGCCCGCTTCGTCGCACCCGACGACGTCACCGCCACCACCTACGGGTCGACCGACAAACAGACCCGGGTCGAATACGTGTACGACCAGACCAACGGGAACCCGGAACGGGAGATCTACCACGGCGACCTGTCGATCGGCGTCGACGACCGTAACGTCGAACACGCCTACGCCACCAGCTCCGGTGCCGAGACCATCTTCCCCAAGTACGAGAAGCTGTGGGCCGGTACCTCGATCGGGGCTCCCGACCAGGAGCTGCGACACACCAAGTTGTATTACGACGACCTGGCGTTCGGCACCGTCGACGTCGGCAACCCCACCAGCCGGCGTGACTTCTCGACGACCACCGTGTACAGCGAAACCGAATTGAGCTACGACGCCGCCGGTCGGTTGACCACCGTAACCGACCCGGAGAACAACGTCACCACCAACGGGTACGACACCAACCACGGGTACCTGGCGTCGGTCACCAACGACCTGGGACACGCTACCTCATTCGTGGTCGATCCCGGCACCGGGGCACCGGTCAGCGCAACCGACCCGAACGGCAACCAGACCGTGTACTCATACGACGAGTACCAGCGGCTCGTCGACCTGTGGCGACCCACCGAGAACCCGGCCTCGGACCCGGCATCGTTCGAGTTCGCCTACTACCCGGCGCAGCGGCCCGCCAAGGTCGTCACCAAGGTGCTGACCGACGCCTCGACAGGCAACTACGTCCGCTCTGTGGAGTACCACGACGGGTTCGGCCGCGCCATCCAAACCCAAACCAACGCCCCCGGCGACGACCGCTACCTCATCTCCCGCTACTTCAACGCCCTCGGGCTAGTGCGACGCCAGTCGGGTCGGTGGCTCGACACCAACAACGACGCCGGCGACGGGTACCTCACCGTCGATTGGGGAGGCTCACCCCAACCCGAGCTCCAAACCGTGTACAGCTACGACGAAGTGGGACGGGTCACGCTGACCGAAACCCTCGACAACGAATCCCCGGGCTCGGCGCTGTGGGCCGAGAGCGTCACGTATGACGCCTGGAACCGCACGGTCACCGACCGCAACGGCGTCGAGTCCCGTTACCACAACGACGGCTTCGGCAACCTGGTCACCGTCGTCGAAGACGTCGACGGTGGCGCCTACACCACCGACTACACGTACGACCTCACCAATCAACTCATGACCGTCACCGACGACACCGACACTCAACTCCAGGACATCGAGTACGACCTGCTGGGTCGCAAGACCGCAATGTCCGACGCCGACAGCGGCGACTGGTCCTACACCTACGACGACAACGGCAACCTCGAGACCCAAACCGACGGGCGAGGCACCACGCTCACCTTCGACCACGACGGTCTCAACCGGTTGACCCAAAAGAAGCAAGGCAGCACCGTGCTCGCCAAGTGGATCTACGACGCCGCCGGCGCCAAGGGCCTGCTCGACAAGACCGAAGCGTACGTCGGTGGGGTCTTGTCAGTGACCGTCGACCATGACGGGTACGACGCCCGTAACCGGGTTACTGGAACCAAGTGGACCGTGGAGAGCTCCAATCGGGACATCGACTGGTCGTACAACGAAGCCGACCAGGTGACGGTCACCACGTATCCCAACGTGTCGGGGACAAGGGAGGACGTCACTGTCTCCTATGACACTCGCACCGGGTTGCCGAAGAAGCTCGACAGCGACGAGGGCGACGTCTTGGTGGACGACGTCTCGTGGACCGGCGACGGCCGGACCGCAGCGCAGGTGTGGGGGGAGTCGACTGGGGCCGGACAGTTGGATGTGACGTGGGGTTGGATGGCCGGGTCGCGTCGTTTGGCGACCTTGAAGGCGGGTAAGGCCGGTCCCGGGTCGAACGGGTCGATCGATTTGGTGTGGGAGTATGACCCGGTGGGGCAGGTGACGTATCTGCGTGACGACGAGAATGCCGGTCAGGTGCAGTGTTTCTCCTACAACACCCTGTATCAGTTGACGAGGGGGTGGACGGCGGATGATTCGTGGCCGCCGACGTCGGAGCCGTGCGGGAGCGGGTTCGAGGATTACGGTGCCGGGTCGTATGACTGGGAGTACACGGTGTCTCGGACCGGGCTGATGCAGTATGTGGAGGATCACAAGGCGGGCGCCACGTTCGATTACCGGTATGAGGGGACCGGCAACGCTGGGCCGCATGCGGTCACCAAAATCGTCCAAGCGGGTGCTGACCTGACGTACAGCTATGACGGGAACGGCAACA
>Ga0299906_10003811_pt1 | contig 12403 bp, 9 predicted proteins | sample RVTome_14_FD_200259 | JGI IMG/M metagenome (GOLD analysis project Ga0299906, IMG submission 200259) | Soil microbial communities from uranium-contaminated site in the Upper Colorado River Basin, Wyoming, United States - RVT145D125 (version 2) ...
TCCGCGCTACCGCGACTTCCCGACCGCCGCGCTGGCGCCGGCGCTGGCCGGGCTGGCGGTGCTGCCGCGCCCGGCCGCCGCCGGGCATCCGGAGGCCGCCTTCGCCGCCGCGCTGGCGGTGAGCGCTGCCGTCACCTGCGTCAACGAAGGCCTGGAGAACGTCCAGTCGCTCGCCTGGTGCCTCACCCTGGCGATCTTTGCCGCTCGGCTCTGGCCGTCGCGCGGGCCAGCGCGAGGAGCGCCAGCATGACGGCGGTCGCCGCCAGCTCGACGTTGTAGAGCACGAGGCCGAAGGCGGCCGGCACCAGCGCCAGCAGCAGCGTCCAGGGCCGCGGGTGGATGAGCGCGACGAGGCCGCCGGCCAGGGCCAGACCGCCCAGCGCCAGGTGATGGAAGGTGAAGATCAGCGTTTCGCGCAGGAGGCAGCGCAGCTGCGCGTCGTCCGCGGCGCAGGAAAACACCACAGCCTCATTTTCCACCAGGGCGAAGCGCAGCCAATAGGCCAAACCCACGGCCAGGGCGAAGACGAGCGCAAGCGCGATCCAGGAACGCCAGGTCATGGCCGCCATTCTAGCTGCCGGGCGCAAGCGCGGCAGGGGCGCAAGCGGCCGGCGTCGCCAGCGCGCGGGGCTTGCGCTAGGCTTGGTCACTAGGCCCGAAGATCTGCGTCAAGCGGCGGGGCTGGAGGATCGTCGATGGAAGTCGAGAGCGAGGCCCTGCCGATGATCGCCGCGGTCGAGAAGGCCGTGGCGCGCGGCAAGCCCAAGGCGGACGGGGCGCGGCTGAAGCGCTTCGCGCATCATCTGCTGGCCAACGTCCCGCCGGACGATCTGCGGCACAAGGCGGCCGAAAACCTCGCCGGCGCGGTGGAGGCGCTCTTCCACTACGCGGAGACGCGCAAGCCCGGCAAGCCGAAGGTCCGCATCTACAACCCGACCACCACGCGCGACGGTTGGGATTCGCCGCATTCCGTGGTCGAGATCGTCAACGACGACATGCCGTTCCTGGTCGATTCGGTCACCGCCGAGCTGCAGCGCCTGGAGCTCGAGGTGCGGCTGGTGATCCATCCGATCTTCGCCTCCAAGCGCGACGCCGCCGGACGGCTGAAGGACATCAGCCCGCCCGGCGACCGCTACGACGGCGCGATCGCCGAATCGATCATGCAGATCTGGATCGCCGAGGTACCGGAGGAGCGGCACGCCCAGATCATCGCCGGGATCGGCACCGTCCTGGAGGACGTGCGGCTGTCCGTTCTGGACTGGCGGCACATGCGGCAGCGCTGCCGCGACCTGATCGATGAGCTGGAGCAGCAGCCGCCGCCGCTCGCCAAGGCGGAGGTGAGCGAGGCGCTCGCCTTCCTCGAGTGGCTGGAAGACGAAAACTTCACCTTCCTCGGCTTCCGCGAGTATGCCTTCAGCGGTCGCGGCGCCAAGGCGGTCTCCCGCATCCTGCCGGAAAGCGGCCTCGGCATCCTGCGCGACGAGCAGCGCTCGGTGTTCGACGGCCTGCGCAATCTGGGCACGCTGCCGCCGGACGTGCAGCACTTCGTGCGCCGGCCGGAAGTGCTGCGCATCACCAAGGCGAACCGGCGCTCGACCGTGCATCGTCCGGTGCTGATGGACACCATCGCGGTCAAGCGGTTCAACGCGCGCGGTGAGGTTGTGGGCGAGCGGCTGTTCATCGGACTCTTCACCTCGGCAGCCTACTCGATGACCCTGCGCGAGATTCCGATCCTGCGGCAGAAGGCGCAGTCGACGCTGGAACGCGCCGGCTTCTCGCCGATGAGCCACGACGGCAAGGCGCTGATCCACATCCTGGAGAGCTACCCGCGCGACGAACTGTTCCAAATCAGCGAGGACGATCTCTACCGCACCGCGATCGGCATCCTGCATCTGCAGGAGCGGCGCCGCGTCGCGCTCTTCGTGCGGCACGATTCCTTCGAGCGTTCTGTCTCGGCCTTCGTTTACGTGCCGCGCGACCGTTTCGACACCAAGCTCCGCCTGCGCATCCAGCGCTACATCGCGCGCGCCTACGACGGCGAGGTCACCGGCTTCAACGTGCAGATGAGCGACGCCGCGCTGGCACGGCTGCATCTGACCGTCCAGACCAAGCCCGGGCAGGTGCCGAAGGTGGACATCGCGCGGCTGGAGCAAAAGCTGGCCGACGCCGCCCGCTCCTGGGGCGACCAGCTCGAGCAGGCGCTGGTCGCAGCGCACGGCGAGATGCGCGGGCTGGAGACCGCCAAGCGCTTCGCCGGCGCCTTCCAGGCCGCCTACAAGGACCAGTTCACCGCGCAGGACGCGGTCGACGACATCGCCCGCATCGAGCGCATCATCGCCGGCGAGCCGCTGGCGATGATGCTCTACTGGCCGGACAGCGCGGCCGAGCAGCAGTTGGGCTTCAAGCTCTGCGTGCCGAAGCAGCCGATCGCGCTCTCCGACATCCTGCCGGTGCTGGAGAACATGGGGCTGAAGGTGATCTCCGAGGTGCCGCACCCGATCCGGCTGCCGAAGGAGGGGCGCCACTTCTGGCTGCACGACTTCGGACTGCAGTTCCGCCAACCGCAGCAGCTCTCGCTCGACGAGGTGCGCGACGACTTCCACGAGGTCTTCGCCCGCATCTGGTCCGGCCGCATGGAGAACGACGGGCTCAACCGCCTCGTGCTACGCGCCGGGCTCTCGGCGCGGCAGATCATCGTGCTGCGCAGCTATGCCCGCTATCTGCGCCAGATCAAGGCACCGTTCAGCCCCGACACCATCGAGCAGTCGCTGGCGGACAATCCGGCGCTCACCCGCCTGCTGATCGCGCTGTTCGAGACCCGCTTCGACCCGGCGCACGCGCAGGAGCGCGAGGCCCGTCAGGCGGCTCTCATGGCTGAGGCGCGCCAGCTGCTGGAGGGCGTCACAAATCTCGACGAGGATCGCGTCTTCCGCCGTTTCCTGAATCTGATCCGCTCCAGCATGCGTACCAACTTCTACCAGAAGGCCGATGGCCGCGGGCCGGAGCAACCCGGCGAGGAGAAGACGCACCTCTCCATCAAGTTCGACAGCAAGGCGATCGACGAGCTGCCGCTGCCGAAGCCCTATCGGGAGATCTTCGTCTATTCGCCGCGCGTGGAGGGCGTGCATCTGCGCTTCGGCCCGGTGGCGCGCGGGGGCCTGCGCTGGTCCGACCGGCGCGACGACTTCCGCACCGAGGTGCTGGGCCTGGTGAAGGCGCAGAACGTGAAGAACGCGGTCATCGTGCCGGTCGGCTCGAAGGGCGGCTTCGTGCTGAAGCATCCGCCGCCGGCCGGCGCGCCGCGCGAAGTGCTGCAAGCGGAAGGTGTCGCCTGCTACAAGACCTTCCTGCGCGGCCTCCTGGACCTGACGGACAATCGGGTTGGCGATGCGATCGCGCCGCCGGTCGACGTGGTGCGCCACGACGGCGACGACCCCTACCTGGTGGTCGCGGCCGACAAGGGCACCGCCACCTTCTCCGACATCGCCAACGGCGTCTCCGCCGACTACGGCTTCTGGCTGGGCGACGCCTTCGCCTCGGGCGGCTCGGCCGGCTACGACCACAAGGCCATGGGCATCACCGCGAAGGGTGCCTGGGAGTCGGTGAAGCGACACTTCCGCGAGCTCGACAAGGATACCCAGGCCGAGGACTTCACCGTGGCCGGCGTCGGCGACATGTCCGGCGACGTGTTCGGCAACGGCATGCTGCTGTCGCCGCACATCAGGCTGATTGCCGCCTTCGATCACCGGCACATCTTCATCGATCCCGATCCTGATCCGGCAACCTCGCTGGCCGAGCGGCAGCGGCTGTTCCAGCTGCCGCGCTCCTCCTGGACGGACTACAACCCGACGCTGATCTCCAAGGGCGGCGGCGTCTTCGACCGCCGCCTGAAGGAGATCAAGACCACGCCGGAGATGCGCCAGGCGCTCGGCATGGGCGAAACCGGCGTGACGCCCTTCGAGCTGATGCGCCGCGTGCTGCTGGCAGCGGTGGAGCTGATCTGGTTCGGCGGCATCGGCACCTACGTGAAGGCCGCCGAGGAGAGCAACGCCGAAGTGGGCGATCACGCCAACGACGCGATCCGCATCAACGGCAAGGAAATCCGCGCCCGCGTGGTGGGCGAGGGCGCCAATCTCGGCATGACGCAGCTCGCGCGCATCGAGTTCTCGCTGGCCGGGGGGCGCTGCAACACCGACTCGATCGACAACTCCGCCGGCGTCGACTGCTCCGACCACGAGGTGAACATCAAGATCCTGACCGGCGCGCTGGAGGAGGAGGGCAAGCTCGACCGCGCGCGGCGCGACAAGCTGCTGGCGCGCATGACCGAGGAGGTGGCCGACCTGGTGCTGGCCGACAACTACCTGCAGACCCAGGCGATCAGCGTCACCGAGAAACTCGGCGGCCATCTGCTGGACCGCCATGCCCGCTTCATGCGCAGCCTGGAGAAGGCGGGGCGGCTGAACCGCGACATCGAGTTTCTGCCGAACGACGAGACGATCGGCGATCGCCTGGCCGCCAAGCAGGGCCTCACGCGACCGGAGATCGCCATCCTGCTCTCCTACGCCAAGATCGTGCTCTACGACGAGCTGCTCGCTTCGGACCTGCCGGACGACCCGGCGCTGGAAGACGACCTCAGGCGCTACTTCCCGCAGCCGCTGCAGCAGAAATATAGCGAAGCGATCGGCCGGCACCGCCTGCGGCGAGAGATCGTCGCCACCATGGTCACGAACGACGTCGTCAACCGCATGGGCTTCACCTTCCTGTTCGAGGTGCGCGAGCGCACCGGCCTGCCGCCGGCCGACATCGGCCGCGCCTACCTGGCGGCGCGGGAGATCTTCGGCGCGCCGGATTGCTGCCGCGAGGTCGAGGCGCAGGACGGCAGGGTGCCGGCGGCCATGCAGTACGAGCTGCTGGCCGAGATCGGCCGCCTGGTCGAACGCGGCACCGGCTGGCTGCTGCGCGAGCACGGCCAGCACCTGCCGGTCGATGCCACGATCCAGCTCTACCGTGAAGGCGCGCGCGGCGTGATCGACGCCCTGGAGCGGCACCTGACCGAGCGCCATCGCGGCGAGCTGGCGCTGCGCGCGCAGCCCTGGGTCGAGGCCGGCGTGCCGGAGCGCCTCGCCCGGCGGGTCGCCGCCTGGCCCTGGCTGATCGCCGCGCTCGACGTGGTGAACATCGCCCGCCGCTCCGCCCATGCCGTGGAGGAGGCCGCCCGGGCGTACTTCGCGGTCGGCGAGCGCTTCGGCTTCGACTGGCTGCGCCGCGCCGCCGCCAAGCTCTCCACCGACACCGCATGGGACAAGCTGGCGGTCTCCGCGGTGATCGAGGAACTTGGCCTGCAGCAGGCTGAGATGGCCGCGCGCGTGCTGGGCGAGCTGAAGGGCCGCGAGAACCTGGGCGAGGCCCTGGAGGCCTGGGCGGCGGCCCGGCGGCCGCTGGTCGCGCGCGCCGAGCAGCTGATGGGCGAGCTGGGAGCGCTGGCGCATCCGACCCTGGCGATGCTGACTGTGGCGGCGCGCCAGCTGCGCAGCCTCCTGGCGGGCTGAGCGCCATGGAGCATCGCGGCGGCTGCCATTGCGGCGCGCTGCGGCTGAGCTACCGCAGCGCCGTGCCGCCGGCCGAGACCGAGGTCCGTGCCTGCCAGTGCAGCTTCTGCCGCCGCCACGGCGCGCTGGCCGTCTCCGATCCGGGCGGCCATGCCGTCATCGAAGCGAAGGAAGCGGCGCTCCGCCGCTACCGCTTCGGCCTCGGCACCGCGGACTACTTCCTCTGCGCCAACTGCGGGGTCTATCTCGCCGCGGTGATGACCGAGGCGGAACGCTCCTGGTCGGTCGTGGTATTGCACGTCCTGGACGACGCCCAGAGCTTCACCCGCCCGCCGCTGCCGATGGTCTACGACGCCGAGGACGAGACCGCCCGGCGCAGCCGCCGCCGGGCGCGCTGGACGCCGACCACCCTGCGGCTGCGGTAGCGGCCAGGCCGGCGGACGCAAGCGCCGCCCTTTCCACGCGCCGCGGCAAGCCGCCATGATGCGGCATGGCCGATCTGCAGCTGATCAACATCGTGATCCTGATCGGCGCCGGGCTGCTGACGCTCTCGGCGCTGACCAGCCTGCTGTCGGCCAGGCTGGGCGTCCCCCTGCTGCTGATCTTCCTCTGCCTCGGGCTGGCCGCCGGCGAGGACGGCATCGGCAAGATCGACTTCGACAACGCGCCGATCGCCTACTTTATCGGCTCGGTCGCGCTCGCCATCATCCTGTTCGACGCCGGATTCGAGACGCCCTGGCGCAGCTACCGCCTGGCGGCGGGACCGGGAATCCTGTTGGCCACGGCCGGTGTCGTCATCACCGCCAGTCTGGTGGCGCCGGTGGCGCACTGGCTGCTGGGGCTCGACTGGACCACGTCCTTCATGCTGGGCGCCATCGTCAGCTCGACCGACGCGGCCGCGGTCTTCCTGCTGCTGCGCCTGGGCGGCGTGTCCATCCGCGATCGCGTGCGCTCCACCCTGGAGATCGAATCGGGCTCGAACGATCCCATCGCCATCTTCCTCACCCTGGGCCTGGCCGAGGTGGTCAGCAACCCCGAGATCGATTCCGTCTTCTCGCTGCTGCCGAGCTTCGTCCTGGAGCTTGGCGCGGGCGGGCTGGTCGGCTGGTTCGGCGGCCGGACCATCGCCTGGCTGGTCAACCGCGTTCGCCTGGAAGAGGGACTCTATCCCCTGATGGTGAACGGCCTGGCGCTCGCCGTCTTCGGCGGGCTCAATGCCGCCGACGCCTCGGGTTTCCTTGGCGTTTACGTCGCCGGCCTGGTCGCCGGCAACGCGCGCCTGCACGGCGCGCCGGCGATCCGCCGCTTCCAGGTCGGCCTCACCTGGCTCTGCCAGATCGGCATGTTCCTGACCCTGGGCCTGCTGGCCACGCCCTCGGGCTTCGGCACCGTGCTGTGGCAGGCGGCGGTCATCGGCATGGTGCTGATCCTGGTCGCCCGGCCGATCGCCGCCTGGCTCTGCCTGCTGCCCTTCCGCTTCGGCCGGTCGGAGACCGCCTTCATCGGCTGGACCGGCCTGCGCGGCGCCGTCTCCATCCTGCTCGCCATCGTGCCGCTGATGGCCGGGCACAGCCAGGGCCAGGTGCTGTTCAACACCGCCTTCATCGTCGTGTTGCTGTCGCTCCTCCTGCAGGGCTGGACGGTGCGGCCGGCGGCCCGCCTGCTGGGCCAGCTCGTGCCGCCGCGCCTGGGCCCGGTCGACCGCGTCGAGCTGGCGCTGCCGGGCGAACAGGCGGTCGAGATGGTGGCCTACACCGTGCACGCCGAGAGCCCGGTGGTGCGCGGCCAGCACCTGCCGCGCTGGGCCCGCCCGGCGCTGGTGCTGCGCGGCGGCCGCGAGATCGAGCTGCCGGCCACGCAGAAGCTCGAGGCCGGCGACCACCTCTATCTCTTCGCCACGCCGGACAAGGTGCCGCTGCTGGACAAGCTCTTCGCCGGCCAGGTGGAACTCTCGCCCGAAGACCGCGAGTTCTTCGGCGACTTCACGGTGCCGGCGGCGACGCCGCTGGAGCGGCTTTCCGCCGAGTATGGGCTGAGCGTGCCGACCGAGCGCCGGGCGCACACGCTGGCCGAGGAGTTCCGCGAGGTCTACGGCGCGGTCGAAGTCGGCGACCGCCTGCGCCTCGCCGGCCTCGAGCTGGTGGTGACCGACGAGGAGGGCGGCGAGCCCCGCCAGGTGGGACTGGTGCTGGATCCGCCGAAGCCGCGGCCGCCCTTCCCCTTCCTGCCCAGCGGCGTCGACCTGCGCGCCTGGCTCGGGCGTCGGCTGCAGCGGCGCCGCCAGGCGCAGCCGGAGCCGCCCCCCTGAAACCGGCCCTGCCGCGCCTGATCGGCCACCGCGGCGCGGCGGCGCACGCGCCCGAGAACACGCTGGCCGGCCTCGACGCGGCCAAGCGGCTGGGGATGACCTGGGTCGAGTTCGACGTCGCGCTCAGCGTCGACGGCCATCCGGTGGTCCTGCACGACGAGAGCCTGCTGCGTACCGCAGGCCTCGACCGCTTGGTCAGCGAGCTCACCCTGGCCGAGCTCCACCGCCTCGACGTCGGCAGCTGGTTCGGACCCGCCTTCAAGGACGAACGCCTGCCGAGCCTGACGCAGTTCTTCGAGCGCCTGGGCGAGCTGGGGCTCGGCGCCAACATCGAGATCAAACCCGTCAAGGGGCACGAGGCGGCGACCGCGGCCGCCGTGGTCGATGCGGTGAAGGCGGCCTGGCCGCCGCGGTTGCCGGCGCCGCTGCTTTCCTGCTTCTCGCTGGTCGCGCTCGAGGTCGCGCGCGACCTCGGCCCGGGCATCGCGCGCGGCTACCTGGTGGAGGAGCTGCCGCCCGGCTGGCAGGCGACCGCGGCGCGGCTCGCCGCGGCCAGCGTGCATCCCTGGCACGAGCCGCTGACCGCCGCGCAGGTGCGGGCACTGAAGGCAGCCGGCTATCTCGTCGCGGTCTACACGGTGAACGAGGCGGCGCGTGCGCGCGAGCTGCTCGCCTGGGGCGTCGACAGCATCATCACCGACGACCCGCCGGCGCTGCGCGCGCTGGCCTAGCCTAGGTCGCCTCCTTCGTCTTCGTCACCTCGCCCTGCGTCAGGCCACGCGGCGAAGGGATGCCGACGACGTGGTAGCCGCAGTCGACGAAGTGCACCTCGCCGGTGACGCCCGACGAGAGGTCGGAAAGCAGGTAGAGGCCGGCGCGGCCGACCTCCTCAAGCGCGACCGGCCGGCGCAACGGGCTTTGGTCGCGCGTCCAGCCGTAGGTGAAACGGGCGTCGGCGATGGCAGAGCCCGCCAGCGTGCGCACCGGCCCGGCGGAGATGCAGTTGACGCGGATGTTCTGGCTGCCGAGGTCGGCGGCGAGGTAGCGCACCGAGCACTCCAGCGCCGCCTTGGCGACGCCCATCACGTTGTAGCTGGGGGTGACCCGCGCGGCGCCGATATAGGAAAGCGTCAATAGCGCGCCGCCGTCGTGCATCAGCGGCTGGGCGCGCCGCGCCACCTCGGTCAGCGAATAGCAGGAGATGAGCAGCGTGCGCTTGAAGTTGGCGCGCGTGGTGTCGAGGTAGCGGCCCTTCAGCTCCTCCTTGTCGGAGAAGGCGATGGCATGCACGACGAAGTCGAGCCGCCCCCAGGCCCTGCCGAGCTCGGCGAAAATGCGATCGAGCGAGGCCTCGTCCTCGACGTCGCAGGGCAGCACGTGGTCGACGCCGAGCTGCTGCGCCAGCGGTCGCACCCGCCGTTCGAAGGTGTCGCCCTGGTAGGTGAAGGCCAGGCGCGCGCCGGCGGCGGCGAGCGCCTGGGCGATACCCCAGGCGATGGAGTGGTCGTTGGCCACTCCCATTACCAGGCCGCGCTTGCCGGCCATCAAACCGTTCACCGGCAGCAACGGGCGTTCCCCCCTTACATCCACGTGGCGACGCCCCGTTCAGGCTTCGTAGCGCTTGAACGCCAGGGTCGCATTGGTGCCGCCGAACCCGAAGGAATTCGAGATCGCGCAGTTCAGTCGCACGTTGTCCAGGCGCTCGCGCACGATCGGCATGCCCTCGCCTTCCGGATCGACCTGGTCGATGTTGGCCGAAGCCGCGATGAAGCTGTGCTCCATCATCAGCAACGAGTAGATCGCCTCGTTCACGCCGGCCGCGCCCAGCGCGTGGCCGGTCAGCGACTTGGTCGAGTTGATCTTCGGCAGGTCGGCGCCGAACACCTCGCGGATGGCGCGCAGCTCGACCGCGTCGCCGATCGGCGTCGATGTGCCGTGCGTGTTGATATAGTCGACCGGCGTGTTGCCCAACCCGGCCAGCGCCTGGCGCATGCAGCGCACGGCGCCCTCGCCGGAGGGCTGCACCATGTCGAAGCCGTCCGAGGTGGCGCCGTAACCGACCATCTCGGCGTAGATTTTGGCGCCGCGCGCTCGCGCGTGGTTGAGCTCCTCCAGCACCAGCACGCCGCCGCCGCCGGAGATGACGAAGCCGTCGCGGTTCGTGTCGAAGGCGCGGCTGGCCCTGTCCGGCCGGTCGTTGTAGTGCGAGGAGAGCGCCGGCATGGCATCGAACAGCAGCGAGGCGGTCCACCAGACTTCCTCGCCGCCGCCGGCGAAGACGATGTCCTGCTTGCCGAGCTGGATCTGCTCCATGCCGTTGCCGATGCAGTGCGCCGAGGTCGAACAGGCCGAGGAGATCGAGTAGCTGACGCCCTTGATGTGGAACGGCACCGCCAGGGTCGCCGAGTTGGTGTTCGACATGATGCGCGGCACCATGAACGGGCCGACGCGCTTCGGTCCCTTGTCCTTGGCGATCTGGTAGGCGTTGGTCATGTCCTTGGTGGACGTGCCGCCGGAGCCCATGACGATGCCGCTACGAGGATTGCTGACCTCCTTCGCGGTCAGCCCGGCATCCTCGATCGCCTCCTGCATGGCGATGTAGTTGAAGGCGGCGCCGTCGCCCATGAAGCGGCGCAGCTTGCGATCGAGCCGCGCGTCGATGTCGATCTTCACCGTGCCGCAGACGTGGCTGCGGAAGCCGAGCTCGGCGTACTCCGGGCTATGCACGATGCCGGACCTGCCCTCGCGCAGCGAGTGCAGCACCTCGGCCTTGTTGTTGCCGATGGAGGAGACCACCCCCATGCCGGTGACGACAACGCGGCGCATCCCTCAGCTCCAGCCGGTCATGTCGACGCGCGTCAGGCGGGTTCGATGTTGAAGAGGCCGACCTTCAGGTCCTTGGCCTCGTAGACGGTCTTGCCGTCGACCTGCATGAATCCGTCGGCGATGCCGAGCACCAGCCGGGAGCGCATCACCCGCTTGAGGTTCAGGTGGTAGATCAGCTTGCGCGCGCTCGGCAGCACCTGCCCGGTCAGCTTAACCTCGCCTACGCCCAGCGCCCGCCCGCGGCCGGGCGCGCCCAGCCAGCCGAGGAAGAAGCCGACGAGCTGCCAGAGCGCATCCAGGCCGAGGCAGCCGGGCATGACCGGATCGCGGTCGAAGTGGCACTTGAAGAACCAGCGGTCGGGGCGGACGTCGTACTCGGCCACCACCTCGCCCCTGCCGTGCGTGCCACCCGCCTCGCTGATGCGCTCGATGCGGTCGACCATCAGCATGGGCGGCAGCGGCAGCTGCGCGTTGCCAGGCCCGAACAGGAGCCCGCGCGCGCACTTGATCAAGTCCTCGTAGCTGTAGCTCGACTTGCGCCAGGGCGGCTTGGTGGCGGCGGCTTCGCTCAATGCTGGTTTCTCGCTCCCTTGCGGGCGCCCGCGTGTTGTTGCTGTGCAGGCCCCCGGCCCGCCACGGAACGCGACGCGCACGCTTATCGCACCGCTTCCCGGAATGCAAGGGAGCGGGACTCGCGCCCAGTTCTTGAAGATATTCCAGGAAAGAGCGTAAGGGTCCAGAAAGACGCTTTAAATTGACTGCAGCTTTGCTATATTGGAGGCCATGGTGAGAGAACGGGTCTATAGCTCCGCACTGGAGCAACTGAAGGCGGTGGGTCTGCGGCCGACACGGCAGCGGCTGGCCTTGGCGCGCCTGCTGTTTGAGGGCGGCGACCGCCACGTCTCGGCCGAGAGCCTGCACGAGGAGGCCGGCGCCCGGCACATCCCGGTCTCGCTGGCCACAGTCTACAACACGCTGCACCAGTTCACCGCCGCCGGACTCCTGCGCGAGGTCGTGGTCGAGCCGGGGCGGTCCTACTTCGACACCAACCGGCACGAGCACCACCATTTCTTCGACGAGAGCACCGGCCGGCTGATGGACATCCCCGGCGAGCAGGTGGCGCTCTCGCGCCTGCCCGAGGTGCCGCAGGGCTACAGCGTCTCGCGCGTCGAAGTGGTCATCCGGCTGCGCGAGGACGACAAGCCGGCCGGCTGAGGCCCTCGCCTCCCTGATTAAAATTATTCTAATCTATTGACCAAGGCGCCGTCGGGCACCTATATTTTTCTCGCTGCCGGCAGGGCAGCAGGGCCAACCACAAGGCGCCGCCGTCACCCCTGGCGAAGCGGTGCCCCGCAGGAGAGAGGACGATCCCATGCAGCTCAAGGGCTCGAAGACCGAGGACAACCTGAAGGCCGCGTTCGCCGGCGAAAGCCAGGCCAACCGCCGCTATCTCTATTTCGCGCAGAAGGCGGACGTCGAGGGCTTCAACGACGTGGCCGCGGTGTTCCGCTCGACCGCCGAGGGCGAGACCGGGCACGCGCACGGCCATCTGCAGTTCCTCGAGGAGGTCGGCGACCCGGCCACCGGCGAGCCGATCGGCTCGACGCAGCTGAACCTCAAGGCGGCGATCGCCGGCGAGACGCACGAGTACACCGACATGTACCCGGGCATGGCGCGCACCGCCCGCGAGGAGGGCTTCGAGGAGATCGCCGACTGGTTC
>Ga0299906_10003812_pt1 | contig 12403 bp, 10 predicted proteins | sample RVTome_14_FD_200259 | JGI IMG/M metagenome (GOLD analysis project Ga0299906, IMG submission 200259) | Soil microbial communities from uranium-contaminated site in the Upper Colorado River Basin, Wyoming, United States - RVT145D125 (version 2) ...
CCGCAGCGCACCAGAGGGCTTCGACCCGGGGAAGGTCCGAGAGGTCCGCGTGCATCGCGTCCCTTCGGACGACGGGAAGCCCGAGGCCTCGGGCGAAGGCCGCTTCCCTTTCATCGATCTCGATCCCGTAGGATCCGGCAGGGCAGTGCAGCAGGTTCATGCCGTACGAGCAGCCCACGTCCGCGATCGGCACCCGCGTCAGCCCGTACTTGCGATCGACGGCGCGGAAGAGATACCGGGGCGCCCCGTGGAACCATTTCCAGTAGATGCGCTCGTTCTCTTCCCGGTCGAAGCAGCCCCGATTCCGGATGAGATCCCGGACGTCGCCGTCGAAGGGTAGGGCCAGTGTCGCCTCGGCGAGCTCGGTGATCATGCGGGGTCGACGCCGGCCTGGTACCGGACCTGACTAAGAAAGCACAATCGGGGGCACCTCCTGGAGCGTTCGCGATGATGGCACAGGAGGCGCTTGCGGGCCAAACGCCCCGAGGGATTTGGTCGCCGCCAACGGGCGATCGTAAGATGAGGCTTCTGTGAAAGAATCCAGGCCGATGGAAACGGCGAAGAGGCGTCCGGATTCCGAGCGGGTCGCGGTGGTGGGTGCGGGATCCTGGGGCAAGAATCTCGTTCGGAACTTCCACGAGCTGGGCGCCCTCGCCACGGTTTGCGACGTGGATCCCGAACGGCGCCGCGAGCTCGAGAGCACTTACCCGGGGACGCGCTTTTGTGGGGCCTTGTCCGAGGTGCTTGCCGATGCCTCCATCGATGCCGTCGCCCTGGCGACACCGGCCGAATCTCACGCCGAGTTGACCCGTGAAGCCCTGGAAGCCGGCAAGGACGTTTTCGTCGAGAAGCCCTTGAGCCTTTCGGTGTCGAGCGGGGAGAGGCTGGTGGAGCTCGCCCGTGGGAAAGAGCGGATCCTGATGGTCGGTCACCTGCTCTGGTACCACCCGGCGGTTCTGAAGCTCAAGGAGCTGGTGGACGGTGGGGAGCTGGGGCGGATCCAGTACATCTATTCGAACCGGCTCAACCTGGGAAAGATCCGGCGTGAGGAGAACATCCTCTGGTCCTTCGCTCCGCACGACCTCTCCGTCGTTCTGGGGCTTCTGGGAGAGATGCCCGATGTCGTCCAGTCGCAGGGCGGGCACTACCTGCACCAGGAGATTGCCGACGTCACCGTGAGCCTGCTGGCGTTTCCGAGCGGCGTCAAGGCGCACATCTTCGTTTCCTGGCTCCATCCTTTCAAGGAGCAGAAGCTGGTGGTGGTGGGCGACCGTCAGATGGCGGTCTTCGACGATGCGCCCGCCCGCGACAAGCTCGTCCTCTATCCCCACTCCATCCAGTGGAAGAACCAGGTTCCGGTGGCTTCGAAGGCCGAGGGCCGGGTGGTGCCCGTAGAACCGACCGAGCCCCTGCGCGCGGAATGCGAGCATTTTCTCGATTGCGTTCGGCGCCGCACCAGGCCCCGCACCGATGGAGAGGAAGGCCTGCGCGTCTTGAGGGTGCTGGCCCGCTGCCAGGAGAGCCTCGGCGTCGGTCCGAAGGCGGAGCGCCGCGCGAGCGGCTACCAGGCGCACGAGTCGGCGTTCATCGACAAGGACGTGGAGATCGGCGAGGGCACGGTGATATGGCACGTCTCCCACGTTCTCGAGGGCTCGCGCCTCGGGCGGGACTGCCGCATCGGGCAGAACGTGGTCATTGGACCCCGAGCCACGATCGGCGATGGGGTCAAGATCCAGAACAACGTTTCCGTCTATGAGGGAGTCACTCTCGAGGACCACGTTTTCTGCGGCCCCTCCATGGTCTTCACCAACGTCGTGAACCCGAGAAGCGAGATCCGGAGGATGGGAGAGCTCCGTCCGACGCTGGTCAAGAAAGGCGCGACCCTCGGCGCCAACTGCACCATCGTCTGCGGCGTGACTCTGGGCCGGTACGCCTTCGTGGGCGCGGGAGCGGTCGTGACCCGGGACGTTGCCGACTACGCCCTGGTGGTGGGAAACCCGGCGAGGCGGGTCGGCTGGATGTGCGCTTGCGGAGTCAAGCTCGATCTCGCCGGCGACGAGAGTCGCTGCGGCGCTTGCCGCCGGAGCTTCCGATTGGAGCGAGGAGCGCTGCGGGAGGTCGAAGGAGTCTTGACGTGATTCTGAAGGCCCTTCGCTACCGCTTCTCCCGGTCCCGGGAGCCCGCGCGGCGCGCGCTTTCCGAGACCCTGAAGCCGCATCAGATCTATCCCGAAGGAAACGCCCTCGCCGCCTCGTTCATCGCCCGGCCTCGACGCTCCGACGTCGTTCTCGATCGAAGCGCTGCGGTGGCCTCGATGGGCTCCTGTTTCGCGCGGGAGATCAAAGAGCAGCTCGTTCGCCGGGGGTTCCACTACCTCCAGACCGAGAACAACCTCTGGAGCTCGCATGCGTCCTGCTCCTGGGAGCGCGTCTACTCGGTCGCGAACGCCTGTCAGATTCTCGACTACTCCCTCTCCGGCGCCGTCGCTTCCGAACGCATCTATCCGCACCGGGACAAGCACCTCGATCTCTGGCGCAACAAGGTCGCCTACGACACCCGCGGGGAGGCCGAGCAGGACATCGCGCGGCACGTCGAGGCCTCTCGCGCGGCGCTGGAAAAGGCCGAGCTCTTCATCCTGACGCTCGGCCAGAACGAAGTCTGGCGGAGTCGCTCGGCGGGATGGTTCTATGCCGGCCGTCCCCCGGGCCCACTGGTGGACTCCGGCGAAGCCGTTCTCACCCGGTTGTCGGTCGAGGAGAACGTCCGATGTCTGGATCGTTTCCTCGGCACTCTCCGGGGGATGAACCCGAGAGCCCGGCTCCTTCTCACGCTCTCTCCCGTCCCCTCCCTCGCAACGTTCTATGACGAGAACGTGGTGCAGCGTTCTGTCTGGAACAAGTCCATCCTGAGGGCCGCCATCGGAAGCTTCCTCGAAAGCCAGCGCGAGGTTGTGGAGTACTTTCCCAGTTACGAGATCGTCCAGTGCTGGCGGGGAAACCCCTTCCTCGCCGACAACCGGCACGTGAAGCCCGAGGTCGTCGACGCCGTCATGGCATCTTTCTTCGAGACGTTCGCGCCGGGCAGCGACTCATGAAGCTCCTGGTCATCACCCAGAGGGTCGATGACGACGACGACGTTCTGGGCTTCTTCCACAACTGGCTGGAAAAGCTCTCCCGTCACCTGGAAGAGCTGCAGGTGATCGCACTTCACGCCGGGACGCTCCGGCTTCCTTCGAATGTCGTCGTCCACTCCCTGGGGAAGGAGAAGGGAGATCCGAAGTGGCGGTGGGGCATCCGCTTCTACCGGCGGCTCTTTCGGTTGCTTCCGGAAGTGGACGGCGTTTTCTGCCACATGTGCCCGGAGTACGTCCTCGCCCTCGCTCCGGTCAACGCGATCTTCCGAAAGCCCGTCGTCTTGTGGTACGCGCACGTCCAGGTGAGCCCTCTCGCGGCGCGCGCGGTGCGACGGGTCGACACGGTCCTGACGCCCTCCCGGGAGAGTTTCACCCTCCCGGCGACGAACCTGGCGGCAACGGGCCACGGCATCGACACCCATTGGTTTCGTCCCTCGGGCGACGCCTCTCGGAAAGGACCTTTGCGCGTCCTGAACGTGAACCGCATCTCGCGGGTCAAAGAGGTCTCGACGCTGGTCGAGGCGGTCTCGGTGCTCGTGAACCAGAAAGGCTTCCGGGACTTTCGGGTCCGCATCGTGGGAGGGCCGGCGCGGCCCGAAGACTCCCGCTACCTGGAAGAGCTGCGAGACCGGGCGCGGGAGTACGGGATCGAGGAGCACCTCGAATGGGTCGGGCCGGTCCGGAACAAGGACACCGCGCGCTTCTACCAGGAGGCGGACGTCTTCGTGAGGATGCAGCCGGGAGGGGGCTACGGCAAGAACGAGCTCGAGGCCCTCTCTTGCGGGCTTCCGGTCGTCATCTGCGCTCCGGTCTACGCGCCGGTGTTCGGCCGATTCGCCCCGTCTCTGATCTTTCGCGAAAGGGATCCGGTCGACCTCGCCGGGAAGCTCCTCGAAGTCGAGCGCTGGAGCCTTGCCGACCGGGACGCCTACCGGCAGCTGGCGCGAGACTACGTCGTCCAGAACCACAACCTGGATACCCTGGCTCGAAGGATCGTCGACGAGTTCCAGAAGCTCGTCGGGGGAGACGAGACCCGCGCCCTTGCGGAAGCCCGGAGCGGCAACGCTCCCCGATGATGCTCTGGAAGCTCTACTCGCATCTCATCTCTCTCTCCAAGCGGCTTTCGCGGAAGGGCGTCTACCCGTTTCTCGAGGCGCAGATGTCCTCGGTCCCCGCGGGCTCCCGGGTCCTCGCGGTCGGCGCGGGGGGACCGGTCGCGGAGCTCGCCCGCCGACTCGCCGAGGAGAAGGGTTTCTCGCTGACGCTCTTCGACGTGAGCACCGAGTACAAGAAGCCCGACATCGTCGGGGACATCTGCACCTACGATTTCGGCCGGGAAGAGATCTTCCGCTGCGTGGTGATGAGCGAGGTCCTCGAGCACCTCCACGAACCCGCCGGGGCGCTTTCGCGCGTTCACCGGTGGCTCGAGAAGGACGGAACTCTCGTCCTCACCGTGCCCTTCATCTTTCCCCTCCACGACCGCCCCCACGACTACTTTCGTTTCACCCGCTTCGGTCTCGAGCTGCTGCTGAAGGACTTCCGCGACGTCGCCGTCCAGGAGCGAAACTCCTGGGGGGAGGCCCTCAACGTCCTGGTGGTCCGTCTGGTCATGGAGAACGCGCGCGCGGCGCAGATTGCGGCACCGCTCTTGATCGCCTTCGCTTTCCTCGCGGCGCCGCCATTGATGCTCGCCTCCCGAGTCATCAAAACCGACTACCTCACGACCGGATACCTGGTCGTGGCCCGGAAGTAGGCTCCCCGGGGGGCGCGACGTTGCCGGGTGAAGAGGCTTTCACTACGATGGCCCAAATGACGGAGATGACGGCGGTTCGATCGGCGGCGAGGCCCCGTCTGGTCTATCTCGCGAACCTCCGGGTGCCGAGCGAAAAGGCCCACGTCCTCCAGACGTTCAAGAACTGCGAGGCATTCTCCACACTGGGGCTCGAAGTGGAGCTCGCCCACCCTCGGCGGCGTGGAGCTCGCGCCATCGAGGGAGCGGGAGACCCTTTCGACTACTACGGCGTGCGGGAACGCTTCTCGATTCGGGAGGTGCCCTGCCCGGACCTGCTCAGTCGGCCGCTCCCCTGGGGGCTCCAGCACGCCGCGTTCCTCCTCCACTCGGCGCTCTTCACCGGACGCGCCTTGCGAGGCGAGGACCTGTCGAGACCCGAGGTCCTGCTGTACACGCGGGACTTCTTCGTCGCCACCTTCCTGTCGCTCTCCGGATACCGTTTTCTTTTCGAAGCCCACACCCTGCCCCGGGGACCGGTGGGACCGTGGATGCGGTGGCTGGCGGAGCATTCCCTCGGGCTGGTGGTCATCACCCGCGAGCTGGCGCGGGAACTTTCGAGACTCGGAGTCCCGGCCGACAGGATCTTGACCGCACCCGACGCCGTGGACGAGCGATGGCTCGAGGAGCCGATCGAAAGGCGGGACGCGAGGCGGGCCCTCGATATCCCGGAGTCGCAGCAACTCGCGACCTACGCGGGACACCTCTACGCCTGGAAGGGTATCGACACCGCGCTCGACGCCGCCGCGCGGCTTCCCGGAGTTCGATTCCACATCGTCGGAGGAACGGTCCCGGACGTCGAGCGGGCGCGGACTCGAGTGCGGGAGCTTGGCCTCGCCAACGTGCGGCTCGAAGGTCACGTGGCGCCCGGACGGGTACCGACCTACCTGGCGGCAGCGGACGTGTTGCTCCTTCCCAACTCGGGTCGCGTTCCCATCTCCGCCCGGCACACCTCGCCCCTGAAAGCGTTCGAGTATATGGCGGCCGGGCGGCCCATCGTCGCCTCCGATCTCCCGTCTCTCCGCGAGATCTTCGAGAACGAGCGAAGCGCTCTTCTCGTCACGCCCGACGACGGGGAGCAGCTGGCCCGAGGCATCGAGCGCCTGCTCGAGGACCGCGCGCTGGGCGAGCGTCTCGCCGGAGAGGGCCGCCGTCGAGTCCGCTCTCATACCTGGCGCCGGCGCGCCGAGGCGATTCACGGCTTCGCCTTGAAGCGGGGCGCCTGGTCTCGGGTATCGAGCCACGAGGCCGAGGCAGTGGCGGGAGCGGAGCTCTGATGCGCGCGGCTTTTCTGGCCCGCGAGCTCAGTGGGGACAACGGGTGGGGTCGACTCTCGCTCGAGACGGTGAAGGGGGTCGCGCGGCTGGGTGTCTCGAGTCGCGTCCTGTCCTCGACGGCCGCTTCTCTGGACGAGGAGAACGTCGACGTCCGGATCGTCCTGCCTCCCTGGCCAAGCGGCCATCTCGCCTGGGCCGTCGGAGTGGGCGGGTCGCTTCCCCGGGTAGCGCGCGAGATCGAGGGGTCTGCGCTCGTGCATTGCCTGACCGAGCCGTATCTGCCCCTCGCCGCGATGGCGAGCTGGTGGCGAGGGCTGCCGTTCGTCGTCTCCGCCGTCGGCACCTACGCCACCCGCCGGATGAAGGGAAGCGGATGGTCTCCTTTCGCCTTCTGGGCCCGCCGCGCCGATCGCATCGTCTGCATCAGCCGCTACACCGAGAGTCAGCTCCTTTCCCGGTGGCCGGGAGCGCGCACCTCGGTCGTGAACCCGGGAGTCGATTCGACCCGCTTCACGCCCGGGACGCCCACCGGACCGGCGGCCGAGGCGCGGGGACGGGTGGTGCTGGGGGTCGGAGCGGTCAAGCCCCGCAAGGGGTACGACCTCGCCATCCGTGCTCTGGCGAAGCTTCCTCCTTCCCTCGGCGACGTCTCCCTCTACATCGCGGGAAGCTTCGAGACCCATGCCGCCTATGCCGAGGGCTTGAAGACCCTGTCTCGAGAGCTCGGCGTCGGGAGCCGCGTGCATCTGCTCGGACGCGTGGGCGAGGAGGATCTCATCGGCTGGTACCGGCGGGCCGACGTTTTCTTGCTCAACGCATCCAACGTCGGCGAGCATTACGAAGGCTTCGGTCTCGTCCTGCTCGAGGCGGGAGCTTGTGGGACTCCGGTCGTGGGCTGCCGGGATTGCGGCAACGAAGACATCGTGACTCCGGGAGACAACGGCTTGCTCGTGCCGCAGAACGATCCGGAAGCCACGGCCGAGGCGCTCTCCCGGATCCTCGAAACCCCGGACTTGCGGCGGCGAATGGGAGAACGGGGCCGTGCCCGCGCCGGCGTGATGAGCTGGGAAGCTTCCGCGGTGAGCATGGTCCATATCTACGAAGAGGTGCTCGACGCCCGAGGGGGAGTTCGCGTTCCGTGGCTGGGAGAGAGTCCGTGAGCGAGAGAAGGGTCGAGCCCTCCGCCGACGCGGTGCGCTCCTTCTACCGCGACTACCACGACGCGATCCGGGACAAGCGGCTCGAGTCTCCTCACCCTTTGAGGCGCCACGTGCACCAGGCCCTCTTGCGGACGACTCTCGATTGCGTCGGTGATTTTCTTGGACAAGACGCGAGGATCCTCGACGCGGGATGCGGAGAAGGAGCCCTGGCCCTGGCGCTGGCGACGGAGTTCGCCGGCCGCGGCGTTCTCGTGAATGGAGTGGACCTCTCCGAGCCCAACCTTGCCGCCGGCCTCGCGCGGGTGCGCGAAGCCGAGCTCGGGGAACGGGTGGCTCTGCAGGTCGCGGACCTGGAGCGGCTGCCCTTCGCGGATGAGAGCTTCGACGTCGTCGTGAGCTCTCACGTTCTCGAGCACCTGCCGAGCTTCGAGCGAGGCCTTGCCGAGCTCCGGCGCGTCACTCGCGACGTTCTGGTCCTCGGTCTTCCTACCTGCCTCAACCCTTGTGCCACGGTGATCCTGGGCGGAGACAACTTCTGGGCGCTCAGCCGAAGAAGCCCGTACGCCTTCTGGCTCGGGCTCGCCCGAACGCTCGGAAGCCTCGGCAAGGAGGGAGTCGACGAGGGCTACGTCGGCCACAAGGACCTTCCCCACCTCTGGCGGTTCCCGTGGGTGATGCGGCGGCAGGTCGAGCAGGCCGGCTTCGAGATCCTTCGGTTCGAGGCGCCCACGCTCCCGATTCCCTACCTTCCGCCGCTCTTGCCCGGAGGGATGCGCCTTCAGGGAGCGATCGACCGGCTCCGCACCGCGCCCATCCTGCGGAACCTCGGCTACGGAAGCCTTCTCGCGGCTCGAAAGCTACGCTAGGTTGATGAGCGTCCTCCTCCTCGTTCTCTGGGCGGGCGGTCTGATCGCTCTCCCCGGGCGCCTTCTGGCGGAGCTGATGCTGGGCGCGGACTCGCTCCGGGGCCGCGTCGAGACCTGGAGCTTCTCCTTCGCGTTCGGTGTCGGCTGGCTCACGGGTCTTTCCGTGGCTCTACGCTTCGCGGACTCGCTCACACTTCCTTGGGTCGTCGGAGCGACGCTGGTGCTCGTAGGGGCGATTGGCTGGCGCCTCCGGACGACCGCTCGCTCCGAGCACGGCCTGCGTTCGGCCGGGATCTATTTCTGGGCCGCGATCCTGCTGACGCTCGCGGGACTGGGCGTCGCGCTCCTGCCGCTGCGCGACAACGCGTTCGGTGCCGACACGTACTACTGGACGGAGGCGGCGGTGCGGCTGGCCTCGGGAGGTCCGATCGCAGGTCGGCCTTTCTGGCAGGTTTATCCGGTTTTCACCCAGAGCCCGACCGGATATGGTTACCTGCTCGCGACCGCCGCCCTCGTCACCGATGAGCTCCACCGGGGCGAGGTCATCCTCTTCTTCGCGCTCCTCTGGACGGGTTTCTCGTTCGCGAGCGCTTTCGCGCTCGGTGAACTCCTCGCCGGACGGGCCTGGGGCGTCGCCTCCGCACTCCTGTACCTGGGCTCCTACTGGATGCTCTATTTTCTCGTGAGCTCGGTCTCTCGCCAGGCGCTGGGCGTGGGTCTCGCGCCGCTCTTCTTCCTGCTCCTGGCGAAAAAGGGCGCCGACGTCATGAAGGAGCCTTCTCTCTATGCTCTCCTCGGAACGACGTTCGTTCTGCATGCGTACACGGCGTTCTTTCTCCTGTCGACGCTGCCCGCGGTCCTGGTCCTCGAAGCCATTCGTGTGGGGCCGGCGCGCCTGTGCGCGCGCCTTGGTGTCCGGGGCACGCTTGCCGCGGCGGCGTTATCGGCGGCGCCCCTCTTGGTGCTCGGTCGATTCGTGGGCGACCTCACCGGAGTGGTCCCCCTTTCGGACGCGCCCTTCAAGTACCGGCTGGAGCCCGCCGATCCGCTGGAGCTGATGAAAACGATCGGCCCCCTGACTCTCGCCAGCCTGGCGCTCGGGAGCGTCTTCTCATGGCGCCGGCCCCGCGAGCTCCCACTCGTGGCCTCCTCGGTATGTCTTCTCGCGCTTCTTCTTCTGATCGGCGTCTTTCCGCAGTCCTGGTACCAGGCCTCCTACCAGGCCTTGCCCGCTCACCGGTACTTCATCTTTTACTCGCTCGTCGCTCAGGTCTGGTTGGGACTCGCGGGACCGCGGCTCGAGAAGTGGCTCCCGCCCAAATCGCAATTCGGGGTGGGCGTCCTGGCTCTGGCGCAGATCGGGTTCAGCGCTTTTTTTGCCCTTCGCATGAACGAGCCGCGACCGCGGCTCCAAACGGTCCTCGAGGCGTCCCGCTGGGTCGAAGAGCGCTCCTCGCGCGAGGACGCGGTCGCGTTGATCCTTTCACGGCCCCAGGGCGGACTCGCCGTCGCGAGAGCGGTGCTCGCGCCTCGACCGGTCCTGGTTCTCGAATGGAACGAGGAGGCCACCCTCGCCGACGCGCGCAAGTCGGGCGCGCGCTACTTGATCACCGACGGCGACTTCCTCGACACGCAGCGGTTCTCTCCGGAAGCCCGGTTCGAGCTCGAGCCGGACGCGGCCAGCGTGTTCCGAATTCAAGAGTGATGCTACCGAAGAACGCTCGGAATCCAATGCAGGGAAAGAAACGCAAAGGCGCCTTGGCGTTCGATTCCCTCTCTTCCAGCCGTCTATAGCGATTGCGAGCGCCGGAGGACGAACATTCTGTGAATCGGGGACGGGGGAACGATATACGTGCGGAGGAGATCGAATCCGGCTTCCTCCATGGCGCCGCGTATCCTCCTCAGAGGATAGCCTCTCTTACCGATCTCCCACTGGTGTGGACCTCCGGGACGGTGGCGTAGCGGCCAGGGGAGTTTCACCGCGTACGCGGAGCCGGGAAGAAGGGGAACCTTCACGGCCAGCGAGAAGCTCGGGCCTGGATGGGGGAGACCGACGACGAGGAGATTCCGGGTCACGGCGTGGATCTTTTTCAAGACCGGAAGCAAGTCGGTGAAGGGAAGGTGCTCCAGGACCTCGGCGCAGAGGACGACGTCGAAGGGTCCGGCCGTCAGCCGGTCGACTTGACGCACGTCCCCGATGACGTTCGGATTCAGGTCGGGATCGATATCGAGCGTCGTCACCTCGAAGCGCATCCGGAGCGCCGCGGCCACGATCCCGTTGCCCACTCCGATCTCGAGGAGCCGGCCCCCCTCGGCGTGGTCGAGCACGCAGGCGATCTGATGCCAGTAGCTGGCCCATCGGCTTTCGTCGAGGTACCGCGCCGAGGCGAAGTGCTCCGCCATTCCGGCAAGCCGGTCAGCGGTCAACGCGACCCCAGACCCACACATGGGAGCTCAACCGCGCCTCCGCAAGAAACTCCTGAAACTTCCGGTGCACCTCGGCGCCGCGGTGCTCGAGGAGAAGACGGTGGAAGCGGTGCAAAGGAAGGCCGGCGTCTTCCTTCAGCGCGTTCAAGACGATGTCCACGTCCAGGAGACCCGGGGTCTGGACCTCCACGGCGGAAAAGCCGGATCGGCGGAAGACCTGCTCGAAGCCGGAGACGCTCATGAAGTTCAGATGGTGCGGAGGCTGGATGCTCTTCGAGCGCTCCCAGAGCACCTGGGTGTCGAAGCCGTCGATGGAAAGGCCGCTCACCAGCGCCATGCCGCCGGGCTTGAGGAGGCGGCGGATGGCGGCGATGAAATCCTCGGGGCGGTGCACGTGCTCGATCACCTCGAAGCTGGTCACGAGGTCCGCCTGGCCCGCCCAGGCGTCCGCCTCTTCGACCGTGCACTCCAGAACCGCGATGCCCCGGCCGCGGGAAACCTCGGCGAGAGTTCGGCCCGGCTCGATGCCGCGAATCTCGATGCCCGGGAGCGTCCGGCCGAGCTCTTCGGCAAAAATCCCGAAGCCCGATCCCACGTCGATGACGACTCTCGGGGCGACGTCCTCGCTCGCGCAGCGCTCCCGAATCCTCTCGGCACGGGGCCGGAAGATCTTCTCCCGCCGCGCCTCCGCAGTCGCTGGATAGAACTCGGTGGCCCAGAAGTGCGACGACCGACTCTCGCGGTAGTAGCGATCGAGGGCCTCTCGAGAGGGGCGGGGTGAGGCGTAGAGGCTTCCGCATGCCGAGCACTGGACATAGGGAAAACCGTTCTTCGCGAAGGCCGCCACCGCGCTCTCGGAGGCGCAGCCCGGACAGGCCGTGGCTGCGAAGCGGTGCGGGTCGAAGAACCGGGGGATGTCCTCGACGCTCACCTGAATGTAGCGGTCCAAGAGGGCGCGGGGCCGAATCTCGTGCTCTTTCAAGAGGACATCGCTCCTTGGCAACGCATTGGGATAGGGGAGAGTTTTAACGCAAAGACGCAAAGGCGCAAAGACGCAAAGAAGAAAATCCAAATGCGAGGGATTGGTGGATCCCCATCTCCTCCGATCTCCCTTATCCCCCTTCCACTTGTAAGCGTCTTTCCTCAAAGCCGTTGGCGGGATATATAATACCGCCTGCGGCCTTCGGGAGGACTCGAAGACCGGCGAGGTAAGAGTTATTGCCCCGACGTCCCATCCTTTCCGTCAACCCCGTCAAGCAGGATCTGAAGGCCGGTCGCGTCGTCGTCGGGACCTGGCTGACTCTGGCGCACCCCGAGGTCGCGGAGATCCTGGCGCTTTCGGGCTTCCAGTTCATCGTCGTCGACATGGAGCACTCGGTCGTCGACCTCTCGGCGCTGCCCTCGCTCTTCCAGGCGATGGAGGTCCACGGCGTGGTGCCCCTGGTGCGTCTCGGGGAGAACCACCCGGCCCTCATCAAGAGAGTCATGGATGCGGGCGCCTATGGGGTCATCGTCCCCATGGTGAACACCGCTGACGAAGCGCGGGCCGCCGTCGAGGCGGTCCGGTACCCGCCGAGGGGAAAGCGCGGCGTCGGCCTGGCGCGCGCCCAGGGCTATGGGACGAGCTTCGACGAGTACGTGAAAACGGTGACCGACGAGGCTCTGGTGGTGGTCCAGATCGAGCACCAGAAAGCGGTGGAGAACCTGGAGGCGATCCTGGGTGTGGAAGGGGTCGACGCGTTCATCGTCGG
>Ga0299906_10003813_pt1 | contig 12400 bp, 13 predicted proteins | sample RVTome_14_FD_200259 | JGI IMG/M metagenome (GOLD analysis project Ga0299906, IMG submission 200259) | Soil microbial communities from uranium-contaminated site in the Upper Colorado River Basin, Wyoming, United States - RVT145D125 (version 2) ...
AATTCGGCGCGTGCGAGATTCTTTCGAGCGGCGTCGATGGCGCGCGGGTCGTGATCGTAGCCGCGGATGGAGGGAATGCGGCCGAGACCGGTCCGGCGGCGTTCTAGCGCCTCGGCAATCAGCGCGTCCCAGGCGGCCGCGTCGTGGCCGTGCCAATGGGAAAAGCCAAATCGCGACCGTTTGATTCCCGGCGCGATATCCGCCGCGATCAAGGCGGCTTCGATGGGTAGCGTGCCGGAGCCACAGAGAAGGTCCACGAGCGGCGCGCCCTGCGCCGCCAGCGCCGGCCATCCAGACCGCAGCAATATCGCGGCCGCGAGATTTTCCTTCAGCGGCGCTTCGACACCGTGCGTGCGATAGCCGCGACGGTGCAAACTGTCCCCGGATAGATCGATGCTGACGGTGGCGTGGTCGCGGTGCAGGTAGAGATTGATCCGAACATCGGGCTGCCCGGTGTCGACCGAAGGCCGGCGGCCGCTTTCGAGCCGCAGCTGATCGACAATGGCGTCCTTCGCCTTTAGCTCGGCGAAATGCGAATGGTTGACGGTGGACTGCGATACCGCGGCGTCAACGGCGAGCGTGTTGTCCGCGTCGAGATGGTCGCGCCAAACGACGGATTGAACGCCGTGGTACAAGGCGTCCGCGGAATTTGCCGGGAAGTTGGCCAGCGGCAGCAAAATTCGGCTTGCCAGCCGCGACCACAGGCACACGCGGTAGCCGGTTGTGAGCGCGCCCTCGAACGCGACTCCCGCGCGCGTTTCACGAACCGCATCCGCGCCCAGCGCGCGCAGCTCGTCCGCGAGCAGAGTCTCGATGCCTTTCGGACAGGTAGCAAAAAACGAGTGACGTCCGGGACTCAACGGGAACCGCTCACGCCCCGCCACGAGTGGCGGGGTATATGGATCGGGGGACGGTCGCGATTCCCGTAATGTCGGCGGGGAATTCGACCGGCTTAGCGGGCTTTCGCCTTAGCGTCGGTACGTCGGGTCGACCAAACGGAATGCGAACCGAGCGCGCGAGTGTTCAGCTGCTCGGCATAACGGTGCGCATGCGCCGTCACATCCTTAAGCGAGCCGCGGCGCTGTCCCGTGATCGTGGACCGGCCGTTATCGAGTACGTACTGATACCAATGTTGTCCACGTTGTCCACGACCGGTATCGGGCAGATCTGCTTTTTCAACGCGTGCCAGCTTATAGGGGCTGACTCGGTGCGGTGGAATGGCGCTACGATTGGTAGCGTTTGCCGTTGACTGGGGCATCTTCCTCGTCTCTCCTAAAAAACACAGCTGATCCCGAGGTTTCGTTCTCGGCGGGACGACAACAACCACGGTAGTCCTGGGTCCACGCGGGAAATGGCGCAGTCCGGTCCAAGTAGGTAGCTCGTTAACAGGTAGGTCAATCAAAAACTTACGGACGATATGGTACCACACCGGGGTGCTCGACTGAACCGTGCGGCAGAACGTACCGAAACTGGGCGGGTTTCCGTCGATTGGCGATTATCGGCTCAGCCGGGAGGAGGAATGCGGAACGAGACCTCCCTTAGAAGCGCCATCGGACCGGTACGCACGATTATCTCAAGACTTTCCTGGCGGCCTACGAAAAAAGAGCCGGCGAATCCCAGCGCATTTACCGCGACTTTTTTGAAGCGCTCGATACGGCGGGGTACGAGCAACATGAATCGGCGCGTCACGAGAAGGTTGTAGGGCTGTACGTTCGGGTCGGTCGAATCGACACCGGCCGCCGCCAAGAGCTCGCGATAAAGCGCGACGGTGTCCGCCGCTTGGGCCGCCGGCCCCTTCGATTGCAGCGAATCCAGCCAAGCAAACGCATGCACAAACGGCAGTTCTGAAAGGCGGATCGGTTTGCCGGCATCGGTCGGTTCACCGAACAGCGCCGACGTCGCGACGTCCGGCGCGTACGCCGATAGCGGCAGGGGCACGAGCTGAAGGTGTTTGTGCGGCTGGCTCGCACCCGCCAACCGGCCGCTGTTGTAAAAACCGAGCGCATCGAATTCCGTCATGCAAGACCACAGCGCCTCAAAGTCGCCGGGGGTCAGCAAAGTTTCCTGCGGCTCGAACGCGCGGGTGATGATGAGCACGTGATGATCGATGACGTTGTACTTGTTCAACAGACATACGTGGCTATCCGAGAGGTCCGCGACGAACAGATCCTTTTCGAAGGGTAGAAAAGGATTGGCCGGGTGTTGATTGCGCGCCGGGGTTTGCCAGTGTCCCAGGCCATCGGCGATCTTTCGCGTCAGACTCGAGACGACGTGGACGTCGAAATGAACTCCATGATCGACGATCGTCCGCGTTTCGGTCGCAATCGGTTGCAGCGCCCCGCAGGCCAGCGCCGACCGCGAACGCGCGACAATCGTTTCCCACAGGGATCCGCGCGCGAACCTGCCGATCTTGTCAGGCATTACTACTTTCCGAATCGTATGACTGGACGGTTCATGACTCGGGGCTGCATCATACCTTGCGGCGCGTCCGCCACGGCGGGCAATCGTCAATTGTGCGTGGCGCGATTACGCAGTCTCCCTCGACCGTGCCCGGATCGCCGAGGGCGGGCGGGAAATTATCGGTAGCTTTCCCGGAAAGCCTCCGCTAAGCTCCGCCGTACCGCACCTTAGGTTTTGTAGCGATACAAAAGTCCCTTCCGGTATTTCGGCGGTGCTCCCGAAAAACTTTGGGAACGTGGCGCGGTGTTTCGTTCATTTTTTACTGAGGTGATTCGTGAATACAGGTACTGTCAAGTGGTTCAACGAAAGCAAAGGCTTCGGCTTCATTACCCCGAAAGACGGCGGCAAGGACGTGTTCGTGCACTACTCCGCCATCAAGGGCAATGGGTTTAAGAGCCTGGCGGAGGGTCAGCAAGTTTCGTTCGAGGTTCAGCAGACCCCGAAGGGTCCGGCGGCCGCAAACGTCGTTCCGGCATAATTTCGATCTCGAAAAAGTTTTTACGAGACCCCGCCACGGCGGGGTTTCTTTTTTGCGCGTTAATGAATCTACGGCGGACACGCCGGACCGCGCGCCGTTAGAATGGGCACGTACTCCAGCGAAGGATCGAACCGATGACCGAACGACGCCGCTACTCCGTAAAGGCCTACAGCAACAAGTCATTCTTGAACAGCCGCGACGCACGGCCGCTGCGCATACTTGCCGAATACCTCGAGCCGGAAAGCCGTTTCGATCGCTATCGCATCGACGACACGATCGTGTTCATGGGGTCGGCGCGAACCGCGAGCCGCGAACAGGCCGAACGCGAACTCGCCGACGCGAAGCACGACGACGGCGACGTTGCGCGCGCCGAGATGCGATTGAAGGAATCGCAATACTACGAAGACGCGCGTGACTTGGCGCGGCGCTTGACGGAGTGGTCAAAGCAACTCGACCCGGAAGAGCGCCGCTTCGTCGTGTGCACCGGCGGCGGCCCGGGCATCATGGAGGCGGCGAACCGCGGCGCGTCGGAAGCGCGCGGGATGAACGTCGGGCTCACCATTTCGATTCCAATAGAAGAGTTCGACAATCGCTACGTCACCCGCGAACTGGCGTTTCACTTTCATTATTTCTTCATGCGAAAATTTTGGTTCGCCTATCTCGCGAAGGCGGTGATTGTGTTTCCCGGCGGCTTCGGTACGCTCGACGAGCTGTTTGAATTGTTGACGCTGCTGCAGACCGGCAAGATGCGCAAGCACCTGCCGGTGGTGTTGTTCGGAACGCGCTATTGGGATGAGGTCATTAACTTCGATGCCCTCGTGAAACACGGCAACATCGACGCGGCCGACGTGAAACTTATTTTTCGCACCGATTCGGTCGACGCCGCCTACGACTACGTGACGGCGCAGCTGACGGAATACAGTCTGAAGCAGCCGGGCGCCACGTTATAGTCTTCGCCGGTCCGATCGTCCCGCTCGCTGCGGATGGTTCGTCCGCGTCTCTCAATTTCTTTTATCCTTCCGGCAATCGCACATGAGCAAAGAAATCGAAATTTACGTCAGCACCGATCAAATAGGTCGCATCAGCGCACCAGCTCTCCCTCTCCCATCGGGAGAGGGATGGGGTGAGGGAGGAGTTGTAAGGCGATGAGCAAAGAAATCGAAATTTACGTCAGCACCGATCAAATAGGTCGCATCAGCGCACCAACTCTGCTGCACAAGGACGTGCGAATGTCGCGAGCGCAGGACGCGCTGGAGCGACACCCTCTCCCATCGGCGACGTGCATGGACGCACTAGGGTCGCGAGAGACAGGAGGTCGAGAGCGACCCGAGGGATGGGGTGAGGGAGGAGGTGCAAGGCATGGCTAAGGAAACCGAAGTCTACGTCAGCACCGATATCGAAGCCGACGGCCCGATCCCTGGCCCGCACTCCATGCTCAGCATCGGCTCGGCGGCGTTTCTTCCCGACAAGACCATGATCGGCAGCTTCAGCGCGAATCTCGAAACGCTGCCCGATGCGGCGCAGGATGCACGCACCATGGAATGGTGGAAAGGTTTTCCGCAAGCGTGGGAGGAATGCCGGCGCGATCCGCGCGCGCCCGCCGAAGTCATGCCGGCGTATCTGCGGTGGCTGAAAGGTCTGCCGGGCCGTCCGGTGTTCCTGGGTTGGCCGGCGTCGTGGGATTTCATGTGGGTTTACTGGTATCTGGTGCGCTTCACCGGCGAGCGTCCGTTTCGCGAAAGCGCGCTCGATATCCGCTCCTATGCGATGGGAATGCGCAAGAGCAATTTTCATATGACGTCGCGTTCGTATCTGCCGAAACGGTGGTTCGACGAGCGGCCGCACACGCATGTCGCGCTCGAAGACGCCCTGGAGCAGGGCACGTTGTTCTGCAACATGCACGCGGAGAATTTGCGCGAAGCCGGCGGCTGACGGGCGTTTCGCCGCGTGCCCGCAATCCTACACACCGATTTCGCCGAAGAACTTCACCAGCGCGTCGTACAAGCCGCGCGGATTGTCGCCCTGCACGCTATGCCCGGCGTTTTCCACACGCGTCCAGCGTCCATCCGGTAGGGTGCGCGCGAGTTTCTCGGCGTCTTCATCGTGGAAAACGTCGCTACGTGCGCCACGCACCACGAGCGTCGGGCAGTCGATGCGCGAAACCAGCGGCCAATAGTTCTTCATGTGTGCGACACGGTCGCCTATCCCTTGGTGCTGAAGGTGTCGCGTATCGTTCTTGCGCACCCATTTGCCGTCGTGACGCTGGCGAAAATTATGCCGCAGGCTACGGCGCAACAGGCGTGGATCGCGGGCTGGATTGAACGCGAGCGCCTGCGCCACCAAGTCATCGAGCGAATCCGCTTCTTGCGTTTGCTTCACAAAGTGGGCGATTCGCCGGCCGCCTTCGCTGCGCACGTCGGGGCCGACGTCCACCAGCACCAAGCCGCGCAGATGTTTGCCGTGCTCGGCCGCGTAAAGCAGCGCGTTGATTCCGCCGAGCGACATACCGACGAGGATAAAGGCGTCGAGCCCCAGCCGGTCGACGAAGCCGCGAACATCGCGCTGATGCGTCTCGAACGCATAGTCCAATTCCGTCGACCACTCGCTTTCGCCGTGGCCGCGCTGGTCGAGCGCCAGGCAGTGGTAGTCGCGGCGCAGTGTGACGCACAATAAATCCCAGGTGTGCGCGTTCAACCCGCCGCCGTGCAGGAATACGATCGGCGTGTTCCCGGCCGTGCCCCAGTCGAGGTAGTGCAGCCGCAGTTTCTGAATCCGGACATGGTTCTGGGTCGGCAACACCAGGTCGATCGCCGGCATACCGGCGACTTCCATGGCCAGCTTCAAGTGTTCCAGATCTTCGCTCGGACTTTGGTGGCTCATCGGTAGCCGCTTCGTGTGGGAGCGTGTTTTACCACTGCGCAAGGACCGGCGCGACGTGTTCACGGGAACCGGCGTCGGCACGCCGCTAAGGACTCGCGCTCACGGGTAGCCGTCGGACCGTAAGGCCGCGACCGCGGCCGGCGACTAACGGGGGCGCTTGGAAAACCATTGCGCAGGGGAGATTTGAATGGCGGAGAAAAATTCGCGGTTGGGTACGTTTGTCGCCGGCGACGAAGGGTCGTGGCGTATCGTTCGGATGGATACGCCGGCCGGGCAACCGCTCGCCGGCGCGTCTCGCATGAATGTCGTTGCCGGCGAGACGCGCGGCGACGCCGGAAGATGGGTGCTACGTGGCGTGACCAGCAACGAGCGCTACGTGACGCGCGCGGAAAAGCACCGGCTGGTGGCGACACAAGAGGCGCTTGGCCGGCCCGCGTCCACTTGTGCGGCGCTGATTCCGATCCGTAAGAACGATGCGTGGTGGCAGTTGCCGCAGGATGAGCGCCGCCGCGTCTTCGAGGAACAATCGCACCATGTCCGCATCGGCCTCGACTATCTCCCCGCGGTCGCGCGGCGTTTGCACCACTGCCGCGATCTCGGTACGCAAGAGCCGTTCGATTTTCTTACTTGGTTCGAGTATGCGTCGCGCGACGCGGCGGGGTTCGATCAGTTGGTGGCGCGATTGCGCGCGAGCGAGGAGTGGCGCTACGTCGAGCGCGAGGTCGACATCCGACTCGTGCGCGACGCCGAGGGTTAAATCATCGGTGCTGCGCTAGGGAAGCTCTGAACAAGTACCAAAGTCGTCATGCCGGCGAAAGCCGGCATCCAGAACCGGCCTAAACGGCCGATGTTTTCAAATCCTGGATTCCGGCTTTCGCCGGAATGACTGACTTGTTCAGAGCTTCCCTAGTGTGGTGTTCCGCAAGTAACTTGACGAAATCTCCCTCACCCCATTCCCCTCTCCCGGAGGGAGAGGGGCTCGAATTCCCTTCTCCCTTCGGGAGAAGGGCCGGGGATGAGGGGCGGGGTGTGTCGTGACGAGGCGCCGAATTCGATAAGTTATTTATGGGACAGCACACTAGGGAAGCTCTGATTAAGTGAACATTCACCGCAAAGACGCAAAGTACGCAAAGAAAAACATGAGTTTTTATCGAGAAAACCCTTTGCGCTCTTTGCGCCTTTGCGGTGAGAAGTAGTTTTTCGAGACTTGTTCAGAGCATCCCTAGCGCGCCGGCGCTAGGCGCGCCGCGCTTTCACGATAACGACCAGCGCGACGATCGCGAAAATCACGAACCAAACCAGCGCCCATTCCGGGATCGACAACCCCAGCATCCGCCACTGAACTTTGCTGCATTCCCCGGTTCCGGAAAAGATCGCCGGCAGCGCTTTCGCGAGCGGGAAGGTATCGAGCAGATAATCGAGATCGGCACCGCAGCTGTACGACGGCGACGGGAACCGCTGCAGCCACGAGTGCCGTGACGCGATACCGGCGCCGGCAAGCGCGCCCGCCAGAACGAGTACGCCGTAAACCCTGGCGCCGATCGGACCGGGATTGTGAAGGGTGCCGGCCAAGGCAATCAGCGCGATCGTCGCGAACGAATAACGCTGCAATATGCACATCGGGCACGGTTCCAACACCTCAACGTGCTGCAAGTAAAGCGCGAAACCGAATATCGCCAAGCACGCCAAGAAAACGGCCGCCAGGAGCGTGCGCGGATTCAGTCCAACCACGTTTTGCTGAAAATTCATCGCTTGCATCAACCTACTATAGCTTCGCGCGCGGCGCTCCACGCCTCTTGCCCGAACGCGCGCCGTATCACCAGCGGTGCGGCGATCGAGCCCACCGAAAGCAAGCGATCGTGAAACGCTCGCAGGCCCGCACCCCTATCGTCGCCCGCCACTCGGTCACGCAGCGCATTGATCAGTTTCCAGCCGATCGCGTAACCCAGCGGCACCGTCGGCGAGCGTGTGTACCAGGCGAGATCCGCCTCGGCCTGTGCGCGCGGAAACCCGAGTGCCGCCACCATACGATCGGCGGCGGCGTCGAAGCTCAGGCTGCGCGTATGCAGCTCGACATCGAGCATCACCCGCAGCGCCCGCCACAGCCGGTCGCGCAGCAGCACTATTCGACTCTCCGGGCGATCCAAAAATCCCTGCTCTTGCATCAATTGCTCCGAGTACAGCGCCCAGCCCTCGTAAAAACTTGCCGAAGCGTTGAGGAGCCGCGGCAACGTGCGTGCGACGGCGTTGAGATTTGCGGTAACAAACTGCAAGTGATGGCCCGGATAAGCTTCGTGCACGCTCGTGTGTGCCAGACCGACCTCGTCGTGTTCCGCGAGCTGTTCTTCGTTTATCGGCGGCGTGACGTAATAGCGCCCATGCTGCTCCGGATCGCTCGACGCCGGCTCGGAATAGGCGGCGAAGGGTATTTCGTGGCGCATGAACGCCGGCGTCGCGACGACATCCAGCCGCTCGCGCTCCGGCATGGTCACTAAATTCTTCGCGACCACGAACTCGCGTGCCGCACGCATGCGCTCGGCGTAGGTCGCGAGCAGGCTTTCCAACACCGGGTGGCGCTTCTGAATTTCGCGCACCACGCTCAAAGCATCGCGCCGCCCGAATTGAACGGCGCACTCCGCTTCCAATTCAATGCGGGTACGCTCGAACAGCCGCTCGCCAAACGCGTGCAGGGCGTCGGCGTTCACATCCAAGAAATGACGCCGGCGCAGGAGCAAGTCGAAGTACGCGCTGCCGCAAGCGAACTCGCCCTTAGCGATGGGCGCCACGTCGCGCTCCAGAAACCCCGCAAAGTGAAGAAGCGCCTCCGCGGCGCGCGCCGCCGAAACCGCAAGCGCCGCTCGCATCGACAACGTCGCGACCATCGGATGGCCCGGCAAATCGCGCACAAACTCCGCGCCGCGGCGCGCGGCCGTAATCGTCGACGTCGCCCACCGCGGCGGCACGTACGCGGCGCGTTGTGCGAGACCGGTTTCCGCGGACTTCAGATGCGATGGGATGGCGTCAAGGCGCGTCCCCAGCGCGCGCGGGAGATCCTCGACCGTACGAATGGTGAGCTGATAAATCGCATTCACCGGCAACCAGCGCCGCGGATCGGGGCAGCTCGGTTCGCGATCGAGCAAGTACTGATTCTCGATCTGGATGGCGCCGCACAGCACGTCGTAGTCCACGCGACGATCGGGGTCGAGCGCATTCGCATCCAGCGCTTCCAACGCGACGCGCAGCTCGTCGTTCAGACATACCAGCGGACCGCGTCGTTCTTCCGGCCCCGGCGTCAAAAGGTGCGCGTAACCCGGCACACCGACGTCGACCGCCGCTTCCGGATGAAAGCGAAACCACGTGCGATAGTACGACTGCGCCAACTCGTCGAATCGAGCCGCGATTTCCGGCACCGCCATCAATTCGCCCCGATCAGCTCGAAGTCGTGCGTGATCGTCGCGGTCTTGCCGATCATGATCGACGCCGAACAATACTTCGTGGCGGACAGCTCAATGGCGTGCGCCACTTTCTTCGGATCGAGTCCGCGGCCGGTGATTTTGAAATGCACATGGATGCGGGTAAACACCTTTGGGTCGGTCGGTGCGCGCTCGGCGTCTATTTCCGCGACACAGTCGGTAACGTCCTGGCGCTGTTTGCGCAGGATATGCATAACGTCGAACGCCGTGCAGCCGCCCATCCCGATTAACACTACTTCCATCGGGCGCGAACCTTTATTCTCCCCGCCGGCCTCCGGTGCGCCGTCCATTGGAATGTCGAACCCGCTCGGCGCGCGTCCGACAAAGCTCACGCCGCCGGACCATCGAATGCTCGCCTTCATATCGTCTCCAACGCAAATTTCACCAGTATATTCGACCCAAGAACGCCGCCGACACCGCAATGACGCGACGCGTAATCGCCGGGAATCGGACCTAACCGGGTGGTTACAACTGAAATAGCTCGGCCAAACGCGCGCCCGGGTCCGGCGCACGCATGAACGCTTCGCCGACCAAAAACGCGTTCACGTTGTTGGCACGCATCAGGGCGACGTCCTCGGCAACAAGGATCCCGCTCTCCGTGACCACCATCCGATCCCGCGGGATCATCGGCAGCAGTTTCAGCGTGGTATCGAGGCGGGTTTCGAAACTGCGTAGATCGCGGTTGTTGACCCCGATCAGAGGCGCTTCGATCGGTAGCGCGCGCTCCAGCTCCTCGGCGGTGTGGACCTCAACGAGCACGTCCATGCCGAGGTTCCCGGCCAACAAAGCCAACTCGCGCAGCCGTGTGTCGCCCAGAATCGCAACGATCAGGAGAATACAGTCCGCGCCGAGAACCCGCGCTTCGTAGACTTGATACGCATCGATGGTGAAGTCCTTGCGCAGCACCGGTAATACGCACGCAGCCCGCGCCTCTTGCAGATGCGCGTCCGCGCCCTGAAAAAAATCGATGTCGGTCAACACCGACAGGCAACTCGCGCCGTGCCGTGCGTAGTCGCGCGCGATTTCCGCCGGTTGGAAGTTCGCACGCAGTACACCCTTGCTCGGCGATGCTTTCTTGAGTTCGGCAATGACCGCCGGGCGGCCCCGCCCGATGTGCGCGCGCAGCGCGCCGACGAAGTCGCGCGGCGCCTCCGCCGATTCCACGTGCCGCGACAACTCTTTCAACGGCAGCCGCTCGGCGCGGGTACGAATCTCCTCGTTCTTGCGCGCGACGATGCGTCGCAGAATATCCGGAACGTCTGACATTTCGGCGGACTGCTATTTCGCGAAGCGCTGGGTCGCGGCGACGAACTCATCGAGCTTCGCGCGCGCGGCGCCGGTCGCGATCGCCCGCGTCGCGCGATTCACGCCCTCGATAATCGAACCCGCGACGCCGCCGGCATAGAGCGCGGCGCCGGCGTTGAGCACGACGATATCGCGCTCCGGGCCGGCTCGATTGTCGAGCGCCCCCAGAAGCTTTTCTTTCGACGCCGCCGCGTCCGCCACCCGCAATGCATCGCCGTCGTACGCGGCAATGCCGAACTGTTCGGGCCGGATCGTGTACTCGCGCACCTCGCCATTCACCAACTCCCCGACCATGGTTTCGCCGGACAGCGATATCTCGTCGAGTCCGCTCAGGCCATGAACGACCAAGACATGGCGGCTGCCGAGGCGTTGCAGCACGCGCACCTGAATGCCGACCAAATCCGGATGAAACACGCCCAACAACTGGTTCGGCGCGCCGGCCGGATTGATGAGCGGGCCGAGAATATTGAAAATCGTGCGCACACCGAGTTCCTTGCGCACCGGCGCGGCATGTTTCATCGCCGCGTGGTGGTTCGGCGCGAACATGAAGCCGATGCCGGTCGCGGCGATGCACTCGGCAACCTGCGGCGCGGTTAGATTGATGTTCACGCCGAGCGCTTCGAGCACGTCGGCGGCGCCCGACTTGCTCGAGACGCCGCGCGCGCCGTGCTTCGCCAAACGTGCGCCGGCCGCGGCCGCGACGAACATCGACGCCGTGGAAATATTGAAGGTATGCGCGCCGTCGCCGCCGGTGCCGACAATATCGAGCAAGCGATTACGCTCGACCGGCGGCACCTCGACCTTGGTCGCGAACTCACGCATCACTTGCGCCGCGGCGGCGATTTCGCCGATGGTTTCCTTCTTCACGCGCAAACCCACGATCAACGCCGCGATCATCACCGGCGATACCTCGCCGCTCATGATGGCGCGCATCAGTGCCAGCATTTCCTCGTGGAATATCTCGCGGTGCTCGATGACACGCTGCAGCGCCGCTTGCGGAGTAATCGACATAGTGGCCTCCTCGCCTACCGGCTGCGTTAAATAGTACAGGATCGATTCACCATCGCTCGATTGTGTTGATCGACCGCGCGACGGTCAAGGCGCCGCGGTCGACGCGCTCGCCGGACGCCGACTCGCGAGCCACCACAGTCCGAAAGCCATGGCGCCCAACACCAGCGCGCCGAACGCAAAGGTCCACAGCCGGTCGGCCACCAGCGGCACAAGGACACCCGCGACGATTCCGCCAAACGCCATCTGGGTAAAGCTTTGCACCGCCGAGGCCAGCCCGCGACGATGCGGCAAGCAGTCGAGCGCGATCAGGCTGAGATTTGGAATGGCGAGCGCCATCCCGGCCGCGTACAGCATCACCGGACCGACCGCGTTCCAGAAACTTGGCGCGAACCATACCGACCCGGCAAGCCCGAACAAGGTAGCGAAGCCAATGATGCAAAAGCCGACCGCGGCCGCGAAATCGTGGCTGAAATGCCCGGCCAACTGCCCGGAGGCGTAGGCGCCGCCCATCAACCCGAGTACGACCGGGACGAACAGGTATCCGAAATCGCCGGCACCATAACCGAGATGACGATAAAGCAATGCCGGTGAGCCGGCGATATAAAGGAACAAGCCGCCGAAACAGAAGGCGATGCTCAGCGCGAGCAGCATGAAACGCCGGTTCCTGAGCGCGCTCGTGTAGGCGCGCACGAGCGCGCGCGGGTGCGCGGGATGGCGATCGGCGGCGGGCAGAGTCTCCGGCAAGCGCCAAAAGGTCCAAGCGCAGAGCAGGAACGCGAGGGCGGCGAGAAAC
>Ga0299906_10003814_pt1 | contig 12400 bp, 9 predicted proteins | sample RVTome_14_FD_200259 | JGI IMG/M metagenome (GOLD analysis project Ga0299906, IMG submission 200259) | Soil microbial communities from uranium-contaminated site in the Upper Colorado River Basin, Wyoming, United States - RVT145D125 (version 2) ...
GAGCTCTATGAGCAGCTGATCACCCAGGACGGCGTCGACCTCATCATCGGGCCGTACGCGACACCGAACATCCTCGCCGCGATGCCGGTGGCGGAGCGGCATGGGCTCGTTCTTCCCCAACACACCGCGGTGCTCGTCCCGGCACTGACATACGAGTGCCAGTTCCCCGGTTGGTCGATCGGCCCAGCGCCCAACGAATTCGTTCCCAACCAACTCGCCGACCTGTTCGACAGCATGGACGGGGCGGTGAGCACGGTGGCACTGGTGACGAACGAGGGCGGCTCGACGAGTTTCGTCAGCTACGGCAGGCCTGACGTCGAGGAACCGTCGGCGAGCACGATCCTGCCCGAGCGTGGGTACGAGATCGTCGCCGACATCCCGTATCCGATCGGCAACACCGAGTGGGGGCCGATCGCCGTCACCCTGAATGACGCCCAGCCCGACGCGGTCCTGGTGATGGGTCTCGGAATCGAAGCCAACGGCCTGATCGACGCGATGGGACAGCTCAACTACTCGCCTCCGGTCATGTTCGCGCTGTTCCCGGCGCCGGGCCCGCTGCTCGGTCTCGGCGAGGCGGCCGAGAACATGCTGTCGGTTTCGATGTTCGAGCCCAACGAGCCGATCTTGGCAGGCATGGATCCCGAGATCCGTGAGATCACCGAGGAGTTCTCGGCACGGGTCGAAGCGGCGGGCCTCCCTTACTCGGCGTTCGAGACCCAGGCGGCCGCATCATGGAACGCTTGGTCGATCCTGGTCGAAGGCGTCGAGGGCGCCGGTTCGCTCGACCATCAGGAGATCTGCGACTACCTGCAACAGAACGGGGCCGATCTGCCCTTCGCAGGTCAAGTCTCGTTCGACCCTGGACTGAACAACTTCTGGCCGAGCAATCAGGTGATCAAGCAGATCCAGGATGGCGACTGGGTGGTGGTCTGGCCGGCCGACAAGGCTGCAGCCGAGCTGCGGGGCCCTGCGGGCTGAGACGACCACGCCGACGATGATGTTGATCGGGCCGCCGGGCTCTCCGAGCGGCGGCCCGATCAGTCACACTGAACAGTGAACCTGTCAGGGGCGAGGATCACGTGAGCCAGCTACAGGCAGCGATCTTCGGCGCGCTCTCGGGGAGCCTCTTCGCTCTCATGGCCCTCGGACTCTCCCTGGTCTGGGGATTCCTCAAGATCATCAACCTGGCACATTTCGCGATGATCCTGCTCGGGGCCTACTTGACGTTCGAGCTGGCCACGACGACCGGCATGGACCCCATCCTCACCCTCGTAGTGAGTGTCCCGGCGATGTTCTGCTTCGGCGGTCTCGTGCAGATGGGCTTCGACCGTTTCGAGGTGTCCGAGTTCAACTCGCTGCTCGTGAGCTACGGAGTGCTCATCGTCACCGTGCAGGTGGTCAGCAACATCTGGACTGCCGACTTCCAGCGCATGGATCCTGCGGTCAATCCGTACGCAGTGCAGTCGGTGAGCTTGGGTCCTCTGGTATTTCCGTTGCCCACGCTCATCGCAGGCATCTTCGCGGCCTCCCTGGTGATCGTCGGTCAGTTGATCCTGGAGCGGACCTACGTAGGACGCGCCGTGCACGCTTTCGGCCAGGACCGCCAGATCGCGTCGGCGTTCGGGATCGACCATCGGAAGCTCGGCGTGCTGCTCGCCGGAGCGGCGGGTGCGACGGCCGCGGTCGCCGGCATGCTGTTCTCGCTGGGCGAGTCACTGAACCCCGACGCACCGTTCGAGTGGGTGGGGAGGGTGTTCGCCGTCGTCATCCTGGGAGGCATCGGCAACGTCACCGGAACGCTGTACGCCGGCCTGCTGGTCGGCGCCATCTCCGGGGTCACTGCGGTGGTGTGGAGTCCTTCGGCTTCCCCGTTCGTGGTCTTCACGATGGTGGTGTTGGCCCTGGTGTTCCGCCCGACGGGACTGTTTCCGCAAAAGGCCGGGCACTGATGGCGAGAGACCGGGGATGGATCGGCTTGCTGGCGACAGCCGTCGCCCTCGCCGTGGTTCCCTTCCTCCAGGAAGCGCTCGACTTCGCCTCGTTCTACCTCGTCTTCCTCTCCGGCATCCTCTTCTGGACCGCCCAGGCCACCAGCTGGAACATCCTGTCCGGCTACAGCGGGTACTTCAGCTTCGGTCAGGGTGCCTTCTACGGCGTAGGGGTCTACTCGATGGCCGTCCTCTTCGGCCGCCATGAGGTCGACTGGCTGGTCGCCATCGTCGCCGGCGGCGTCCTCTCGATGTTGCTCGCCCTGGCGATCGGCACCATCGCCTTCCGGCTCCGCTCTCTGCGCGGGGAGATATTCGCGCTCCTGACGCTGGCGGTTCCGTTCATCCTCGCTGCTGTCGTGCGTCTCAGTGACACGATCGACGGCGGTCAAGGGATCGTGGTGCCGGTCCCGGCGTTTCCCGAGGCCCTCGGGTCGTTCCAGAGCTTCTTCTTCGTGTGCAGCGCCGTGGTGGGGATCGCGGCCGTCGCCATCGCCTACGTCATGGCGCGAACCCGGTATGGATGGGCCTTGTTCGCGATCAGGGACGACGAGGTCGTGGCCGAAGGGTTGGGGGTGCCGACGTTCCGGCACAAGATGATCGCCATCGCCACCACCGGCCTCATCGGCGGCGCCTCGGGGGCGATACTGGCCCTCAACCTCGGGTTCGTCAGCGTGGAGGGCACTTTCAGTCTGCGGGTCCCGCTGTTCGTCATCGTCATGAGCGTCCTCGGCGGCCGCAACCACTGGGCCGGGCCGATGGTCGGCGCGGTCTACATCCACACGCTGCAGAATCGGCTGGCCGACAGCGCCTATGCCGGGTGGAGCCTGATCGCCCTCGGGGTGATCCTCGTTCTCTTGGTGCTGCTGGCGCCGGAAGGCCTGATGGCGAGGTTCTCGGCACGGCCCCGGACCGTGGTCGCGGCGTTCGTGGCCACGCTGCTGGCCCTCGGACTGTGGGGCGGATGGGGAGAGCCGGTGGATTGGCTGGCCGCCGCGTTGGCGGCGGCGGCGGTGGTCGGGTTCCTGCCGGGCGCACGGAGAGCAGCGCTCCGTCCTCGCCCAGCCGACGAGGTAGGCGAGGCCGAACCAGCTCTCACCGACGAACCGATGACCGCGGGGGTGGCGAGCCGAACCCTCGTCGCAACCGGCGACCTGACCAAGGCCTTCGGTGGTGTCGGCGCACTGCGCGGGGTCTCGTTGACGGTCTCGGAGGGTGAGTTGGTCGGGCTGGTTGGACCCAACGGCTCGGGCAAGACCACGCTGGTGAACCTGATCTCCGGCGCCTTCGCGCCGACGTCGGGGACGATCACGTTCAACGGCGCCGACGTCGTCGGTCTCCCTCCGCACCGGATCGCCCATCTCGGCATCGCCCGGACCTATCAGATCCCACGGCCGTTCCACACATTGACCGTGAAGGACAACGTCGCCGTCGCCCTGGTCTTCGGCCGCCGGCCGCACAGTCTCCGTGAGGCGCGGCGAGCCGCCGATGAATACCTGGCTCTCGTCGGGCTATCCCATCTCACCCACCAGCTGCCAGGACAAGTCAACCTGCACGAACGACAGTTACTCGAGATGGCGCGGGCGATGGCGACCCGTCCCGAGGTGCTTCTCCTCGACGAGGCGTTGGCCGGTCTCAATCCGGTGGAGGTGGACAACGCGGTCGCGGTGGTGCGTCGGATCCACGAATCCGGTGTGGCCATCGTCTTCGTCGAGCACCTGTTGCGGGTCGTCAGGCAGCTGGCCACCCGAATCGTGGTTCTCGACCAGGGGGTGCAGCTCGCCGGCGGTGATCCTGAGATCGTGATGAGTGACCCTGCCGTGATCAGCGCGTACCTGGGGAGGGAGGGCCATGCTCGAAGTGACTGACCTCGATGTGTTCTACGGGGACGCTCAGGCGCTGTGGGGGGTCTCGGTGAGCGTCGGCGAGGCCGAAGTGGTGTCCATCGTGGGTTCGAACGGCGCCGGCAAGTCGACGCTGATCAACGCGTTGATGGGGATCCTCCCGGCACGACGAGGCAGGATCATGCTCCACAACACCGACATCATCGATCTCCCCGGCCACCGCGTGTGCCGGCTCGGGGTGGCGATCGTTCCCGAAGGGCGCAGGCTGTTCCCCGCCCTGACGGTCGCCGACAACCTCGACGTCGGCGCGTTCAACGCCGAAGCCCGCTCGCGACGCGGCGAGTCGCGCGAAAGGGTCCATGCCCTCTTCCCTCGTCTCTCCGAGCGTCGCGGTCAGCTCGCGGGCAGCCTCAGTGGCGGGGAGCAGCAGATGCTGGCGATCGGGCGGGCGCTCATGGCCCGCCCCCGTCTCCTGCTCATGGATGAGCCCTCACTCGGCCTCGCCCCCGTGGTGGTCGACGAGGTGTTCGACGTCATCGAGACCGTGAGAGAAGGCGGGGTGAGCGTCCTCCTCGTCGAACAGAACGTGACCAGGGCCCTCGAGATCTCGTCGCGGGCCTACCTCCTCGCAGAAGGGCGCATCGTCATGGAGGGGGATGCCGCCGCGCTGGCGGAGAGCCCTGAGATCAGGCGGGCGCTCCTCGGGGTCTGAGCCGGCCCATTCGCTTCGCCTCCTATGGCACCGGAGGCGCCTTTCACGAGAGGCCTGCGACTCTCCGCTGGCTAGGGTTTCTTGGTGCCGTTGCCATCCGAGCTCAAGCCATCCCGGGGGATACTGCTCATCGCGGACATCACCGGGTACACCGTGTTCCTCAAGGAGTCCGAGCTCGAGCACGCCCACGGGGTGCTGTCCGACCTGCTCTCCGTGCTCGTGGAGGGGACACGGCCGCCGCTGGCCGTGTCCAACCTGCAGGGCGACGCGGTGTTCAGCTACGGCATCGACACCGGGGAGCTGAGCGGGCAGACCTTCGTCGAGATGATCGAGGCCATCTACATCGCCTTCCGCCGCGCCATCGAGCAGATGGCGTTGAACTCGACCTGTGACTGCAACGCCTGCGCCAACCTCGGCGCCCTCGACCTCAAGTTCATGATCCACCACGGCGAGTTCCTCATCCAGACCATCGGGGCCAACCGGGAGTTGGTCGGAAGCGAGGTGATCGTCGCCCATCGTCTTGCCAAGAACAAGGTGACCCCCACCACCGGGGTCAGGGCCTACGCCATCTACACCACCTCCGCCGTCGAGGCCCTCGACATCGCCCACCTCACCGGCGAGTGGATACCTCACCGCGAGGTCTACGACACCGGTGAGGTCGAGTGCTGGGTGGCCGACATGACCCCGGCCTGGGAGGCGGCCCGCAACCGCTCGGTGATCGAGATCCCGGAGTCGGAATACCGGGGCAAGGCATCGGTGGAGATCGCGCTGCCGGTGGAGCGCGTGTGGGACCGTCTTGCCGACCCCGAATACCGGAGGATCCTGGTCGGTTCGGACCGTCAGGTGCGCGCAGGCAAGGGGAGGCTCGGTCGAGGTGACGTCTACCAGTGCCATCACGGCGACAACGTGGTGCCGTCGGTGATCCTGGAGTGGTTGCCCTTCACCCGGATCCTGACCAGAGACCAAATCCACGTCCCCGGGTCGACCATCCACCTGCTGGTCGACTACACCCTGGCCCCGACCGAATCCGCGACCGTCCTCACCATGGCCTGCGCTCGGCCCGAAGGGTCCGCCTTGGCCCAGGCCGGCTTCACCGCCGTCGGCCCCGCAATGATGGAAGCCGTGGAGGCAGCCCTCGGCGTCTTCAAGGAGCGTATCGAGACGGATGCGGTCTCGCCGGCTGGCTCACAACGGTGATGGCCACGGGTTGAGAACCGGGTCATCCCGGACGAGAGCGAGGCCGGCCCCTCACCGTCGCCGGATCCGGGCCCTGTTGAGGGTGTTACATGGCGGGTACCCAAATCACGGCGCCGTTATCGGCACCGACGACCCGACCCTGGGGAAGACATGACTCCCATCACCACCACCCCCGAGTGGCACGCCCTCGAACGTCTCGTGTCGACAGGCCCGCTCGACCTGCGACAGGCATTCGCGCAAGAGCCCGACAGGGCCGAGCGTCTCACGTTCACTGCCGGCGACCTGATCGTCGACCTCTCCAAGCATCTGGTCACCGCCGAGACCGTCGACGCTCTGGTTGCGGTTGCCCGCCGTGGCGGGCTCTCGGACCGGATCGAGGCCATGTTCGACGGGGAGCACATCAACGTCACCGAGGACCGGCCCGTCATGCACCCGGCGCTGCGGGCCGCGACCGCCGACGAGTTCCTCGTCGACGGGCGTGACGTGGCCATCGACGTCCGGGGGGTCCTCGAGAGGATGGGCGAGTTCGCCGAGCGCGTCCGCGCCGGCGAGTGGCGAGGGCACACCGGGCGCCGTATCCACCACGTCGTCAACATCGGAATCGGCGGATCGGACCTGGGGCCGGCCATGGCCTACCGGGCACTCCGACCTTTCGTCGCCCCCGGCCTCGACGCACACTTCGTCTCGAACATCGACCCCGCGGACCTCGTCGCCGTGCTCGCGTCGGTCGACCCCGAATCCACCCTCTTCGTCGTCGCCTCCAAGACCTTCACCACGCTCGAGACGCTCACCAACGCCGGGACCGCTCGGGCATGGCTGGCAGACCGTCTCGGCGACGAGGCGGCGGTCGCCCGCCACTTCGTGGCCGTCTCCACCAACGCAGAAGCAGTGGCCGGCTTCGGCATCGACCTCGCCAACATGTTCGGCTTCTGGGACTGGGTCGGCGGGCGGTACTCGATGGACTCGGCGATCGGGCTCAGCCTCATGATCACGATCGGGCCCGACGCCTTCCGTGACATGTTGTCCGGGTTCCGGGCCATCGACCACCACTTCCGCACGACCCCGTTCGAGCGCAACGTGCCGGTTCTGCTCGGCCTCATCGGCATCTGGTATCGCAACCTGCTCGGCTACCCCACCCAAGCGATCCTGCCCTACAACCAGGACCTCGCCCGGTTCCCTGCCTACCTCCAGCAACTCGACATGGAGTCGAACGGAAAGCGGGTCCGGCTCGACGGGTCTCCCGTGGAGCTGGACACCGGCCCCATCGTGTGGGGCGAGCCCGGCACCAACGGTCAGCACGCCTTCTACCAGTTGCTCCACCAGGGAACCACCGTCGTGCCCGCCGATCTGATCGGGTTCGTCGAACCCTCCGAGGACGTGGGCGGTCAACACGACATGCTGGTCGGGAACCTGTTCGCCCAGGCCGAGGCGCTGGCCTTCGGCAAGACCCCCGACGAGGTGGCTGCGTCCGGTGTGCCGGCGGAGCTCGTTGCGCACCGCACCTTCCCCGGCAACCGGCCGACCGCGGTGATCCTGGCTCCCCGGCTCACCCCGTCGGTACTGGGTCAGCTCATCGCGCTGTACGAGCACAAGGTGTTCACCCAAGGGGTGATCTGGGGCATCAACTCTTTCGACCAGTGGGGCGTCGAGCTCGGCAAGGCCCTGGCCTCCGCCATCATCGGCGAGCTCACCGCGCAGACTCCCCCTGAACTCACCCACGACGCCTCCACCAACGCCCTGATTCGCCGGTACCGGACCGGCCGGGGCCGCCCGTGAGGTTGCCGGCAGGCCTTGTTCGGATCAACCTTCCGGGTCCCCCTCAGCCTCCGGTAGCGGTAGCTTCGGAGGGTCGGCGCAGCCCAGTCGCCCTCGGCGTGGACGTGGTCGTCCTTCAGTAGCGTCTTGGCCTACGATCTCGCTCGGGTGATCGACAGGAGCAGCTATGGACATCATCGACCGCCACTTCGCCGCCGAGAACGCCCACGACGTGGAAGCGACCCTGGCCACGTACACCGATGACATCGTGTGGGACGACATCACCCACCCGGACAGCCCGTTCCGGGGCAAAGACCAGGTAGGACGGGTCTATGGGGGCATCATCGACGCCATCCCCGACGTGACGCTCACCTCGGTGCGCCGGTTCGGCTCCGCGGACGGCAGCTACGTGCTGGACGAGTCGATCCTCACCGGCCACGTCGAGGGCCAGTGGGCCGGTGTCGACGGTGGCGGGGCCGCGGTCGAGATCCGGCTGCTGCACGTGTTCGAGATCCGTGACGGGCTCATCAGCTACGAGAACGCCTGGTTCGACTCGGCCGCCGTTCACCGCCAGGTCGAGGCGTGGCACTCCGCCAACCGGGGCGTCGAGTAGCCGCACCGCCCGCGGCCGGCCGTCGGGTCCAGCCCCTCGGTGCCCTGGTCAGCCTCCGACGTCGTAGCCGTCCTGGCGAGCTCCCTCACGAAGCACGGCCGCCGGGTAGAACCCGATCGCATCGTCGGCGTCGTCGGCCACACTCTCGGCGACGGCGCCCACGGCGTCGAACTCGTACGTGATGCACCCTCCTTCGAACTCGAAGTACCAGGAGCCCCGGTAGAAGACCTCGGGAAGGTTCCCCCCGATGACTTCGAGTGCCTGCTGCGGGGTGATCCCGCGGGCGGCCACCGCGGGGTTCTCGCCGCGCTGCTCGACGGTGCCTTCCTCGGCGTCGAGCTCGTCGACGATCCACGCGTATCGGCCTTGCAGGAGCGCCTGGTCGACCCGGGCTCGTATCGGCTCGTCGATGCGAGCGTCGACCGTGAAGATCACAGAGCGGTGCTCGATCTCGGTCCCCGCGAGCTCGTCGACGTGGCGGCGGGCCGTCGCCAGGGGGGCCTCGCCGGCCGGGACGATTGTGATCCCGACCTCAGGCGGCTGCGACTCGACGTCCTCGTACCGCACGATGTCCGGGTAGCGCGACGGTGCCAGTTCCGCGCCGGAAACGTCACACGAACCGGTCACCGTCACTCGCAGGAACCGGTCGACCGAGTCGTAGATGTTCATCCCGGCCCGGCCGTCCTCGAAGAACCACTGCACCTCATCCCAGCCGAGTCGCGGTTCGTCGAGGCAAGGGGTGTACCTGGCGGACGGGACCGCCTGCACGACGAGGATGGTCGCCGCGGAGATGGAGCGGTCGGGGGGTGTGCAGTCGGCCTCGCCGAGCCCGAGCCTGCTACATGCGGTCAGCGCAGAGGCCAGCAGTACGACGGTGATCGTTCTCCTCATAGGATGCCCGCTCCGACGACCTCTTGGGCGAGCAGGCCGAAGAGGAACACGGCTACCACCGCGGCGGCGAGCGTCAGCCGCAGTCGACGCGGCGTCCACCGCTGAATCGAGATCGGCTCGGTCGCCGGTGCCAGGCGGCGGAATTCCTCGACCAGGTCGACGCCACGCTCTCGCCGCAGCAGCGCCAAGGAGCTTCGGGACTGCGAGGGAAGGGTGACGCTGCGGGTGGCGGCGAAGGCTTCTGCGATGTCCTCGGGAGCGAATTGCAGCAGCGCCCGCTCGTATACCCGGTGCGCTCCCACCCGCAGCCCCAGGATGACCATCATGTTGGCGAGGTCGACGGCCTGCCGCCACGGGCTGGGGCGGACTGTGCCGAACGCGACGTCGATGAGCACCACGCGTCCGGCGTTGAGCATGACGTTGGCGGGCTTGATGTCGCGATGGGCCAGGCCCGCGTCCCACATGCAGCGGATCACCCGGAGGGCCCCGTCGATGACGTCGTCGTCGATCTCGGCCTTGGTGAACTCCACCGAGCCCTCGAGGAACTCGCTCACCATCAGGTACTCGCGCTCCGGGCTGATCTCCACGATGCCGAAGGGACTGGCGCCCGGGACGCCGGCATCTCGCATCAGGCGCTGGATGTAGTCCTCGTACTCGACGAGGCGCCGCACGGTGGTGAAGCGCACCTCGTCCTCCAGCGACCCGTACAGGATGGTGCGGGCGACCTTGTACCAGCGATCGGATCGCAGGTGGGTCTGGCTGTACAACTTGGCGAACACGTGCTGGTTGGGGTCACCCCGCACCTCGAGGCGCAGCGGCGTCGACCCCCCGGAGCCCTCCAGTCCGAAGGGCTCGATGCTCAGCACCTCCATGCCGAGTTGCTCGTCCACGGCGCGAACGATCGCCGCGCCGCGGTCTCCGGTGACGTCGAGGTGCGCCGCGACGCCGCGCCTCCACGTCACCGGGAACGCCACCTCGGGGACAAACCAGCGGAACACCACGACCGTGACCGCCACAGAGAAGGCTGCGGCCACCAAGCTGTCGGTCGCGTGGTTCACTCCGAGGTAGAGCAGCGCCAGGCTGAGGAGCACGATGAGGGCGCCGGCCGCGCTCAGGGCGTAGCGACGCCACCGGCCGCGCGGCACGAGTGCGTAGGCCATCGCCGTCAGCGTCAACCCGAGGGCCGCTACGGGAGCCGACGGGTGGGACGGTCCCTCCCAGGAGCCGATGATCGGGACGAACGGCCGGGGTCGCCCCACGCCCTCACGGACGAACTCGACGGTGGCCGTCACCAGCAGCAGGGCGATGAGCACCGCGAAGAAATGCCGCCAGCGGCGCACGAAGATCAGCGCGAGCAGGGTGCCCACCCGCAGGATCCGGACGAACCAGGTGGCGCCGAGCACGGCCACCGCGTCTGCGATCGCCGTGAGCCCGCCGCTGCGGATCTCCACGAGGCGCTGGGCCAGCGCGTTGTCGTGACGTGTCCACCAGTCGGCGGTGGCCGGGAAGGCGAACAGCGACACCCAGAGGACGATCGTTACGATGCCGCTGACGAGCCAGATCTTGCCCGCGGTGCGCAACTCGCGCTGCATCGGCGCCTTCTCGCCGCTGGGGCGGCGCCGCCTGCCGGAGACACGGACGCCTGCGAACCGCATCTCGCGCCGATGGGCGACGGCCGGGAGCTCGCGCTCGATCGGTCCCGGCGTCGGCGGTGCATCTCGTGGCGTCTCCACATTCACCTGTCTCTTGCTCTCACCGCGACGCTACCGCAATCGGTCCGCGGTCTCACGGCCCTCCGTGCGCGGCACGGTTCGTCACGACAGGTGCTCCTCCTGGTCGGAGTTGACCACCGGGCGGGACACACCTCGGCCCCAACGCGCGATACCCGGCGCCGTCGCTGCGGCGATGGCGCTTACGAAGCGTCAGGCGCCTTCGTTTCGGGTCAGCGTGACCCGAATGGTCGGGCGCAGGTCCGCCCGACAGGTTGAGGTTTCGCCGATCTGAAAGGGAGTCGTCCCCGGTGACACGGAGCACGTCGCCACGAGCGTGATCCGGATCGGGCCGGAGGCGTTGGCCGGCAGCGGCGTCCCGAAGCCCGTTCGATCGACGTCGGACTGGTTGGCGACGTCGCCCGCGCCGATCGTCACGACCGCACCAGATCCCTCGCCGAGGTTGGGTTCGGCGGCGTTCGCACCGACGATGACGAAGTCGAAGCCGGCAGCTCGGCCCGGGTTGGGCCCGGTGCTGAGGACCACGGTGTACTCGTAGTCCATGATGACGCTCAACCGGGGTTCCGGGCCCAGCAGCGCCCACGCCTCTTCGGGAATCAACCACTGGATCCGGGACTGAGCGACGATCCCCCCGTCGAAGCCGCCAGTCTCCGCTTCGAGGTCGATCTCACCGCCGGACGGTGCCGCGGTGCCCTCGGCTCCCGGGGGTGAGATCAACTCGTCGACGAAGTCGGCGTCCTGAAGCCTCAACTCGTAGACCTGTTCGAGTGCCTCAGGGGGGAGGGTCGTCGTGGTGGTGGCGGTCGACGTGGTCGGCGGGCTGCTCGTCGTGGCCGACGAGGTCGTGGTCGTCGAGGAGCTCGTGGTTGTGGACGTCGTGGACGTGATGGTGGTCGTCGGCCCGGTGGTCGTGCTCGGCGGGCTCAGCGTCAGCACTCGACCGGCGCGAACCTCCTGCTCGTCCTCATCCGTGGCTACCAGGGTCACGACGACGTCGGTGACGCCGGGCGGGTAGTCGTGGGTGGCGGCGGACTCGCCGGAGACCAGGAATGTCTCGGGCTCGCTCCCGTCGCCCCAGTCGATTGCAACCGTGACCGGCCCGGAGTCGTCCTCGACCGTGAATTCGAGGATGGCGGTCGGTCCGTCGGCATCGAGCCGTGTGATCACGATGGTCGGCGCCAGACCACCCGCCTCGGAACCACCGCAGGCTCCTGCGACGAGCACGAACAAGACCACGGCGGCGAAGCTCCTCACCTCGCCAGTATGCCAGTGGCTGATGCGGCGGCGCGGCATTGGTCGGCGGCGAGTGCGCGCCATATGGCGCGGCGCATCCAGGCCGGCGAGATGTCCCGAACACGATCCCCACTGAAGCGGGGTCGGGACTCACCCGCTGCGGCCGGCGACGGACCCGGACGGCCGACCAGTCCCGGGGGTCGGGTATCGTCATCCACCGCTCACCAAAGGAGCTGATGTGTTCGCAAGACTTGGACGCTGGTGTTATCACAACCGGGGCAAGGTCGTGTTGCTCTGGGTGGCCGCGCTGATCGTGGCCGGTGGCATCAGCGGCGCGGTCGGTACCGCGTACAGCACGGAGTTCGCCCTCCCCGACGTCGAGAGCCGCCGCGGCTTCGACATCCTCGACGAGCATTTCGCCGACTCGTCGGCGGGCG
>Ga0299906_10003815_pt1 | contig 12398 bp, 8 predicted proteins | sample RVTome_14_FD_200259 | JGI IMG/M metagenome (GOLD analysis project Ga0299906, IMG submission 200259) | Soil microbial communities from uranium-contaminated site in the Upper Colorado River Basin, Wyoming, United States - RVT145D125 (version 2) ...
TGATCGATCACTACTGGCAGGTGCACTGCGACCTCAAGCTCGTCAACCCGCCCGCACTCGCCATCGAAGATCGCATCGCCAACGATCCCTTCTATTGCTTCCTGGAAAGGACCTGGATGTGGCAACAGCTCCCGTGGGTGCTGCTCTGTTTCTGGCTCGGCGGCTGGGCCATGGTCTGCTGGGCAGTTTGCGCCCGCGTCAGCATTTGCGTCCTCGGCCACTGGCTCGTCGGTTACTTCGCCCACCGCGAAGGCCCCATGCACTACGAAGTCCAAGGCGCGGCCGTTCAGGGACACAACGTAAGATTCTGCGCGCTCCTCACCATGGGAGAGTCGTGGCACAACAACCACCATGCGTTCCCAGGTTCAGCGAAACTCGGACTCGCGCCCGGTGAGTGGGACCCGGGCTGGTGGTTTCTTAAGGGCTTGGAGATCTTCGGCTTGGCGTGGAACCTTCGTACCCAATCAGACCTGCCTTTTCGGCCGGAACTTAGACAGCTGACCGTGGAGGATGGGGACGCACTTCACCTTCGGTCATTGTCGACATAGTCACGGAAGGCAGTTAAAGACCCCACGGCGCGCGAGCCTGCAAGCCGGCGTGGTCGGTGACTTGGTAAGAATAAAGATTCGCCTGGGGTACCGAAAACGCGCAGACCGAGCGCATGTCGGTTGGTCAGTTTTTCTCCAAGTTTCTCGGCCTTTTCAATCGCCATGACTTGCGTCTGACTCCGCAACCTATGGGGAGATCATTAATTGTTGTGGCAGTTTTTTGCCACTTCGCCATGCTTCTTGCTGCTTTTTGCTGAAAGTTGCGCAACGGGCATTCCGTAAGTTATTGAATTAAAGTTTTTCGCAAGAGCTCTGGCTAACTTTTAACCAGTTGGTCGGAGGTTCAAATCCTCCACGGCCCATCAGTTATTTCTCTGTTGATCTAAGCGCTTGGCGCCACTTCCGTTGCGACGTTTTGCTTGCTCGAAAATCCTGGGCCTACTTTTGGGAACCATTTCATGCCGCGAACGCGACGCGTGAACGAGGTGGGGCGGTGGCCTACGCCACTGAACCGTCCTGTACCGGTAGCGCGTCGGCGCGTAGCAATTCGATAACCGCGTTCGCTGTTATCGGCTTGCTGAAGTAATAGCCTTGTACTTGCTCGCACGCGTGTTCCTCCAGGAAATCAGCCTGTTGCTGCGTTTCCACGCCCTCGGCGATTACGGTGAGGCTCAAGCTGCGGCCCATGGCGATGATCGCATCGGCGATGCTCTTGTCCTCGGTGTTTTCGGGCAGGTGACGGATAAACATGCGGTCGATCTTGATGGTGTCGAGCGGCAGCCGGCGCAGCGTCGAAAGCGACGAGTAGCCGGTGCCGAAGTCATCGATCGCGATTCGAACTCCGATGTGCTTGAGCGCCGCCATGATGGCGACGGCTTTGTCCACGTCGCGCATGAGCATGCTCTCGGTGATCTCGAGCTCGAGTTGGCTTGGATCCATCCCGGTCTCCTTCAGCGTCGAGGTGATGTCTTGCAGCAGATGCTCGTCGGTGAACTGCCGCGCGGAGAGATTGACCGCCATCAACAGCGGACGTAAACCGGCCTTCTGCCATTCGACGTTTTGGCGGCAGGCCGTTTTGAGCACCCAGCGGCCGATCGGGATAATGAGGCCGGTTTCCTCGGCCAGTGGAATGAATTGCATTGGCGGCACCAGGCCAAGATCGGAATGATGCCAGCGCAGCAACGCCTCCATGCCGGTAATGCGCCGGGTTCGGCTGTCCACTTTTGCCTGATAGTACAGCTCGAACTGGTCGCGCTCCAAGGCGTGCCGCAAGCTCGTCTCCAACGCGATGTGCTCGAGCGTGTTCTTGTTGAGTTCATCGGAGAAGAATTGAAAGTTGTTCTTGCCCTCTTCCTTGGCGTGGTACATCGCGATGTCGGCGTTCTTGAGCAGCGTCTGCTCGTCACGGCCGTCCGCGGGGTAGGTGCTGATGCCGACGCTTGCCGAAATCCGGACCTCCTGCCCGGCGAGCATGGCCGGTTTGACGATGGCGGATAGTATTTTTTGCGCGACCGTGGCGGCGTGCTTCTCGTCGGGCAATTCCGGCAGCAGTACGACGAACTCGTCGCCGCCCATGCGGGCGATGGTATCGCTCGCGCGCACGGACGCCCGCAGCCGTCGCGCCATTTCCTGCAAGAGCGCATCGCCGGCGTCGTGGCCCAGGGTGTCGTTGATTTGTTTGAAGCGATCGAGGTCGACGAACAGCACCGCGAAGCGTTTGTCGTAGCGGCGCGCCTGGGTCATGGTGTGATTGAGGAACGTCTGGAACAGGCTGCGGTTCGGCAGTTGCGTGAGGCTGTCGTGGTAGGCCATGTATTCGATGCGTTCGCGGCTCTGCGCGAGTTGCAAGCTGGTACGCCGCAACATGCCAACCAGCAGCACGAGTAACACGCTGCCGGCCGCCGTGCCCACGATGTAGCGGCGTGCGATCCGGGTCACCGGCGCCAGTCGTTCCTCGGCGGACAGCCCGACGGTGACGGTCAGGGGAAAGCTGTGCAGCGTGCGCGCGCTCGTGTAGCGTTGTACCCCGTCCCAGGGGTTCGGCACCGTCGCCGTCGGCGGTTCGGTCGAGGTTAGCTTGGACAGCATCAAACGATAATCGGTCGTGTCGTCGTACGTCAGCGCGTCTCCCGTCCGGCGCGCGCGGAATGCGCCGTCATTCCCCAGTATGCCGATCATGCCGCGTTGGCCCAGTTTCGATTCTTCGTAAGCGCTTACGAAATAAGCGGCGTCGACGGAGATCGACACGATCCCCGCGAACGCACCGCCGGCCGTGCGGAGCCGACGACTGAACTGCATACGCCGCCCCTCCGCGGCGGAGTTCTGTTTGGCGTAACCGATGTAAAGCTCTTCGGTCTTTTGGCGGTGGAACGCGAATGCCCCATCGTGCGCGATATTGGTCCGTTCCGGCGGGTGGGTGCTGTGGACGACGTCTCCCTTGGCGTTGGCGATGGCGACGACGAACAGCAGCTGCGGCGGCAGCAGATCGCGACGTTTGAGATCCGCCAACGCCAGCCGTCCGTCGTTCAGCTCATACGCGTATTGAACGAACTTGAGCGTCTGGTCGATTTCCCGCAAGGCGCGCACCACATAGGCCTCGTAGGTCTCGATCAGTTCCTGGCTCGAGCGTGCCGCCTCGCGTTCGGCGCTTGCACGCTCGACCGCGATCAGGCGCCAAGTCAGCGTCCAGGCGACGACGAGCAATAGGGCGGCAAGAATAGGAAATACGAAATGCGGTTCGGTCGCCCTTGTTACCCAGCGCCACCGTGACGACGCGACGGCATTTCCAGTCTTTGTTTGGTCCACGATCTGTCCCTTGGTCATCGGTGGGTCGCTTGTTTCGCGGTGTGTCGTTGGCACCGCGATAGTCCCGTCGTCATTGGCGAGGCGTCACAGTCGCCCTCGGCGGTGGTTGATACGGGCGCCGGAGTCCCATGCAATGGCAGGCCGGCGTATGCAAGGAACGTTCGCGCGCGTCAGCGCCGCTCGCCTCGCCGCTACGGCAGCCGCATGAGGACCTTGACCGACCCGTCGACGGCGCTCGCGTCCACGTAGCCGATGCCGCTTTTATGCTCCGCCACCCATTTCTTTACCGCGGAGTCGCCGCCGATCATGTCGGGCGGCGTGCCCTTGCCGGTGAAGATCAGCTGCGACCAGTAGGCCTTGATCTGCGCGTCCGTTTTTTCCACCACGGCCGCGTAGAACTTGTCGCGCGCGGCGTTGCCTTCCGCTTGATCGGCGGGTCGGACCTTCTCGCCGTTCGGGAAACTCTTGTCCTTGCCGAGGTAGATGCGCTTCGCGTCTTCCTTGGAGAGCGTCGCGATCGGGTTGTCCCGGTTCACGATCACCACCACGTCCGCCGCCGCGGTGGTTACGCCGACGTATAGCGCCAAGGCGCCGGCCACGATCATTTTGTTGAGGTTTTTCATGGCATCTCCGCTAGAACACGACGTTCAGGCCGATGCTGTAGACATTGACGCGGTTTTCGGCAGGTTGCGCCTCGAAACCGCCAAGCCCGGGTATGACAGTGCCCGGGTCTATCTGCGATACCTCCGCCTTGAGGGCGGTGCCCTTTGCTACGTCGTAACGTAGCCCGACGGTCCGGGTCTTCTGCGCATTTGGGAGGGTCGGGCCCTCATGTGCGCGGGAGTAGGTGACGTGCGGCAGGAACTTGCCGAAGTGATAGCCCAGCGTGCCGTAATAGGAGGTTTGCCCGGGGTTGAGGTCGACGAGCTGCGTCCAAGTCTTCTCGGCGACGAAAAAGAAGTCGCGGTCGTAGAGAACCCCGACTTCCTCGTATCGTCCCTTCTTGTCGAGCAGAGCGGGCAACGGCCCAAACGCGGGGATATCGAACTTATTGTCCCAGCGCATGGCGCGCAGCGTAAGGTCGCCGACGTTCGCGGTCACCACAAGGCCGAGATTATTCTTGAGCGTCGAGGTATTGCCCATGACCGTCCAAGTGGTGGTACCCGTAAACGGCTGCAGCGTAACGTCGACCGCGCCGAAGCGCGTCGTGTAGAGCGCATCCATCCCGTTGAAGTTAGGGAGGTCTCTAAAGATACCGTAAACGTCCGTGGGCGGTCGCACCCATGGCTGGGCGTAGCGCACGTTGATATTGTCAGAGTACAAAAAGGCGGGCAAACGCAATCGGCCGGCGCGCACTTTCAACTCGTCATTCGTCTGGTAAGTGACGTACGCCCAGTCGACCCTGGGTTCCATGTGCTTCGCGACGTTCGCGCTATCGTGATCAGCCACCAACTGCAGCGTGAAGGTGACGTCTGCATTGACGGAGGCCATGACTTGCAACCCGAACGAAGTGTCGGCGCTAAACGTGCCGTCGTTCGTGATGTAAGTCAGGTACTTCGTATCCGAATTACTCCGGGCGAAGGCGGTGTTGAAATAACCGTTCACCTTCAGCGGAACGTCGGCGGACACGGGCGATGTGGCGCATAGTGCGGCCACGCCCAGTGCGAGTTTCCATTTCATCGTTCGTTCTCCATGAATTGAACCACCCGTGGAGGACGCTTCCGCGCACTTCGTGTTCTCTCGCGTGCGTATCCAAAGACTAGCATTGGAAATCAAGCTCCATTTATCGAGCATCTCGATCGTCGATACGACTTGTCTTATGTGGTGGCAAGAAGCGTGCCCTACCCTGGGAAGCGTCGGCGACAACACCGGCGCGCGGCGCCTGCCGCGCGCAACCGCGCTGTCAGTGCGGAGCGGCACGGATGGCGAAGTTCGATGTGAAGCGGTAAAGCCGTGTTTTACAGAGCGGGAAGCCTGCTTTTCCGGCTGTGTGGCGAGGATCGACGTCCCGCGAGCGCCGTTAATTCGACATCGATGTTGTAGCGCCGCGCCGGAAAGTCGTCGTGGGGCGGCGCGGTTGCGGGTTGTCGTTCGCCGGTCGCGCGTACGAACGGAGAGGTCTCCCTCCGACTAGGGCGATCAAGATGAGCCGCGCGAGAGCCGGCGCGGAAGCGCCGGTCGGGAAGAACGGCGGTCGGTTGAGACGAAGCGGCTGCCGTCTCGTCAGCGTGCGCGACAACGGCGCGACGTGACGATATCGGCGTTCCCGCGCTCACGTTGCTTGCTTCGGTTTAGATGCCTTGAGTCAGAACGGGTTGTCGCGGCGAAAAGCGGGTTTGCGCTTCTCGCGCAGCGCGGCTAATCCTTCGCGCAGATCAGGGCCCGTGAAGCCGAGGATTTCCAGAGCCAGCGAAGTGTCGAACGTGGGACCGGCCATACGCAGCCAGTTATTCAGGCTGTACTTCGTCCAACGCAACGCCGATTGCGATCCTTGGCTCAATCGTGCGGCGACCTCCCGTGCCTTATTAACAAGCTCTTGCTCCTCCACGCACAGCGACACCAACCCGATCCGTTCGGCTTCTTCGCCGCGGATTTCATCGCACAGCAGTAGATAGTATTTCGCACGTGCCATGCCGCAAAGGAGAGGCCAAACGATCGCCGCGTGGTCGCCGGCGGCGACGCCGAGCTTCGTATGGCCGTCGATGATCCGCGCGTTCTTCGCCGCGATGGAGATGTCGGCGAGTAGGCCGATGGCGAGGCCGGCGCCGACGGCCGGACCGTGCATGGCGGAAACGATAATTTTCGAGCAGTTGATCACGTTGTACACGATGTCGCGCGCTTCGCGCCAAACCCGCGCGCGCGCGTCGAAGTCACGGCTCATCTCTTCGACGACGTCGAGCGTACCGCCGCCGGAGAAACCTTTACCGACGCCGCGAATGATGGCGACCGACACGTCCGGATCGGCGTCGATGTCGCGCCAAATATCGGCGAGCTCCCGGTGCATGCGGGCGTTGGCGACGCTGAGCTTGCCTTCTTCGCCCATCGTGATTTCGAGAACGCCGGGTTCCGGGCGGCTGAATTTCAGCGTTTGGTACTCTTCGTACGTCACGGCGGGGCTCCTTGGAAAGTGGGCGCGCGGTTGGGGTACCGCCGATCGCTAGGCTCGAAAACGTTCGATGCGCGAGCGCATATCCGGCGTGAACGGAACGGCGCGTCGGGTGTCGTGCGATACCTGTACCAGGGTCATGACGGCGTGCACGCGTTCGTCGCCCGCGCTGCTATGTATACTGACGTGTAACTTAAGCGAACTTTTTCCGAGCTCCTTGACCGCGAGGCGCATGATCACCCGGTCGTTCTGTCGGCTCACGGCGAGGAAATCGCATTCGACCCGTGCGAGGGGAATACCGAGCCGCTGCTTGGCGTGGTAGTCGGCGAAATCCACCTGTAAGCCTTCGTTGTACCAGTCTTCCACCAGCTCGTTCAACAACATGAAGTACTGCGGGTAGAACACGATCCCGGCCGGGTCGCAATGGTGAAAGCGAATCAGCTTTTCGCGCTCGAAGGGAACTCCTGGCATGTGGTCTGGCATCACTCGCCTTGGCGACGTCTTTCGACCGACCCATTGCCCGGAGATAGCGGCTCGATTTGAAATTGCATGTCGCTTACCTTTCAGAGCTTAACGATACAAACTAAAAACCCGCCGAAGCGGGCTTCTCCTGTGAGCGCGAGTTTTGCTCTCAACTCGGGGACGGATGTTACGACTTCCCAAAGTGTTTGCCAAACGTCCCGTCACGCAGGCGGGGCGCTTGGAGACGCAGACGTTCGCGCGGTCGCACGATGACCGTTTATAAAGAAGTGCATCTCGAAGCGAAGAAGAACAGCGCAGCCGTCGAGCGTTCTTAAGACGTTTGCAGGCCTTATTGCCGCCGGATCCGATCGCGGTCACCGATGCGGGCTTTCGGGTGCCTTGGTTTCGCGCCGTGGAGTTCCTCAGCTGGCACTGGATTGGACGGGCGTCGCACGCGCCTGCGTTGCTCGAGACAACGTTTGCACTTGCCTGAATTGCTGCTCGTGGCGGCATCATGCGGTCGAACGATGTGGGGAAACCTCAGGGTCCGTTCCCTATCGTCCTATATCCGTGAATCGAGTGCCGTTCAGTGTGACCGGGCTCTGAACTTGCTTGGCGACATCCCATAGTGCTTCTTGAATACGTTCGAAAACCCGGCTGCGCTCCTGAAACCCGCCTCGCCCGCGATCCGCTCGATTGACACCGTGCTGTGCCTCAGCGCGTCGACGGCGCGGGCCAGGCGGCGCTCTACCAGATAAGCATAAGGGGTTCGCTGAGTCGCGGCGCGAAAGCTGCGAATGAAATGGTCCTTGGAAATGCCTACAAGCTGAGCGAGATCAGCCAGCGCGATGTCGCGGCCGATATCGGCGTCGATGTAGGCGAGAACTCGCGCCAGGTGTCGCGGCGCCAAGGGACGTGGCACGGCCGCCGTCACCAGTCGCCTTCGGTTATTCCACGACACGTTCGAATGCCAACACAGGTGTCGTATTAAGAGCTCCAGCGACTGCGTCAGGAGCAGCGCGTCGGGGTACTTGTCGCTTCCGCCGAATGTTTCGAATTCACTCTGCAACATCATGAAATAGCCGTGCAGCCAAGGATCGCGGACGGCGAATATGGGATCGATTTCCGGCGCCGCCGAGCAAGCGAGATTCTCATCGGCGTACCGTTGTATGAGCGCCTGCCCGATGTAGACGTGCATTACCTCGCAGACGCCTCCTCGGACCCATTCACAGCGCTCGTCTCTCGGACTGAAGGTCACGGAGCCGTGTTGCGAGCGCGTGCCGATACAACGACCGTCTACGAACTTTGCGACAGAGGTCGATCCTCCGATGTGATACATCACCGTGTCTTGCGCTAACCGAACTGGCATTGCGTTGCGCGAAGCCGGGCGATGCCACTTGGCAGCGATCACGTCGCCACCCTGCCCGCGCACGACGTAATCGGGTTCTACCGGATAATTTGTCGATAGAAAATGACTGAAAGCCGAGGGTTCCGTGGGCTGGAGATACATATCGCGCGACCTCCCATCTTTGCAGGTTTTAACCGAAATCGACGCGCATGAATTTCACTTATCGACCATATTACCGCGAAGCCATCTACCTCTGCACTCCTCGCTCATCATACGCTTCGGGTAAGCCGAACACGATAGCGAAGGGCGAGAGGGAAGTTGGACATGCGTATATCCGCGTTGCCGCAGAGTTCGCGTGGAGTCGTGATTTCGCAGGTAACGCCAAATCTGAACAGGAGATTGCGGCGATCACCGGATCGTGCGGCCGAGCCCCCCGAGCACCTTTGGGAGCTTATGGGCTAAAGAACAGTATCTAACAATTTAATAACCAACAATTTTAGAACCACCAACGTAGGAGGAACAGTGCATGAAGTCGAGAAGAGTTTCCCTTTTACTCTGGCGAGCCAGAACGTTGTTGTTTACTGCAGTCGTTTCGCTCGTAACGTTTATCGTCATCATACCCGCATCAACCGCCCCCGCTTTTGCCACGGGCGGTTTTGGATTTGGGTTCCCCCATCACAAGCGACCGCTTACCTGCGAGCAACTCGCGGGACTGAAGCTTAAGGACGTCATCAGTTTGAGCACACAGTCGGTGCCGGCGGGTAACTTCCAGCCGCCCACCGGTGGGCCCGTTAACAATCTTCCCGCCTTCTGTCGTGTGTCGATCGCAGTCGATCCGCAAATCAACATCGAAGTATGGTTGCCGGAAGACTGGAACGATCGCTTCCAGGCGGTCGGCGGCGGAGGTTACGCCGGCAATATTTCATGGAGCGCTCTCGGCAACGCGCTGCGCAGCGGATACGCCACTTCATCCACCGATACGGGCCATAGCGCCGCTACCCAACCGGGCGGCAGCTTCGCGCTCAACCCGGACGGAACGCTCAATTGGCAGCTGATCGAGGATTTCGCGTCGCGTTCGCTGTTCGAGATGACATTCAAGGCCCAGGAACTGATAAAACGGTTCTACGGGGATAGACCGAAATACTCCTATTGGAACGGATGCTCGACCGGCGGCCGTCAGGGATTGATGCTGGCGCAGCGTTTGCCCGGTGCTTATGACGGTACCCTCTCCGCGGCACCCGCGATCAACTGGGATCGGTTCATTCCCGCTGAGCTATGGCCGCAAGTCGCCATGAAGCTGGAAAACGGCGCACCGGTCTCGGGATGCAAGCTTATGACGACGGTGAGCGCCGCTGTTTCCGCATGCGATAGCTTTGACGGCGTGGTGGATGGAATCCTCGAGGATCCGCGCCGCTGCGGCTTCGATCCCGTGGGAGTGCAGCAGTGTGCGCCCGGCAGCGAAGCAAACTGCGACTGTCTCACGCCGGGTGAAGCCTCGGCCGTTCGTAAGATCTGGGATGGTGTACGCTCGACCGGCGGCAAGCGCCTGTGGTACGGGATGCCGCGCGGCGCGCCGCTGGACGCGAGCGCCTTTGGATTGGCCAGCTCGTTTGGCGGCAATTTCGCTCCGTTCCCAATCGCCACCGACCATTTCCGTTTCTGGATCAAGCAGGATCCGGCGTTCGATTGGATGACGCTGGACTACGCCAGCTTCGAGGCGGACTTCCAAACGTCGCGCGCGAAGTTCAACGACGTGATCGGGACGGACGATCCGAACCTGCGCTTAGCCGGACTCAAAGGTGGCAAGGTGCTCATGTGGCACGGTTGGGCGGATCAGCTTATCTTCGCGGAGGGCACCGTCGATTACTATGAGCGCGTGATCGCACGGACGGGCGGCTTGCACCAAACGCAGAAGTTCGCGCGTCTGTTCATGGCGCCCGGCGTCTTTCATTGCGCCGGCGGTCCGGGACCGAACGTCTTCGATATGTTCAGCGCGCTCGTGAACTGGGTCGAGAACGGTCAAGCGCCCGAGCGCATCACGGCGTCATTGGTGCAGGGCGGTAACGTGGTTCGCACCCGGCCGCTTTGCCTGTACCCCGAGATGGCGGTGTACAAGGGCAGCGGCAGCACCAACGACGAAGCGAGCTTCAGCTGCGAGACGCCGTTTGATTACAAGGACAAATTTATCAAGGATTAATCGAGACATCGTCACCGCCCAGAACGCATCGGACGGTGATGAAGGCTAATTGAGGCGCGCGGGAAACCCCGCGCGCCTTTTTCTTCGTATCGGTTGGACGACCGTGCGCCGCAGTGGCGCACCCCTGCGCATATTCGTCGTCCCGGAAAGAACGTGCGCAAAACAACGTCTTTGCGCCGATGACGCTCAGCCCCGCGTGTTCGTAGGCTGTCACTTGCCGCCTTTGCCCTCGAATCGGCGCAGAGCGGCCGGGAGCAAGGCGACGAGAGCCGGAATGATTTGTTCCACTGCCTTGCCGCCGGTATCGAAGGACGCGGGCCCCAGCTCGTAAAGATGGCGCCGCGCCTTGATAGTACGCTCGATGTTCTCAAGCGCCTCCCGGCGTAGCTGCGGACTCGCGATACGTACGTCGTGCTGCGCCAAGACGCGTTCGAACATCACTTGCGGTTTTGCCCTAAGCCAAATCGTGAAGAAAGAGCTGAGAAGCAGGCCATACGTGGCGGTTTCCGTTACGATACCGCCGCCGGTCGCGAGCACTACCTTGGGGTGTTGCACGATAATTCGTTCCAAGCATCGGCGTTCGAGCGTGCGGTAACCCTGTTGACCATAGAGCATGAAGATTTCGCTGACGGCGAGCCCCGCCTCTTTCTCGATTTCGCGGTTGAGCTCGACAAACGGAATGCCAAGGCGTGCGGCGAGCAGCGGACCCAGCGTCGATTTGCCCACGCCGCGAATACCGACCAAGGCGACGCGCTGCGACGCGCGGTGGGTCGCCCGGTTGCGGTCGTCGAACAACTGACGACGTATATGCGCCAAGCGTTCGGGCGGCTGCTCTCTTAAATAAGAGACGATCACGGTGAGATCGGCGTTACGTGATCCCTCCGCCGAAAGAAAGCTCTCGATGGGCAGGTTCAGCGCCGTCGCGAGGCGCTGCAGCAGACCGAGAGAAATATTCCCGGTGCCCTTTTCCACGCGCGCAAGGTAGGCGAGCGAAATGCCCGACTGCTGTGCCAGCACCTTGCGCGTCATAAAGCGCTGGGCGCGGGCCTCGCGCACGCGCTGTGCCAGCAAGGCATGCTGCTTGCTTTCGCTCGATCGCGCGGCAAGCTTGCTCGATGCGGCTTTCTTTATCGTGTGGCGCCTCGTCGCTCCGCCGCCGACGTGCGCGGTCGGTCTCTTGTTTTTCGGACGTCGCATGCGCGAGGCGAGGGATCAGCGGGGCGCCATGCGCAGCGCGCCATCCAAGCGAATGGATTCGCCGTTCAACATCTCGTTTTCGACGATGTGCTGCGCGAGTGTCGCGTATTCCTCCGGCCGGCCCAGACGTGACGGGAACGGTACGCTCTTGCCGAGCGATTCCTGTATATCAGGCGGCAACGCGGCCATCATCGGGGTATGGAACAACCCCGGCGCAATGGTGCAGACGCGAATGCCGCTCGCCGCCAGCTCGCGCGCGATCGGGAGAGTCATCGAGACGATGCCCCCCTTGGACGCCGCGTAGCCCGCCTGTCCGATCTGCCCGTCCCAAGCCGCGACCGAGGCGGTATTCACGATGACGCCGCGCTCGCCCGCGGCGTTCGGCGCGCCGTTCGCCATCGCGGCTGCCGCGAGGCAGATCATGTTGAACGTGCCGATCAGATTGGTGGTGACGATGCGCGTGAACGTCTCCAGGCGATGCGGCCCTTTTTTGCCGACGACGCGTTCCGCGCCGCCGATGCCGGCGCAATTGATCAACCCGTTCAGCCCGCCGAATTGCTTTTGCGCGAGGTCCACCGCCGCTTGGGCATCCGTATCGCTGGTGACGTCGGTCCTGCAAAAAGCCGCCGCCTTACCGAACTCCGCCGCCAATTTCTGGCCGAGCTCGATGTTGAGGTCGGCGATGACAACGCGCGCGCCGTTCGCCTGAAAACGCCTGACGGTGGCGGCGCCGAG
>Ga0299906_10003816_pt1 | contig 12397 bp, 12 predicted proteins | sample RVTome_14_FD_200259 | JGI IMG/M metagenome (GOLD analysis project Ga0299906, IMG submission 200259) | Soil microbial communities from uranium-contaminated site in the Upper Colorado River Basin, Wyoming, United States - RVT145D125 (version 2) ...
ACGCGTTGCGGGGAGGTTGCCGACGCCAAGAGCGACTACTCGAGCTTCTCCACGATTTCGCCCTGGAACTTCAGCTCTTGCTTGACGGCGGTGAGAAGCTGCTGGCGATCCTCCGGATGAATGGACCCCAGGAGCTCCTGCATGAAGGCCTCGTCCGGCCGCGGTGGCGTGACTCGATAGATGCCCAGGCACCGAGGACGCCGTTTCGGAGGGCTCACCCCACCGTCGACGTGCGCACCTTGGCCTCGAGGGCCGCCCAGTGCCAGCCCGAGCGCGATCAGCAGGGCTCACGCCTGCCGCGGCCGTCCGGTGGCGGGGGCGAGGAGCTCGATTCGCCGGGGGGTCCAGAACCCCGGTCGGGTGGGCCTCTCGCAGTACGCTGGGATGCCCAGAATCCGTCGTTTGCGGGAGACGGAGTGGACGTTGACGTCGAGCTCCTCGGCCACTTCGCGATCGGTGGCCGTGCCCAGAAGCGCCATCATCTCTTCGGTCCACTCGATGCGCCAACCCGCTCGGCGACTACGCGGTCGGGGACCTTTCCCAGCAGCTTCAGCACGTGAGAGCCGAGCTTGCGCTGGTAAATACGTTCGACAGGTGGACGTTTCTTCGACACGGCTCAAGGGATATCTGGCAGCGGACCGAGCGCCGAGCCTCGGAAGGTTCACCCCACCGTCGACGTGCCCGCCGTCCTCAGGTGCTGGTCGAGGAAGTGGAGGATCGCCTGGTAGCCGCGCTCGCGGTTCTCCTTCTTGAGGAAGCCGTGGCCCTCGTCGTCGAAGACGACGTACTCGACCGGCACGCCGTTGGCCTTCGCCGCCGCGACGATCTCGTCGGACTCCGCCTTGAGGACCCGCGGGTCGTTGGCGCCCTGGAGCACGATCAACGGCCGGGCGACGTTCTGGGCGTGGAAGAGCGGCGAGATGCTCTTCAGGTACTCCTCGTCCTCGCCCATCTCCACCGCCAGCGACTTGCGCGCCGCCTCCCACCACGGCGGGATGCTCTGCAAGGTGCGCAGCCAGTTCGAGACGCCGAAGAGGTCGACGCCGACCTCGAAGGCGTCCGGCCGGAACGCCAGGGCCGCCAGCACCATGTAACCGCCGTAGCTGCCGCCGAGGATGCCGATGCGCTCGCCGTCCACCCAGCCGGTGCCCTCGAGCAGCGCCTTGCTCGCCACGCAGTCGTCGAGGTCGCCCTCGCCGTGGGCGCGGTCGTCGAGCTTGAAGAAGCTCTTGCCGTAGCCGCCGCTGCCGCGGTTGTTGATCGCGTAGACGGCGTAGCCGTGGTTGACCAGGTACTGCTTCAGGGGGTCGTAGCCGAGCCGCGACTGGCCCCCCGGCCCGCCGTGGACCCACACCAGGGCCGGCACCTTGGCCCCGGAAGACGCCTGGTGCGGCTTGTAGAGGATGCCCGGGATCTCGACGCCGTCGAAGGAAGCGAAGCGCACCACCTCGCCCGGCACCAGGTCCGCCGGGTCGATCTTCTCGCTCAGCGAGCGCGTGAGCTGGCGCGGCTGCCCGCCGTCCATGGCGTAGACGAAGAGGTCGAGGGGATTGCGGCCGGTCGAGGCGTAGAAGCGCATCCGGGTCTCGTCGCGCGAGAAGGCCACGCTGGTCACGTCGCCGTCGATCTGCGGCAGCGGCACCGGCGTCATGGTCGCCGCCTCGAAGAGCCGCAGCTCGGTGCGGGCGTCGTTGTTGACGGCCACCACCAGGTACTTCCCGTGCTGCGAGGGCGCGGCGTACATCACGTCCCACTCGGGCTTCACCAGCACCTCCTGCTCGCCGCTCTCGAGGTCGTGGCGCACCAGGTAGGCGAACTCGCTGTCCTCGTCGGTGGTCATGTAGAGGCCCTTGCCGTCGGCGGTGAAGCTCTGGGGCTCGTGGACGATCTCGCCCTCGTGAGGCGTGAGGCGGGTCAGCTCGCCGCTCTCGCGGTCGTAGAGGTAGGCGTCGGTGTCGGCGCGGGTGGCGATCTTCACCAGGGCGAGGTAGCGGCCGTCGGGGGAGACCGCCGCGGGCTGGTAGCCATCCTCGTTCTTGAACACGAGCTCGCGCTCGTAGTCGTCGACCTGGTATTCGTAGACGTCGAACCAGCGCTCGTCGCGCTCGTTGGTGCCGACGAAGAACGAGGCGTCGTCCCGCGACCAGCCGAAGAAGCCGGCCTTGAGCCCCTCGCCCGGCGTCAGGTCGACGCTCGAGCCGTCGAGCTCGCGCACGAAGACGTGGTCGAGCTCGTCGCCCCCCTGGTCGTGGACGTAGAGGAAGCGCTCGTCGGCGGGGAAGTAGCCGCGGACGAAGATCGACTCGGTCGAGTCGGTGAGCTGCGTCGCTTCGCCGCCGGCGGCGTCGATGGCGTAGGCGTTGAAGACGCCGGTGGCGTCGCTGTGGACCAGGAGCTTGGTCTTGTCGGGCGAGAAGTGGCCGCCGCCGTAGGTCGTGGTGTCGAGGAGGTCCGCGATGGCGTAGCGGGCGACCTCGCGGGGCGTCTCGACCGCGACGTTGCCGCCCTGGCAGGCGGCGAGCACGGGGAGCAGGCAGGCGAGCAAGAGGCGAAATGGTGCTTTCATGGGCGGCGGGCTCCTGATTTCGGGTGGGCCCGGATGGTAGCAGAATCGGCCCGCGCCGCGTCCGGTCACGGCGCGGCCGGCGTTTCGCAGCCGAGGGCGCGCACCACCTCGCGGGCCAGGCCGCCGGCGGTGGGACGGTCCTCGGGGGCCTCGGCCATGGCCCGCACGACGACCGCCGCGAGCGCCGCCGGCACTCCGGCGGCGAGCGGGTGGCCGCCGTCGCCGGGCGGACGACCCGTGAGCATCTCGTGGAGCGTCGCTCCCAGGCCGTAGACGTCGGCGCGGTGGTCACGGTGCTGCTCGGGCGCCCTGTAGGGCCCGGTGCCGGGACCGACGCCGTCGCCGTCGAGGACCTCGTCGTCGACCAGCTTGGAGATGCCGAAGTCGAGGAGCTTGACGACCTCGCCGCGGCGGGTCCGGTGCAGGAAGACGTTGTGGGGCTTGACGTCGCGGTGCACGATGCCCAGGGCGTGGGCCTCGGCGAGGACCTCGCAGACCGGCAGCAGGATCGCCGCCGCGCGCAGCGGCGAGAGCGTCTGCGAGCGCCGGATCTCCTCGGCCAGGCAATGGCCCTCGAGCAGCTCCATCACCAGGAACGGCACGCCGGCGGCGGTGGCGCTGAGGTCGAGCACCGTGACGGCGTTGGGGTGCTCGACCCGGCAGGCCGAGACCCCTTCGCGGCGGAAGCGCGCGAGCGATTCCTCGGGATGCCGGCGGCCGGGACGCAGCACCTTGACGGCCACCGCGCGCCGCAGCCGCAGGTGCCGCGCGCGATAGACCATGCCGAACCGGCCGCGGCCGATCAGCGACCCGATCTCGTACTTGCCGTCGAGCACCGTGCCGGGCGGGATCCCCGGCGTCGGGTCCGGCGCCGCGGCCGGCGCCGCGGAGGCCGGCGCCCCGGCGGGGCGGCGACCGCGCAGCAGCGCCCGGACGCGGGCCAGCAGCACCGGGAAATCGACCGCCCGCGGCACGTGGTCGTCGGCGCCGGCCTCGAGGGCCGCGACCACCCGCTCGCTGTCGGCGCCGCCGGAGGTCAGGATGACCGGAAGCTCCGGCGAGTCGACGCGGCGGCGGAGCTCGCGCAAGAGCGCGAGGCCGGCGTCGTCGAGCGGGTCGGCGTCGAGGACGATCAGGTCCGGGGCCGCTCCGGACCTGGCCAGACGGCGCAGCGCCGCGGCGCCGCTCGCCGCCCTCTCGACCTGGAAGCCTTCGCTCTCGAGGCTCGCCGTCCAGCTCTCACAGGCGGGGTCGTCGCTCACCAGGAGGAGTCGAAAGCAGGGCTCCTTCATCGCCGTCCGGCCCTCCGGCGGGCATCTTAGTACAGCGTTCCGCAAGTTCGGTGACGTATTCCGGTTGTGGTGCAGGCGTCCCGCCTGCATCCGGAGAGCAGGCGGGACGCCTGCACCACAAAGGTCCCGGGGGGGCTCAGATCCGCAGGACGACGAGCGCGACCAGGCTCCCCAGGGCGACGCCGGCGGCGACGTCGCTCGGATAGTGCAGGCCGAGGACGACCCGCGACAGGGCGACGAGCACCGTGAACGGCAGCACGAGCCAGAACGCCAGCGGGTAGTAGGCGTAGAGCACGAGGGTGAAGGCCACCGCGTGCAGGGTATGGCCCGAGGGGAAGCTGAGCTCGTCGAGCGGCGTGATGGTGAGGTGGAAGCCGTCTTCGGCGTTGAAGGGCCGGGGGCGACCGGTGCGCGCTTTCAGCAGCTTGTAGAGCGAGAGGCCGACGGCCGTGGCGAGCGTCAGGTGGCGCACGGCCGGCCAGGCGCCGGCGCCGTCGGCCGCCAGCAGCGCCAGCGCCACGGCGAGCCAGAAATACCCGTTGCCCAGCCGGCTGACGATCGAGAACAGGCGCAGCAGGCCGCGGCTGCGCACGCCGTTCAGCAGACGGCAGAGCGGCAGCTCCAGCCGGGTGATGCGGCTCACGCTCCGCGCCACCGTGATCTCGGGTATGGCATCGATCTCAGGCATGGTGTCGCACTCGCCTTCGTTCATCGCCAGGTTACACCGGCGCCACCGCGGGCGCACGCCGTGCGCCCCTACACCGGCGCCGCGGGCGCACGCCGTGCGCCCCTACACCGGCGCCACCGCGGGCGCACGCCGGGCGCCCCTACACCGGCGCCACCGCGGGCGCACGCCGTGCGCCCGGCGTGCCGGCCGCGGCCCGCCGTGGCCGCCGACTCTAGTGCCGCTTGGACTTGGAGGAGCCCTTCTTGCGGTGGACCTTTCTCTTGCGCCGAACCCGGTCCAGGAGCAGCTCGAAGTCTTCCCGGGTGAGGCCAAGCGTTCTCATGTTGCTCATGATGATCCGAGGCCCGAGATCCTTGACCATCTTGATGACGATGGGACGGGCAAGGTCGGGCCTCGTCATCACGAGATGGTCGCCGCGAGTCCGCGAGTCAACACAGCCCGCGAGGACGCAGACCTTCCTGAGCTCTTGCCAGGTGACTGGTCTCACGTATCGAGTCTCTGGCCTGGCTCGGAGAACATGGCCGCCTGGTAGGCAGGAATCTCGATAGCGACCTCAAACGGATCGCCCAGGATCTCGGTGGGAGACTCTTCCGCAATGGCGACGACTTCGCTGCCCTCGGGTAGGCGCCCTGGCTGGACCGGCCTGAAGCCAAGCTCTTGCATGGCTCGCGCAAGGGTGTTCCGCTCGAGGCAGCTCTCGAACCATAGCTTGACGGCCTCTTCGATCGACGCCCGAGCCTCCTCCGCGGAGTCTCCCTGGGAGTAGACGTCCAGGCTAGGACAACCGGCTACCCAGTAGTTGTCCTCTTCTCCGACGAAGCACTTGAGGCGAACCATGAGCGTCACTGAGCTCGACACCCGCCGCCCCTCATCCGACTTCGAGTGAACCGCCCGAGCTGCACGTGACATGCGTTCTCCTTTGCCCCGCGTCAACCGTCGCCACCACGGGTTCTGCGGTCTGTCGAGGAAGGCACTGGCGGACAAGCCGCCAGTGGCACCCACTCTATCAGGTTCGCGAGCGCAGCGACCAAGGTCGGGACCGCCACCTCGACCCAGGGTGCGGACCCTGGGCTCTGACCTTCAACCCCTACGGGGTGGCCCTCGGGTGGCACGGGTAAGCCCGAGGACGGGTCGGGACGCCGCCAGCCATGGGCGGGCGTGCCTCGGCCGGATCCGCCGGCCCCCGAGCGGCGCGGCCACCGCGGGCGCACGCCGTGCACCCGGCGTGCCGGCCGCGGCCCGCCGTGGCCGCCGACATCGCCGCAGGCGCCGGTGTAGGGGCGCACGGCGTGCGCCCGGCGTGCCGGCCGCGCCCGGCGTGCAGGCCGCCGCAGGCGTAGGGGCGCACGGCGTGCGCCCGGCGTGCCGGCCGCGCCCGGTGTGCCGGCCGCGCCCGGCGTGCCGGCCGCGCCCGGCGTGCCGGCCGCGCCCGGCGTGCCGGCGACATCGCCGCAGGCGCCGGTGTAGGGGCGCACGGCGTGCGCCCGGCGTGCCGGCCGCGGCCCGCCGTGGCCGCCGACGCGGCGCATCGAGGTCTCGGAGTCCGGTCAGACCGAGCGGGGTGCGATCCCGGTGGTCGAGATACCAGGCAGGACGTGGTCCGGGTCTCCGGACCACCCCACGTGACGCCGGGCGTTCAGATGGGCTCCCGGCAGGCTCGGCCATAGCCCTGCTTGGATGCCGACTCACCCCGCCTTTCCTGATGGCCCGATCCGGACGCTGCCTGCGCGCGTCAACGGAAGAAGTGTCTGTGCCTCCCGCGTCAGCGGCCGATCTCGATGCCGCCTGAGTCGATTTTCAAGCCATTACGCCCGATTCTTGCCGCAAGCGGCGTCCTCAGCTCGTCCTGACCAGGCTCCGAAGGGACGTCAAGTCAGTCGTTCGGCCGTAAGTCGTTGATTTAGGGATAGTTATAAACGTCTGACAACATCGTCTGGGGGGGCCGATCCCCGTGGGCACGGGGAAACCAAACCGAAAGCTCTTGCTCCTGAGATGGCCATGGGCCGATCCCCGTGGGCACGGGGAAACCTTCGAGATGGCCGTCGTCCTTCGCTCCTCCCAGGGCCGATCCCCGTGGGCACGGGGAAACCGTCCTCGTCAGCGACTGTGGGCCGTGTGTCTATGGCCGATCCCCGTGGGCACGGGGAAACCCCGTGGACCTACACCGTCCTCGCCGGCGACGGCGGCCGATCCCCGTGGGCACGGGGAAACCTCGGCGAGGGTGCAGTACCACTCAGCTCGGGCGGGCCGATCCCCGTGGGCACGGGGAAACCGGCACGAAGTCGACGCCCGTCCACTCGGGCGGCGGCCGATCCCCGTGGGCACGGGGAAACCGCCGTGAACGTCGCAGCGGTGCTCGACTCCGTGGGCCGATCCCCGTGGGCACGGGGAAACCGGACATCTCGTATCTCCTATCGACAGATCCATAGGCCGATCCCCGTGGGCACGGGGAAACCTGGCCGTGGGCGACGCTCGCCGGCCCGCTGATCGGCCGATCCCCGTGGGCACGGGGAAACCTACGTGTCGCGGGCGTTGGCTCCCCGCTGGCGGGGCCGATCCCCGTGGGCACGGGGAAACCAGCGCCCACGGCTCGCCGCGGTAGGTGTAAACGGGCCGATCCCCGTGGGCACGGGGAAACCCGGTGCCGCACGTCGCCGCGGCCGTAGGCGTATGGCCGATCCCCGTGGGCACGGGGAAACCGCCACCGCGGTCTACATGCTCTACAAAAGGGAGGGCCGATCCCCGTGGGCACGGGGAAACCCAGGTTGCCTCCATCGCCCGCCACGCGCTCGGAGGCCGATCCCCGTGGGCACGGGGAAACCCGCCAGAAGTTGACGAGCATGCCATCCGCGTCGGGCCGATCCCCGTGGGCACGGGGAAACCCCGCTTGGCAAAAAAGCGCCGTAGATGGCGATGGGCCGATCCCCGTGGGCACGGGGAAACCCGGATCGAGGGTCTCAGCGATGATCTGGGCGCGGGCCGATCCCCGTGGGCACGGGGAAACCTCTTCCTTTCTCAGCGCAATGATCCAGTCAAGGGGCCGATCCCCGTGGGCACGGGGAAACCTCACCAAGTGTCTGAAGCTCGCGCCACTGCGACGGCCGATCCCCGTGGGCACGGGGAAACCATGCGCGCCTCGCCGCTGCGGAGGCCCTGACGCGGCCGATCCCCGTGGGCACGGGGAAACCGGCTTTGCCCCTTCGGCCTCGATCCAGACTACGGGCCGATCCCCGTGGGCACGGGGAAACCAGCGAGCCGACCGATATTCCAGCGCCGACCAGAGGCCGATCCCCGTGGGCACGGGGAAACCGTGCTCGTAGCGCCCCGAGCGCCCCTTCACGATGGCCGATCCCCGTGGGCACGGGGAAACCTCCCCCTCGGGCGCCTTGGGGCTGACGGCCGGCGGCCGATCCCCGTGGGCACGGGGAAACCACCGGCGACCCAGAGCGCGCCGTCTACGAGCTGGGCCGATCCCCGTGGGCACGGGGAAACCCTTGGCGTCTCGCCCCCCTTGCCGGATTTGTACGGCCGATCCCCGTGGGCACGGGGAAACCGAGATCGACGTACCCGGGACCGCTCACAAGCGGGGCCGATCCCCGTGGGCACGGGGAAACCGAGGTCCTAGACGTCATCGCCAAGATCTGGCCGGGCCGATCCCCGTGGGCACGGGGAAACCGGAGAGTGGACGGCAGCGGTCTCGATGACAGCGGGCCGATCCCCGTGGGCACGGGGAAACCGCGCCGCCGACTGCAAGGAGTTGCAAGGCGACGGGCCGATCCCCGTGGGCACGGGGAAACCCCCGCCCACGCCCACCACGCCCCGAGCTCCTGGGGCCGATCCCCGTGGGCACGGGGAAACCACCGCGGCGCCGAATAGCTCGCCGGTCGGCTTCGGCCGATCCCCGTGGGCACGGGGAAACCCATTGCGAAAGGTGGAGCGTGATATGATAGCGCGGCCGATCCCCGTGGGCACGGGGAAACCTTGTAGCCGGCGGCGACCAGGCTGAAAACGGCGGGCCGATCCCCGTGGGCACGGGGAAACCGCCATGACGTCGGCCTGCGCGCGGCGGTCAGCGGGCCGATCCCCGTGGGCACGGGGAAACCGTCTGCATGGACGTCAGCAGCGGCTCTGGGGACGGCCGATCCCCGTGGGCACGGGGAAACCGTCGTGGCGAACAGGCGCCGCAGGGTCGCGATGGGCCGATCCCCGTGGGCACGGGGAAACCCGCCCGCACTCCCCACATAAGCGCCACTACTCGGGCCGATCCCCGTGGGCACGGGGAAACCTTCCCCGAGGTGCTCGCCGAGGTCCATGCCTACGGCCGATCCCCGTGGGCACGGGGAAACCGGAGGCATTATCGCCGCGCTGGGCATTCAGCAGGGCCGATCCCCGTGGGCACGGGGAAACCTCCATCGCGATCCAGTGGCGCTCATCGGGATAGGGCCGATCCCCGTGGGCACGGGGAAACCGGGCGAAATCTTCGAGCGGCCCTTCGTCGAGAAGGCCGATCCCCGTGGGCACGGGGAAACCGTCCTTGAGAAACTGCTCGGCTGCCGCCAGGGCGGCCGATCCCCGTGGGCACGGGGAAACCCGTGACGCAGATCCCCGATCTCTACCGCCAGGGGGCCGATCCCCGTGGGCACGGGGAAACCCGGCCACCAGGCCGGATTCCTGTCGATTGAGGGGGCCGATCCCCGTGGGCACGGGGAAACCGCGCGCTCCAGCTCCTCGATCCGGGCGACGAGCGGCCGATCCCCGTGGGCACGGGGAAACGCGCAGGGCGTTGACGTCCTTGGTCCAAGCGGCCGATCCCCGTGGGCACGGGGAAACCGGTGATCTCGCCGCACAGCACGTCGTCGAGGAGGGCCGATCCCCGTGGGCACGGGGAAACCTCCTTCTCGATGCTGAAGGACGTGGGCGCGTCGGGCCGATCCCCGTGGGCACGGGGAAACCCTCTGGGACGGCGCGGCGGAGTGCCCCTACGAAGGCCGATCCCCGTGGGCACGGGGAAACCACCCCGCCGCCCGCGAGCGTCGCAAGCTCATGGGGCCGATCCCCGTGGGCACGGGGAAACCGGCGCGGCGCCGCGTTGGCCGTCGTCGACGAAGGGCCGATCCCCGTGGGCACGGGGAAACCACGATTATCCTACCAGGCGATCAGCCCGAGGGCGGCCGATCCCCGTGGGCACGGGGAAACCAGGGCGGCGGCGATCGTCGCGCCGGTCTGGTCCGGCCGATCCCCGTGGGCACGGGGAAACCAGGCTGCGGCGGCGAGCCGCGGCAAGGGCCTGCGGCCGATCCCCGTGGGCACGGGGAAACCTGCTGAAGCCGGGTCGCGTTGCCGTTATCCACGGGCCGATCCCCGTGGGCACGGGGAAACCGCGCCCACGGGCGCCAAGGAGGAAGGCATGCAGGGCCGATCCCCGTGGGCACGGGGAAACCACGCCGGCGAGCTCCTCGAGCCAGGCCACCATGGGCCGATCCCCGTGGGCACGGGGAAACCGCATCGGTCCACTCGTACATGCGCTCATGATACGGCCGATCCCCGTGGGCACGGGGAAACCGCAAGCAAGCGATCCGACAAACCGCCGATCGTGGGCCGATCCCCGTGGGCACGGGGAAACCCCCGCGTTCTCCCGTTACGACGGTATTCTCCCGGGCCGATCCCCGTGGGCACGGGGAAACCCTGTCGGATTCGCCGTCTATTCGCGCATCCGGGGGCCGATCCCCGTGGGCACGGGGAAACCATGATGCACCTCGCACTAGCAATCCCACGCCAGGGCCGATCCCCGTGGGCACGGGGAAACCGATCCAATCGTCGAGAACGCAAGAACTCATAGCGGCCGATCCCCGTGGGCACGGGGAAACCCCAGTCATGCAGCGAAAAGAGCAGGATACGTCGGGCCGATCCCCGTGGGCACGGGGAAACCGCTTCGCCAAGATTATCGACATTTGCACCTGAAGGCCGATCCCCGTGGGCACGGGGAAACCGTCCACGGAGGTGAAGCTTTCATCGCGCCTCCGGGCCGATCCCCGTGGGCACGGGGAAACCTTACAACCAGGATCTTATTGAATACAAGCTGAAGGCCGATCCCCGTGGGCACGGGGAAACCGCCGCTGCCATGACGCTCGCGTATTCCGCGACGCCATGACGCTCGCGTATTCCGCGACGGGCCGATCCCCGTGGGCACGGGGAAACCACACGCCCTAACGCAGCCCTCACAGCGGCGTCCGGCCGATCCCCGTGGGCACGGGGAAACCGTCGGCAGGGCCGCCTGCAGGGCCTTGATGCGGGGCCGATCCCCGTGGGCACGGGGAAACCTTCAGAATCCCCAGGCGCTCGCCTGGGTCTTGGGGCCGATCCCCGTGGGCACGGGGAAACCCGTCGTTGATCGGGCCGGTCAAGGGCTCGGACGGGCCGATCCCCGTGGGCACGGGGAAACCCCAAATAGCTGATCGACGCGCGTGGCCCGATGGGGCCGATCCCCGTGGGCACGGGGAAACCGCGATCAGCCCGAGGGCTTTACCTTTGAGAAGAGGCCGATCCCCGTGGGCACGGGGAAACCTTTTCCCATACCTGGCTGACCAGGTCGGGGCGGGGCCGATCCCCGTGGGCACGGGGAAACCAAGAGCGTGCAGACCGTGACTGTCCTGGCGCGGGGCCGATCCCCGTGGGCACGGGGAAACCATTGCGAACGGCGCCGTCTCGAATCCAGGACGGGGCCGATCCCCGTGGGCACGGGGAAACCGAGGCGGCCAATGCGGCCGGGAAGTCCGTCGAGGGCCGATCCCCGTGGGCACGGGGAAACCTTCTCCCACGCCGCTCTCGGCGCAGCGTCAGGGGGCCGATCCCCGTGGGCACGGGGAAACCAGGCGAAGCGCCTGTGCTTCCGCCGCGGCGCGGGGCCGATCCCCGTGGGCACGGGGAAACCCAGCGTCGGTGCCGTAGCTGATCGTACCCATGGGGCCGATCCCCGTGGGCACGGGGAAACCTTGTCGCGCAAAAAGCCCAGGTCGACGTCAACGGGCCGATCCCCGTGGGCACGGGGAAACCGCGCGCTCGAGACCCTGCGCCCACGCGACGGCGGGCCGATCCCCGTGGGCACGGGGAAACCGCCTTCAGCGCGTCCAGACCGAGCTGGATTTCGGGCCGATCCCCGTGGGCACGGGGAAACCTAGCGGCGGCCCTCGAAGTTGACGAACCGTCCGGGCCGATCCCCGTGGGCACGGGGAAACCACCTACATCACGGAGGCGGAGCTCGATGCTCAGGGCCGATCCCCGTGGGCACGGGGAAACCCGCGCCGGCAGGTCGGTCCCGAGCAGCAAAGCGGGCCGATCCCCGTGGGCACGGGGAAACCCGCCCCAGGTTCCGGTGCCCCTGGGGCGCGAACGGCCGATCCCCGTGGGCACGGGGAAACCTGGCTGCACCACAATCCCCCCCCAAATCGGCACGGCCGATCCCCGTGGGCACGGGGAAACCCACGACATGCTCCTCGAGAGCTTCGCCCTGAACGGCCGATCCCCGTGGGCACGGGGAAACCGCGCAGAGCTGCTCGAGCGCCCACCAGACGCCGGGCCGATCCCCGTGGGCACGGGGAAACCAGACCTGCCGCCCGGGCGCCGGCCAGGCGCCGGGGCCGATCCCCGTGGGCACGGGGAAACCTCGCCCCGAACGCTCCGCCCCGTTCCGCCGAAGGGCCGATCCCCGTGGGCACGGGGAAACCTGCATGAGCTCGCGCCGCGTCACCAGCACGAGGGGCCGATCCCCGTGGGCACGGGGAAACCGGTGGCAGATCCTCCGGCAAGGTCAGCACGAAGGGCCGATCCCCGTGGGCACGGGGAAACCGTCGT
>Ga0299906_10003817_pt1 | contig 12397 bp, 15 predicted proteins | sample RVTome_14_FD_200259 | JGI IMG/M metagenome (GOLD analysis project Ga0299906, IMG submission 200259) | Soil microbial communities from uranium-contaminated site in the Upper Colorado River Basin, Wyoming, United States - RVT145D125 (version 2) ...
CCTTCTAAATCGGGGGGGGGTTTGGGGGTTTGTTTTTTTTTTGGGGGGGGGGGGGGGGGGAATCGAAATGTTGGTTTTACCGCGTGCGTTGTTGTGCACTGTGACGTGCGCAGAATTAAAGTGAGCGGATCTGGAAGGGGGGGGGGGGGGAAGAAGCGATGGGGATCGACATTGCGTGGAAGCTCGTGCTGGAGCGCGTCTTCGGGTGGCCTATTTGCACGGACGTCGACGACATGACCGCGATGCTCGTCGACATGTCGCAGGTGCAGTACCGCCTTTTCTACGGCTGCGCGACGTGGGAGGAGATCGGACAGCGCGCGCGCGAGTACGTGGAGAGCGGGCTGCGCATGCCGGCGCTGGAGACGGTGTGGATCTTGTTCGACGAGCCGCTCTACAAGCCGCCGTGCAAGAAGGTGGTGCAGGAGGTGCGCGGCGATCGCGCGAGCGCGCGCGACGTGCACCCGTTCAGCGCAGACGAACTGCGCGACATCGAGATCGGCGTGACGCCGATCCCGAAGGACAGCCGCCTCTTCGTCGAGCGCCTGTTCGCGACGCGCGCGCTCGCGGACGCGTGGACGGGCTTCTTGGCGGCCGAGATGTTGAAGGCGCGGTGGGAGGGCGCGGACAAGCGCCTCGTGGTCTGCGGCGCGCCGGGGCGCGAGGCGTACGAGCGCTGGCACCGCGACGAGGGGCCGGGCTTCAGCAACGTGCGCCGCCGCCCGACGGAGTTCGACATTGTGACCGAGGCCGCGCGCTTGGACGCGCCGGGCCGCTTGATCGCGCGGGTGGACGAGGGCGGCGAGGTGCGCGTGGTGTGGCAGGACTCGTGTCGCGTGGGCGAGGCGGACATGAAGATCCCGCACGTGCTGGCGGAGCTCCCCGACGGCGCGCGCGCGTTCGTGCGGACGACGGACACGGACCAGCTCGTCATCCTCCTGCTGGCGATGCGGCACTTCCTGTCGCCGACGGACGACGATGACCCCGCGCGCGTCGACGGGCGCATCAGCATCGTGCTCGAGATGGAGGCGGCCGGCAAGTCGCTGCGCGGCAAGGCGGACGCCGAGAAGCCCGAGGGCCACTTGGAGTTCAACCACTTGGTGCGGAGCGTGATCACGTACTTCCGGCGCAACTTCCCCGTCGTGCTGCGCCCGCTGGAGAGCATGGCCGCGCTGATGCTCCTGACGGGCTCGGACTACGTGCGCTCCGCCACGGAACCGAAGCGCGATCGCGCCTTCCCGTTCTTCGGCCCCACCACCGTCTGGGACATCTTCGAGAAGTACAACGGGCACCAGATGCTCTGGTCCGATCGCGTCTACGGCGTGCTGATGGACACCGTCGTCGGAAATCCGCGGCGCTACGTCGACATCCTCATCGACGAGGCCGCGTGGTTCAACTTCGTCATGTACGCCTACCACCGCATCGTCCTCCGCACGCGGCCGTGGGGCGGCGCCGCGCGCGGCTTCGACTACCTGCGCCACGAGCGCCACCTGCACGCCGTCGCCGCCGAGTCCAAGGCGCGGGCTCAGGGCAAGGAGCGCGTCGAGTGGCGCGTGTACTCCGACGCGCACACGCGCGCCATCCTGCGCCGCCTCGCTTGGAACCTCAACTACTTCACCAACGGCGCCATCGCGCGCCATTCCTTCCGAAACCCATTCGAGCTCAGCGAAGCGGGCTTGCCGATCTGGGGCTGGCTCCACCTCGACGGGAGGGTGACGGTGACGGAACGTGTGGCGTGATTTCGATGATGGGGGGGGGGTGGGGAAAGCGCACTTTTTTTTTTTCTCCTCCTCCTCCTCCTCCTCCTCCACCCCCCCCCCCCCCGGGGGCCGCGCCCCCCCCTTCAGTGGTGGCGGCGGGCGAAGCGCACGTCCCTCTGCTGGACCGTCACGCGCTTGGCGTGGATCGCGGCCTCGTTCGCGTGGGAGAACAACTCCACGATGAAGTGCTCCATGTAGCACTGCAGCGCATCCATCGCCCTCCCTTGGATGCGCATTTCGCCGCCGACCTCCTGGATCCGGTCGCGCACGACGCGCTGGAACGCGGCGCGGCGCATCAGCATCTCCGTGCTCTTCTGGTACCGACGAATCTCGCGCAGCGCCACCGTGCCGGGCCGGAAGCGGCGCTTCTTCGCCGTATTCGCCTCCTTGGCCGCCGCGCCCTTCCCGTGCCGCACCTTCTTCGACTTCGCGGGCGTCTCGCCCGTTTGCTTCGAACGCGCCATTCTTTTTTTTTTTCTCTCCTTTTTTTTCCCCCACTCAAAAAGGGTGGGGTTTGGGGGGGGGGGTCACTCCTCGCTCGCAGGTTGCGTGTGGCAGCCGCGGCAGGCCGGGTGATACCCCGCGTCGCCGACGACGAACTTGGCGTCTGCGCGGACGGGCGCGCTGCGCGCCGTAAACGCTGCCGCGCGCTTGCAGGTGGCGCAAATCGCCGCCAACTTCTGGCAGGACTCGGCGCCGGCCATCAGCCGCGCAACGTGCGCGAAGGGCTCGCGGCGCCAGTTCGTGTCGAGCGCGGAGACGAGGACGGTCGCGCCGGCGTCCGCGAGCGCGGCGCAGCCCTCGTCGAGGTCGGCGTCGAAGAACTGCCCCTCGTCGATAGCCCACACCGCCGCGCTCGGCTGCAGCCCCGCCACTTGCGCCGCCTGCCCCACGCGCTCCACGCGCACGCTTCGCACGCGATCCGCGACATCGGGTGCCGACGCAGAGAGCACGCGCGTGACGCTGCGCTCCTCGCGCGTGTCGACAGTAGACGTGACGAGCACCACGGTCGCGCCTGCTTGCACGTACTGGTGGATCCAGCGCACGAGCCAGTGCGTCTTGCCCGCTCCCATCGGACCTGCGACGACCTTGACGGCGCCGCACGCCGGCTCGAGCATGCCGCTGCTGCTCGACATTTTTTTTTATCAAAAGCGCTTCCCCCCTTCCCACCTTCTTGAAGTGTGCGTCTTTTCGCCTTCTTGTCGGCGCAGGGGGGGGGGGGCTCTCCTCCTTGCCATCGTCATTCGCAAACTTCGTACCTTTCGAGTTTTGGGGGGAGAAAAGCGGTGGAGGGTAACGCACACACCGCACCTTTTGCTTGAGACGCTCCTTCGGCACGTCTCCGTTTTGCAGTAGGGTGAAAAAAAAAAAGCATGCCGAAGGCGAAGACGGCGACCAAGAGCGTCGGGGGCAAGAAGATGCCGGGTGGCTTCGGCAAGCGCCACCGCAACGTGCCCACGCGCAACCCCCTCGCGGCCTTCTCGAGGCCCGCGATCAAGCGCTTGGCGCGTCGCGGGGGCACCAAGATCATTGCCGTGCCGTGCTACGAGGAGGTGCGCGACGCGGCGATGAAGGAGATCACGCGGATCGTGGCTGGTGCGTACGTCTTCACGCAGTACAAGCATCGCCGGACGATCGCCTACGAAGACGTGTGTCACGCCATCAAGGCGCTGACGGGCACGACCCTCTACGGCTGACGCGCCCCCCTTCCCCCCCCCTTCCATCACCACCACCACCCCGTGCAATCGAAAAAGAGACACTTTTTCTTTCGCCCCCCACAACAGCAAAACGACTTTTTTTTTTAAAACTCAAAAAAAAAGAGGGATTTATGGACGAGGTGTCTGTTGCGCCGCTTGGCAGCGAGGCACTGCCGCTCAGCGACGCCGACGCGGCGCTCGCGCTCTACCTGCTAACGCCGCGTTGCGTCATGTGCGGAGCCGTGGACACGCCGCAGTGGCGGCACGGTGGCTTTTCGCGCGCGCTGGGCAAGAAGATCCCGCTGTGCAACGCGTGCGGAATGAAGTGGAAGAAGAAGACGCCGTGTCGCCACTGCGAGACGCGCCTCGAGTCGGGCGAGGAGCGCGCGATCTGCGTTGTGTGCGGCGTGTGGGCGCACGCCAAGTGCGCAGACGCGTACCTGCACGAGAAGGTGCGCTGCTTTGGCCACGCAAAGGCGGGGGGTATTCGCTATGTGTGCCCCGATTGCAACTGATTGAGAAGGTGGGAAAAGGATTGCATCAAAAAGAAAAAAAGCGGAAGGGCTGTCCTCACGGGATAAGAGGTGGATAAAAAAAAAAATGGCGGTGCCCAAGAAGCGCCCCGAGACGCCGTTGCCGCGCGAGCGCGTGGTCGCAGTGCACTACGGCGACGTGCGCGGGTTCGTGTACATTTGCGCCACGCCGTTCACCGACGTCAAGCAGCGGTCCCAAGTGCGCGACATTGTCTACTCGGCGTGGGCCGGTTCGCCGTGGTCAGGCCTGACGATGGCGTACGTGCAGGCCAAGGTGCCGCTCTTTGCGGGCGCGTTTGCGTATGCGCTCGCAGCGGTCGAGAAGCGGCACGGAGACGCCCACCGCCACGTAATGACGTTCATGGTGTGACACTTTCCTCCCCCCCCCCTCAGCACACGCGCCCCTCGAGGATGCCGCGCCACGCGTTCATGACGCGCGTGTTGTCGTGCTCCGCGTCGCCGATGGCGTGGCCGTTCCACGAGAAGGCGGGGAGGCTGTTGCTGAACCGCGGAATCCGCGGGCAGTTGTTGCACGTGCTGGCGTAGGCCATGATCGTGCGGAAGTTCTGCGCGGTGTTCGCGTAGGCGGAGCGGCCGTTGCCGCAGCCGAGGTGGCACGCGTTGAGGTTGTGCCCGAGCTCGTGCAGGAAGGAGAGGTTGTCCTTGAAGCACGGCCCCGCGACGACCGAGTGCGTCCCCGGGAGCTGGCCGATGCCGCACGAGCGCCAGCCGAGGGCAGCCGTCGACGCGTACAACACCACCGCGTCGCACTTGGCCGCGGTGCGGATCACGTCGACGCCGCCGTGGCGCACGAAGTTGTCGAGCGTGTTGCCCGGCCGCGTGCCCTCGTCAATGTCGATGCGGCCGTTGGCGCACAGCTCGAGCGAGATGTTGAGCCCGGACTGCGGCAGCACCAGCGCGTTGGCCTCCGCGAGGGCGGCGCGCACGTCCATCATGACAAACGCAGAGCCGCCCGCCTCCTCCGCCGCCTCCTTCGTGTGGAAGACGCCCACCCGCACGACGCTGTGCGACTCGGTCGCGGGGCAGTCGTAGTTTCGGCGCAGGCTGTACGTCCCCTCCGGCTCGCTCTCGTCCGGGAACACGGCCTGCGAGACGCGCCGCACCGCGTGCGTCCCATCCGCGATACGGTGCGCGTGGAGAAGCGGCTTCCCCGGCTCGCGCACGAGCACGTGCTGCGCGCCGTCGCGCTGCACCAGCACGGCCGTGGCGCCGTCGTCGTTCACGCTCTCGCCCACCACCGCCTGGCAGTCGGGCTGCGGCAGCACGCGGAAGTGGCGCGTCGCGCCCGACTCGCTCGCCACCGAGAACGTCTGTGGCCGCGCCGCGCTGTCCAGCACGAACAGCGGCCGCGTGATGTCGCGCACGCGGCCGCTGACCATGCGCAAGTCCGCGCGCAGCGGCGCGGCCGCGGCGCTCGCGGCCACCAAAAGAAGGAACCCCGCGCGCATTTTTTTTTACTAAAATCCCGCCAGACCTCCCTTTTTACTTTTCAAGGGCGGCGCGCCGCTCCGTTTGCACTCACGCGGAGTCGAAAAAATGGCGTGGCGCAACTCGGCCGAGGGCGTGCAGCGCGACCGCGCGGCGGCGGTGGTGGCGCCGAACGCCGGCTTGCTCGCGTGGAGTCACTACCAGCGCCTGCACGCGCAAGAGGCGAACGCCGAGGCGAATTTCGCGCACGCGCGCGCCGTGCTCGCGGCGCTCGTGCGCGCCAACCTCGCCGCCGGGAACGTGTACGACGAGGTCATGGAAGGCGCGATTCTGCGCGCGAGTATGTGCCGTCAAGAACTGAGCTGGGCGCGCTTGGACGCGGCGGCGGCGCTCAAGACGTTCATGGAGATGTACGGTGGTTGGGAGGAGTAGGGGGGGGGGGGGGAAACCATGTTACGCGACGAGCGCGTAGTGCACCGTCGAGCCCGCGCCCACGATGACCAGCGCGTCGACGGCGGCGCCCTCGTCGATCACGAGGTCGCCGCCCGCGTGCTCCCGAGCACCGCGCAGGGCGATGATCTCCGCGTAGTCGCGCGCCTGCGCCACGCCGCCGTCGACAATGTTGCGCGCGGGCTCGTACACGCGCGTCTTCGGGTTCTGGTAGTTCTCGGTGCCGATGGCGTCCAAGTCCTTGCCGACGAGGGTGGCGTTCATGCGGCGGTTCTTGGCGCAGCGCACGGTCGGGGCGTCCCCGCCGGCCCACTCCGCGCCCTCGAAGAACGCGGCGCGCAGGTACTTCAGCTCGATGACGAGCACGTGCGCGTCCTTGACGAGGAGGAGGTCGACGAATCCCGCGTCGATGCGGGCTTCTGAGATGATGCGCACGTCCGCCGGCACAATCGCCGCCAGCGCAACGAGGTAGGAGGCCTTGAAGCCCTGCTCGGTCAGGCCGTTCTGCCCGTCGAAGTCCAAGTTGTTGAAGAGGCGGAAGCCCGCGCGGACCGCGGCGGTGGCGCGGTCCACGAGCGCGCGCAGCTCGGCGGGGGCTTCGTCGTCGGCCATCTCACCGAAGATACTTGTCGAGCGCAGTCTCCTCTGCGTCGTCAAAAGTTGCTCTATGCCCTCACCACCTCCCATCCTTGCGCAGCACAAACGGCGCTGCCACGAACAGAAAGAGCGCGACCGCGAGCAGGCCAAAGAAGGTGCGCAGGTGCGAGGGCATCCCAAAGGGGATAAAGGCGAGCACCGGCACGATAAAGACGGTGAGCGCGCCGAGCCAAAGCCCGTACAGCAGCAGCCGCATCCGGAGCGCCTCGGCGCGCGAGCGCGCGACCACGCCGCCCTTGGACACGGCGAGCGGCTCCATCCACATCAAAATGTCGCGGTCGTAGTTCCAGAGCCAGAACGCGCCGATCAAGACGACCTGCAGCGCGAACCACACGCTCGCGCTCGTGTACGGGTCGAACGGCACGGCGGTGAAGGCGATCTGAGACGGCAGGTACGCGATCAGCAGCAGCTGCAGCGAGTAGATCATCTGCTGCATGATCCACTCCCTCATGCCGAGGAAGCTCGCGCGGTTCGTGCCCGGATTGTACGCTTCCAAGAACGTCGGCGAGCGCGCCAGCGCCGCGAGGCCCGCGCTCAGCAGCACGGACGTCAGCGCGATGGTCGGGTACAACAGCAGCGACGCCGCTGGCGCGAAGCGGAAGAAGCCGACGTCCGGCGGCACCCCCAGCGAGATGAGGATGCCATGCAGCAGCGACGTGAAGGTCAGGAAGATGGCCACCCACGCCACGGTCGCGAGGATGGAGTGCGTGTACAGCGCGACCGCGAATGGCCCCGCGAAGTACTGCAGCGGCCACGGCGGCTCCTCCTCTAGGAACGACCACACCGCGTTTTGCGTAAAATCAGTGATGCAGAAGCACGTGGTTTCGTTCGCCATCCCTCCCCCCCCCCGCGCCCTTTTTTTTTTTTCCAGCGTTTCCCAAAAGACCGCCAAACACCCCCTTTTGTGGGGACCCCTCTCAGAACTCGTACTGCACCTCCGTCAGACGACGGAGGTTCTCCCTGCGCTGCTTGTTGCGCAAGCTCTTCTTGCGTGGCGAAATGCAGCGATGTCCGCCGCGCGCGCACCCGTCGCAGGCCTCGGTGATGCGGTCGCGCTCGCAGGGGAGGTCGTTGTCTTCGCAGCGGAAACAGCGCTTGAAGTAGTTCTCGCTGCAGACCCTCAGCGTCAGCGCGCCGGTGCACTCGATGTAGAAGAAGGGCTCCATCTCCACGAGGTGCTGCGTGCGCAAGGCGGCGATGACCCCGGACTTGTCCGCGCCGCGGCGGAGGGTGCAGCACGGCGCGCCCATGACGCGACAGCCGTCGCAGACCTCGAAGGGCGAGGTGCGCTTCTTGCCGCGCACCGTGCACTGGTGCCCGCGCCCCCCCGTGCAGTCGACGCACGCGACCATGTACTCCTTGAAGCCGAGCGCGCGCTCCGGCGTCACCCCCGCCCAGACCGCGCCCCTCTTCGTCTCGTCGTCGAAGTGGTGCCAGACGATCGGCTCGACGTAGTACGGGCGCCCCGTGGCGGGGTTGATCTCCGGAGGGACGTCCTCGTCATCCTGCGAATCGAGCGCCTCGTCGTCGTCATCCTGCGCACCGAGCGCCTCGTCCTCGTCCGCGTCGTCGTCGCGCGGCGTGAACTCCTCGCCGTCCGCTGACGACGACGGCGGCGCGAACTCCTCGCCGTCCGCTGGCGACGACGGCGGCGACAGGGGCGCGGGAAGCGGCGAGATCGGCTTGGGCGGCACGCAGTTGTCGACGGCGCTGAGGTCGAAGGGACCAAAGACGCCAAGAGGAAAAACGTCGAACGGCGGCGCGGCCGGCGCGACCGCGACCGTGTCCGCGGCCGGGACGCACTGCGCCGGCGGCGGCGGAACGGCGTGCTCGGCCTCGATCCCCGACACGCCGAATGGGTTGAGGTGCGCGTCGAGGCTGAGCAGGCGCGCGAACGCCTCGTTGTCGCTCTCCGCCTGCGAAACGGCGGGCGCCGCCATCTGCTCCCACCCCGCGGCGTGGTCGCGCGCCACCGCGAGGAGCGCCGCCTGCAGGTGCAGGTCGGCGACCGCCTCCCGCTGCGCCAGCGTCTGCCAGCCCTCCGTCGCCGCGCGCGCGCGCGCCGCGTCGATCTTCGCCTCGCGCGCCGAAAGGTCCTCGGCGACGGATGCGCGGTACGCCGCTGCCATCGCCGCCTGTTTCTCCGCCTCCGTCGTCGCCGTCGCCCGCAGCGTGCCGAACAGCGCGCCCCACTGCTGCGCGTTCTCCGCCGCCCAGTCGTGCACGTCCGCAAACGCGCCGCCGCACCCGGCGACCTCCGCCGCCGCCGCCCCCGCCGCGCGCTGCGCCTGCGCCGCCACCGCGAACTGCGCCGCGGCCGCCGCCTCCGCCGCCGCCGCCCGCTCCGCCCAGCGCGCCGCGTCCGCGTGCGAGCACGCCATTAAAAAAAAAAGTCAAAGGGTTTTCCTAAAAAAAAAGTTGGTGTCTGAGGGATCCAGTATTAATTGTGGCGCACCCGCCAGCAAAACCGGACAGTATTTCGGCGAAATTTTAGCCGCGGGGGGAGTTGTGCTACGCCTCAGACCCCAACTTTTTTTTACTAAACTTTTGTTTTTTTTTTTGCCGTCGCTCTTTGTTTTTCCTCTTTTTTTTTACCAAGACATGTCTGCCGCTGACGGCGCGCAGGCCCCGGAGAAGCGCGACCCGGGCACACCGTCGTACGAGCCGGTTTCTGCGGTCTACGTCTCGCCCACCGCGCCCCGTCCCTCCTACGACTCGCCCACCGCGCCCGGTGCTGGCGCGGGCGCCGACGGGGCGAGCGGCTTTGGGGAGCTTCTGCGCGCGGGGGGGAAGCGCGGGCGCCATGAGGAGGCGGCCGGCAGGGAGGAGAAGCGCGCGCGCGGCGCGAACGACGCCTCGGCCGACGAGAGCGAGAAGGACGAGGTTTCGCCGTGGGCGGCCAAGATCAAGAGCGCGATGGATGGGGTCATTGAGGCCGACCAGAAGGTCGTGCGGACGTACTACGATCTCTTCCAAGAGGTGAAGGACTGGGGGGAGCGCGTCCTGACGCGCTGCAGGGCGACCGAGCGCAAGCATCGGGCGCTGATCCGGAGCTACAACAGCTCGCGCACGGTCGCTGGCCGGGCGGATTTCACGCGCCAAGAGCTCGCCGACGTCGAGCGTCTTCACCGCGCGATCCCCTGCATCCCGGACATCCCGATCTGCCCGTGCGGAGACCTCGCGGACGGCGATGCCCCCGGCTGCGAGAACCTCGAGTGCTGTCCGTTTTCGACACCCGATGACGTCCGCGACGGCATCAGCTACGAGAACGCCGGCGACGTGAAGTACCACATCGGGGACATGCGCATCGCGTTCCGCAGCGCGGTCCGCCGCTTCCGCGAGAAGTACCCGGACCCGGAGATCCCGATCTTCCCGGACGCGCCGGCGGCGGTGCGCCTCGCGAACTACGACGAGAAGTACGACGACGACGCCTAGACCTCCCTCGTTCGAGGAGTTGCTCTTTCATCGGCGGATTCTGAGGACACCTCCTCGTTTTTTTTTTGAGGACGTGCCGATCGTGTACGCCGACGTGTCGACCACTATTCTTGGGCCAATCAAGCGATAGGACCCAGACCCAAACTTTCGCCGCCGGGGGGGGGGGAAAAATGGCGTTGATTGACCGCTTCGCGGAACTTGGTTTGAAAGTGGGAAATGCTCTTCGCCAGGAGCAAGTGGACTGTATGGTGAGGCTGCTGGGTGCACCCGCTTCCCTCTGCGGGCGGCGCTTTCAGGACCTGTGGCAGTGGCTGCAGGGCGCGGTGAACCCGAAAACGGGAGATACGTGGATCTCGCGCGACGACGTGAGCACGCTCACCGATCTTCTCCGGCACCCGCACGTGGCGGCGATGAACGTGGCACCGCTTACCGCCGCGTGGGGGTCCCCGCATCGCGACGTCTCTCTTCCCCCGGACCAGGGTGCCGGCGTCCTCGACGAGAAGGTCGCAGATGATGACTTCGGCGAGACGTTTTGGCATGCACTCGGAAACGGTGTGATCGGTGCTGCCCTCCGGGCGACGACCACGACCGACGACGCGCTCGAAGCAGAGGCCATCACCGCGGCAACGCTCGCATCGTACGACTCCGAGCTCGCCGCCGCGCGCGCCGCCGTCGCAAAGGCCGAACTCGAGGCGAAGCAGGCCGAAGAGCGCCGCGTCGCAGCGCGTGCCGAGATGGAGATGCGCCTCCGCGAGGCGGAGCGCAAGCGTGCGGCGGCCGCACCCGGTGCTGCCCCGGCACCTGCCGACGCCGCGGAACCCGAGTGCGCGGTGTGCATGGATGCGGCCTGCAACGCAGTGCTCGTCGAGTGCGGGCACTCCAGGTTCTGCCTCTCATGTGCGCAAACGCTGGTCGGGAAGCCCTGTCCGTTCTGCCGCGCGCCCGTCTCCCGCGCGATCCGTCTCTTTTGACCGTGAAGTCTCTCCCTTCTCCCGCGTCTCTTTTTTTTTTTGGGGGGGGGGCGGTGAAAGCCCGCGCGCGCTGGTCCCGCTCCCCCCGTTTACAAAAAAAAAGTGAAAACGAGAGCATGTCGTCCAAGCCGCCAATGACGTGCTTCGTGTGCAGCGATCTCTTCACGCGGCGCACCACGGGCGCGCTGGAGCCGTCCGCCTCGTCGTCGGCCATCACTCCTGCCCTCGCGCCGTCCGTTGCGGTCTGGCGGTTGTTCAGCCTTGGCAGGGGGTGGGCTCGATGCCGCGGCGAGACAGTTCGTCGCGGCACCTCCGGGCTGCCCCGAGGAGAATTTGCGCCATGCGTTCGTCCCCCTCGCACATTACCTGCCTCAGCCAAGGTTGTGTGTATTCCGAGTGATCTCGCGTCTTCAACTCACGTGCGCGCTGCTTCATCGCCGCCTCCTTCTCGATCAGATATGCGGTCGGGAGCCTGGCGAAATGGCAAGAGCGGCACAGGCCGTTGTAAACACCGGCTTTGTTGCAATACGTATCGGCGGGCTGGTCGCACCAGAGCGCCGTGCACTTCATCTCCCGCGCCTCCGCCCCGCGCCGTCTGTTGGCGGTTGAGTTGATTTGTCCGCGAGGCCTTCTGCTCGCAGCGGCTCGATCGCTTTTTTTTTTAAACCCGCCGTGAAGCCTTTTTTTTTTTGAAAAAAAAAAGAGCGTTTCCCCACACCCTACGTTTTACAAAAAAAAAAGTGAAAACGAGAGCATGTCGTCCAAGCCGCCAATGACGTGCTTCGTGTGCAGCGAGCCCTTCACGCGGCGCACCACGGGCGCGCTGGAGTGCTGCGCGCACCTCGCGCAGCTGGACCTGCGCACGGGCCACTACCCCTGCTGCCGCGCGGCGTGCGCGCGCGCCGAGTGCCAAGAGCACCCGCGCGTCGAGGGCTGCGTGCTCCTCGACCACGTCGAGAACGAGATCGAGCTCCGCCGCGTACTGACGCTGCGGCCCTATGCGTGCGTGCCCCTCGCGCAGCTGCGCCCGCACGCCGCCGCGAACCCCGACACGGTGCGCATCGCGACGCGCGACGACCTCGAGAAGGACTTTGGCGTACCCGTGCCGCGCGGTTGGACCGGCAAGGGCGTGGACGGCGGCAAGGTGTTCCCCAACCTGCACGCGGAGCACGACCAAATCGTCGAAGCCATGCGCGCCGCAGGCCATCTGGAGACGGGCGCCGACGAAGACGCGTACGACGCGGCGGCGGCGCGCGGCGACCCGTACCGCTACTTTGCGGTTGGCGCCGCCGCGGATGTCTTCGTGCCGTTCGCGATTGTGCCGCGCATCGCGCGCGAGCAGCACGCCGACTACAGCCACATGAGATGTGTCGCGTTTGACGATGGGGACGAGTAGGTGCTGTGGGGGGGGTGAACCTTCGCAAAAAAAAAGAGGTTGCACGGGGGGG
>Ga0299906_10003819_pt1 | contig 12393 bp, 11 predicted proteins | sample RVTome_14_FD_200259 | JGI IMG/M metagenome (GOLD analysis project Ga0299906, IMG submission 200259) | Soil microbial communities from uranium-contaminated site in the Upper Colorado River Basin, Wyoming, United States - RVT145D125 (version 2) ...
CATCGTGCCGAAGGAAGGCGCGACGAAAAAAAAGGCCCGGCTCAAGCTGATCCGCGCGGGTTTCCGGTCTGAGCTGGCTTTTCAGAATTACATGGCATCGAAGATGGTCTTTGCCTTCCTCCTCCCGGGCATCTACCTGGCGATGCACATGTTTTACCGTTTCACTCCCGATGTAATTCTGATATGTTGCCTCCTCATAGTTTGCGGCTTTTTTCTCCCGAATCTTTACATCTGGCTGGTCACCAATGGCCGTCAGGACGGTATGACGAAGGCCCTGCCCGATGCCCTTGACCTGATGGTCGTCTGCGTCGAAGCCGGTCTCGGCCTTGATATGACCTTCAAACGGGTTGGAGACGAGGTCAGGCCGATCAACAAGGACCTGAGCGAAGAGTTCCGTCTCACCAACCTGGAAATCAGGGCGGGACGCGCCCGGGATGAAAGCTTCAAGGATATGGCCACCAGAACGGGGGTTCCGGAAATCCACAACCTGATGACTGTTCTGGTCCAGACGAGCCGCTTCGGCACCAGCCTGGCCAAGGCCCTGCGCGTCCACGCCGATGCCATGCGGGTCAAAAGACGCCAGCGCGCTGAGGAAGAGGCGGCCAAATCAACGGTCAAGCTGATCTTCCCCCTGGTCCTCTTCATCTTTCCGGCAATTTTTGTCGTGCTAGTCGGCCCGGCGGCCATCCAGATCGCCAAGGTACTTTTCCCGGCCCTTTCGGGACAGGGTGGTGGGTAGCAGGCATTCAGTCGACCGGCGAATTTGCTTTTTGTTCTGTTCCGTCTGTTTGCACATGGGAGTTTTATTGATGGCTTTATCAATTGCTGTACGCAGGGGGAGCCTTGTGTCATTCCTCCTGCTTTTTCTTTGTTCCTGCACTACGACGGTCAAACCTAAAGCCGGCGCCGAACTGCTCGATCATTCCCTCGCTGCGAAGGAGAGCGAAAGCAGGCTGAAGAACCTGCCGCCTGAGGAACTGATTCGAAGCGGCAATGCTTACCTTGCCAGCGGCAACTATCAGTTGGCCCGTCTGCATTTCGCCGTGGCGCTGGAAAAAGAGCCGGGCGCGGCGGCGTTGACCGGGCTGGGCGAGATCCAGCGTCGGAATGGTGAGCTCAACAATGCCCGCGGCACCTTTGGCAAGGCCCTCGAATATGACGCCCAGTACTGGCCCGCTTTGCTCGCCATGGCAAAGGTCGGCCGGGCTCAGGGCGACAACCAGACCGCCATCGAATTTCTGAACAAGGCGTTGGCTGTAGGTCCCGAAAACGTCGAAGTCCTGACGGAGATGGCAATGCTATACGACAACCTCGGGCAGGAGGCCCAGGCCGAACCCCTCTACGCCAAGGTGGTCGCACTCAGACCCGACCTGCCGTCAGCTCACAATAACCTCGGCTTCAACTATCTCCTGCAGGGGCGTTACGCCGACGCCATCAAGGCATTTTCCCGTGCCATGGCCCTCGAGCCGGGCAACAGTCGTACGCATAACAATTTGGGTGCGGCCTATGCCCTAAACGGCAACGAAGAGAAGGCCCTGCAGATATTCGAAAAAGCCGTCGGCAAGGCAGCAGCCTACAACAACCTCGGCTACATCTACATGACCCAGGGCGAGTGGGACAAGGCGGAAAAGTCTTTCAAGCATGCTCTCGATCTGAACCCGCGTTTTTACGTTCGCGCGCAGGAAAACCTGGACCGACTTAATCGCATGCGGTTCAAACCCGGCAAGTAATTCCGATAAGCGTTTATCCTTAAACAACTGCTTTTCACGCAACACCAAATACCTCCCTCCTCTTCAAGGGGAGGGTTGGGGTGGGGATGGGATTGTTCCAGCGCGCAATTCCCCATCCCCCTCCCGACCTCCCCCTTGAAGGGGGAGGAACTAAATTCAGCAAAGACGGCTGCTGGGCAAGTTACGATAGATTTTCCTTCGCGTTCTTCGCGGCTTCGCGTGAGGAAACGCTATTTTCAGGTTGCTCAATGGCGCGTCCTCTTAAAATTCTGCCCGATATCGCCGGAGTATACGGCCTCATTGTCTTCATCTCCTTTGTTCTGTTTGCCGGGAAAAGGGCACTGGTCGACGGCGACACCCTCTGGCACATCAAGTTCGGCGACCTCATTCTTGAACGCGGCGAACTCATCACCCGCGACATCTTCTCCCATACCGCCGCCGGCAAACCGTGGACCTCGCACGAATGGCTGGCAGAGGTCATCATGGCCGCCGTGCATCGGTTGGCTGGCCTACCCGGGGTGGTCATCTTCTACTTCCTGATTGCCGCCCTCTCCTTCTGGATCCTCTTCAAAATTGCCCAGCAATGCGGCGCCAGAGAATGGCTTGCGATTTTTTCCGTCTCTCTCGCCCTCTGCCTGTCGCTGACCCATCTGCTCGCCAGACCCCACATCTTTACCTGGCTCCTCGGCCTCATCACCCTGTATATACTCTTAAAGGGCGGCCGGGCACTGTTTCTCATTCCCTTGCTGATGATCCCCTGGACCAACCTGCATGGCGGATTCGTTATCGGCCTGGTCTTGCAGGGTCTCCATCTCGCGGGGAGCATCCTGGACCAATTCCTCACCACCTCGCCCAGACCGGGCTGGCGACGGGTGTGGGATGAGCACAAAACACCTTGTATCGTGCTGCTGCTCAGCCTGATCGCGACCGGGGTCAATCCTTTCGGCTACCGGCTGCTGCTTCTTCCCTTCGAGGTTTCCAAGGGCGTGTACACCACCATGGTCAGCGAGTGGATGGCGCCCAGCCTCCAGGCCTACTGGTACTTCCGGCTCTACTTGCTCCTTCTTTTTTTCCTCCTGTTTTTCAGCGGCCCCAAGGTCAACTGGTTCAACCGTTTGCTGTTGCTGTTTTTTGTTAATGCTTCTCTGACGCATTCCAGACATATCAGCATCGTTGGGTTCTTTCTGACGCCTCTGGTGGTCCAGGGTATCAAGCCGTGCCTTGAAAAACTCCCCTTGAACAGAAAGCGAACCCCTTCCGGAGCCGAGTTGAGCCTTTCGCCCGCGACGGGTCCTTTAGCGACGATTGCGTTGGGCTTCATGTTCATTTTATTTGGCGCTTTGCACTGGGAACCCTGGGAAAAACTGAGCAGGGTGGTCATCCCCCCACCGGGGAAGTTCTCCTCCGGAGTGGTCGAGTTCCTGCAGAAGAACCCGCTGGAGGGTAAACTTTTAAACGAAGATGAGTGGGGAGATTATCTGATTTATGCTATGGACTCCCCGCCGAAATTGTTTATCGACGGTCGACTGGATATGTACGGAGAGGATATCCTAGAAGAATACTCAAAAATCGTCAAAATCGACGAAGAAGTTGACGCTTTGCTCGATTCATACGAAATAGATTGGGTTCTTTTCTCGCCCAGCCCTTTTACCCGCTACCTGAAAGCCAGAGGGGACTGGAAGGAAGTCTACGAGGACGATCAGGTTTCGGTACTGACGCGCATTATGCCCGCACGTCCATAATAACCTGCAATGCTGTAATGGCGGATTAACATGATATCTCGAAGCATCTGTAAAGAGTGTTTGACAGGATGGACCTTGCTTTGGGGATCATTCCGCCAGAGAACCCCGACTTCCTTTATCTTGAATCCCTTCTTCTTGGCAATGCAAATGGCCTCGGCATCAAAACTGAAACCATCGATCCGGCAATCGCTGAAAATTTCGAGTGCAGCCTGGCGTGTGAAGTATTTGGAATCACATGGGGTGTCCCGAAACCCTTTAACCCCCAAAATCCACACGATCTTGTTGAAGGTTTTTCCCATGAGGGCACGATAGAATGGCTGATATTTCAAAATCTTAAAATCATCGATGGCCCTTGATCCGATAGCAATGTCGTTACCTTCATCAATGGCTCGTAGCAATTTCTTCACCCCCCCGAATTGGGGTTGAAAGATCGGCATCGCTGAACAGAAGAAAACGGCCTCTCGCTGCCATCATGCCCTTTCGAACGGCATGCTTTTTGCCACGGTTCACCTCACATCGAATAACCCGCACTTCGGGGTGATGCTTGGCAAAGATTTCGGCCAACTTAGCAGTACGGTCATTACTTCCGTCGGCGACGACGATCATCTCGAAGGTAGAGGCAGAGGTCAATGGTCGTCGAGTCAAAGGCGAACAGTGGCTGCTTCAACTCGATGGCCAGGGGCTCATCGTGGTACATCTGTTGTGCCATGCCGATGAGGACTTGACCGAAGTCCTGAAAAATACGCCAATCCCGACGCTCGTTCGCATCGGCAAGAGTGGCGCGGGCAACGGCTCCACGCAATCCAATGTGGTAGAGCTTCTCCCGATGAGAGTTCAGGCACGTTTCGATGTCCCGCAAGCTTTCGCGACCCGATAACCGGGCATACGCCAGACAAAGGAACTGATCAAACGTCGTAAAGCTTCTGGCCCGGTACTCGCCTCAATACCAGCGGACGCAGAGGTTGAACTCGTGACGCGGGAGAAACTGAAATAGCTGTCTGAAAACGGTCTGGCCAGCGTTCATTGATGCCCTCCTGAAATGTCAGGAAGGTATCACTCGTGGACCGGTCGAAGCGATTTCAAATCGAAAAAAGAACAGTTATGTCAAAGAGCTCGTATATTCAGGGCGTTGCAGGCGTACATTCGAAATTAACCGGACAGTAGTGACGATGGCCAAGAGTTACGGGACGACCTTACATGAATGTAAAAATTTCGAGCATATCTCCTCCCCCGAGAATGAACAGATATCTCGTTGTCGTGGTTCTCATCGCATTTATAGAAATGGCTTTTTTTGGCTTTTACGGTTATGTCAGGCACTCTAACTATTTGACATCGATTAATGACCTTGGCCAGTTTGATCAGGCCGTTTGGGGTTTTTTGAATGGTGTCCCTTTTCTCAACACCATACTTTTTGAAATTGAGGTTAATTGGCTTTGTGGCCGTTTTAGCCCAATAATTGCTTTATTTGTGCCCTTCTATGCAATTCTCCCCACCGCCAACTGGTTAGTCTTTGCCCAAGCCATAGCTTTGCCATTAGCGGCCATACCTCTGTTTTATATAGCAAAAAGAATCTTCAAGTCTGAGTTTGTCGCCTGTCTTTGGGCTATTATCTATATGTGCAACCCATATATCTTGAATGCTGCATCTTGGGATTTCCATGAAGTCTCTCTAGCTGTTCCTCTGATTGCAATTGGCTTTTATGCCCTTGAATATAAGAAGTTTAAGTTACTTGTCGTCTCATGTTTCTTTATTCTCATGTGCAAAGAACATTTTGGTTTGCTGGTGGTCGGCTTTGGCCTACTTTGGGCAATCAAGCACCGCGAGTTTAAGCCTGCATTGCTTCTTGTTTTGGTGGGAGTGACCTGTTTTGCTCTTATCGTTGGCGTACTTATGCCGATGCTCAGCCCTACGGGCGAACTGCTGATGATGTCAACAGGAAAGGGTCAGTTAAGCCGTTACGGGTGGCTCGGCAGTTCTGCCGGAGAAATATTCCTTCGCATTATGAATGACCCCATAGACATTATCAGAACAATTCTCGTGACTATGCATGGATGGGTCTATCTTTTTGCCTTGGCGCTTCCGTTCCTTTTTTTACCATTTTTTGAAATCTGGGCACTGCTACCTGGGCTTGCAGATTTAACAGTCAACCTACTGTCAACAAACCCTATGCCAAGAAGTATTTATGCTTATCACAGCGCCACCCTTATTCCGATCTTTATGTATTCGGCTATGAGTGGTCTTCATCGCTGTTCGAAGTACCGCATAAAAAAACTTATCCCAGAGATTACTGTGAGTTGTTTACTTGCATCCATGCTTATGGGTTATTTCCTGTCCTCATTCTATCCTCTTCCAGGAGTATTAAACTCTTGGGCGCCGGAAAAAATTATCCCGTATGATGATCCTGTCCTGGTTGAGGTCAAGGAACTGGCCGGAACTCATTCCGTCACTGTGCAGGCCAATGTCGGGGCGCACTTTAGCCAAAGAATGGAAGTTCACCCGTTTCCCCAAAAAATAGGCCAAGTAGACATGATTATTCTGCATTTAGACAGCCCTACGACTCTAAAGCAGGGGAATAATCCCCGCAAGATCGGGACATTGGCGCATCATTTACAGATGAATCCCAAGTTATACTTAGAGTCTATTGAAGAACTCTTGAGCGACAAACGCTACGGAGTAGTTTTATGGGAACCGCCTTGGTTGGTTATGAAAAAAAGCTTTATAAACAAAAAAAATGACGAAAATATAAAATTGCGCCTGAAATCACTTAATTTTGAATGGAAATAAATATAGAATTTAATCAAAAGTAGGGTCAAATTCCCCGCAGCTTGCTGCGCGATTTTGGCAAAGGTTGCAGGCTGTTGATACCCCGTAGCTTGCTGCGGGGTAGTTCATTGCACTACTAATTTTTTAAAAATTTTTTTACTAGACATATTTACGACTATAAAGAAATATCGTATTAATTTTTAGTTATGAATATTATTTTAATATTAAGAAATACATTATTTTAATAAGGCAGTGTGGTGAAAATATATAAACATAACAAACTTGGATCTACCGTGATAAATATTAAATCCATAAGTTCTGGACTAATCCTAGGCGAGGACGGTATTTGGTATGGCCTAGAGAAACAAAAAATTTCGTATCCATCGGATGGCAACAATGATTTTTTTAATATTGAAGATTCCTCATTTTGGTTTAAGCATCGGAATAGCTGTATATCTTGCGTTGTGAAAAAATACCCTCCAGAAAAGAATGGGCCGATATTTGATATTGGAGGTGGCAATGGATTTGTCTCATTAGGCCTAATCAATGCGGGCTTCGATGTGGTCTTGGTAGAACCAGGTCAAATGGGAGCTTCCAACGCAAAACGTGTTGGCCTGGAGAACGTAATTTGCTCAACTATCTACACTGCGCGATTCAAGCCAAAGTGCATGCCATCTATTGGATTATTCGACGTGTTGGAACACATCGAAGATGACCTCTCTTTTCTTAAAACAATAAGAGATTTAATCAAAGAACAAGGTCGTCTTTATTTGACCGTTCCATCATTTAATTTTCTATGGTCAAAAGAAGACGTGTTGGCTGGTCATTTCAGAAGGTATACCCTGAAGAACATATGTAAGAAACTTGAGACAGCAGGGTTTGAGATTGACTTTTCTTCATATATTTTTCGCTTGTTGCCAGCACCAATTTTTCTTTTTCGAACACTTCCTTTCAGGGCAGGATTATCAAATATTAAGCACGGCAACGAAAATATTTCTCGTGATCACGTTTTAAAGGCCGGGGCGGTTACCAGGTTTTTTGATGCTCACTTGAGATCAGAGGTCCACAACATCAAGGAAGGAAAGACTATGCGATTTGGAGGTAGTTGTTTGATCGTAGCTAGAAACTCATAAGTTGACGTGCTATCTACTCGAAGCAAATGAACTTTGTTATAAAAACTGTTTCAAAGAGATAACCAGTCGACGTATCAAATCAGTCGTAACTATTGATAACAACCATCCTTATTGAAGTGCAATCTCGAAGATTTAAACTATTGAGCTTTAAGGATTTCTGATGCCACATTTATCCATAGTTGTACCAGTCTATAAGGCCGAAGGTTGCCTGGAAGAACTTTACAGGCGCCTCAAATCGTCCCTTGAAAACATCGATCCGGATTTCGAGATCATTCTTGTAGAGGATTGCGGTGGCGATCGCTCCTGGGAACTCATCTGTGAGCTTTCTCTAAGAGACCCCCGGGTAAAAGGGCTCAGGTTTAGTCGTAACTTTGGACAGCATTACGGGATAACTGCGGGATTGGATCATAGTGATGGTGACTGGGTTGTTGTCATGGATTGTGATCTGCAGGATCGTCCCGAGGAGATTGCCCGGCTGTATGCAAAAGCGCAGGAAGGATATGATGTTGTCTTGGCAAAACGGGGGAAAAGGGCCGACACATTTTTGAAACGAGTCAGTTCTCATCTGTTCTATCGGGGATTCAACTACTTGGCAGACCTTAACTATGATCCCGAAGTGGGAAATTTTCGGATTATTTCCCGGCGTGTTGCCAATGCTTTTGTGACGATGCGTGAACAGTTGCGATTTTTTGGTGGAATGGTCGATTGGCTTGGATTCCCAACAGCTAGCATAAAGGTCGAGCATGCTGAACGATTCGCGGGTGAGACAACTTATGATTTTCGAAAGCTTTGGCGTTTAGCCAGTGAAACGATCATCGCCTATTCAGACAAACCGCTGCGTCTCTCTATCCGCTTTGGTTTTACCATGGCAGCATTGGCCTTCGGTACAGCCCTTTATTATCTTTACCAGGCCTTGGCTTATGGCTCGCCGGTTCTCGGATGGAGCAGTCTGATAGTCTCCCTATATCTTATCGGCGGTATCATCATTGCCGTTCTGGGGGTTGTCGGTTTATATCTTGGCAAAACCTTCGAACAGACCAAGAATCGTCCCCTTTATGTCGTTATGGAGACCACGAAGCAATGAAGCGTCCTAACAGCGTTCGAGAAACTCCGTGGGACAAGAATGTCTTTGGTCTGGAGACGTTTGAAATATTGACTTTAGACGAGGCCGCCTGTGTCTTTCTGAAGTCAACTCCAGGCCATTACACTATAAAGGTTGACCCACTTACTGATTGTCGCCTTTTGGTGGAGTATGGTTTTTATTATTGCGATACCCTGATCGAACCTTTTGCAACCCAAGATATGGTAATGTTCCATGAAACCCGACGTGCTGAAACCTGTCAAGTCAGCATGGAAGAGTTGACGCCAATTTGCCTGGGGGCCTTTAATTATGGACGATTCCACCGTGATCGAAACTGCGACAGAGAAGCCGCTGATCGTCGATATCTTCAGTGGTTAACACAGATGCATAGTGATGGTGATGTTTTTGGGCTCACCTGGGAAGGACACCTGGTATCTTTTTTTGCATGTAAAGGAAATCGAATTTTGTTGCATGCCATGGCAGATTCTTTTCGTGGCAAAGGACTGGCTAAATATCTTTGGAGTACTGGTTGCCGGGAACTTTTCAAGCGCGGCCATAAAGAATTGTCGAGTTCGATTTCTGCTGCCAACCTGGCGGTTCTCAACCTGTATTCCTCTCTTGGCTTTCGATTCCGAAATGCGGTTGACGTCTATCATAGGCTGACCAAGTGAATCACCTTTATATAGCACTCACCATAATATTTACCATTTACGGCCAGATTGTTATCAAATGGCAAGTTACTAAAGCCGGGGCTCTCCCTTCGGGGTTCGCTGAGAAGGGGCATTTCTTTTTACATTTACTGATCAATCCATGGATAATAAGTGGCCTCACTGCCGCTTTCTTGGCTTCACTGGCGTGGATGATGGCCATGACCAAATTTGAATTGAGCTACGCTTATCCTTTCATGAGCTTATCTTTTGTCTTTGTCCTGGCTCTCAGCGGTGTATTTTTTCAAGAAGCAGTCACTGCCCCGAAAGTTATTGGGATGGTATTAATCGTGGTTGGTATTGTGATCGGGAGCAAGGGGTGAATATGAAAAAGATCAGCTTCAATAAACCCCATATGACTGGTAAAGAGCTCCATAATATCAGCCAAGCGCATAACCAGGGAATGCTTGCCGGAGATGGGTGCTTTACCAAGAAATGTCATGCGTGGCTCGAAGCAAGCATTGGATGCCGACGCGCCTTGTTGACTCATTCCTGCACCGCTGCCTTAGAAATGGCGGCACTTCTTATCGATGTCCGGCCTGGCGATGAGATCATCATGCCATCCTTTACCTTTGTCTCAACAGCGAATGCATTCGTCTTGCGTGGCGGAGTCCCTGTTTTTGTCGACATCAGACCCGATACGCTCAATATTGACGAGACTAGAATCGAGTCTGCAATTTCATCCAGGACTAAAGCCATAGTCCCAGTACATTATGCAGGCGTTGGCTGCGAGATGGATGCAATTCTCGACATTGCCAAACGATACGATCTTTTTGTGATTGAAGATGCCGCACAAGGGATCATGTCGACCTACAAAGGACGACCACTTGGCTCAATGGGCCATCTCGCCGCATTGAGTTTTCATGAAACCAAGAATGTGATCTCCGGTGAAGGTGGTGCCTTGTTGATCAATGACGAGCGCTTTGCTGAGAAGGCTGAGATTATTCGTGAGAAAGGAACAAACAGAAGTCAGTTCTTTCGGGGAGATGTTGACAAATATACCTGGGTTGATGTCGGCTCATCCTATTTGCCGGGAGAATTGATTGCCGCGTTCCTGTTGGCCCAGTTGGAGGAGGCGAGAGAGATTACGAAGCAGCGCCTGCAAATTTGGCACTCATATCATGACAAATTCAAATCACTGGAAAACACGGGAAGACTGAGGCGCTCCATCTTACCAATTGAATGTCGACATAATGCCCATATGTACTATTTACTCACAAGGGATTTGGTAGATCGTGATCTGTTGTTGAAAAGGCTAAATGAGCAAGGCGTTCACGCAGTCTTTCATTACATCCCGCTTCATTCTTCACCAGCTGGCCAGAAATATGGTTATGTCTCCGGGGGGATGGAGGTGACAGATTCGACATCTTCACGCCTGCTGAGACTCCCACTTTGGGTGGGGATGCAAGAAGAAGAGTTAACTTACATATCTGAATTGATACACGATTTTTGTTACATGTATGGAGACTGATCGTCACTCACGACTGAGAGTAGCGCTGAAACTCGGCGCCAGGGATTGCAACCTTGCCAGACGCTCGGTTTCAAGTAGACCGCCTAACTGAGGTCGGTCCGCAACAGTGGACACCATTCTATGGTCAGGCAGCTCCCTGCCGCCTGATGAATTTCTTCCAGTAAGCCGCCGAGGAGAGATTGCCCAGGCTGGCATGTCGCCTCTGACGGTTGTAGAACACTTCGATATACTCACTGAACTCGGCCATGGCTTGCTGTCGGGTGCGATACTTGCGGTGGTGAACCATCTCCCGCTTGCGTAACCGTCTATCTTCTGGTTGCCATACTGAAGAAACGGCTCAAAATCGAAACCAGTCTCTACACAATTTTACAGGTTCTGAGCGTCTCTTCGTTCGAGAGAATTTCGTTAAATCAGCTACTTGCAAAGTAGGATTACAAAACCGACATGAACGAAACTGATAACAAGTTGATTTTATTCAACTAAACGTTGGGGCACTACTGATTCGGTTTAAAGGATTTCTAGGGTAGGATCAGATCCCACCGATATTCCGATGATCGCCAAGATTGATCTCTGGCACCTTGGCCACCGCAAACAACGACACCCCCACAGGAAAAGGAACCCGACCAAGCAGATGCCGTTCCTGGCTAAAAACCCGTTGCATCATCTCATTCAACCACGGCGATGGAATGGCAAGATCATCCTGACGTCCACCAAAACCTATCCCCCTAATCAGCCTTACTCCGGCTATTAATGGAAGCAGCAGCGTGTTGAAATAGCTGATGGTGGTCAATTGATAACCAACATCTCGCACCCTGGCTGCCAAATCGGCCTTGCGATAACGTCTGAAATGCTGGTGTCTTTCGTCATGGTAGCTCCAGAGCGCCGGCAACGCTGGCACCGTGATCAGCACCCTCCCACCAGGCCGCAATCGAGCGCGCAATGCCCGTAGCGCTGCGGAGTCGTCCTCAATATGTTCCAGGACATCCAGCAACACAATCAGATCAAAGGTTTCTCCGGCAAAGGGTATGCCGTCGGGCAAAGATCCTTCGACAATTGTTGCACTCTTCCATTCCTCAGCGAGTTGCCTGGCGGTCTCGCTCACGTCAAATGCGAAAACCTCTCCGTGTTTCGCCAGCATTGGCAAATTGCCGCCCGTTCCACAACCAGCCTCCAGGATACGGGCATCAGCAGGCAGGTTCAAATTGACCAATACCCAGTCAAGAATGATCCGACGTGCCACGAACCACCAATGTTTTTTTTCGAGAGTTGCCTGTTTTCTGAGCAGCTGTGAATCCATCCATCATCCTCTTGCAAGGGAGCTGTGAGTAGAGCATATAGGGTCTACCATCGGAATTAGCAGATGGCGGGGCACCCCTTCTTTGGTAATCTTTCTGTGACGGGGGTGTGGCTTGTGGGGTCAGTGACCTGTTCTTTTAGGTTCGCTTGAGCCTGGAGGAACAAAAGGGGACGTTCCTGATATTTAAAGTTTTGCAATCCCCCCCAGCTTCCTTTCCAGGTCTCTATCCGCAGCCAGAATCGCCTCGCCTCTTTTTGCCGCATGGGTCACCGCTGTCGAGCTATAGCCTAGCGTTGTTGCAATATCTACCCCTTTGATCCCCAACCTCCTGGCCGCCACATGGCAAATGACGGCTTTGGTGCTGACAACGCCCTGCTGATGTCCTTTCACCAGAAGGGATGTCCCCTCGAAATCATCCCCTTTTCACCTCATCCGGCACTCTGGCCTGTACAAACTCGACAACCATTTC
>Ga0299906_10003820_pt1 | contig 12392 bp, 15 predicted proteins | sample RVTome_14_FD_200259 | JGI IMG/M metagenome (GOLD analysis project Ga0299906, IMG submission 200259) | Soil microbial communities from uranium-contaminated site in the Upper Colorado River Basin, Wyoming, United States - RVT145D125 (version 2) ...
CACACGGACTACCTCACGGTGCAGAGCGCGATGCCGGACCTCTCGGGCAAGGAGAAGCCTTGAGTGGGGCTCGCATCCCGGCTGTCACGTCACGAGCGCCAGCGCCGCGTGATGCGGAAGATCCGCGAGCAGCGGACGCTGCCACGCCGGGAGAGCGACCCGGGATCGCTGCTCGAGTACATCCCGCGGCTGAGCCCGCAGATGCGCCGGCCCGATCACCTGGCGGGGCTCGCGGCATCCTTCGAGCGAGGCCTGCACGCACCCGGCAGCGTGCGGGACTGCTGGTCGGTGGCGGTCCGCTTCGGGAAGACGACCCTCGTCCATCACGCGGTGCCGTGGATCCTCGACCACGATCCGACCCGCAAGATCCTCTACGTCTCATACGCGCACGGCTTCGCAGCGAAGCAGACGGGGCGCATGAAGGAGCTCGCGCAGCGCGCCGGGATCCTCCTGCGCGGTCGACGCCGCGACGAGTGGACGACGAAGGCCGGCGGGCTCGTGAAGGCTGCGGGCATCGGTGGCCAGCTCACGGGCGAGGGGTTCACCGACATCATCCTCGACGACCCGCACAAGAACCGCGCCGAGGTCGAGTCGCGCGTGATCCGCGAGGGCGTGGTCGAGGCGTTCTTCAACGACGTCTACACGCGGCGCGATCCACGCGGCACGAACATCTGGATCGTTCACGCGAGGTGGCACGTGAATGACCTGATGGGCGTCGTCACGCGCATGGAGAGCAACCCCTTCGCGCACAACAACCTGCCCGCGCTCGAGGGCGGCGAATCGCTCGCGCCCTGGCTCTTCGATGCGCCGCAGCTCCGCGAGCTCGAGGCGACGCTCGGGCCGTACGTCTTCAGCTCGCTCTACCAGGGCCGGCCGCGCCCGCGCGGCGGCACGCTCTTCGTCGAGCCCACGCTGACCGCGCTCACGACGCCGGCGAACTACCGGCTCGCGATCGGCCTCGACCTCGCGCGGAGCTCGTCGACGCGGGCGGACCACAACGCGGCCGTGGTCATGCGGAAGGATCTCGACCGCGGATACCACGACATCCTCGAGGCGGTCCGTGCGCGCGGCACCGTCACCGACCGGATGCGCGGCGACGAGCTCGTCGACGAGGGCTTCCTCAGGCTGCTCGTCCGCGTCGTCCGCACGTGCCCCGACGCGGCTCTGTGCATGTACGCGGCCGAGGTCGAGATGGGCTTCGTCGCACTGCTCGAGCGCGAGCTCTCCGCGGCGCTCGGCTACGACGTGGTGATTCACGCGATGCCGATCGCGGGCGACAAGTACATGCGGGCGCAGCCCTACGCCGCGAGCTGGAACCGAGGGCTCGTGCGGATCCCCGGGCGCGCATCGGTCGCCGACGGGCAGCGCGAGGAAGACCGGCAGCGCGACGGGTGGCAGAGCGCGCTCGTCGGCGAGCACGTCGACTTCACCGGCGTGAAGGGGGACGAAGACGACCAGGTCGACGCGGCCGTAGCCGCGCACGACTTCTTGAACCAGGAACAGGGGACCAGCCTCGAAGAGGCGATGGCGGCGGTGAGGAGGGTGCACTGATGCAGCTGATGAGCTTGGCGGAGTCGATCGCGCAGATCGTGCGCACGGACGGCTGGCAGAACGTGGTCCTCGGCCTCGGCGGCACGAAGGATCCGAGCGCGTACACGACCTTCGCGAGCCGCGGGTTCCTGAACGAGGAGCTGCTCGAGGCGCTGTACATCGAGGACCACTTCGCCGCGCGCATCCTCGAAGCCGTGGTCGAGGAGGCGCTCCGGCCGGGGTGGCAGCTCACGTTCAGCGGCAAGGCCGACGAGGTCGCCGAAGCGAAGGCGCTCTACGACGCGGCCGAGGACGAGCTCGCCGTGACCGCCGAGCTCGCGCAGGGCGCGGTGTGGGGCCGACTCTTCGGGGGCGCGCTCACCTGGATCGGTGCCGACGACGGCAGGGCGCCGTACCTCGAGCTGAACGAGGACCGCATCGAGGCGGTCCGGTTCTTCCACACGTTCGATAAGCGCGACGTCCAGGTGTGGCGGTACTACAGCGACCCCGCGCATCCGAAGTTCATGACGCCCGAGATCTACCGCGTGCAGCCGCTCACCATGACGGGCATGGGCGGGGCGAGCTCGGCGGCACCGATCCTCACCGGCGGCATCTTCATCCACGAGACGCGCTGCGTCCGTTGGGGTGGCGTACCGACGACCGATCGGCGCAAGCAGTTCCTGAGCGGCTGGGACGACTCGGTGCTCGAGCGCTGCTGGGATGCGCTGCACCAGGTCGCCGAGGACTACGGCGCGAAGACGATGCTGCTCGGGCGCATCTCGCAGGCGATCTACAAGTTCAAGAACCTCTACGCGATGATGGCGGGCAAGCAGAAAGAGGTCCTGCAGGCGCGCCTCGAGCTGCTCGAGCGCACGCGGTCCCGGGCTCGCGCGATCCCGCTCGACCTCGAGGAGGACTTCGTCAACGTCACGCAGCCGGTGAGCGGCATCGACACGCTCATCGACAAGGCACTGCTCCGGCTCGCGGCCGCGGCGAAGATGCCCGTCGCGAAGCTGCTCGGCCAACCGCTCTCGAGCATCGAGGGCACGAACGAGGGCGACCTCGAGGTGTGGACGCAGGCGGTCGAGACGTGGCGCAAGCTCGAGCTCAAGCCACGGCACGAACGGATCGCGCAGCTCATCCTCCGGTCGAAGAGCGGGCCGACCGCGGGCGTCGAGCCCGAGCAGTGGCGGATCCAGTACGGGCCCCTCCGTGAGCCGACGCGGAAGGAGCTCGCCGAGGTGCGCAAGCTCGAGGTCGAGGCCGACGCGATCCGCATCGACAAGGGGATCACGACTGCGGAGGCGATCGCGCTCGCGCGGCACTCGCCCTCGGCAGCTGGCGAGACCGACCTGGTGCTCGACGAGGCCGAGCTCAAGGGGAACCTCGAGCGCAGGAAGCAGCTCGCGAATCAACCGCCGAAGGACAACGCCGAGCTCGGCACCGTCGGCGCGCGGAGCGGCGCGGCGATCGAGATCGTCGTCAAGGTCGCGCTCCGGCAGATCCCGCGGGAGAGCGGCAAGGCGCTCCTCGTCGAGATGTTTCGGGTCCCCGAGGACGTTGCCGACAGGATACTCGGGCCCGAGGGATTCACGCCGGCGACGGTGCTGCCGGGCACGCCCGGCCCCGATCCTGCGCCGGCGAGGGGCTCTGGCGCGGGCGCTCCGCAGGGGCTGCCCGGCTTCAACGCCGGCGGCGATCCGGGTGGCGGGGAGTGATCGACATGGCTGACCGCCGCGCACCCCTCGTCGAGGTCCTCAGCGTGCGGCTCGATGAGGAGCTGGTCGAGGAGCTCGACGCAGAGGCCGCGAAGCGCGAGTCCACGTCGGGCGTGCGGATCTCGCGTGCAGCCCTCGCGCGCATCGCGATCCGCGTGGGCCTCGGGACGATGCGGAACGGCGGCCACGAGTAGCGGCCCAACGCGCGCACGCGCGTAACCGATCGCGCGCCGCGAGTCCACGTAATCAATGAATACGGTCCGTATTCAATGATTACGTTGCCCGCCCCCCGACGAGCCGCTCATGGTCCATCCCGTGAGCGAGGCGCGCTTCGACAAGGCGGACATCCCGGCGCACTGGACGCCGGCGGTCCGCGTCGACGTCGGCCGGCTCCGGAAGGTCGAGCGCACGCCCTCAGGCGGCGTCCGAGTCCCGGGCGCGATCGCGAGGACGGGCGTCCTCGAGTACCTCCGCGCCGACGGGACCCGCGTGCTCGAGTACGTGCCGCCCGACGAGGTCCGCCGCCTCGAGTCCCTCGCGACGCTCCGGGACGCCGTCGTCACCGTCGCCCACCCGGACGGCGGGACCCGCATGGTGAGCCCCGCGACCTACCGGCAGGACTCGGTCGGTCACGTCTCCGGCGACCCCAGCTTCGACGGCGAGCACGTCGTCGCGGCGCTGGCGATCCTCGACGCCGACGCGATCGGGCGCATCGACGCCGGCGAGCTCGTCGAGCTCAGCGCCGGGTACCGCTGTCTGATCGACCCGACGCCGGGCATGTCGCCCGAGGGCCACCGCTACGACCAGGTGCAGCGGCACCGCGAGTACAACCACGTCGCGCTGCTGCCCCGCGGCGGCGGCCGCGCCGGTGAGACCGTCTCCCTTCGGCTCGACGGCGAGGACCAGGACGCCGCGGTGCAGGTGCGCACGGCCGACCCGCAGACCCCGCCGGCGAGGCCGGCCCCAGCCGAGAGGATCGACGCGATGGAGACCGAGAGGATCGACGGCATCGACTACAAGGTCGGATCCCCCGAGTGGCGCCAGGCGATCGCCCGCATGCGCACGCGCGCGGACGAGGAGATGGCCGAGCTCGAGGAGGAGAAGAAGAAGACCGACGGCGACATCGAGGCGCTCAAGGCCGAGCGCGACGACATGAAGAAGAAGCTCGACGAGCTCGAGAAGAAGCTCGCCGAGATGGAGGACCCGGAGCGGACCGACGCCCTCGTCGCGAAGCGCCTCGACCTCTTCGAGCGCGCCCGCGCGATCCTCGGCCTCGAGGCCAAGCTCGACGGCAAGAAGGAGCTCGACATCATGCGCGAGACGCTCGCGAAGGACGATCCCGAGCTGAAGCTCGAGGGCCGGTCCGACGAGTACGTCCGCGTGCGCTTCGAGCTCGCGACCGACCGCGCGCGCAAGGAGCGCTCGGGGTCCTCGCCGATCACCGAGGCGCGCCGCGATGCGTTCGCGCCGCCGCCCGCGGCTCCGGCCAACGGCGGGGCGTACCAGTCCCCCCACTGCGCGGGCCGCGAGCCGCCCGTCGACATCTCCCGCCGCTACCAGCGGCAGTAGGCCAGCCCTCACGAGGAGCATCGGATGCAGAGCACGTACACGCAGGACCCCGCAGTCGCCTTCCCCGGCCAGCCGGCGGACACGGGGTTCAAGGACGACATCTCGACGGTCGTCGAGGAAGCGACCGGCATCGCCCCCGGACTCGGCGTCGTGCGCGGCACGGCGGACGGGCAGGCGGCGCTGCCGGCGGCGGACTTCGAGGACAGCGCCTTCCTCGGCGTCTCGGTGCGCACGCACAAGGCTCGCGCCGACGGCGCCGTCGCGGACAACGAGAACTACGAGGACAAGGCCTCCATGCCGGTGCGCCGCCGCGGCCGCATCTGGGTCGTCGTCGAGGACGCCTTCACCGCTGGCGCTGCTGTCTTCGTTCGCCACACGGCGGGCGGCGCAGGCGAGGTGCCGGGCAACTTCCGCACGGACGACGACACCGCAGCGGCCTCGGACATCACCGGCGCGCGATTCGTCACGAGCGGCGACGCTGGCGCGCTCGGCCTCATCGAGCTGAACCTCCCCTGATCCGCTGAGCGAAACGGAGACGTCATGGATCCCCGACTACTCGTGAACCAGCAGCACCTCGAGCGCATCGACGGCGTCGCGCACGTCTTCGGCTCGCGCGAGCACCACGACGCGATCGAGCGCGCGATCGAGCGCCGCCGGCTCATCCTGGCGAGCAGCCCGATCGGCCAGCGCCTCGACGCGAACCAGACCGCGTTCCTCGCGCGGGATCTCACGTACGTCTCGCGCGACGTGCAGAAGGTGCTCTACGACAAGCTGCGCGCGTCGGAGTTCGTCCCGATCAAGAGCGAGGTGCCGCGCGGAGCGCAGACCTGGGTCTATCGGCAGATGGACATCCGAGGCGAGGCTCGCTCGGGGGCCCACCTCCACGCGGACGACGCGCCGAGCGCGGACGTGAGCATCGAGGAGTTCCCGTTCCCCGTGTCGCACGTGACGGCCTCGTACCAGTACACGCTGGACGAGCTCGAGGCCGCGGCGTTCGCCGGCATCCCTCTCTCGCGCGACAAGGCGAACGCCTGCGCCGAGATCATCGCGCGCAAGCTCGACAAGCTCATGCGCGTCGGTGACAGCGCGCTCGGCATGACCGGGTTCCTGAACAACCCGAACGTGCCCGTCGTCACGCTCACGAACGGCGAGTGGCTCACCGCGACCGAGGCGGAGATCATCGCCGACTTCTTCCAGGTCGAGCAGGCGGTGATCGCGCAGAGCCGCGACAACCACGAGGCGAAGCGACTCCTCCTCCCGACCGCCTACGAGGGCCGGCTCGCGAGCCTGGTCCGCGGCGACGGGGACCTCACGGTCAAGAAGTTCCTCCTCACGAACGCGCGCTCGACGAAGAGCATCGAGCGCTGGGTCGCCCTCGACGACGCGACCGGCGCCGACGTCGGTGTGGCGGACCCGCCCGAGGGCGTCTCGTACGACCCGAACCCGGACTTCGTCTTCGCCGAGGTGCCGGTTCCGTACGAGGAGCTTCCCCCGCAGGCACGGAACTACGGCTGGGTCGTGCCGGCCCGCGCGGTCTTCGGCGGCGTGACCTTCAAGCGGCCCCTCTCGGCGGCGTACGTCGAGAACCTCGACTGATCGGAGACGACCATGGCGACCATCACCAACCCGACCATCCGCCTCTTCCACCTCCCCGCGAGGTCGAAGGGCGACGAGACCTTCGGCGCCGGCGTCATGCTCCTGCCGGGCGGCGCCGCCGAGGTCCCGGACTGGTACCTCGGCGCGCTGCTCAAGGAGACGAACCGCGCAGGCAAGCCGACGGGCTGGGCGCTGCGCATCGAGAAGACCGAGAGCGGCGCGCGCGTGCAGAGCCCGGGGGGCGCAGCCGGCGCCTTCGAGCAGCGCATCAAGGCAGCGCGCGCGGAGAAGGCCAAGGCCGAGCGCGAAGCGAAGGCGTCCGAGGATCGGGCGAAGGCCACGGAGAAGCGCCTCGAGGCGCTCGAGGCCGAGCTCGCGTCCGAGAAGCGCGAGACGAAGAAGAGCGAGAAGAGCGAGGCCAAGGAGGGCAAGGGCTCGAAGACGGGGACCTGAGCCGATGGCCCTCTCCGCCGCCACGTTCAAGGCAGCGTTCCCCGAGTTCAGCCAGCTCGGGGATCCGGTGGTCGACGCGAAGCTCGCGCAGGCGGCCCGGCAGATGGACGAGACGGTGTGGGGCGCGAAGTACGACGACGGGCAGGGACAGAAGGCAGCGCACCTGCTCGCGCTCTCACCCGAAGCACAGGAAGCCGGGCTCCGCATGGGATCCGGCGCGAACCAACGAACCGTGTACCAGGCCGAATTCGAACGCCTCGAGCAGCTCGTCGGAGGCAGCTACCGCCTGGTCCTCGACTGAGAACGGAGATCGACATGTACCGACTCACCACCCCCCTGCTCCTGCTCGCGGCCGTCCTCTTCGGCGCGAGCCCCGATGCGACCGCCGACACGACCGCGACCGACGAGATCCGACTCGACCGCACGAGCGACGACCTGCGCCCGCACGTCGAAGCTCGCGACCAGCGCGATCGCGTCGCCGAGCTCGCCGAGGTCCTCGACGCGCGCATGCTGCTCCCGAACGGCAGGCACCACATCGTGCACTGCCGACGCGCGCCGGACGGCTGCGAGACCCGCGTGCACCACTTCGCGCGGTACCTCACCGACGCCGGCGACGACCACGCGATCGACCCCTACCTGCTCGCCGCGCTCGCGGTCCGCGAGTCTGCCCTCGACCCGTCCGCCGTCTCACGCGTCGGGGCCGCCGGGATCCTGCAGCTCCACCCTCGAGGCGTCGGCCGGCACGTGCCCTTCGTCCGTGATCACCGCGTACGCACGCGCTGCCTGAGACAGCCCGGCGCCTGCCAGCGTCCGGTCGTCGACGTCGGGGCCGCACACCTATCGCGGTGGCTCACCGCGTGCGAGGGCGTCGAGGCCGCGATCGGCGGCTACGCGGCGGGCCGGTGCGGAGGCGCTCCGACGCACGCCCGGGGAGTACTCCTCGAGCTCGAGCGACTGCGAGGCCTGCGGGGCTGACCATGAGCGGGGTGCGCGACACGGACCGGGGAGCGAGCGCGCTGCTGAAGCGCCTGCGCGACCTCGACCGCAAGGGGGCGATCAAGCTCTCGGTCGGCGTGCACCCTGACGTCGGCGCGCGGCCCCACCCGTCCGGCGGCACCATCGGCGAGGTCGCCTCGTACGTCGAGCTCGGGACGAACCACCTCGCGCCGGCGGGCATGCTGCGCTCGACGATCGATCAGCAGCGGGTCACGCTCGCCGACCGCCTCGTCGAGGCCGGCGCCAACGTCCTCCGCGGCGCGACGATCGGCGAGGCCTTCGGGCCGATGGTCCGGACGCTCGTCCGCGACGTGAAGGCCCGGACGCCGGTCGACACGGCGACGGTCCGCGACTCGATCGAGGGGCGTATCGACGGGGAGAAGGTCGCGTGACGGCGCCGGACTGGGCCACGCTCGAGACCGAGCTCGCGACGCTCCTGTCGTCCCTCCTCGAGATCCCCTGCCAGTGGCGGACGCAGCCGACGAAGCTGCATCAGGGCGCGCACGCGTTCGTCGACGCGCTCGCCCCGACGGCGCTCGGCGCCGACGACGTGCGCTGGGCCGACGTCGGCGGCACGCCCGAGACGCCGGACTTCGTCCAGGCGACGGTCGTCGGGCAGCGCGAGCTCACCCTGCAGGTCTCGGTCTGGTCACCGTCGCAGTCCCTCAGCAGCTCGGCGCGGATGTACCTCGAGCGCCTGCGCACGCGGCTCCGGTGGCCCTCGACGCTCGAGGCGCTCCGCGGCCTGGGCCTCGCCCTCGTGACGACCGAGAACGTCGTCGACGTCGACCCCGTGCAGGACGGTCGCGTCCGCAGCCAGTCCACGCTGGATGTCCGCATCGCGTACGGCGCGCTCGAGGCGGACGCGCAGATCCCGTGGATCGAGGACGCACGCGTCACCGGCACCTTCACGGACGCGGCGGGTGATCCGTCGCCGTACTCGTTCGACCTCAACCCGACGGATCCGACGCCATGACCATCTCCCTCGATCGCATCGTCAACGTGAGCGTGACGCGCGCGACGCGCACCGCGTCCCGGCGCAGCTTCGCGAGCCTGATGATCGTGGCTCATCACACGGCCTGGGCGGAGCGCGTGCGCGAGTACACCGACGTCGCCGACATCCTGACCGACGGGCTCACCGAGGATCACCCGGCGTACCTCGCGGCAGTCGCCGCGCTCTCGCAGTCGCCGCGCCTGCGCTCGGTGAAGATCGGCCGGCGCGTCGGGACGCCTACGCAGACGATCGATCTGACGCCGACGGCGAACGGCGAGGGCTGGGTCCACTCGGTCACGATCGGCGGCGAAACGGCCTCGTACACGGAGCTCGCCGGCGACGACGTCAACGACATCTGCGTCGGCCTCGCCGCCGCGATCAACGCCCTCACCGTCGCCGTCACGGCGGCCGAGGATCCGGCGCCGCCAGCTGCAACGAAGATCATCGTCACGGCCGACGTCGCGGGCGACTGGTTCGCGTTCACCGACCCCGACTCGCAGCTCGCCATCTCCGACGATACGGCCGAGCCGGCGACGACGCTCGCGACCGACCTCAACGCCATCCGGGCCGAGGACGCGAACTGGTACGGGCTCGACGTCGCCGACGCGCAGAGCGAGGACCAGATCACCGCGATCGCGACGTGGGCCGAGCCTCTGCCGATCCTCTACTTCGCCTCGACGATGGACACCGACGTCGAGGGCACGCCGACGACCGATGTCCACAGCGTGCTGAAGACGGCGGAGCGCCTCCGCACGCTCCCCTGCTACAACCGAGCGGGCAGCCACTTCGCACCGTCCGCGGCGGGCATGTTCCTACCCCGCGACCCGGGCTCGGCAGACATCGAGTTCAAGGGCCTCACGGGCGTCACGCCCACCGACCTCAGCGCGACCGCCGTCGGCAACATCCTCGGGACGCCCGAGTCGCCGAGCTCGGGCAAGCGGGGGCTCGTCTACGTCGAGGCGATCCCCGCCGGCACGAACGCGGGCACGGCGATCACGAAGGGCGGCCTCACGTCCGGCGGCGAGTGGGCCGACGTCGTCATCGGTCTCGACTTCCTCGTCGCGCTCATCCAGGAGCGGCTCTTCAACGTGCGTGTCGCCGCGGCGAAGGTGCCGTTCACGCAGGGCGGCATCGACGCGTTCGCGGCCGCGGTGCGAGGAGCAGCCCGCACGTGCGCGACGGCGCCCTACAACATCCTCGACCCCGAGACGATCCTCGTCGAGGCACCCGACATCGCCGACGTCGACCCCGCCGATCGACAGGCGCGCTACCTCGACGGCGTCGTCCTCGACGCGCGCTTGCAGGGCGCGATCCGGGCCACCCGAATCCGCGTGACGGTGAGGCCGTAGCGCGCAGGAGATCGCACGATGGGAGCACCGAAGGTCTACAACGGGAACGAGGTCACCCTGCTCATCGGGGACGTCCTCATCGACTCCGGGCTCGGCGACAGCGAGTTTCTCTCGTACGAGAGCGCCGAGGACGACATCACGTCTCTCGTCGGTGCGGACGGCGAGGTCGCGATCAGCAAGACGAACAACCCGCTGGTCAACTTCGACGTCAGCGTGCTGCAGACATCGGAGGCGAACGACGTCTTCAGCGGCATGCGCCTCCTCCGGCGCGCGCCGGGCAACGCCGGCGTCGCGCCCTACACGGTCCGCGATCGCAACGGTCGCACGCTGCACGAGGGCAAGTGCTGGGTGCGCAAGTCGCCGACCGTCACGATGGCGAAGAGCGCGACGGTCCGGCAGTGGGCCTTCAGCGGCGTCGAGGACTACGGCTTCGACGGCGGGAACCTGAGCGCCTGATGTCGGAGCGCACGCGCATCTCGGTCGGCGAGGCCGTCTACGAGCTCCGCCCGTGGGGCTACAAGGACGGCAGGCGCTGGCTCTATCGGCTCGCGTCGATGGCCACAGCGGCCGGTGCCGGCACGGACGCCCAGACCGTCGCCTCGATGCTCGAGCGGCTCGGAGAGACTCACTTCGAGGAGCTCTGCGAGACGGTCGAGAAGTACACCGACGTCGTCTCGATGTCGGAGGGACGCGAGGCGGTGATGCCGCTCTCGAAGATCGCGGCGACGCACATGCCGCGCAGGCACACCGATCTCGCGATGTTGCTACGCGCGCACCTCGAGGAGGAGTACGCCGATTTTTTCGCGCGCCTCCCCGAGGTCCTGGGCCGGGGAGGCGGGAGGGCTTCGTAGAGGTCCGCATCCCGGAGGGAGTCGACTGGATGGTCCACAGGATCGCGACGAGCGAGCGCTACCACGTGAGCCCGCACGAGATCCGCACGCTGTGGACCTGGCGCGAGGTCCTCGAGTGTCACCTGCTCCTCGACGCCTTCGACAAGGCGGGGGTGTAGCGTGGGGCTTCGCGAGGTCCTCGCTGAGCTGAACGTCCAGGTGAAGGGCCTGGGCGACGTCGACGCCGCGAACGCGGAGCTCGACCGCTACGTCGCGAGCGTGACGCCGGCGGTCGCGGCGATCGAGCGACTGAAGGTGCAGCAGCAGGAGCAGTACGAGCTCGCCGGCCGGATCGGCCGCGAGATCCGCAAGCTGCAGAAGGCCGAGGGCGACCACGCGAAGCAGATCGACGAGCTCCGTGTCGCCCAGGTCCGCGCGAAGGACGCGGCACGTGAGTACGGCGACGAGGCGAAGCGGCTCGGGCAACGTCTCGAGGGAGCGAGCGACGCTGCCGGCGCGAAGGGCGGCGGGTTCATCGCAACGATGCGCGGAGCCGCCGGTGCGCTCATCGCGATCACGGCGGCCGTGGGCGGTGCCGTGGCCGGGCTCCGGAGCGTGCGCGACGCGATCGCGGAGACCGTCGAGCTCGGCGGGGAGATCGACAACGCCTCGAAGCGCCTCGGCCTGAGCACGCGCGCCCTGCAGGAGTGGCGGTTCGTGGCCGAGCGCTCCGACGTCTCGTCGAACGATCTCAGCCGCGCGTTCCGCCGCCTCGCCAGGTTCGCCGATGCCGGCGACGAATCGCTTCGCCGACTCGGCATTGCAGCCCGCGACAGCAGCGGAGAGATCAAGTCGCAGGAGCAGCTCTTCGAGGAGGCGATCGTCGCGCTCCGGGGCCTCGACAACGAAACGCAGCGGGCCGCGCTGGCGCAGAAGCTCTTCGGCGATTCCGGGCAGGCGATGCTCACGCTCATCGGGCAGGGACCCGAGAAGATCGAGGAGCTGCGCCAGCGTTTCGCCGAGCTCGGCGGAGGACTCGACGAGAACGCGATCCAACGCGCGACCGAGGCGGGCGACGCGATGCAGGAGTTCCGGCTCGCGATGCTGAGCCTGCGGTCGGTCGTCGTGGCCGACATGCTGCCCGGCCTGACCCGCTTCGCCGAAGGCGCGGCGACCGTGATCGGGAAGCTGGTCGAGCTCTTCCGCAACTCGTCGATCGTGCAGACCGCGCTCGGCATGCTCGCCGGCGCCTTCATCCTCCTCGGGGTTGCGATGCTCCCGGTGACCCTGCCGACGATCCTTCTCGCCGCCGGACTGCTCGCGCTCTTCCTGATCATCGAGGACGTGGTGACGGCCT
>Ga0299906_10003821_pt1 | contig 12390 bp, 6 predicted proteins | sample RVTome_14_FD_200259 | JGI IMG/M metagenome (GOLD analysis project Ga0299906, IMG submission 200259) | Soil microbial communities from uranium-contaminated site in the Upper Colorado River Basin, Wyoming, United States - RVT145D125 (version 2) ...
GATCGTCTCCCGATGCCCGATGATCGCCTCGACCACGAATCGAATGGTGCGGTCCGCGTCACCCTCGCGACTGGTGATGTTGACCCGCACCGACCGCAGACGAGGCTCGTACTTGCGAATCGACCGTTCCAGCACCGCGCGCAGCTCACGACGGCTCATCGGATCGTTGAACGTCGCCCCCGTGAAGTCCGGAATGCCGTAGTCGATCATCGACTGGTCGAGCTCCGTCAGGTCCTCCGGCCACGACAGCGCCCGCCACCGCGTGTTCAGCAGGTCCTCCAGCGTGCGCCGGACCGAGGCGGCGAACTCGATCGGGTCGCGTTCGGGGCCCGCCTCGCTCAGCAGGCGATCCATCAGCGGCGAGGTCTGATCGGCCTGGCTCACGAGCCGCCCCCCATCCGTGCTGTGTGCCCGGCGTCACGCACCGCGTGCGCCCTCCAGCGCCGTCACGAGGCGCACACCGACCGTCATCTCGTCGAGCTCATAGTGCGGCATGAGCTGCATCGAGCACTGGTAGACGCCCGGGCGCCCCGGCGTGTCGCGAACGCGCACCGTCGCCTCGCGCAGCGGATACCGCGCCTTGATCTCCGGCGACGCGAGATCGTCCTGCGTGACATAACTGTTGACCCAGTCGCCGAGCTCGCGCTCGAGCTGCTCGGCCGTCCCAACCGAGCCCATCCGGTCCCGCGCCAGCAGCTTGATGTGATGAGCGATCCGCGCCACGCAGAAAGTGTACTGCAGCATCGTCGACAACTTGACGTCCGGCCCGACGCCGGCACCCGCGTCGAAGAGAGACTGGTTGCTGTAGAACGCGCACAAGGGCGTCAGGTGGCACTGGCACAGCGGGATGATGCCGAGGTCCGCCAGCTCGCGCTCCTGACGATCCTCGATCGCGACGTCCGTCGACATCTTGGCGCCCACCTCGTCGCGATCGACGCCGAAGTGATCGACCGGCAGGTCGATCACCAGACCGCCGCGCTCCGTGTCACGGGAGACCCCGCGGATGTCCGCCGGCCAGTTCGACGTCGCAAAGCTCCGGATCAGCACCCCCGCGAACGCGAACGCCGCGTTCCCCCAGAGATAGCCCGACCCGTCCGGCCGGTCGACGCACTCGGTGAATCGAAATCCGTGCTTCTCGTCCCGGACGCCGCGCGCCGCCAACTCCCGATGGCAACCCGGGCACGACCCGGAGTCGGCATGCCCCACCAGGCAGCCGCAGCCGGCGCATCGGCGCATCGTGAGCGCGACCGAGTGGCCCCGGTACGGCGACCGGCGCAGCACCCTCGGCGCGGTCAGGCCCACGAACCGCGCATCCGCCATCGCGCGAATCGCGTGCCACCTCTCGTATGCCGGGCTGGACATGATCCGCCTGAGGTTCGGCCGGCGCTCGAGCTGCGCGAACTGTGCGAGACCCAGCAACCTCGGGTCGGCCCCGCAGATGAAGGGCGTGTACGCCGCCGCCGCCGCCCCGCAGATGGTCTCGAGCACGTCCAGATCCGTCAGGCCCTGCCCGGTCCGATCCTCCAGGCCGATCTCGAAGTCGCCGATCATCACGCCGTACGGAATGCCCCCGGGCATCCCGTACTCCTGCTCGTACATCAATCGGAACAGCCCGCTCTGATCCCACTCGCTGGCCCGGCGCGCATCGCGAGAAAGGTCCCTCCAGCTCGCGTTGAGCACGCGGACCATGATGTTCCGGCGCGGCGCGGTGGAGGTCCGGGCCACGACATCGGCCACGCCACGCCACGACGCCTCCAGCCTCTGGAAATCCGGATGATGCAGTATCTCGTTGAGCTGTTCGGCGACCAGCTCATCGATCGCCGCAATCAGCTGCCCCAGACGCCCGGCGATCCGGTCCCGCCGATCACCCTCGTCCGAACGCCCGTGCGCGCGTGTTCTCGGCCTCGCGCCGGCCTGATCTCCAGGCGCTCCGGACGCCGCATCGGCCCCGCCGGATGTTCCACCAGCCGCTGATCCGTGCCCCATGCTCATGGCGCGCGTCGACGCGTCAACCCTTCTTGGGCAGGCGTGCCACCAGGCGCAGCGACGCGTTGAGTTCCTCGAAGAACAGCCACGGGCGCAGACGGGCGATCGCGTCGTAGACACCCGGCTTGCCGGGTACCTCGCGCACCTCGACGTCCGCCTCCGCCAGCGGATACTTGGACTTCATCTCCTGGCTCGGCTTCTCGTCTGCGCAGACGTAATCCGCCAGCCAGTTCTTCAGCATGTCCTCCATGTCGCTGCGTTCCATCTTGGCGCCGATCTTGTCTCGCGCGATCACCTTCAGATAGTGCGCGATGCGCGAGCTCGCCATGATGTACGGCAAGCCGGCCGACAGCGCCGCGTTGGCCGACGCGTTCGGGTCGTTGAAGACCTTCGCCTTCTGCGTCGTCTGGCCGGCGAAGAAGACCGCGTAGTCGGTGTTCTTGTAATGGCACAGCGGCAGGAAGCCGTTGTCGGACAGCTCCTTGTCGCGACGGTCCGTGATGCCGATCTCCGTCGGGCACTTCGGCGTGACGTCGCCCTCGTCGGAGACGAACGTGTGCAGCGGAAGGTTCTCCACCTTGCCCCCGCCCTCCGCCCCGCGGATCGACGTGCACCACCCGTACTTCGCGAACGACTCCGTCAGCTTTGCGCCCATCACGTACGACGCGTTCATCCACGTGAACCGGTCGTGATCCGCCTCCAGCGGCTTCCCGTCCGGCCCCAGCGGCAGCTCCTCGTACTGGAACTCCTCGATCTTCTTCGTGTTCTCGCCGTACGGCAGGCGCGACAGCACGCGCGGCAGCGTCAGCGTCACGAACCGGGAGTCCTCCGTCTTGCGGAACTCCTTCCATTTCGTGTGCTCGGTCGATTCGAGGATCTTCGACAGGTCTCGCGGCTTGCTGAGCTCCGTGTAGTCCTTGAAGCCGAACATCCCCGGTCCCGCCGACGCGATGAACGGGCAGAAGGCCGCCGCGCACACGCCCGAGACGTTCCGCAGCATCTCGATGTCCTCGGGGTGCTGGGTGAACTCGAAGTCGCCGATCAGGGCCCCGTACGGCTCGCCGCCGGCCGTTCCGTACTCGTGCTCGTAGATTTTCTTGAACAGCTGGCTCTGGTCGAACTCGACCGCCTTCTCCAGATCCTTCTTGACGTCGTCCTTGCCGGCATTGAGCACGCGGATCTTCAAGCCCGTGCCGGTCTCCGAGTTGGACACCAGATACTTGAAGCCACGCCACGAGCCCTCGAGCTTCTGGAAGTCCGGGTGATGCATCACCGCGGCCAGCTGCGTCGACATCTGCTCGTCGATCTGCGCGATCGCGGACTGGAGCGTGCGCACGATGTTGCGATCCCACGTGACCGTCCCGTCCATCGCCTTCTCGACCAGCGAGGTGATCAGGTCGGTCGTCTGGGCGCGCTGCGACTCCCCCGTCGCCTCGATGATGCCGTCGAGAAGGCTCGATCCCGCCTCGGTCGTCTCGGCCGCCTGCGGCGCCGGTTCCATGTCCGGGTTCTGCTCAGTCATCGGAACCGCTCTCCTTGCCAAGGCCAAGCTCGGACGCCAGCTTGGTCACGCTCTCGGTGTTCTGAAGGATCTGCTCGAGCGTCTCTTCCAGCTCTTCGCTCGTGTCGATCTTGCCCAGCAGGTCACGCAGCTTGTTCCTCGCCTCCAGGAGCTCGGCCAGCGGCTTCACCTGCTGCACGATCGCCCCAGGCTCGAAGTCGTCGATCGAGTTGAACGCCAGATCGACCCCCATCTCCTTGTCGCCACCCTCAAGCGTGTTCTTCACCCGCATCTTCAAACCGGGCTTCATGCTCTGGAGCACCTTGTCGAAGTTGTCACGATCGACGTTGACGAACTTCCGCTCCTTGTAGGACTTCAGCTTCTCCGTCGGATTCCCCGACAGGTCCGCGATCACGCCGACCACGAACGGGATCTCCTTCCGCTCCACGGCACCCTCGGTCTCCACGTCGTACGTGATGTGGACGCGAGGCTTGCGGACCCGCTTCAGTTTCTCATTGATCGACTCGGCCATGGTGCGTCCTCACATCCGCCGCCCGGCCGGAGGCGCCCTGCCCCCGCCCGCGGCTTCGCCATCATACTACCAAAAATCGTCCGTCCAGAGAGACCCAGAAAGCCATTTGACGCCTGATCGCCCGCACGCCGGCCTCACTCTTCGCTCTTCGGGCGTGGAATGCCGACCCGACGGTACACCTCGTCCCGAACGCCCTCGTCGGGAATGAGATCCCGAAGCAGGTCCGGAAGGCTCATCTTGCCCCATCGGACGCACTCGTCGAGCTGCCATCCGAGCACGCTGTGGGGCTCCGTCCGGCGGAAGAACTCCGCCACCTCGGCGATTCGCCGGAACGCGTCGTCGCGTGACGAAATCGGCCCGGAGCGGCCGCCCGGCCCCGACGCGCCCTCCTCACCCGGCGACGCGCCCTCGCCTTCGGGCGCCAGTTCGCCCGACCGGGCCCGGATCGCGGGCCGATCGCCGGCGAGTGACAGGATCGCTCGCGTCACCTCGTCGATCGCCTCTCGCAGGTACTTCATCGATGGCGCCTTGACCGCCCCGCACTTCTCGTTCAGCAGCGCGTCCAGCGCCGTCAGCTCCTGCGCCGCCTCCGCCAGGTCGTCGAGCTCGGCCAGCAGGATCGGGTCCGACGTCGCCGTCGCCGCCTCCTTGAACAGCGATAGCGGCGCCGCGCCGTTCGCGATCCGATGCGCTCGTTCGGCCGGGTCGCTCATGGTCTCGAGCGTGACCGCGAAGGTGTACGCCGCGGCGCCCATGTCGACGTCGTGCTCGCCGGCCACGATCGGCACCACCTTGATCGAGTCGACCAGCGCGCCCGCTCGCTCGAAGCCATTGAGGGACGCCAGGGCCACGATCCGCGAATCGACGTCGTCCTCATCTTCGTCTTCGCCCGGCGCCGGGTGCAGCCCGTCCCAGTATCGATCGACCAGCTCGCGACAGAGACGCAGCCCGTCCCGCAACCCCGCGAAGCCGTGGTAGCGCACCAGCGCCTCGAGCACCCACGCGCCCACCTCGCTGTCCTTGGCCACCTTCGAGAGCAGCTCCTGCCCTCGATCCAGGACGATCCGCCACTGGTCCGGCGGGCCGGACGAGCGCCCGCCCGTATCGTCCGTCCAGACCGACGCGGCCTCTTCGTTTCGCGCATCCGATCGCGCCGTCTTGATCGCTCGGTACGGAGAGTCGATCGCCGGATCCGTGCGCGGATCCAAACCCGTCGGCACATCGTCGCCGATCGGGGCCAGCAGGCTCTCGAAATCGATGACCTCCGTCGAACGCATCATTCCACTCCCGCGACTCGACCTTCGGCGTCACCCTCGAGTGATCGCGTCCGGCGCGTCCAATGTAGGCTATGTCGCTCCGGCGTCAATCGCGACTCGCCACGCCTTCGCGCCGCATCAGCGCCACCAGTTGTTCGATCGCCCGCGCATGGACGCGGCACGCCCAAGACTTGCTCAGGTTCATCTGATCGCCGGCATCCTTGATCGTCAGGCCCGATACATACACGAGTCGTATCAGCTCACGCATCTGATCGGGCATCTGTCCCATCAGCATCGTCAGTCGAGCTCGCGCCTCGGCCGCCGATAACTCCGCCAACGGGTTCGTGGGCTCCATCGTCCTCACGCCCGGCGCCCGCTCCCGGCGTGGCGGTTCGGCGCCCTCGCCCCCGCCGTTCTCCTGGCTTCGCTCGCCGCGACCGTAGGCGGTCATCTTCGCCATGCCGTTGTAGACCGCCCCGCGGATCCGCGGGTACGCAAAGGTCGAGAACTGCGTCCCCCGCGACGCGTCGAATCGCTGCGCCGCTTCCATGAGTCCGAGAAAACCGAAAGCCACGAGATCATCGATCTCCACCGACGCGGGCGCGGAGGCGTGAGCCTGCCAGGCGATCGACCTGACCAGGCCCTCGTAATGCGCGACCTCCTTCGCCGTGAGCGATCGCGATCTGCCCTTCTTTGTCATGGCTCGCTCCCGCGAGCACATCCTGGCTCCACACCCGCCAGACTATCAGAACATGGCCGGCTCGTTGGCGCCCCGCACCGGCGCCGGACGCCCAGCCTCCCCCAAGTCGCGCCCGACCAAACCCGTATCCGTTGCAAAAAGCGTCTGGCCGCCGGTCGGCAGTTGTTATACTCGGCCCCGGCCGAACTTTGGCGGCGTGGCCGATGTTCACGATCTCGTAGGGCCCAGCGTGGCCAGAGGGATGTGGAATGCTCGCAGGGGTCCGACACGGTGTCGTCGCGTCGAATGGCGCGCTCACGTCCTCCTCTCGTGTATCGCGCCGCGCGCCGGCGAAGAGATGTGCGCCGTTGCTGGCCGTCATGGCCGGCATGCTGGTCGCGCCGCCTTGCGCCGTCTTGGCCCAGCAGGAGCCCGGCAACGACGAAACGCAACCCGCACCAAGTGACTTCCCGATCTCCACCTTTGTCGTCGAGTTGTACGGCGGCGACCCGGCGCTCCTTACCGAAGCCGACCTGATGAACATTCCGCTCGAGCTCGGCGAGGTCGACGCCAAGATCACGTGGGCGTCCCCTGACGCCAAGCCGCTCCAGGCCACCTTGGCCGAGCTCTCCGGCCCCGAGACCCGTCAGTATTCCATCGAGGGCCTGGCATCGATCATCGACCAGTTGCACAAGCACATAACGGAAGGGCGCGGCATCATGGCCGTCGCCGTCGCGCCCAGCCAGGCCCAGGTCGATCTCGAGGCCAACGCCGACCGACGTCCGCCGGGCGAGACGTCCATGACGATCGAAGTCCTGATCGGGCGCGTGGGCCAAGTGCGGTCCATCGGGTCCGGCAACCGTGTCCCGGCCGACGATAACGTCGACCACCCGCTCCACGAGCCGATCAGGCGCCGCTCGCCATTTCAGGCCGGCGAGGGCGAAGAGAACGTCCTCAAGCGACCGTCCCTCGATGACTACCTCTACCGCCTCAATCGGCACCCGGGCCGGCGCGTCGACGCGGCCCTGTCGCGCGGGCCCAACGAAGGTGAGGTCTCCCTCGACTACCTCGTCACCGAAAACAAGCCCTGGTATGTCTATTTCCAGCTTTCGAATACCGGCACCGAATCCACCGGCGACTGGCGCGAGCGCTTCGGCTTCACCCACACCCAACTGACCAATGCCGACGACATTCTCACGCTCGACTATTCCACCGTGGGCTTTGAGGACACGCACGCCTTCCTCGGCGCCTACGAGCGGCCCATCAACGAACGCACCAGCTTCCGCCTCCGAGGGCTCTACAGCGAGTTCGTCGCGTCGGATCTCGGACTGCAGGGAGAGGACCTCTCCGGTAGTGAGTGGTCCGTCGGCGGCGACTACGTCTACACGTTCAACCAGAGTGGTCCGTGGTTCTTCGACTTCGTGGCCGGTATCGACGACATCGGCATCACCGCCTCCAACGACTTCTACACGATGGACCCCTTCACCGGCGCTCCCGGCCCATTCACGGGCCGAGCGAACTTCGTCGTGCCACATTTCGGGATCGAAGTCGAGCGACTGACGGACGTCGCGCTGACCAATGGCGGGATCGACTTCTCCTTCAATGTCAACGGCAATAGCGACGCGGATCTCTACGGCCTCGGGCGCGGCGACCCCATCCTGGGCTTCGGCGCCCCGGACGAGTACTTCCTCATCGTCCGTGTCTGGCTCGAGCACTCCTTCTATCTCGAGCCCCTGCTCGCTCCCAAAAGATGGAAGGACATCTCCGATCCCGCATGGTCGACACTCGCGCACGAGGTCGTCACTGGCGTGCAGGCACAGCTCACAGGCAACCGCCTCGTGCCGCAGATGCAATCCGTCGAAGGCGGGCTCTACACCGTGCGAGGCTACGAGGAGGCCGAGGTCGCCGGCGACAACAGCGTCCGGGCCACCGTCGAATACCGCCTCCACCTCCCGCGACTCCTCGGGTGGTCCGAAGCGAACACCGTCCCCGTCTTCGGTCGGCCCTTCCGGGTCACGCCGGAAGCGCCCTATGGCAGGGCCGACTGGGATCTGCAACTCAAGGCCTTCGTGGATGCCGCCCGGATCACCCAGAACGACCCGATCCCGGGCGAGAACGACCACACGCTGGTCGGGGCCGGCATCGGCGCCGAACTCTCCGTATTGAACAACCTGACCGCCCGCCTGGATTGGGGCTTCGCGCTCCAAGACGCCGTACGCACCGAGGCCGGCGATAGCCGCCTGCACTTCCTGCTGACGCTCCTGTACTGAAACGATGACCGCTTGCACGCCATCGAGAGAGAAGGGCCTTGAGATGATCCGAACGACGAACTCGACCAACACGCGTGATCGCGGATTCAATTCCGCGGGAACATGGAACAGGCTCCGACGGGCCGGCGCCATCGCCGCCAGCGCAGGTCTCGCGGCCGCGCCGGCATGGGCCGGGCCGGAAGACGGCACCGTCGCCGCCGGCGCGGCGTCGATCTCGCGAAACGGGCCGCTCACCACCATCCACCAGAAGTCGCCCAACGCCATCATCAACTGGCGCAGTTTCGACATCGGCACGAATGAAACCGTCAGGTTCGTGCAGCCGAGCGCCACCGCCCGCGCCATGAATCGAATCACCGGCGCCAACCCCTCGCCGTCGCAGATCCACGGCTCGCTTCAGGCCAACGGCATCGTCTACATCGTCAATCCTGCCGGCGTCATCTTCGGGCCGACCGCTTCAGTCAACGTCGGCGGCATCCTCGCCGCCGGCGGCGCGATGTCGAATAAGGATTTCATGGCAGGTCGAAACCGTTTCACCTCCATCACCGGGCCCGTCCACAATCTCGGATCGATCCGCGCCGAATCCATCGCAGCGCTCGTCGGCAGTTCCGTCGTCAGCACCGGAAACGTCTACGTGCCCGAAGGCACCGTTGTCATGGCCGCCGGCGACAAGGTCGTGCTCGGCTCCCCCCTGGGTGGCGTCATGGTGAGCCTTCCACGAGCCGAAGGCGGCGCCGGTGCCGACGCCCGCATGGATGTCGGCGGCGATATCAAGGCGCGAAACGTCTCGCTCGTTGCGTCAGACATGTTCTCCCTCGCCATCAACGGACGCATCGACGTCTCCGGCCGGACCGGAGGCAGCGTCGTCGCCACCGCAGGTGAAATCGCCCTCAACGGCTCGATCAATGCCGCGGGCGTCGACCAGGGCGGCACCGTCCTCATCGGCGGCGACGTCCAGGGATCAGGCGACCTCCCCACCGCCGAACGCACCATGGTTGCGCCGAGCGCACGCATCGATGCCGGCGCCTCCCACGGCGACGCAGGCAAGGTCGTCGTCTGGGCCGACGGATACACCGACTACCGAGGCTCGATCGACGCCGCAGCCCGCTCGGGCAATGGCGATGGCGGCTTCGTCGAGGTCTCCGGGCTCGAGGGCCTCACGTTCGCCGGCGACGTCGACGTGTCGTCCGTCGCCGGTGCGCCGGGCACCATCCTGCTCGACCCGACCGACATCGTCATCGTCCAATTCAAGGGCGTGGCCGACTCCCTCGATCAACTCGACGACTTCGACGACCCCAACCTCGGCCCGAATCCCGACCAGACGGTCGTCGACGTCGAAACGCTCAGGCAGCTCGCCGAAGGCGGCCAGATCGTCCTCAAGGCCAGCCGCGACATCATCATCCAGGCCGATCTCTCCGACTTCTTCCTCGACGCACTCGTCCTCATCGCCGGGCGCAGCATCATCGCCCAGCCCCCCGGCCAGGGCCAGCCCGTGCCCACCATCGAGCCCGGCGCGGTCGCACTCCTCATGGCCAACGCCGGCCCGGGAGACCTGCTCGATGGCAGTGCGCCCGATCCCGGCGTGCGCGGGAAGGGACCCGGCGGCATCGATGCCGGCATCGTCTTCGGTGTCGGACCAGATTCGCTCGCCGGCCTCGATCTCGGCGGATTCCCCGTCTTCGGCGATGGCATCGACGCCCACCTCCTCCTCGGCAGCGGGTTCGCAGACGACCATGTCGGGCTGATAAACGTCGACAGCTACGGCGGCGTGGACGACGTCGTCGTCGCCGCACCCGGGCGCCAGAATCTGGCTGGCCCGCGAGGGGACATCGATATCGACTTCGTCAGCGGCAAGGGCGGCGCGCTCCTGGTGCGCGACGCCGACGCCGTCACCCTCGGCGAAGTGCTCCTTCGACTCGACCTGGCCGCCGTTCGCTCGATGTCGGTCGCCGATCAGCAGAACAGTGCCGGCGGCTCCGCGGAGGAGCTGATCGACATCTCCACGAGTGCGGACTTCTTCGAAGGCACGCTCGCCGCCGATCGAATCGTCGTCAACGGCGCCCAGGCGCTCGTGACCGGCGACTACGACGGCGCCAGCTCGATCAACATCAGCGCCGACACCGTGGAGGGCATCTACGACGCGCCCATCATCAGCGCGATCGCCCAGAGCGCTTCCGGCGTCGGCGGCTCCATATCCGGCGAGTTCACGTCGGCAACGCCGGACGGCATGATCTCGCTCGTCGGCGAGCACATCAACGTGACGTCAGCATCCGCGGGCGGCACCATCGCCCTCCAGTCGAACAACGAGATCTCGGGGGATTTCGACGCCGACGTGATTACGGCTGAAACGGTGTTCGTCAACGAGGGAACGGAGTTGACGGCGTCGTCGTCGATCAACGTCGTCGGCAACTCCATCAACGGCACCTTCGAAGCGCCCGACATCGACGTCCTGTCGCAATCCCTGCCCGATATCGCTGACGGGGAGATTCTCGGGACGTACATATCAACCGGCACTGATGGCGTGATCTCGCTCGACGGCGTGTCCATCCAGGCCAGCGCCACGGCAGACAATCGAATCGTTGCGAATGCCGAGACCGTGTTCGGCGAATCCACCTTCATCGCCGGCACTTCCATCAACGCCTTCGCCAACTTCATCGACGGAACGTACCAGGCTCCCGACATCGACATCGTCTCACAGAGTGCCGGCAAGGCCGGTGGCGGCCAGATCTTCGGTTCTTTCACCTCGCCGGGGAGCACCGGCCTGATCTCTCTCGACGCCGAGCGGATCTCCGGCGTGGTCGAGGGCGGCGGCGATCTCCGATTCGTCGCACGCGGCGCGCAGCCAGGCGCGATCGACATCATCTCCAAGTCCCCCTCGTCCGACTTCGACTCGCTCACGATCATGCTCGACAACCCCGGCTTCGCCGGCGGATTCGCGAGCATCAGCCTGCCCGAAGGCGGCCTCAACGGGCTCTCCCTCGGCGACGACGGCGTCTTCAGCATCGGCTCACTCGGCTCGATGACCGGCGCGGGCGGGCTCGACGTCACCATCGAACTGATGCCCCTGATCACCGGTGGCGACAACCCCTCCACCAGCTTCGACCAGGTCATGGTCGCCTCCGACATCCTCACGATGGCCGACGGGCGCATGCTCCGCCTCGTCGGCGAGGGCGGCCTCACCTTCACCCTCGACAACGGCCCGCTCGGCATGAACCCGGGCGCCGCCTCCGGCGCGTTCGAGATCCTCGCCGGCGCACTCATGGACCAGTTCGGACAGCTCTCACGCCCGGGCATGATCAACCTCAAGGACGTCTACACCAACGGCGACCAGTTCTACTTCGCCGAAGGCGGCGTCATCTCCGCCTCCACGGACGACGGCGCGCTCGGCTTCCTCACCGGCGGCGGCAGCTTCACCACGAGCGCCTCGCTCTTCTCCCTGGACGGCGCGGGCGACACCACGATCAACACGAGCGGCGCCGGCGGCGTCGGCGACGTCCTGATCCAGTCGGGCGTGTCGTCCTTCGTCGGCGCCGGCCTATTCGTCGAGGCCGTCAGCGCCGACGCCTCCCAACGCGCCGACATCGCCATCCAGGGACCGATCACCCTCTCCGCCGGCGAGCAACTCGTCGGCACCGGAGACCTGTTCCTCTCGGGCGACACGATCTCCATCGCGGGCGATGTCGACGTCGCGGGCTCCGCCGAGTTCGACCTGCCCGACTTCGAATCGATCGAGGACGGCACGGCGGTGCTCGACCTGTCCAAGCCCGGCGGAGGCATGACCAGCGTTGCCGCGGGCGGCGACATCATCATCCGTGGCGGCGGCCCGGTCGGCGGCGGGGCCTTTGCCACCGGCGACGCCGTCATCGTTCGGTCGAGCGCCGGCGTCCGCCTCTTCGCCCCCAACGGGTCCGTCATCGCCGACCAGTTCACCGGCGTGCTCGTCGAGGTCGGTGACTTCATCATCGACACGTCCGGCGGGCAGCTCGGCGGGGACGTCAATCTCTCCGACGTCTTCGTCGACACCGGCGGCCTGCGCATCATCTCCGACGGCAGCGTGACCTTCACGCAGGACGGCGTGCCCCTCTTCGTCATCGTCCGCGACACCCTCGACACGCAGATCGACCCCCAGGGGCGCGCGATCTGGATCGAAGCGGCCGACCTGCTCCAGA
>Ga0299906_10003822_pt1 | contig 12389 bp, 7 predicted proteins | sample RVTome_14_FD_200259 | JGI IMG/M metagenome (GOLD analysis project Ga0299906, IMG submission 200259) | Soil microbial communities from uranium-contaminated site in the Upper Colorado River Basin, Wyoming, United States - RVT145D125 (version 2) ...
GGGTGGCGATCGAGGCGCACCACGACCGCCGGTTGATGCCTCAGTTCAAGCGTCGGATGGAGCAACGCTCGGTTGAGCCCGGCCGGATGCTGGACATGCGGCATACGTCGTCGATGCGGGCGAAGCGGTTCGGTCGCTTCGGGAGGTCGTTTTGAGCCCCCGCGTATACGAGCAGATCACCAGAGGCTTCTACGGTCTGCGCGGCGTCAAGCAGGACCACGCCGAGACCTTGCTGGCGGACGTGCACAGTCCTGGCGGCAGCAAGAACGTTCGCGTCGATGGCCGCGGCCGAATCAGAAAGTCGGAGGGGTACAGGAATGTGACCGCGGTTGTTGGGCCAGTGGACGCCGACGACGCTGTAAGGGGGTTGTTCGAGTTCCACTACGAATTAGCCGGGTTCCAGTTCGCTACCTTGGTTGCGGTTTCAGATGACATGGCCTACGCCGACGACACCATCGGGTCTATCGGTATCAACTTCGTGGCTATTGGCAGCGGGCTCAACACGTTTCTGCAGCCGACTGCTGCCACGCTGGGCGGCAAGCTGTACATCGCTTCGGGAGGATTGGCGAACGTAAAATCCTGGGACGGCGCTTCGTTCGGCGACGTGGGTGGCAGCCAGCCGACGGCGGGCTCACTTGCGGACGGCGGCAGCGCAGGCAACCACGTCGGGCAGTACCGCATGAAGTACGCCTACCTGGACGCCGACGGTGAGCAGGGTATCGCCTCGCCGGCCTCCGATCCGCTGATCGTGGAGGGGCGCACCATCACGGCCACGGTCTCCAACGGCCCCGGAGGGACCACGGGCAAGGTCGTCTACTTGACCGCGGGCAACAACCCGAAGTTCTACTACTTCGGGGGCGTGATCGACGACAACAGCACGACCACGCTGACGATCGACTTGACAGACAGCGAGCTGATCCAGAACCCGGACCTGCTTTCGCACGGCGATCCGCCGATGTCGGGAGTCCGGTTGGTAGCGGCAGCGGCAGGCATGCTGTGGGTCGCGAAGCGTAGCGGAGAGCGTTCCACCGTGTGGCCGTCGGACATCGGTCTTCCCGAGAGCTTTAGCGAGTTGCGCCGGATCTCGATCAACGAGCAGGACGGCGACCAACTGATGCATATGGAACCGGAGTTCACGCGCGTCGGCGAGACGAATCGTGTTGTGACGATGGTGTTCTTCAAGCGGCGTGGCATCTGGAACCTGTTCGGGGTGCAACCGGACCCGAACGAGCCGGAGTTCTTCTCGCTGGAACGCAGCAAGTCTCCGGTCGGGGCGGTCTCGTCAGCGTCGGTGGTGAAGGTGGACCTGGGAGACGACAACGTGCTCGCCTTCATAGCCACCGATCGCACCATCCGGGTGTACGACGGGTACAAATCGGTGGTGATCTCCAACGACGTGAGGGAGGAGATCGGGGACATCAATCTGACGCATGCCGACAAGGCTTGGTCGGCGCTGAAGCCGTCTTTAAAGCTGGCGGTCTTCGTGTTTCCGAAAGGGGCCACGGACAAGCCCAACTACGCACTGGCCTGGGACTACGATCGCAACCTGTGGTTTCCGTACCCGGACTGGACCGAGTTGCGTTGCGGCACGACGTACCACGACGCCCTTGGGAACGATCGGCTGGTTGCCGGGCAGGCCGACGATACGGTCGGCGGCCACATCTACGAGCTGTTCTCCGGCACGGACTTCGAGGGGTCGGCGTTCGAGTCGGTTTGGCGATCCAAGTCGCTGCTGCAAGAGAGCAGGAACACCAAGGAGTTCATCGCCCTGGACCCGAAGCTGCAACAGGCGGCAGGGGTCACGGTCACGGTGAAGGCGTGGGCAGGCTACGAGGATGCCGACACGGCCACTCCGCACGTCGATACCACGATGTCGGCAGAGGAAGCCGGGGTCACGCTGCGGCATGAGCCGATCTTCTTGGAGGACAGCAACGGCGATCCGATCGTCGACACCGGTGTGCAGGTGCAGTTCTCGGACAACTCGTCGGACGATCCCTGGGCGCTCGAAGGGTTCGATTTGACGGTGATGTTCTTTCCCGGGAGGGATTACGACTGATGGCCTTCGAGGACGCAGGAGGAGGAACCGGCATGGACCCGATCACGGCTGCAATTCTTGGAGGCAGCAGCCTCCTGGGCTCTATCTTGGGAGGGGGACCGGAGCCGCAGCAACGCCAGACGTTCACGCTTGCCGACGAGCATGGAGGGGGCTCGATCGCCAACAACATCGCGCGCTACTTGAACGAGGCGTTGGCGGGAGAGCACCAGTTCCAGCAACAGCGGCGCGATAACTTCAAGCCTTTCCGGCAGCAGCGGCCCGCGCAACCGACAGCGCAGGTCGGCGGGGCTATCGGAGACATCGGCCAGGCGCGCGGCATGGCGCTGGCGTCGATCATGTCGCTGATGGGGCGCCAGCCGGTCTCGGAGGTCAACCGCCGTGCCTGAGAACGTGGGCTACAGCCCGGTGGACATCGTACGCAGCTCGCTCGGCAACAAGCCGATGGGGGGCAACAGCCAGTTCCTGCAGGGCTCGCCGTTCGTGCCGGGGCCGAACCCGATGTCGCCGGCGACGCCAGCGGTCTCGCAGCCGAAGTTCACCGGGCTTCCTCCTGGTGCGACCGCTGCATCGGCGGGGCAGCAGGCGGCGCCTCCACCGGTGACGGTGACGGTCAACAACGCGCCGCCCGTGGGAGGCCAGCCGCCCGATGTGCCGATCGGGGGCCAGCCGCCCGAACATCCCAACGTTCCCGCTCCGGGTCCGGCGCCGCCGCCCTCCCAAGAGGTGCCGGGCGCCACGCCTCGGCACCCTTCGCAGCAGACGGGCCAGGAACCGGCGGACACGTATCTGCAGGACTTCTTCCGGCTCTCGCCCCAAGACAGGTTGGCCGACCCGGACGAGTTTCTTCGAGTGGCGCGGCAGCTCCAGCTCAACGAGGACACGCGCAACAGCTCGACCGGCGGCCTCGACGACGTGATCGCGCTGTTCGACAACATCGACCTGTCCGACAGGACCGCGAACCGGGCGTTGCTCGAAACGTTGGCGCGCCTGCGGCCGGATCGGTTTGACGGCAACGCGGCTACGACCGTCAACCGGTTCCAGAGACTTGAAGGCGTCGCCGGCGGGGGACCGATCTTCAACCCGGACGGCAGCAGGCGAAGCAACGACAACACCGGCGGCAGCGTCAACCTGTCGGGGTTGCCGCCCGGGACGCTCACGCCGGGCGCCGAGCTCGGTTTCGGTGCGCAGTCCACGTCATCGCAGAACGCCGTCCGAAACGCCGTCTCGGGACTCGGCAACACCCCGATCGACCGCGTAACGCGGGAAGCGATCGTGTCGATCCTGGAGAAGGGTCCGTACGTGGACATGGAGCAGTTCCTGCCGGCCATCCAGAACGTGCGGGAGACGTGGATCGAGAATTCCGACCGCGCGACGAAGCGGCTGATGGCGAACCTGGCGGCGCGGGGGTTCGGTGCGGGCTCAGACCTCCAGGTGGCGGCGCTGAAGGAGCTTGAAACGGAAGTAGCCTCGCGCCAGTCGCAGGAGGTGCGCGAGCTGGTGTCCTCGGAGCTGGACCGTTCCAACGAGCGGTTCGTCAGCACGTTGGAGGCTGCCCTGGGGCTTCAGGTGGCGCAGGGACAACTCGGCCTGGGGTACGCCTCGCTACGCACGACGGCGGGCATCGAGAACGCCAAACTGGCGTTGCAGGAGCGGTTCGGGATCACGGACCGGGAGCTGGAAGCGGCGCGGATCTCGCTGTCGGCATCGCTCGGGGAGGCGGACATCTTGTTGCGGCAGACCGCGCAGAGCCAGTCCTGGCAGCAGTTCATGCTCAACTACGGGCTCGCCGAAGAGCAGTTCAACTTCGCCCAGGAGCAAGCGTTGAACGGTAACGTGGCGCAGATCCTTCAGCTTCTGATCAGCTTCCTGAACATCACCGGAGAGGGGTACATCTGATGGCACGGCGATTCAACCCCGATCCGATCATCGAATTCCTGAGGTTTTGGGCGCAGTCGCGCATCCAGGATCAGCAGCAACGGCGGTACGACGAGCGCGAGGATCGCTACGAGTCTCAGAACAGAACTGCGACAGCGACGGCCCGCGGAGCTCGGCGATCGGGTCTGATCGACGAGGCGTTCGACGACACCAGCAAGCCGCTGGACGTGTTGCTGTCGCAGGCCCGCTCGGAAGGGTTGACGTTCGAGCCGGGGCAGTATGTGAACCAGGAGACGCGCAGCGTGTCGCTGCCGCCGGTCGGGACCGTGCGATCGGATCGCCTCGGGCAAGACCTGGAAGGGGCTCGCGGAGCGGCGCCCCCGCGCACGTTCTCGGACGCGCTGCACGATCAGGGTCTCACCACGGGGCAGTACATGGGGTTTGGCGCCGGGGAGCGGTTGGGGGTGCAGGACATCCTGGCGCAGGCCGGCGATCGCAACCTGACGCCGGCGAGCCTGGACGTGCAGTTGCCGCAGAACATGGAGTCTGACCGGGCGGCCCTGGGGGCGCTCAACAGCGTCGCTTCGATGGCCGGGGCGTTCACGCCGGAATCCAGGGCGAAGACGCGGCAGGTCGAGGGGGTGCGCCGGGCCAGTGGCCTGCGTGACATCGCCGACGAGACCGCGGTGCGCTCGGCTGCCGGTGCTGCCGCCACCGAACCGTTTCAGATCGAGGGGGAGCAACGCAGGGGCCGTCAGCAGGCGCTGGACTCCTGGGACCAGCAGATCGGCGATGCGCTGGTGGCGGGGATGCGTGATTCCCGCAAGCTGGTGCCGGATTTGCCGGAGGACGCCAGCGCTGGCCAGACGATGATCGCGCTGTTCTCGGGCGTGCAGCGTGGCGACATCTCCCCGGACGCCATGAAGTCGGCGGTGAAGAACGCGGGGGCCGAGATCGCCGCGCGGTTCGTGCCGCTGCTCAACGCCCACCCTGACGATGCCGAGCTCGCGGAGCAACTGCTGAACATGATCCCGCCGGCGCTGTTGCCGTCGTTCTCGGAAGCGCTGCAACAACTGCGCTCGGACGGTCGATCGCCGTTGGAGCAGTTCAACGAGGCGCGGCGGCCCGGCGGGAGGTAGCGCATGCCGCAACGCCCACGACTGTCGCCCGAGGCCGAGGCGCTGCTGCAACGCCTCCAGCCGTCCCTGCTGCCCAACGTGAGGCCGCCGGCGCGCGGCGCAGGGAACGCCGCATGGGCCTTCGTCGACGAGGCGCTGGCGCCGTACCAGGCGCCGCCGCCGCCCCCCGCGCCTGAACCTGTCGGCGCTGCACAGCCCGAGGACCGCGGCATCATGGACATGGTGTCCGGGGCCATCGAACGGGCGCAGTCGGTGCTCGGGGGGCCTGGGCAGGCGATTGCAGCGGGCCACCGCGCCAACATGCCGACGCCGGAAGCGTTTACGTCGGGCATTCGCGCTGCGTACAACGTGCCGCGGCCGGCGGCAGACCCGGGCGACGTGTTCGGTGCGATTTCGGATGTCGAGCTGGCGACGCGGGAGGTGACGCCCGGCGAGATGAGCCGCGATGCACCGGCGATCCTGAATCGGAACATCGTCCGCGGGCTGCGCGAAGTCGTGGGGCAGGCGCGGGAGCTCATCGGGGAGCCGCTGACGTTTCTGGCACGGGTTCAGCAGGGCGATCGTCAGGCGGTGCAGCAGCTCTCCGAGGCTGTCGCCGGGGCCGCGCAGCGGTTGCAGGAGTCGATCCCCGAACGGTTGCAGCAAGGAGCGGAGGAACTTGCCGGCCGGACCGCCGGGGATCTTCGCATGCAGGATCTTGTAGATAACTTCGCCTCTCCTGGCGATCTCGCGAAGCGCGCCTTGGAGTCGCTTGACGAGGCTGGCCGGGAGTTCGTCGGCAGGACTCCTGATGTGGTCAGGCAGGAACGCGAGCAAGCGATGGAGGAGCACATCGCGCGTGGCCCAACGATCGGGCCGGAGCCTGAGCGTGGCTTCATCGGCCGGCGCGTGGAGAACATCCAGGACATCGGCGACGCCGTCAACGGCGTGGTGGGGCAGCTCATCGACCTGGGGATGGACCCGGCCGGCACGGGGCAGTGGGTGTTCGAGCACCCGGTCGAGACGGCGATGGTGGCGGATGCCGTGCGTGCGGTGCCGGGGCTGTTGCGCGCGTTCACGCGCGGGACGCTCACCGACGAGATGGTTTCGGAGGCGGCCGACGCGGCGGGGGTCTCTGACGATGCGATGCGCAAGGCGCTGCCCCGCCAGTTGCCACGTGCTCCTCGGGAGGTCGAGGAGGCGGCAGAGCGGGCGCAGAGGGCGGCAGAAGGTGGCCCCGCGCCACTGTCGCGCCAGTTGCCGCCGGCCCCGGCCGAAGCGGAGCTGCGCAGCACCCGTGCAGCAGGACCGCTTGTCCGTGACGCGCGCGTGCAGCTCGACGAGGCGGGTCGGGTTCCGGGCGCGGGGACACAGATGCAGGACGACATCATCGGACGTGCCAGGCGGGAAGCCCAGGAGGCGATGGAGGGCTCTGCGCGCGAGCCGGTTGGAGAGTTGCCCGACGAGGCCACCGAATTCCCGTTCGGGCAGGCGGCGCGGCCCGAGCCGGCACGTGAGATCAGCTACCCCGACATGGACCTTCAGACCACCCGGCGCCTGAGCACGGGACTGGGCGGGCAGGTCGCAAACCCCACGCCTCTGGATCGTTTCCGTGGGCTGGTGGACGAGGGCGGCATGTTGACGCCGGCGGGTAGGCAGGAGATGCGCGGTCAGGCTCGCCGGCGCCTCGTGGATCGGGGCGTGCCCGACGAGACCGCCGACGAGCTGATGCGCATCCTCGATGAGGTAGACCAGCAGGGCAGCGCGGTTCGCGGGGCCTCCGACGTGTCGGTTGAGCAGGCCGTTTTCGAGTCGCCGCCGCCGCTGACCCGCGAGTTCTTGGAGCGGGGCGGGGTGGATCTCAAGGACGCTCCGAGACGACTGCGGCAGCGTGTCGCGAAGCGCGCCGGCTATGGCGGCGGGGTTTCGGGCGTCGACGAGTTCGAGAGCTTGCCGGCGAACCTGTCGGAAGCCGAGGTCGTGGAGATACTGATGGGCCCGGCGCCGTCGCGCCTGCAGACGCAGAGGGTGGCGCAGGCGTTCCAGGACCTGGGGTTGGCCGACAACGCCGGGGACGCGCTGACAATGGCGAGGCTGTTCGATCCCAACAAGCCCGGCGTGGCCGTTCGGGCGATCCTGGCCGGCAAGAGCAACCAGACGTTTCGCAACCTCGTGGACTTTGCCGAAGCGCGGGTCTCGCTGACCCGCATGGCGCAGGAAGCCGCCGAATCCTCTGCGCCAGCGGGCAGGACCGGAGCGGAGGGTAGCTTCGGGGCGTCGCCGAAGGACTACCTGCTGCACTACGCCCGGGCGTTTGGCGCCAAGGAATCCGACCAAGTGCCTGCGTGGGTACGCGGCACGGACGCCGACTCGACGCTGCAACTCGTGGATCAGATCGTCGGGAACGCGAAGCCGCCGATCGAGGCGGCCATGCGTCGGAGCCGCCCGGCGGCGTGGTGGCGGCAGACCGTGCAGTCGCGAGCCAAGGGCGCCGGCATGGAGCAGGAGCACGTGGAGCGGCTGTCTTGGGCGCTGACCGGCAGCCGGTCGCTCCCCGACGACGTGGGCCAGCTCAAGCTGATCGCGCGGCAGATCGACGACATCCGCTCGGGCAAGATGCCGGTCGCTGCGGATGCCGCGACACTGCGCGAGCTTCGCCGCCAGTACGGCCCTGGACGCTTCCAGGCGCCCGCGCCGAAGGCAGGTGAGGTCATCGCCCGCGAGGGTGCTCCCGGCGCTCCTGGCGCCCCTCCTGGCTCCTCAGGGTTCGTTTCCTCGCTACAGGCCGGACCTGCGCACCTGGGGGACACGCGGGACATCAACGTGGTGCAGATGATCCTCCGCGATGCCGACAAGAACATCCCGGAGTTGCGCCCGATCCTGGGGCCGGCGTTCGACGCCTATCACAAGGCGACCTACGGGTACGCGGAACGCCTGGCCGGCGTCTTTCAGGGGTTGAAGAACACGTCGGAGGAGGTCTGGCACGTCACCAAGGTGCTGACCGGGCAGTACGGCGACGAGGAGGCGATCTTCGGGAACCCCCGCATCCTGGAAGGCGCCGCGGGGCTGTCGCCGGAAACGGCAGCGATGGTGGCAGGCATCGCCCGAGAGGTGCGCACGATCGAGGACGAGCTGTTCGTCCTGCTGAAGTACGGGCTCGACGGCAAGGGAGGGCCGATCCCCAACTTGCAACGTCGACCGCATCACCTGTCGTTTCTGCGCGAACACTACTGGAACAAGGAGTACATGCCGGCCGATCTGATGCGCTACACCGACCGCGGCTTCTGGTTCCGGTTCATGAAGAGAATGTCCGACGAGATCCCCGACGACATCAACGTGATGGACTCGCTTCGGGCCTACATCCCGGCGGCGCTCCGGCAGGTGCACATGAACCCTGCGTTCCCGATGCTGGACGAGCTGCGCGCCACGCTGGGGAAGCGAGGCCACGCCAACCGCGTCGAGCTGCTGGATATGGTCGAGGACATGGTGACGGGCCGGAAGGTGGGGTATGAAGCGGCGCTGAACCGCGACATCCTGCGCACGCACCGGAGCGTACAGAACAGCCCGGTGGGCCGTTTCCTGGGGCTCGACAAGATCGCGCCTACCGACGCCGAGCGGCTTTCGATGATGATCTCGACCAACTTCTACCGCGGCATCCTGGGCCTGAACATGTCCGCCGCGGTCAACAACGCCACGCAGGCGATCAACACGATGGCGGATGTCGGGGTGCTGCGCACACTGCAGGGCGCGGCGACGATGCTGACGCCGACGGGGCGAGCGGCCGCGCGACGGGTTGATCTGGACCGGCAGTTCTCCCGCATCTTCGAGCACAACTACCGGTTCGGCTCGGCCACCAAGAAGCTCGACGACATCATCTTCGCACCGTTCCAGCAGGTCGAGTTCTTCAACCGGGGCACGGCTTTTCATGCCGGGGCCTCGGCGGCGCTGGCACGGGGCGCCTCGACCCGCAAGGCGATCCAGGTGGGGATCGAGACCGCGGGCAGGACGCAGTTCTACTACGACGAGATCGGCCGGGCGCCGTTCTGGCGGACTCCGCTGGGCCGGACGATGGGCGTGCTGACGAGCTTTCCGATCAAGCAGGCCGAGTTCATCAAGGAGATGGCGACGAGCAACAGGACCATGGTAGGCGATCTGCAAGTTCCCGGGGGTGGCCTGTATCGCTACCTGATGGTCATGGGCCTGGCCTCTGCGATCGGAGAAGACGTGATCGGGGTTCGCCTCAACGCCCTGTCGCGTCGGCCGATCCCCGGCACCGACTTGGAGTTGCCCGGGTTCGATTTCCTGGCTCAGTTCGAGGGCGGGATTCCGGCGATGCAGTCACCGACGGCGCAGGCCGGCAAGGCGCTGGCGGCGTTCTTCACCGCGTCAGCCGACGGCGATCCTCTCACGGCGATGGATCGGTTTGGCGACTTCTTGGACCACGCCACCAACGCGATTCCGGCGTCGGTGCAGGCCAAGGAGGCGCTGAACGCGCTGACGGCGGCATCGCGCGGGGAGCGGCGCCAGTCGATCACGCATTGGCCGTTCCTGAAGGAGACCCGGCAGGACAAGCCGGGCGGTCTGGTGCAGAAAACGAGCTGGCCGCAGGAGATTCAGAGGCTGTTTGGTGCCGAGGACGTGGAGCAGGTGCAGGAGCGCGACATCATGCGGGCGGCGGCCCGGCACTCCCAGCAGGCGAAGGCACGCGCGGCGAGGGAGGCGGACCTGGCGTTTGCGCGCGTGGCGCGGGGCGATACGGCAGGTGCTGCCGAGCTGATCGGGCGCGGCAACGTTTCGTTTCAGCAACTTCGTTCGCGCTTCGGAGTGCAGCACCAGACGCAGCTTGAGCGCGTCCTGCGACAGATGGGTGACGTGGAGCGCAAGCGCTTCATCGAGGAGAATCCTGAGGTGATTGACATCTTCATGCGAGGTAGACGATGAGCGTCCTACACAGCACGTTGACGGGGGCGGATCTGCACGAACCGAAGCCCCATGCGGCTTCTCACGATGCCGGCGGGGCCGACGAGATCAGCACGCTCGGCGACGTGGTGGTGCAGAGCCTCCAGGTGCAGGACAGCAAAGCACTGATTCTCGGCACGGGCGGCGATGCGACGATCCTGTACGACGGCACCGACCTCATCATTGACCCGCAGGTTGTGGGCGCGGGAGCGGTGGAAGTGCAGAGCATCCTGCGAATCGTCGCTCCCGACAACAACGCCGTCATGGAGCTGGTCGTCAACGACGAGTCGCAGCGGTGGCGGTTCCAGGCGAGGGAGACCGACGGGGCGTTCTTCGTCCGGGATCAGACGGCAGGCACGCTGCCCTTTCTCATCGAGGCCGGCGCGCCGACAGACACGCTCAAGCTGTACAGCACCGGCGACGTGTCGATCGAGGCCACGGCGAAGCTGTTTCTCGACGGCGGCGGCGATACGTACATCCACGAGGGGGGCGCGAACGTCGTGCAACTGGTGGTCGGGGGTTCGGGCGTCGCGACGTTCACCAACGTCGATTTCCGGTTGCCGCTCGCTGGCCAGCGGCTTTTCATCGGCGACACGGCCAACGCCGATCAAACGACCGGGCTGACGATCAACCAGGGCGCGGCGACGGACGAGTCCCTCGCCGTCAAGAACAGCCTGGTCGCGCATGGCCGTACTTCGCTCGCGGAGACGGACACTTACTTTGACATCGTGCCGGGCGTGGCTGGGACCGGCGGCGCGGGACTCCGCTGTTTCGCCGAAGACGCCGCGCTGCCGTCAGTGTTCGGCATGCAGGCCCACGGCGGCACAGCCGACACCACGAAGACGACTGCCGCCATCGGCCTGTTCTACATGTTCGCGGCCGAGCACGACGGCGCCGGTAGCCCCGCCGACATCACCGCCAACGGCAACGTGTTCGTCGTTTCGGCGCGAGTCGGCGGTGCGGCGCGCGCCCTGTTCTCGGTCGACCGGGACGGAGACTTCCACTACGACGGCGCGGACGGCGGGGCGTTCGACGAGTTCGACGACGCGCAGTTGGTCCGCGCGTTCTCGCTGGTCACCTCGCGCGATCCGATCCGCACGGAATGGGATCGGTTCGTCGAGTACGGCGAGGCGGAGTTGGTTGCGACCGGCATCCTGGGCGATACGATCGAGAACGGTGGGCTGGTGAACGGTGCGCAGCTTCAGCGGCTCCACACCGGCGCTATCTGGCAGATGTACACGCTGCTGCAAGAGCAAGCGGCGCAGATCGCTGACCTGAAGCAACGTCTCCTTCAGGGGGCGGGGTAGTATTTTGCAACGTGGGTATCGGACTATGCTGTAGGGGCGTACTCACCACACCACAGGAGAGCGGAATGCGGAACAGGATCGGAGTGGCTTCCCTGGCAGTAGTGGCGGCACTGGTCTTCACGATGCCGTTGTCGGTGCGAGCTTGGGCGCAGTTTCAGAACCACGATGTCGCCGGCCAGACGTTGGCGCGGTGGGTCGCAGGGGCGGCGCCGTACATCAACCTGGGCAACACCAAGCTCGCGTTCGCCCCGGATCTCGACTTCTCGACTCCCGGCGCCTACATCCAGCCGGACACCGCCTACACCGCCGAGGTGCACGTCGCCGTCAAGGACGACAAGGCCGACACCTACTTCGCGATGACGCAGCCTGACGGCGACCTGGTGTCGGGGCATTGGACCTTCCCCTACGTCGGCGGAACCGACACCGTCACCACCAGCACGGACAACGCGCTGCTGTGCCGGCGCGAGTATTTCCCGATGTGGCTGACCGTCGAGAGCATCATGCTGCGCGGCGTGGTGGGGGCGGACTCGGGATCCGACGACACGCTTTCGTTCGCGATCTACGAGGACGCCGATGCTGGCGTGCAGCTTACCGAAGGCGAGGGTGCCGACCTGACCACGACCGCGAACGTCGAGCTTGACGTGGCCAACGTGACGATTGGTCCGGGCATGTACCGGTTCTGTGGCTGCGCGCAAGACGTGTCGGGGGCGGCGTTCCACGCGACCGCGCTGGATGACGAGGCGATCGACGTGATGAACGAGGGCGTGGTGACGTTCGGTACGGCGGCGAACGCGTGCGTGGCGGGAGATCCGCCGGCAACGACGGGGGCGATTTCGACCGCCGACGACGCGCAGCCGGTGTTCAAGCTGTCGGGGACGGCCGGCAGCTAACTCGCGCGGAGTCAGGACTGCAGAAGCACAGCCAACGTTGGGGACAGGGGCGGAGCGCAAGGTGGACGTGGAAGAGCAGATCAGAGCTCTCTGGGAGCAGCGCAGACTGGACAAGATGTCGGCCAAAGAAGACGCCGAAGGGCGGCACGGCGAAGTGATGCTTGGCATTGCGGACCTGAAGTCA